>Ga0209640_10004515_pt1 | contig 12180 bp, 9 predicted proteins | sample RifCSP10_1_FD_184018 | JGI IMG/M metagenome (GOLD analysis project Ga0209640, IMG submission 184018) | Soil microbial communities from Rifle, Colorado - Rifle CSP2_sed 10_1 (SPAdes) (version 2) | ecosystem: Environmental > Terrestrial > Deep subsurface > Rock core/Sediment | place: Rifle... | reverse complement strand
AGCTAATTTCGTGGCTAACTCTCTCCAGCAAGTGAAAACGACACAGCGCGAAGAAAGAAGCCGGCGGGGGGGTCGTTTGCAACACCCCGACGGAGATCGCGAATGCGGCGGCCATCGCCCGCAAAACTCGCTAGGACCCACCCCATCGACTTGGGACAGCAGAATGATTCCCAAGAAAACGCAATTGGCACGGCCTAGCGCCGCGGGCAGATCTCGAACCAGCAACCCTTCGGTTAACAGTTGCGACGCAACGTTTCTGCTATGGAGCGTGATTGTTTGCTATCGCGCTGTACCATCAATAGACTAACCAGCATTCTAAGCCTCTGACGACTACCATTGTTTCTCACCGTTTTCGACGGAGATGGGGCACAGAATTGGGCACAGTGCTTTGTCTCGCGCCGCTTACAGTTTAGGCGTCGGAGCAGCGGACTCATAATCCGCGCGTCGGTGGATCCAGCAGCCCCGCTGCGACCCACTGGTCGAGGGTTCGGCCGGGGACATACTGCATGACGATATAAGCTTGTCCCTGGTATTCACCGACCTCGTAGATTGCGCAAACATTGGGATGTTCGATGGCACAGGCGAGCCGCGCCTCGCGGAGCAGGGCGGCCCGCTGCTGCTCACTCGAAGCCCAGCCGCGACGCAGCATTTTCACTACGACCGGGCGGAGGAGCTTCGTGTACTGGGCATAGAACACGACGCCGCTACCGCCGGAGCCGAGGCGGCGAAGTATTTCGTAGTGGTGGATCCGCTTCAGTCTCATTGCGCGTCCGCCACGACCTGTGCCCACAGGAGTCGCGACCGGAAACCAGCCATCTTAGCCTACCGGCCACAGGAGTGATACTTCGGCCGTGTTAAACTCAGTGGGTCTTGTCGGCGAGGCGATGGATCGGATGCGGGATCTAGTCTTTCTTTCTGCTGCGGAAATCGCAGAACTGGTTCGTCGAAAAGAAGTCTCTCCAGTGGAGATAACGCAAGCCTACTTGGAACGGGCCGAGCAGCTCCAGCCCAGACTCAACGCATTCGTCGTTCTGGACCGGGAAAGGGCGCTCCAGCAAGCGCGAGCTGCCGAGCAAGCTCTCCTGCGCGGCGAAGACGCCGGGCCGTTGTACGGCGTACCGGTGACCATTAAAAGCTCGATTGACGTGGCGGGTCTGCCCTGTGAGGCAGGCACCAGGCTCCGGGCGGGGTACGTGGCGGAACGAGATGCGCCACTGGTGGCCAGGCTCCGGGCCGCAGGCGCGGTAATCCTGGGAAATACCAATGTCCCGGAACTGCTCATGGCCTATGAAACCGACAACCTCCTTTACGGCCGGACGAACAATCCGTGGGATCTGGGGCGGACCGCGGGCGGATCGAGCGGCGGAGAAGCCGCAGCCATCGCGTCGGGGTGCTCAGCGGCGGGAGTGGGCAGCGACGGCGGCGGCTCGATCCGCGTTCCCGCGCACTTCAGCGGGATCTGCGGCCTGAAACCCACACCAGGTCGGATACCGGCGACCGGGCACTTTCCGCCTTCCGGCGGGCCGTTTGCCTTGTTGGGTGTGGTGGGACCGATGGCACGCACAGTGCAAGACCTGCAACTGATGTTCGAGGCGATGGCTGGGCCGGACGACGGAGACGTCTGCTCCGCGCCTCTGCCCTACCGCCCTCTTGCCGAAGCTGAGGTCCGGCGTACTCGCATCGGGTATTTCGAAGACGATGGCATCACCCCCGTAACCCCGGAAACCCGGGCGGCCGTGAAAAGAGCGGCGGAGGCACTCCGGCAACAAGGGCTTGAAGTCGAACCGTTCCGGCCCGAGGGGTTGGAAGATGCCCGGCGATTGTGGTGGGTTTTCTTCGGGCTGACAGGAGGTCTGGTGCTGGCTCGCATGTTCGCGGAGGGCGACGGAGAAGCCAGTCCAATTCTGAAGGAATTCCTCGGCATCGTGGCGGCGGAGCCGCCGCTCACGCTGGAGAGATTTTCAAACGCCTGGTTCGAACGCGACCTGTGTCGCACGCAGCTCCTGCGGCAGATGCAGCGGTACCCTATCCTGCTATGCCCCGCGTGCGCGATCCCGGCGTTCCGTCACGGGGAGCGCGAATGGAAGGTTGAAGGGCAACGGGTGGCGTACCTCGACGCCGAGGCCGACATCTTCCGCTTCACGCAGTGGTTCAACTTGACGGGTAATCCGGCCGCAGTGGTGCCGGTGGGCAAGTCGCCGGAAGGATTGCCCATCGGCGTGCAGATCGTCGGACGGCCGCACGAAGAGGAACTCGTGCTGGCCGTGGCGAAGCACGTGGAACGGTCCTGCGGCGGATGGAGAAGGCCGCCCCTGTGAAACGAGCGCGGGGCTCGCGGCAGCGTCAGGAGCCTCGCTTCGAGGGCGGATCAGTTCGACGCAGGGGCCTGCGGGGCGATCTGGCGGAGAGCCCTCTCGAGTTCGCCGGGCTGGAAGCCGCAAGGGCCGGGTGGCGATTTGAACGCGATGCGGCCCTCACGGTCGACGAGATAGAGGCGGTCGGGCCAGCCCGTGTAGGCACGCTCCGTGGGATTTCCCATGTCGTCGAGGATGGCCGGGATATTGATCTTCAGCTTGGTCAGGCAGATGCCCGCGAGGTTGCTGCGCTCGTCGATGCTGGTCGGCTCGGCGTAAACGACCTGGTCCTTCACATTGTTTTCGATCTGCCAAGCGTTGCTGGGGTGGGCTTCTTGGATGTAAACGACGTAGAAGGCCACCCGGTCCTTATATTCATCGTAGAGCTTGTTGAGCGCGGGAACCTCCCGGCGGAAGGGCGGTCAAGTGTAACTGCCAAAGACGAGCACAACGGGCTTCTGCCCGCGGAAAGAGGAAAGCTGCACCCAGTCCTTCCGGTCGTACGTCTGCAAGCGGAAGTCCGGGGCCGCATCGCCCACATTCAAGCTGCCGGCCCGGGCGGAAACCCACAGCGTGCGGAAGGGGAGAATGAAGAAAGCCACCCGGGGCACGCGGGACATAATCTGCCCGAAATGCGCCGGCGGCTGATGCATGGCCCACGCCAGTCCGCCGAGGAGGAGGGCGTAAACGACCGCGAGTGCGGCCGCGATTCTCAGCAGTTTTCGCATTTGCCTGTCGAAAAAGGAATCCGCCCCTGAATTTACACCAGGAATCTTCGCGCAGGAAGCAGAATTTGCTTTGATATCTGGAAGCGGGATGATAAAAACGACGCGTACTTTCGGGGAAGCGCGCTCCGGCACGGGTGGTCTCGCATGGTCAGGGAAGGTTGGAGGAACTGGGCCCTCGTTTTTCTGGCGCTCTCCGGGATTGTTCTCTACGCATTCCCCGCAGCAACCGTGAGCTACGGCGTGCTCGTGCTGCTGCACGTTGTCGCCGGAGTTCTGTTGACGCTGCTTCTGCTGCCTCCGCTCGTGCGCCTCTTCTCGGGACAAAAAGCGGAAGCGCGTGCGGGTTGGCTGCTCATCGCATTGGGCGCGGCCATTGGGGTTGCGCTGATCTTCACCGGCACGCCCAGGCCGATGCGCTGGTGGCTCTACACACACATCCTTGTCAGCGCGTGTGGCGTGGCTCTGCTCGCCGCGCAATGGATGGGAAGCCGCGGCTGGGCCAGCTCTGCCGCGGGGCGGTTTGCAGTTGCCTTGTTGGCCATCGGCGTGGCGGGAGGCGGCGCATGGTGGGCACGCGAAGTGCGCTGGCTGAGCTCGAACCGGATCGAAAACCCGCGAATGCCGCCGGATTCGATGGACGGCGAAGGCGACGGGCCCAAAGGACGTTTCTTCCCCAGCTCCGCGCAGACGAAGCATGGCGGCCTGATTCCGGCGAAGTTTTTTTTGCAGTCGGACGCGTGCCAGCGATGTCACAACGACATCTATCAGCAGTGGGCCAGCTCGGCGCATCGCTTCTCGTCGTTCAACAACCAGTGGTACCGCAAGAGCGTCGAGTACATGCAGGACGTAGCCGGCGTTCGGCCTTCGAAGTGGTGCGCCGGCTGCCACGACCCGGCGCTGCTGTTCAGCGGCATGTTCGATACGCCTATCCGCGAACAAATGGACAGCCCGGAGGCGCACGCGGGTCTGGGCTGCGTGATGTGCCACTCGATCGTCGCGGTGAAGAGCACGATGGGGCAGGGCGACTTCGTGCTGGAGTACCCGAAGCTGCATGAGCTGGCCGCGAGCGAAAACCGGGTGGTGCGGGCGCTCCACGACTTCCTGGTGAACGTGAATCCGGAGCCGCACCGGCGCACGTTCCTGAAGCCTTTTGTCCGGAACCAGACGGCGGAGTTCTGCTCGACCTGCCACAAGGTACATCTGGATGTGCCGGTGAACAGTTACCGCTGGGTTCGCGGGTTCAACGAATACGACAACTGGCAGGCCAGCGGGGTCTCCGGACAGGGCGCGCGGTCGTTCTACTACCCCGCGAGAGCGCAGAAATGCGCAGACTGCCACATGCCGCTTGTGCCGTCGAAGGACGCGGGCAACCTCGGCGGCTTCGTTCACTCGCACCGTTTTCCGGCAGCGAACACGGCGCTGCCTGTGGCGAATCAGGATCCGGTGCAGATGGAGATCTCCGAAAAGTTCCTGCAGGACAACATCCTGAGCGTGGACATCTTCGCCGTGTCGCCGGCGCGGGCCCTGGACACTGCGGTGGAAGGGCCGAGGCACGAACTTTCCACAACCTTTGCGGTAGGAGAAGAAGCGGAGATGCGGGTGCCGGGCGGCGGCACCGCTGGGGAGGTCACGCCGGTGACTGCACCGCTGGGACGCGTCGAAGGAGTCGTCCGGCGCGGCGACGAAGTGCGGGTGAGTGTGGTGGCGCGGACGCGCAAGGTGGGCCACTTCTTCCCCGGCGGGACCGTCGACGCATTCGACGTATGGCTCGAGCTGAAAGCCACAGACGAAAAGGGCCGCGTGATCTTCTGGAGCGGACAGGTGGAGGACGACGGCAAGAGTCCTGTGGAGAAAGGGGCGCACTTCTACCGCTCGCTGATTATCGACGCGCACGGCAACGTCATCAACAAGCGCAACGCCTGGGCGAGCCGCGCGGTGGTGTACGTGCGTCTGATCCCGCCCGGCGCCGCCGACACGGTGCACTTCCGCATGCGCATCCCGGAGGGCGCGGGCGAGAAAATCACGCTGCACGCGAGGATGAACTACCGCAAGTTCATGTGGTGGAACACGCAGTTTGCCTTTGCAGGCGAACGGGACGCGTCCCAGCCAAATCCCGGCGTCACGCCGCACTACGACGACGGCCGCTGGGGCTTCACCGGAGACACGTCGAAGGTGTCGGGCAAAGTGAAAGCGATCCCGAACCTGCCGACCATCGTCATCGCCCAGGACAGGAAGACGCTGCGCGTCCTGCCGCACACCGCACCTGCGCCGGAACCGCGTGTGCAGCTCGCCAAGGAAGACTGGGAACGGTGGAACGACTACGGCATCGGATTGCTGCTGCAGGGCGACTTGAAAGGCGCCGAAGCGGCGTTCCAGAAGGCGGCGGAGGCGGACCCGCAGCACCCCGACGGCTGGGTGAACATCGGCCGCGCGCGCGTTCAGGAGGGCAATCTGGAAGGCGCACGCGAAGTGCTGCAAAAGGCGCTGACGCTTCGACCCGACCTGGCCCGTGCCCATTATTTCTACGCGCGCGTGCTGAAGGCCGAGGGCCGCTACGACGAAGCGGTGCAGCATTTGCGCCAGGTGCTGGCGCAGTACCCGCGGGACCGCGTCGTGCGCAACGAGCTGGGCCGCGTGCTGTTCCTCCAGAAGAAGTATGCGGACGCGGTGAAGGAGTTCGAAGCGGTGGTGCGCATCGACCCGGAAGATCTGCAGGCCCACTACAATCTGATGCTGAGCTATAGCGGCCTGGGAGACACGGCCCGCGCAGAGGGACATCAGAAGCGCTACCTGCGTTTCAAGGCCGACGAAGCGGCACAGACGATCACCGGCCCGTACCGGCGCGCCAACCCCGAAGACAACAAAGAGCGGCAAGCCATCCACGAGCACGCATCTGTCCCGCTCTTTCGCGGAGCCCGAAAAACGGCCGTGGCACAGCCGTGACCGGCACGGGGGCGGTGCGGGGCATGGACTGATCTCGAAAGGCGCAACTCCTGAAACGGAGAGGCAACGTCCAATGACGTGGATCAAAACGGTACCGCTGTCGGAAGCCAGCCAGCGCCTGATCGAGGCGATGGAGGAGCAAAAGAAGCTCTACCCCGTCGAGTACGCGACCCCTGTACATCCGACCGAAGACGGCCCGGCGCAGATCGTGGCGTCGCACAGCCTGATCCCGGAGGCGCTCTACCACGCGTTCGCCATGTTCGGAGTGCTGATGTCGCCGGAGCTGCCGCTGGCGCGTCGCCAGCACGAGATGATCACCACCGTCGTCTCCGTGACGAACCGGTGCCACTATTGAATCGAAGCCCACGCAGAGTTTCTGCGTCGAGTCACACTGGATAAGGCCCTGGTGGAGGCACTGCAGAAGGATTACCGTACGGCTCCGATTTCGGAGCAGGACCGCGCAATGCTCGATTACGTCGTGAAGCTCACGAAAGACGCGACGCTGATCCGCCCGGCGGTCCACGAGCATCTCCGCGCGACGGGCTTCGACGACAAGGCCATCCTGCAGATCACGCTGATTGCTTCCTGGTTCAACTACATCAACCGAGTGGCCGACGCTCTGGGAGTGGGACGCGAATGAAGATGCCCCGTCGGTTCACCGTTCTGCCGCTCGCCTTAGGATTACTGCTTGCTTCGGCTTTTGTCCTCGCTCAAACCCCGCCCGCAGGAATTCAGTTCCGCAATATCGCACAGCAAGCCGGCATCCGGTTCACACACAACAACGGCGCGTTTGGGAAGAAGTACCTGCCGGAGACGATGGGCGCCGGCGGCGCCTTTCTCGACTACGACGGCGATGGATGGCAGGACATTCTGCTCGTGAACTCGAAGGACTGGCCCGGGCGGCAACGCCAGCGCTCGACGCTGAAGCTCTATCGGAACAACGGCAACGGCACGTTCACCGACGTGACGCAGAAGGCGGGACTCGCGGTGGAACTTTACGGGCTCGGAGTCGCCACTGGCGACTTCGACAACGACGGGCACGACGACATCTTCGTGAGCGCATTGGGCCAGAGCCGGCTCTACCGGAACAACGGCAACGGCACCTTCGCCGACGCGACACAGAAGGCGGGGCTCGCCGGGCCGAACGAGTTCAGCACCAGCGCCGCCTGGGTGGACTACGACAAGGACGGGTACATCGACCTGTTCGTCGCGAACTACGTCCAGTGGTCCATCGAGACGGACCTTTTCTGCACCCTCGATGGAACGAACAAGTCGTACTGCACCCCCGAGTCGTACAAGGGCGCTTCGGCAAGGATGTGGCGCAACCGCGGGAACGGCACGTTCGAAGACGCAACGCAGAAGACCGGTCTGCACGACCCCACGTCGAAGGGACTCGGCGTGGCCGTGCTCGACTCGAACCAGGACGGCTGGCCGGACATTCTGCTCGCCAACGACACGCAACCGAACAAGCTCTACCTCAACCAGCACAACGGGACGTTCAAGGAGGCTGGCACGCTGGCCGGCGTGGCGTTCAGCGAAGAGGGCGTGGCCCGCGCGGGGATGGGCGCGGACGCAGCGGACTACGACCGTTCCGGCTATCCGAGCATCCTGATCAGCAACTTCTCGAACCAAATGCTGGCGCTCTACCACAACGAAGGCAACGGGCTGTTCGTGGACGAGGCGCCGCGCTCGGAGGTGGGCCGTGCCAGCCTGCTGACGACCGGCTTCGGGTGCTTTTTCTTCGATTACGATCTGGACGGCTGGCTCGACATTTTCGTCGCCAACGGCCACATCGAAAACGGAGTCGAGCGCATTCAGAAACGCGTCACCTACGCGCAGACCCCGCATGTTTTCCGCAACCTCGGTGGGAAAAGATTCCAGGAAGTCACGGCGCAGCTTGGGGGGAGTCTCGCCACCCCGCGGGTGGCGCGGGGTGCGGCGTACGCGGACATTGATAACGACGGCGACCTGGACGTGCTGATGACCGCGAATGGCGGCCCCGCGCTGCTCTTCCGCAACGACGGAAGTACGCGCGGCAGCCTGCGGGTGCGGCTGGCGGGCACGCGCTCCAATCGCAACGGCCTAGGCGCGGTGGTGAAAGTGACGGCCGGAGGCGCCACCCAGTGGGGTATGGCGCGCAGCGGGTCGAGCTATCTTTCCCAGAGCGAGTTGGTGATGACGTTCGGCCTGGGGCCGCTCACTCAGGTCGATTCGGTCGAAGTGCGTTGGCCCAGCGGGCAGGTGGACCGCCTGACCAAGGTTCCCGTCGGCCAAACGATCAGCATCCAGGAAGGCAAAGGTCGGGTAGCGGCCGTGCCCTTTGCGAAAAAATAGCATGCCCCAGCCGGGCACAACTCGAATGCGATGGTTCGCCGGGGCCATCGCCTGGTTGGCGGTGAGTTGCATCGCGGCACCTCGCTTTCAGCCTCTCGTGCAGAGACAGAACCCCCGGAAGATCACGCCTGCCAGGGACGCCGGGCGCGAGGCTGTCCGGCTGAACAACCTGGGCGCGGCTTACATGAACCAGCAAGCCTTTGAACGGGCGCTTGAAAACTTCCAGCAAGCCTATGAACTCGACCCGAAATTGCTCCCCGCGCGGCTCAACCAGGGCATCGCCCTGCTGAACATGCAAAAGATGGAAGAAGCGCGAAAGATTCTGATTGAGGTCAGCGAGAAAGATCCGAAGAACATTCGCGCCTGGTACAACCTCGGCCTAAGGGAAAAGAACCTCGGCCAGGCGGAGACGGCGCTCCAAGCGTTCGAGCGCGCGGCTCAACTTGATCCCGAAGATGCCGATACACGCTACTTTGTCGGCCTGCTCTGCAACCAGCTCCAGAAGTACGAGCAGGCCATCGCGGCTTTTGAGCGCGCACTGAAGCTCAACCCGTTCCACGCTTCCGCAGAGTTCGGGCTGGCCCGGGCCCACCAGCGCGCCGGCAACCCCGAAAAATCGCGCGTGCACCTGTGGCGCTTCCAGAAAATCACCCAGGAAAAACTCGCCGCACCGATGAGCCTCGCCTACGGCGACCAGGGGAAGTATTCGCTGGCCGAACAGGTTCCCCCACCCACCGGCGCTGCTCTCCCGCCCATCCCTGTCAAGTTCGTTCGCGTGCCTGCGTCCGAATCGGGCATCCGCTTCGTGCATTCCGGGCTGCGGTCGCCGGAGCTGCGTCGGGATCAGGGTGCCCATTCCATCCAGCACGACGCCTACCTTCACGGCTCCGGCGCGTGCTTTTTCGACTACGACGGCGACGGGCAGGACGACCTGTTCCTCGTGAACGCGGGAGAGGATGCGCCGAGCGCGCTTTATCGGAACGCCGGTGGCCACTTCGTGGACGTGACCGCTGGGGCGGGGATCGAGATGAAGGGTCGTGGGATGGGCTGCGCCGCTGGGGATTACGACAACGATGGCCGGACCGACCTCGCGGTGACGCTGAACGAACGCCTGGTCCTGCTGCGGAACGAGGCGGGCGGGAAATTCCGCGACGTGACGCGGGCCTCTGGGATCCGCGACGACAACACCGAGGGGAGGCTGCTGTTTTTCGACTACGACCACGACGGTGACCTCGACCTGTACGTGACCCTGTGCATCGTGTGGCGGCCGGGCGCGGATCGCACCTCGCGCGACGCCCAATACGTGACGCAGAACGCCGAGTGGCGCAACGTGCTCTGGCGCAACAACGGCAACGGCACCTTTACGGACTGGACCAAGGAAACTGGGCTCGAGGGAACCGTGTTTAGCTCTCTCGCCGCGGCCTCGGACTTCGACAACGACCGCGCCGTCGACCTCCTGCTGGGTTCCGACGAGGCGACCCGCCTGCTGGAAGGACAGCGCGAGCGCGAACTCGCGCCTCCTGTCCTGCTGCGGAACCCGCGGGAGGGACGCTTCCAGGCACTCCGCCCCTGGCCTTCCTTCGGAAAAGCCGAAACGAAGGCGGCCATTGTGCTTGACTTCAACAAGGACGGCCGGATGGACGTGGCCTTCGGGCACACCTGGGGGCCGGGCCTCACTCTGTGGCGCAACGTGGACGGGAAGCGGTTCGAACCCCAGTCTCTTCCTTATGCTTCGTCAGAAATGGAGGCCGCGCTCGACCTGGTGACCGTGGACTACGACAACGACGGCTGGCTGGACCTGGCCGCGTTGTTGTACCCGCGCAAATCCAACGCGGGGCACCTGCTGCTCCTCCGCAACGAAGGACCCTCGGGTTTTCGCGACGTTTCCCGCGAGGTGGGCGCGAACCGTCTCGAGCTGGTGCATCCTCGCACTCTTCTCGCCGCCGACTACGATGCTGACGGCGATCCCGACCTGCTCATCACGCAAAACGGCGGGCCGATCGTGCTGCTGCGGAACGAAGGCGGCAACAAAAACAACTGGATCAAGCTTTCGCTGAAGGGGCTCGCGGACAACAAGAGCGCCATCGGGACGAAAGTCGAAGTCTTTGCCGGCGAGCTCTACCAGAAGTTCGAGGTTCATTCGCCGAACAAGCTACTCGCTGGGCTGGGCAGCGAGAAGGAAGTGGACATTGTGCGGCTGTTATGGCCGACGGGCGTGTTGCAAGACGAAGTGCAGCTCGCATCGCGCACGCGGCGTGACCTTACGGAAATTGACCGCCGCGGCAGTTCGTGCCCGATTTTGTTTGCGTGGAATGGAGACCGCTACGAATTTATCACCGACGCGATCGGGCCGGGCATCGTGGGCCACTGGTCGGCACCGGGCCAGCGGAACATCCCCGACCCCACGGAGTACATCAAGGTCGAAGGCTCGAGCGTGATACCTCGCAGCGGCCGGCTCAGCTTTCGGTTCGCCGAGCCAATGGAGGAGATTGTCTATCTCGACCAGGTGCGGCTGCTCGCCGTGGACCATCCCGCAAAAACCGAAGTTTATCCTAACGAGTATTTCGCCAGCAGGCCGCCCTTCCCGGAGTTCAAGGTCATTACGAGCCGCAACGCGCGCCCGCCCGCTGGCGCGCGGGACCACCACGGCCGCGACGTTCTGCCAGAACTCAAGCGACGCGACCGCCGCTACGTGAAAGATTTTGCGCTGCTCCCGTACAAAGGCTTCGCCGAACGGCACTGGGTCGAGCTCGACCTGGGCGAGATCAACAGCGCGGGCCCGTTGCGCTTGCTCCTGCACGGGCTCACGGACTACTTCACTGCGACCTCGGTTTACGCAGCGCACCAAGCGGGCGTGACGGCGGTCGTGCCACACGTCGAGGCCCTCGATGCAAACGGCCGGTGGGTACGCGTGGTGGACGATATGGGTTTCCCCGCAGGGCTTGCCCGCAAGATGATTGCAGATCTGACGGGGCGACTTCCGGCGGGAACGCGGCGTATCCGCATCGTCACAAACCTGAAAATCTATTGGGACCAAATCCTGATGGACACGACGGCGGACGCCATCCCCGTCCGTCTTACGGAGATGCCGGTGGCCGAAGCCACTCTCGCCTTCCGCGGCTACCCACGCGAAGTGCGCGGGAATCCGCCGGGGGATATCACGTACGTTTATGAAGAGGTGAGCCGCACCGGCCCGTACGCGCAGCCCGCGGGCAACTACACCCGCTACGGCGACGTACGCACGCTGTTGGCGGATGTGGACGACCGCTTCGTCATCTTCGGTACGGGTGAAGAAGTGGCGCTGGAATTCGATCCGGCCGATCTGCCTCCTCTGCTCTCCGGGTGGACGCGCGACTACTTCTTTTATGCCGACGGGTTCGCCAAGGACATGGACTTCTACGCTGCGCACGCCGATACCGTCGAACCCCTGCCGTACCACCACATGGGCGGCTATCCGTACCCGGCAGAGCGGCCTTACCCACAGGACGACGCGCACCACAACTACCGCCTGGACCACAATACGCGGTCCGTTTCTGGCAAGACGCACCCCGCCTACCGCTTTGTTTTTCCACGCAGGCGATAACTCGCCGCTTCAGAGGGTCTATGATCGGCCCGCACCTAAACTGGGTGGAAAAATCCAAGGAATCGGCGGTGCGGGCACGGGGCTACAGCTCCGGTTGGACATCCTCTTTAGCCCGCTGGGCAAAAACCTCTCGTGCTTCGCGGAATTGACTCAGGACGTGTTGCTTTTCTTTTTCCGAGCGCCATCCCGGGTGTTCCGCGACAAGTTTTGCCACGGCATCGACCCACCGGACGAAATA
>Ga0209640_10004514_pt1 | contig 12180 bp, 9 predicted proteins | sample RifCSP10_1_FD_184018 | JGI IMG/M metagenome (GOLD analysis project Ga0209640, IMG submission 184018) | Soil microbial communities from Rifle, Colorado - Rifle CSP2_sed 10_1 (SPAdes) (version 2) | ecosystem: Environmental > Terrestrial > Deep subsurface > Rock core/Sediment | place: Rifle... | reverse complement strand
GGTGCTCAAAGGACTGGGGCATCCCGTGAAGCTTGGAAGCGGTGTCGCGAAGGCGCAAGAAATCTTGATGGTGAAATAGGCGGGCCCCTATGAAAATTCTGATCAGCGATAGTTTGTCGAAGCAAGGCGTCGAACTCCTCGAGAAGGCTGGTTTCACCGTGGTGGTGAAATCCAAAATGTCGAAAGAGGAGTTGTTCAAAGAGATCAAAGACGCCGATGGCTTGATCGTGCGGTCCGGAACGAAAGTCACGGCGGAGTTGATCGCAGCAGCCGAGCGCCTGAAAGTCGTCGGGCGGGCCGGGTCTGGGTTGGACAATGTCGATACCCCTGCGGCCACCCGTCGCGGCATCGTGGTCATGAATACGCCGGGCGGCAATACGGTCACCACTGCTGAGCACGCCATGGCGATGATTTGCGCCATGAGCCGGCGTATTCCCCAAGCGACGGCGTCGATCAAGGCCGGCAAGTGGGAAAAAGAAAAGTTCATGGGCGTTGAGCTCTATAACAAGATTCTCGGCATCGTCGGTATCGGACAGATCGGTGGGTATCTGGCGAAGCTCGCCCAGGGCATGGGCATGAGCATCATCGCGTACGACCCGTATTTGGCGGCGGATCGGGCTCAGAGCATGGGCGTCGAGATGGTGGAACTGGCCGAGTTGTTCCGGCGCGCCGATATTATTTCCGTGCATACACCATTGACGCCTGAGACCAAGGGCCTCATCAATGCACAAGTGATTGGGACGATGAAACCCGGCGTGATGATCGTGAATTGTGCCCGCGGTGGAATTATTCACGAGGGCGATCTATTCGAAGCCTTGAAGAGCAAGCGAGTGGCGGCGGCGGCCTTCGACGTATTTGAAGAAGAGCCGGTGAAGCCCGACCATCCGCTGTTAACCTTGGACAATTTTCTGTGCACACCTCACATTGGCGCGCAGACCATGGAGGCGCAGGAAAACGTGGCGGTTGGGATCGCTGAACAGGTTGTTGATTACTTCAAAAATGGGATAGCCCGTGGAGCGGTGAATGTTCCGTCCGTTTCCCCTGAATTGTTGCCGCGGCTGCAGCCGTATCTCTCGCTCGCGGAGCAGCTGGGAAAGTTGCAGACGCAGCTCTGCGAAGGGGGGCTTGAGCGCGTGACGGTCGAATATAGCGGAGAGGTGGCGACCCTCTCCATTGCACCGCTCACGATCGCCGTGTTGAAGGGATTGTTGAACCCGATTATGCAAGCGCCTGTAAACTACGTGAACGCGCCGATCGTCGCGAAGGAACGTGGGATTGAAGTAAGGGAAGTGAAGAGCTCCGATGCGGGAGATTTCACCAGCTTGATTCGTGTGCGAGTGGAGGCCGGCAAGAAATCGTACCAGGTGGCCGGCACGCTGTATCACAAGAAAGATCCGCGCGTCGTTGAGATTGATCAGTTCAAAGTTGAGGTTGTGCCGGAGGGACACGTGCTTTTGATCCTCAACATCGATCGCCCAGGGGTAATCGGGATGGTGGGGAAGGTGCTCGGCGACAATCAGATCAACATCGTCAGGATGCAATGCGCGCTCGAGAAGCGGGGTGGGAACGCGCTGCTCATCATTGGATCCGATGCGGTCTTCCCGAACACGGTGCTTGAGGCGATCAAATCCAGCAAGGACATTCTCTCAGTCAAAGTCGCGGCTCTGTCCTAACCCCGCGCGCCATCAATCAGGTCAGCAATGGTCTCTGCTCCTCCGAAGCCCCGCCTTTCTTCGGGACAAGTCCCGTCGTCCCGCGAGCGCTCGCTCGTCCCCGTGGGCATGGCGACGATACTTCCTCACGCGGCGAAGCAGGTCCGTCGCCTTGAAGAACAGTTGCTCGCTCAAGTCAACCGTTGGGGCTACGATGAAATCATTCTTCCCACGTTCGAGTATCTCGACGTCTTGGCTCCGGGGCTTGAGCCGGAACTGATCGAGCACTGCTATCAATTCGTCGATCGTACGACGGGGCGGACGTTACTGCTCCGTCCGGATGCCACGGCGCAGATAGCCAGGACGGTCGCAATGGGGCTTACGGGCACGGCGCTGCCGTTGCGTCTCTCCTATCGAACGTCCGTCTTCCGCTACGAGCAGGAACATGCTGGGCGTGGTCGAGAAATTTTTCAGGTCGGAGCCGAACTCATTGGCCTCGACGATGTCACGAGCGACAGCGAAGTCATCGATTTGATGATCGAGTGTCTCCGTTCGATCGGTCTTCAGTCTTTTAAAGTGTCTCTTGGACATGTGGGATTTATTAAGGGGCTCCTGATACGGTCCGGACTGTCGGCGCAGGGGCAGAAGTTGGCAGAGCAGGCGGTTGCGCGAAAAGATCTGCCGAGACTCGAGGAGATTCTTGCGAACGAGCGTATATCCAAAACGGCGGCGCGTGCCATTCGGGAAGCACCTGAGCTGTACGGTCAAGAGGAAGTGCTGGCACGCGGACGGATCCTCGCGGCCGGCGATCCGGCATTGGCCGCTCCGCTCGAACGGCTTGCCCAGGTGTATCAGCTGCTGTGTGCGGCAGGCCACCGGGAATCGCTGCTTCTGGATCTCGGGGAATTCCGCGGGTTCGACTATTATGATGGGGTCGTCTTCGACGTGTTTGCCGAAGGGATGGGGGCGGAGTTAGGCGGCGGCGGACGGTACGATCACTTGATCGGTCGATTCGGCTGGCCACTGCCCTCAACCGGTTTCGGGTTGGACGTCGATCGGCTCTTCCGCACAGTGCAGTTCCCTGAGGAAGGATCGGAATCGTCGCGAGTCGACTATCTTGTGGCTGCGCCACGCCGGGCCACTCGTTTGTTGACGGCGGTCGCAGCGCAGTTGCGTCGGACTCGCTCCCGAGTGGTGCAGCAGACGATGAAGGGGAACGACGCGGCGCTCGTGTCTGCCGCAGTGACAGCGGGGTTGGCCCAGCAGGCAGCGGCCGTGGTGGTGGTCGGTGCGCCAGGAATGGATCATGATGATGTGCTGGTGCTCGAGCCCCTCGCTGCTCACATGCATGGCCGCCGATCCGGCAACCTGAGTCGTCTTTCGAAGAAGATGGGGCTTGCCGACTTGGTGGCCGCGGCTCGTCGGTCTCGGCGGCAGGTAAAGGAACGGTCATGAAATCCATGTCGGCCGTCGATCTGTCCCAGCCCAAACTGCCCCCTCAGAATGTGGAGGCTGAGCAATCGGTTCTCGGCGCAGTCCTTCTCGACAATAGCGCGATGGCCAAGGCGATGGAATTGCTGGTCGAAGAGAATTTCTACCGCACGTCGCATCGGAAGATCTATCGTGCGATGCTGGAATTGTCGGAAGTCGGAGAAGTGATCGATCAGATTACGTTGACGGAACGATTGAAGGCGCAGGGAGAAATTGAGGCCATCGGGGGCGCAGCCTATTTAGCAGAGCTTGTGCAGAGCGTGGCCAGCTCCGCCAATATTCGCTACCATTGCAAGATCGTGCGCGACAAGGCGCTGTTGCGAGAGCTGATCCATACCTCCACGGAAGTCCTCACGCGCGGGTACGAAGGCACCTCTTCAGTCGACGACCTGCTTGATTTCGCGGAGCGGTCGGTGTTCGGCATCGTCCAAGGGAAACTGGATCGGTCGTTCACCCCCCTTAATGCCATCATTAAGGAAAGTCTCGACCTCGTCGACAAGCTGTCAAAGCGAAAAGAACATATCACGGGCGTTCCCACCGGTTTTTACGACCTCGACGACATCACGGCGGGGCTCCAACCCTCCGATCTCGTGGTGATCGCGGGGCGGCCCAGCATGGGGAAGACGAGCCTGGCGCTGGGGATGGCGACACATGCCGCCATTCACGCGGGCACCGTGGTCGGAATTTTTAGCCTGGAAATGTCAAAGCCGCAGATCGTACTGCGCATGTTGAGTTCAGAGGCGCGAGTCGATTCGCATGCCCTCCGAACCGGCAAGCTTCAGAAAGAGGATTGGTGGCGTCTTGCGGAGGCGGCAGGCCGGCTGGAACAAGCGCCGATCTATATCGATGACACCGGCGGCATCTCTGTGCAGCAGATGCGGGGTAAAGCTCGTCGGTTGAAGGCCGAACGGGGGCTGGATTTATTGATTGTCGACTATCTCCAGCTGATGCAGGGGCGGAGCGATTCGGAATCCCGTCAGCAGGAAATCTCCGATATCTCTCGCTCGCTGAAAGCCTTGGCCAAGGAGCTCAACGTGCCGGTCGTCGCGCTGTCGCAGCTCAGCCGTGCGGTGGAAGCCAGGAAGCCACCGATTCCCATGCTGGCCGATCTGAGGGAGTGCGTGACAGGAGAAACCCTGGTCATTCTGAGTGACGGGCGGCGGGTGCCGGTGCGGGATCTAGTCGGCGCCACTCCCGAGGTGCTTGCCCTGTCCGAAGAAGGGCGCGTCATGACTGCCCAGAGCGACAAAGTCTGGCTGGTTGGAAATCGGCCTGTTTTCCGGGTTCGTCTGGCTAGCGGTAGGGTGATACGCGCCACAGGGAATCATCGTCTCCTTGGAGCCAATGGATGGAAACGCGTTGGCGAACTGGGTGTTGGCGACAGGCTTGCGATAGCCCGTGAGCTTCCGGAACCGTCGGCTACGGAGACATGGCCTGATCTTCGCGTGGCTCTGTTGGGGCAGCTCATCGGTGACGGCAGTTATCTCAGTCATCAACCCATGCGGTATACGACTAGTTCCGAGGAGAACAGCGCGATCGTAGGCGAGGCCGCGCAAAAAGAGTTCGGGGCCCGAGTGACGCGCTACGCGGGCCGGGGCACCTGGCATCAACTGCTCATCAGCGGCAACGGCAATCGCTGGCACCCTGCGGGCGTCAACCAGTGGCTCCGAGAGTTCGGCATTTTCGGACAGCGGTCGTACGAAAAACGGATTCCTGAGCCTGCATGCCGACTGGACAACATGCAAATCGGCCTTCTGCTTCGGCACCTGTGGGCCACGGACGGCACGATCACGCCGAGAGCGAAGGGACGAGGAGACCATGCGGTGTGGTTCAGCACGAACAGCGTAGGTCTAGCCCAAGACGTGGCCGCGTTGTTGCTCAGACTCGGCATTGTGGCTCGGCTCCAGCAGGTGAAGCAAGGGACGTATCGCCCCATGCACGTGGTGCGTGTCTCCGGCGGCATGGATCAGCAGCGCTTCCTCGACCGTGTCGGTGCATTCGGGCCTAAGAAGGCGGGCGCCGGCAAGCTGGCTGCTGCGCTCAAGGGAAGGATCCACAATACCAACGTCGATACGGTGCCCATCGAGGTGTTCTCGCAGGTGAAGCATGCGATGCATGCGCACGGCATTTCGCAGCGTCAGATGGCGGTCATGAGAGGGACATCTTACGGTGGCACATCGCACTTCCGATTTGCCCCCTCACGCAGCATGCTGGCTGAATATGCTGCAATTTTAGATGACGGTGTCCTTGCCGCGCGGGCCACGAACGACCTCTTCTGGGACCGCATCGTGAGTATCGAACAAGATGGAGTAGAAGAGGTGTTCGATCTGACGGTTCCAGGACCGGCATCGTGGCTCGCCGATGGAATTGTCAGTCATAACTCCGGCGCGATTGAGCAGGATGCCGACGTCGTCATGTTTATCTACCGGGAGGACGTGTATGACCAGAATTCCGAACGGAAAGGCATTGCCGATATTCTTGTGAGTAAACATCGGAACGGCCCGATCGGTCGAAAGGAACTCTTCTTCCACGACCGTTTCGCGAAGTTCGAGAGCCTCGACAATCGAGAAGTCGTTTGACCCTGTGTCACCCCACTCGTATAATCTTTCTGAGCTACGCAGGTAGATAGGCTGAAGGCGTTTAGTCTTTAGCCTTCAGCATGAACACCTGAGCCGTTACTCTAAAACCACCGTGAGGATCGTGCGATTGATCACGACACGAGTCATTCCGAGCCGAACGGCGGACCGCCGAGGTCTCACTGTGCTCTCTGGTTTGATGTGCGTGCTGATCTCTCTGATGGTGGTGGCCTGCGCCGCCGCGCCGCAGACGCCTGACAAGATGGCTGCTCCTGCCGGCACGCCAAAGGCTACGCCGTGGGTTCATCCCCCCGATGCCTCCGCGTCCTATCATTTTATGCTGGGGTACCAAGCCGAGCTTGCGCAGGACGTGGAACGTGCGATTCAGGAATATCAAGCCGCGCTGAAGGCAGATCCGGCATCCCAGTCTGTGAAAGCTAGGCTGGCCGGTCTCTATTTTTCGCTGGGCGATATGCCCAATGCCGTCCGCTATGCGGACCAAGCGGCAGAGGGATCGAGCCAAGATGGTCAGCTGCTCACGCAGATGGCAGGTATTTTAGCCAGTGCGGGACAAGGGGAGCGTGCGGTGGCACTGTTGGATCGCGCGATCGATCTTGATCCGACCTCCGGCGATCCCTACTTTACAAAGGGTCTGTTGCTCATGAATCTGAAGCGGAAGTCCGAGGCGGAGCAGGCCATTCGAGCCGGCTTGGCGTTGGCTCCCGAGTCTGCCGTCGGCCATTATCACCTGGGGCGTATGCTCCTCGATGCGGGGAAAGGGGACGAGGCGGCGGCGAGTTTGGAGCGGGCGATTGCGGTTAATGCCTCGTTTGAACCAGCCTATCTTGCGCTCGCCTCGGTCTATGAGTCTCGGCAGGCCCAGGATCGCGCGGTCGCCGTGCTACGGAAATATCTCCAGACGGTGAACCCGCGAAACCGGGATATCCGGCACCAGTTGGTTCGACTCTATGTGGCCACGAAGGATTATCAGGGTGCCAGGAAGGAATTGAATGATTTGCTGTCGGAGGACCCTTCGGATCTCGATGCCCAGCTTCGACTGGCGCTTCTGTACGGGGAAGAAAAGGAATACCCCAAGGCCATCGATCAACTAATTCAGATTCTCAAGGCGCGTCCGACGGAGCTCAAAATCAGAGATTACCTTGGATTTCTCTACGAGGAGTCCAAGGACACGAAGAAAGCCATTGAGACCTATACGTTTAACGTTCAACTTGAGCCGTCCTACTTCGAAGGGCATCTGCATCTCGGCCTGTTGTTCTATCGATTGAAGCAATTTCCTGAAGCCGTTACACACTTGAACCAAGCCATCACGATTAATCCGAAACAGCCTGAAGCCCACATCGTGCTGGGCTTGACCTATCTACAGAAGGACCGGTTCGACGATGCGGCAAGGGCTTTGGAGGAAGGCATCAGCCAGAACCCCAAGAGCGCCGATTTGCACTTCAATCTTGGCACGGTCTATGACAAGCTCAATCGATTCGATGACGTAGAGCGCGTCATGGAGACCGCGATCAAGCTGGAGCCCCATCATGCCGATGCACTCAATTATCTGGGGTATAGTTATGCAGAGCGGGGGGTCAAGATCGACCAAGCGCTCTCCCTGACCAAGCGGGCTGTCACCCTCAAACCGAGCAATGGATACTATATCGATAGTCTCGCCTGGGCCTTGTTTAAGTCCGGCTTGCTCACCGAGGCCCTGACGGAGATGAAGCGCGCCGTTGCGCTCGCCGGGGATGATCCGGTCCTCTATGAACATCTCGGTGACATTTACGCCAAGCAACAAAACCTGTCAGAGGCCCGCGAGGCCTGGCTCCATGCGCTGGAACTCGACCCTTCCAATAATAAGCTGATGGACCGATTCCGTGAACTGGGGATGGGAGACCCCACTAAGGAAGAACGTATCCAACAGGCCAAACAGCGTGTATCCGAGAAGATACAAGCTCAGTAACGCAGCCATCCGTTCCTAACAGTAATCTCGGTTTCCCTCTTTTACCATCTGCTCCATCATTGATCTCGCCTTCAGCCTGGGTCAGCTTTTCGGCATCTAACAAGCTGATTCGGTTCAGTCTTCTCACTCTAAATATTTGTTTTCACAGAATTTATTTCTCATATAATAAATAATAGCGAATATTCGGGATCTTATTCCTCCGTGGAGAGAAAATGGAAGGTGCCAGGGCCCTTACGGTGGATGACAAATATTGGCAGATCAGAGCAAAAGCTGTAGAGCAGCCCCCCAACCACTGGTTGTTGCACAGGAGGCTAATAATCATAACTATTTGATATTTTGTGTAACGCAGTCTTTCATGGCCTGACCACGCACCGGGCATCGAACCTGCTATAGGGCTGGGTAACAGAAATCTGATGCTAGTTTCGATGAGAAAGAAGCAAGGGTGTGAAGGGGGAAAGGTCAGTGAACCATCAACAAGGAGGCAGTACGATGTTTAAGCAGTTGAAGCAGTTAAAGGGGCAAAAGGGTTTTACCCTGATCGAGTTGATGATCGTGGTCGCGATCATCGGGATCTTGGCGGCCATCGCCATCCCGAACTTCTTGACCTATCAGTTGAAGTCGCGCCAGGCCGAGGCCAAGACCAACCTCCAGGCGATCAAAACCTCTGAAATCGCCTTCCAGGCGGAGCGAGGCTGTTACATCGGCGTGGCTGTGGAGGTTGGACAGCCTGCAGCTGTGGCCGCTGTCAAAACAGCTCCATGGCCCTGGGGCATTGGTACGCCACCAACTGCTCCCGGTGCTCTCTGGTGTGTCGCGGGAGGTGTGTTTGCAGGCACATTCGCCGATATTGGGTTTAAGGCAACCGGTAATGTGAATTACGTTTATGGGGTAGATGCAAACACGGTTGCGGCCCCGGGGCTCTATACGACGGCCACTTCTTGTCCTTTGGCCATTGCCGGGACCGCTGCTGCCGGAGTGCTTGGTAATAACAATATTGTTGCGATGGCTCAAAGCAATCTGGATGGCGATGCTGCGGTTTCAACCTGGGATTCCACGGTTGACCATGGCGCTAACGACTGTACATCCGGCGTCTACTAGGCTAGTGTAGGCAAAGGTCACTGGGTCCCGGTAGCCATTCGATGGCTGCCGGGACCTTCCCATTTGCTCATCCTGCCGGTCTGTCTCTCATGACGGTCTCAACAGCCTTACATCATCGCAGCGCCGCGCTCGTGAATCAGCTTCTGCTTGGCATTGGAGGCATGCTCTTGCTTGCCTGCGTCGGCTGGCTGCAAGGTGAACTTGATCGGCGGCAGGACCGGACGGTCGTCCAGATTGAAGGCCTTGCGCAGCTTCCTAAGGGCGAATATCTGAAACCAGCCTTGCTCGGCTATCACCACTTAGGTGCTGATCTTCTCTGGCTCAGGCTCATTCAAGTTATAGGAAACAAACGAAATACGGCGGATGAATATGAGTGGATGTATCACGCTTTGGACGTAATCACTACGCTCGATCCTCAGTATGCCTACCCCTACTATGCAGGAGGGGTCATTCTCGGCGATCTTGCCAACCGCCCGGACTTGAGCATTCGGCTGCTTGAAAAGGGTGTGAAGGCAAATCCCGAGGTCTGGAACATTCCCTTTCTGCTTGGGTACAACTATTATTTTCTGCTCGGTGATCCAGCCAAGGGGGCGGAGTACATTATGCAGGCGGCTCGCCTACCGGATGGCCCATCCTATCTCCCAGGTCTCGCCACTCGCATGGCTGCGGAGGCGGGGAATCCTGACACGGCACTGGCGTTTCTGGAAGCCCGTTTAACAGACACGCACGATCCGGAGATGCGAGAAGTCTTGGCGAACCGGATGAAAGAAGTTATCATCGAACGGGATCTTTTCATGCTGGAGAGAGCGGTGGAAGCCTATCGGATGCAATATAGGGCCCTTCCTGCGACACTCACGGATCTTGTGGTGGCGGGAGCCCTTCCGAGTCTGCCACAGGAACCGTTCGGAGGAGACTATCAGTTGGATCCCAAGACCGGTTCGGTCTCTAGTTCGACTCATCCGGAACGGCTGCGCACGTTTTTCAAACGTCCACCGCCTGCCTACAGTTTCCCTAGGACAAGGGAGTGAGCCATGACGCCTAGCTCAGATTTGGTGGTACAGACCGATCAACTCTCCAAGATTTTCCGCGTGGGGTTCTGGGGGAAGCGAGTGACCGCGGTGGATGGCCTCAGTCTCGAAGTCCGGCGTGGAGAAGTGTTCGGGTTTCTCGGCCCGAACGGCGCGGGGAAAACCACCACCCTCAAGATTTTGATGGGGCTGATCTATCCCACGAGCGGGCACGCCAGGCTATTCAATTTGGACATGGGGGATCCTCGTGCCAAGACACGTCTGGGATTCCTTCCCGAATCGCCCTACTTCTACGACTACCTCACGAGCCGGGAGTTTCTTGAGTTCTACGGGCATTTGTTCGGGCTGTGGGGCGCTGTTCTGAGCAAGCGAATCGACGAACTCTTGGAGCTTGTCGGCATGACGTATGCGAAGGATCTGCAGCTCAGGAAGTTCTCAAAAGGCATGTTGCAGCGGGTAGGGGTCGCCCAAGCCTTGATTAACGATCCGGAGTTGGTGGTGCTGGACGAACCCATGTCCGGGCTGGACCCCATCGGGCGGAAGGAAGTTCGCGATCTGATCTTGCGTCTCAAAGAGTCCGGGAAGACGGTCTTGTTCAGCTCCCATATCTTGCACGATGCCGAAGTGTTGTGCGATCGGGTCGCAATGATCCTGAAGGGGCGCCTCGTGGCCTGTGGCAAGGTGACCGACTTGCTGGATCAAGGAGCGAGTCACCAAGTTGAATTGGTGGTGGATCGTCTGCCCCCTGAAGGGTTGGACCACTTACGTCCGCTTACCGACAAAGTGGTCATGCAGGGGGAGCGGATGCTGGTGGTGCTGAAGAGCCAACACCAAGTGGGGGGAGCGTTGGAGATTATCCGCACGGCGAAGGCGAGTCTGGTGTCGCTCAATCCCCAGAAGGGGTCGTTGGAGGACCTCTTCATCCGGGAGGTCAAAGAACATCGGAGTCCGCCGGAGAATCTCGCATGAAAATCCTGTCGATCGCGCTGAATACCTTTCGGGAAAACTTGCGAGACAAACTGCTCTACAATCTGCTGGTGTTTGCGCTGTTCATGATCGGCAGTTCTGTGCTCCTGTCACGGTTAACCTTGGGGGAATTCCACCGTCTGATTCTGGATCTTGGGCTAGGGAGTATTAATTTCTTTGGGGTGTTGATTGCCATTTTCGTCGGGATCGGGCTGGTGAGCAAGGAGATCGAGAAGAAGACCATCTACACAATTGTGTCCAAGCCGGTGGCGCGATACCAATTTCTGCTCGGAAAATATCTGGGCCTCACGATCACCTTGTTCGTCAATACGGTGGTCATGGCGCTGGGACTGTTGGTGGTGCTCTATGCTCAAGCTGTTCCCATCGAGGGGATGCTCTTCAAGGCGCTGACGCTGATTTTCGTCGAATTCATGGTGATCACTGCGGTCGCCTTGCTGTTTTCCACCTTTACCAGTGCCACCCTGAGCGCCATCTTCACGCTGGCGATGTATGTGATTGGGCACCTCACTGCGGATTTGAAAGTATTCGGGGCGAAGATGGATGATCTCAGCCGGGGGATCTTGAACGGGATCTATTATCTTTTGCCCAATCTCGAGCGTTTCAACTTGAAGGGCCATGTCGTTCACCATCTGGAAGTAGGTGGTGCGGACCTGATGCTGATTGTCGCCTACGGAGTGACGTACACGGCAGTGCTCCTCTTCACGGCCAGCCTTATTTTTCATCGGCGTGATTTCCGTTAAGTCGGCCAGCCGGCGCTTCTGATTCTCCACTTGCATTCTGTCAAGGAGCCAGGTATTGAAGGGAGTGTCACGACTGCCCTGTCGGTCCTTCGAGTATTGAGATTCACACTGGAGAATAGCTTCGATGAATGTGCCGTTGCTTGATCTGAAAGCTCAGTTCCAACCCCTCCGTGCAGAGATCATGGCGGTGGTACAGACTGTCTGTGATGAGCAGGGATTTATTCTGGGGCCGCGCGTTGTGGCGTTCGAGGAATCCGTTGCCCATTACATCGGGTCTCGCTACGCGATCGGTTGCGCCTCCGGGAGCGATGCGCTGTTGCTCTCCCTCATGGCCATGGGAGTGAAGGCCGGCGATGAGGTCATCACCATTCCGTTCACGTTTTTTGCCACGGTGGCCGCGATTTCACGATTAGGCGCAAAGCCTGTGTTTGTGGACATTCAGCCCGATACGTTTAACATCGACCCGGCACTCATTGAGCAAGCGATCACGCCACGCACGAAAGCCATCATTCCCGTTCACCTCTTCGGGCAATGTGCGGACATGGCTGCGATCAACGAGATTGCCAAGCGGAAAAATGTTTACGTCATTGAGGATGCCTGCCAAGCGATTGGCGCGGGCCAGGGAAACAAGCGCGCGGGGGT
>Ga0209640_10004513_pt1 | contig 12180 bp, 9 predicted proteins | sample RifCSP10_1_FD_184018 | JGI IMG/M metagenome (GOLD analysis project Ga0209640, IMG submission 184018) | Soil microbial communities from Rifle, Colorado - Rifle CSP2_sed 10_1 (SPAdes) (version 2) | ecosystem: Environmental > Terrestrial > Deep subsurface > Rock core/Sediment | place: Rifle... | reverse complement strand
AGAGGCGGACGAACTTCCGCTGCATGGCGCGCGCAATCGACTTGGCGAGCGACGTCTTGCCCACCCCGGGAGGGCCGGAAAACGTCAGGATCGTGGCCTTCGGCTTCTTGACCAGTGAGCGGACCGCGAGGAACTCGAGGATGCGGTCCTTGATCTTCTCGAGCCCGTAGTGATCTTCGTTGAGGACCGTCTCGGCGTGCTTGAGGTCGCGGTTCTCCCGCGACTTCTTGTGCCAGGGGACGGCGATGAGCCAGTCGAGGTAGTTGCGCGAGACGGTGGCCTCGGCCGACATCGGCGGCATGGCCTCGAGGCGTTTGAGCTCCTGGACGGCCTTCTCCTCGACGTCCTTCGGCATCTTCGCCTGTTCGATTTTCTTCTTGAGCTCGTCGACCTCGCTGCCCTTCTCGTCCTTGCGGCCGAGCTCCTTCTGAATCGCCTTCATCTTCTCGTTGAGGTAGTACTCCTTCTGCGCCTTCTCCATCTGCTTCTTGACGCGAGACTGGATTCGGCGATCGACCTGGAGCTTGTCGACCTCGATTTCGAGAACGCCGGCGATGCGGTTCAGCCGCTCGATGGGCGAGATGATCTCGAGCAGATTCTGCTTCTCGTCGACCCCCACCAGCAGGTGGGCGGCGATCGTGTCGGCGAGCTTGCCGGGGTCGTCCACGCGGACCGCGGCGATCATGGCGTCGTACTGGAGGTTGTTCGACAGCTTCACGTACTGCTCGAACAGCGAGACGACGCGTCCCATGGTGGCCTCGACGTCGCCCGAGGCTTCCTTCTGCTTCGGCAGCACCTTCACGACGACGCGGTAGAAGCCCTTGTCTTCCTTCCACTCCACCGCGCGCGCCCGGTCCACCCCTTCGACGAGCACCTTGATGTTGCCGTCGGGGAGCTTCAGGCTCTGGACCACGTTGGCCACGCAGCCCATCGTGTAGATGTCATCCGGGCGCGGGTCGTCGACCGACGCGTCGTGCTGTGCCGCCAGGAAGATGCGCTTGTCCTTCAGCAGGGCATGGTCGAGTGCCCGCGTCGACGAGGGCCGTCCAATCACGAACGGCATCATCATGTGGGGGAACACGACGACATCTCGCAGGGGAACGATCGGGAGCGTTTCGTAGACTTCCATTCAGGTCCTTGTGGGGATGAGGGATGAGGGATCGGGGACCAGGGATCGGGGATCAAAAACCTTGATGCGTTGCGGTCCGAGCGCCGTGATCAAGTGCCTTTGGTCCCCGATCCCTGATCCCTCATCCCCGTTTCCGGTGTCCCCACCTGTTATCCAGCCTTCTCTATCAGGGTAATCGATTTGTCCTTCGCTTCCACGATCTCTCGTGTGACGAGAATTTCGCGCAGTTTCTTCTGCCCAGGCACCGAGTACATCAGGTCGAGCATCAAGTCCTCGATGATCATCCGCAGGCCGCGCGCGCCGATCTTTCTGGTGAGCGCCGACTCGGCGATCGCATCGAGCGCATCGTCGGTGAACCTCAGCTTGACGTTCTCGTACTCGAACAGCTTTTGGTACTGACGCGTGATGGCGTTGCGGGGCTGCGTCAGGATCTGGATGAGCGCCGGCTTGTCGAGTTCGTGGAGCGTGCCGACGACCGGCAGGCGGCCGACGAACTCGGGGATGAGCCCGTACTTGATCAGGTCCTCAGGTTCCACCGCCTCGAGCGTGGTTCCGACCTCGCGCTTCTGGACCGACTTGACCTCGGCCTTGAAGCCCAGCGTCTTCTTGCCGACGCGCCGGTCGATCACTTTGTCGAGACCGACAAACGCTCCACCGCAGATGAACAAGATGTTCGTCGTGTCGATCTGGAAGAACTCCTGGTGCGGGTGCTTGCGGCCGCCCTGCGGCGGCACGTTGGCGACCGTTCCCTCGAGGATCTTCAGCAGCGCCTGCTGCACGCCCTCGCCCGAGACGTCGCGCGTGATCGAGGGGTTCTCGTCCTTGCGGCAGATCTTGTCGACCTCGTCGATGTAGATGATGCCCTGCTGGCACTTCTCGATGTCGCCGCCGGCCGCCTGCAGGAGCTTGAGGATGATGTTCTCGACGTCTTCGCCCACGTAGCCCGCCTCGGTCAGCGTGGTGGCATCGACGATTGTGAAGGGCACCGAGAGCAGCTTGGCGAGCGTCTGCGCGAGCAGCGTCTTGCCCGTGCCGGTCGGCCCGATGAGGAGGATGTTCGACTTGGTCAACTCGACGTCGTTGCGGCTGCGCGGCTGCTTCTGGATTTCGATGCGCTTGTAGTGGTTGTAGACGGCCACCGCGAGCTTCCGCTTCGTGCGCTCCTGGCCGATGACGTATTCGTCGAGGAACTTCTTGATCTCGGGCGGCGAGGGGAGCGACGACCGGACCCCCCGGTTCTCGAACCGGTTGTCGTCGGCGATGATGTCGTTGCAGACCTCGACACACTCATCGCAGATGAAGACCGTCGGCCCCGCAATCAGCTTGCGGACATCGTTCTGGTCTTTGTTGCAGAACGAGCAACGGAGGACCTCAGTCTCGCCGTTCTTCTTGACCATGTGTTGGGCTCAGGGCGCTTGGCGTCGGGCGCTTCCGTTCGACCGTCTGAATGGTATGTCGGCCCGAGTCCCGCCGGAGCCTAGAGGAGGCGCCTGGCCTGGACCCTCAGGCAGGAGGCTAGGACTGATGTTACACCCGTTTTCGGATGACGTCATCGATTATCCCGTAGTCCTTGCCCTGGTCCGCGGACATGATGTAGTCCCGCTCGGTGTCTTCCTGGATGCGCCTGAGCGGCTGGCCGGTGTGCTGCACCAGGATGTCATTGAGCCGCTCGCGCATGCGCAGAATTTCACGCGCGTGGATGTCAATGTCGGTGGCCTGTCCGCCCAGCCCTTGCATCAGCGGCTGGTGAATCACAATACGGGAATTCGGCAGGGAGAATCGCTTGCCCTTCGCCCCGGCCGCCAGCAGGACCGCCGCCATCGAGGCCGCCTGGCCGATGCACGTGGTCTGCACGTCGGGCTTGATGAACTGCATCGTGTCGTAAATCGCGAACCCTGCCGTGATCGACCCCCCAGGACTGTTGATGTAGAGCTGGATGTCCTTATCGGGATCTTCCGCTTCGAGGAACAGCATCTGGGCGATCGCCAGATTCGCGACGGTGTCGTCGATCGGCGTGCCGATGAAGATGATGCTGTCTTTCAGTAGTCGCGAGAAGATGTCGTACGCACGTTCCCCACGGTTGGTCTGTTCGACCACCATCGGGACCAGTTGGGCGTAACTCATGGGTGGCACGTGTGTGGCGAGGGGCAGTTAGGAAATGCTAGCACGCGACAGGGCCAAGTCAATTGCCTTCTCCCGCCGGAGCCCGGCGGCGAGACGGCCGACCCCGTCCTCCTTCTCGAGCTGCGCACGTAGCGCGGCCGGCGTGCGTCCGGATCCTGCGGCGTAACGCTCGACTTCTTTATCGATCTCGTCCGGCTGGACCGTGAGCTGCTCCCGCCTTGCGATCTCGTCGAGGACGAGCGCGCTGGCGACCGCCGTGCGCGCGGGTTCCCGCTGCGCCTCCCGAAACTGGGCCCAGTCGATGCCGGCCTGCCGCGGGTCCACGTTCTGCTGCAGGAGCTGCCGGGCGAACTCCTCGAGGCGCCGGTCGATTTCGCGGTTGAGGAGTGAGGGCGGCAGCTCGAAAGAGACCCGCTGCGCCAATTGCTTCAGGATCTCGCCGCGCACCTGCCGGGTCGCGTTCTCGTCGGCTTCCTCCTGCAGATCGGACTGCACCCGATCCCGCAACGCGCTGAGCGAGTCGAATTCGCCCAAGTCCTTCGCGAACTCGTCGTCGAGTTCAGGGAGCACCTGACGACGAAGCTCCTTGATCGTCACCGAGTAGGGGACGTCGGTCCCAGCCATCTCCTTGACCACGTAGTCCTCGGGGAAGTGGATGGTGAACGACTTCTCGTCACCCGGGCTCATGCCGGTGAGGTGGTCATCGAATCCTGGCGGGTTCGCGCTCGAGCCAAGTTCGAGGCTGATGTTGTCGTGCCGGTCGGGTGGCTCAGTGCCACCCCGGACCAGATCGACCACGGCGGTGTCCCCGATCGCTGCCGGCCGGCCCTCGACGGGCTCGGACTTGGCCGCGCGCTGGCGAAGACGCTGGAGCGTCTGCTCGATCGCCTCCTCGGTGACAACGATCGGGGGCCTCGTGGCCTGCAGCGCGGACAGGTCGCCCGGGTCAACGGCCGGTACCGTTTCGATGGCGGCCGTGAAGGTGAGCGGCTGACCCTCTTCGAGGATGACGTCCCTGATGTTGGGAGTATCGACCGGCTCGATGCCGCGCTCCTTCAGGGCTTCATCCACCGCCCTGGGGATGAGCCCGTGCATCACGTCGTGCAGGATCTGCTCGCGGTAGCGGCGCTTGACGACCGTGGCCGGAACCTTGCCCGGCCGGAATCCCGGTACGCGGGCCTGTTTCGTGTAGCCCCTGGCCACGCGATCGATCTCGGCGGCAACCAGATCGCTCGGGATCTCGATCTTGACCGTTTTCTGCGTGTCGCTGACGTCGGTGAATTCGGTCTTCATGCGGAATGGGACGCGGTGGCTAAAGCCACCGCTCTACGGCCTGGTCACGCGCGTGGATGTCGCGCGCACGCTTCAGCGTGCGCGACATGAGTGCGAAAGGAGGGACTCGAACCCCCATACCCTTTCGGGTACCAGATCCTAAGTCTGGCGCGTCTGCCAGTTCCGCCACTTTCGCTTGAGTATTCAGACTATCACGAAGGTTTACGCCCTGCCTGGCCAGTGAGGGCCCCGGCCTGCAGTGGTCGTCTTGCCGTGGTCATCGAGATCATCCTGGGCCTGATGGCCCCCAGGGCGGCCCGCTTCACGTTCGAGATGATCAGCTCGTCAACCGGTCCCCGTGACGAGGCGCGTGAGTTGATGGCCCGGCGCGCCGGTACCCGACGCACCTTCAGGCCAACCCGTTTGGCCTCGGCGCCATCGTAGGCCTGAACAATCTCTCGGGCGCTCGAATTGGACATGACCACAAGGGCCCCGCGTGCGCAGGCGGAGATGACGGCCTGCTGGAGGCGCGTGTGATCGAATGCCGAGAACCCGCCCGCCGTGTAGTGGGCGAAGCTGGACGTGCGACTGAGCGGCGCGTACGGCGGATCGCAGTAGAGAAAGTCGCCCGCACGAGCCTCGGCGAGGGTCGCCTCAAATCCGCGCAGTCGAATCGACACACCCGGACGCGCCAGGGCCGCCGCCACCGCGCGCAGGTGGGCCTCGTCGCAGATCCGAGGGTCCGTGTATCGTCCGGCCGGTACGTTGAAGCCGCCGTGCCGGTTCAGCCGGAAGAGGCCATTGAACCCAGTCCGGTTCAAAAAGATCAGCATGGCCGCCAGGGCCGGGGGGTACGAGTTGGCGAGGCCCTCTGGATCGTCGGCCAGCAGCGTCGCCCGCTCCGGGTTGAATCGCTCGTCCCGGACTTCGTAATAGCACCGAGCGCCGCGGGCCCGGTGGTCGCGTTCGAGCGAGGCCAGATCGCTGATGACCTCCTCGGTGTGATCGCGAAGGGTACGGTAGCAGCCAATCAGGTCCGGGTTCACATCCGCGAGCTGGATCGTGCAGCGCTCCAGGCGCCCGCTGTTGAGGAGATCGAAGAAGACAGCCCCGCTGCCCAGAAACGGCTCGATGTAGCGCGAGAAGGTCGGCGGATAGTGCTGTGCCAGCACGGGGAGGAGTTGCCGCTTGCCGCCAGCCCACTTGAGGAGGGGGCGAACAGGGGCAGCCATTGCCTGCGGTTGCACGGTCCCATTATCGGTGGTTTGCGGCGCGGCCTTAGGGGAGGGTCAGACCCCTTGACACGGACCGACTCACGGGGTCTGACCCTCCGGGCGTTCCGGGGGTGCTGGCTGGCGCCCCGCCCGGCGGAGCGCCTCGCGGAGGAGGTACTCGATCTGGGCGTTCAGGCTCCGCAAGTCGTCGTTCGCCCAGCGCTGCACGCCCTCGAGCACGCCGACGTCGATCCTGAGGAGAAAGGACTTTCGCTCCGGCACAGCGCTATTGATGAATCGTTCCGGCGTTGACGATCGGTTGCGCCGCCCTATCGCCGCACAGCACGACGAGGAGGTTGCTGACCATCGCCGCTTTCCGCTCCTCGTCGAGTCGCACGATGCCCTTGTGCGAGAGCTGTTCGAGGGCCATCTCGACCATTCCGACGGCGCCTTCAACGATCAGCTTACGCGCCGCGATAATCGCACCCGCTTGTTGCCGCTGGAGCATCGCGGCCGCAATCTCCTGTGCGTACGCCAGATGGCTGAAGCGCGCTTCGAGCACCTCGACGCCCGCCTTGTCGAGCCGCTGCTGGACCTCTTTCTTCAAGTGCTCCGCAACCGTAGCGGTGGAGCCGCGTAGCGACACGACGCCGTCCTCGTGCGAGTCGTACGGGTAGTTGGTCGCGGCGTTGCGCAGCGCCGCCTCGCTCTGCACGCGCACGTAGTGCTCGTAGTCGATCACCTCGAAGGTCGCCTCGGCGGTTTCGACGACGCGCCACACCACGACGGCGGCGATCTCGACCGGGTTGCCGTCGCGGTCGTTGACCTTCAGTTGGCCGCTTTCGAAGTTGCGGACCCGGAGTGACAACGTCCTCCGTGTGTAGAAGGGATTGGTCCACCGCAACCCGGCAACCTTGGCCGTGCCCGCGTAGTCGCCGAATAGTTGGAGCACTTTTGCTTCGTTAGGGGCAAGGATGAAGAACCCCCGGATGACGAACAGGATGACGAGCGGGAGCACGATGAGCGCGCCCACGAACAGATAGGTGGCAAGGGGCTCGTCTCCCCGGCGCGAGGCATCCATGGCGACGGTGAAGAGCCAGACGTTGGCGAGGATCGCCAAAATCGGCAGGGCCAGCAGCGGGAGCCCGGCAAATCCGGGGCGGAGACGTTCGCGGACCATCGATGACCTCCACGAGGGGCGACTGCCCCTCTTGTGATGTCTGAGTGATATCACTATGAAATCTTAAGTGTCAAGCTCAGGTCGTCCAAAGCCCTATCCCAGCTCAGCCCTGGGGCCGACACTGAAGACCGAGAGAAACCCTGTGCAGGCGGCAATCCGGCTCTTCGTGACGGTGGTGCTCGCGATGGGACCCGCGGCCGACGCGTCCTCCCAATCGCCCGCCTTGGCCCCTGTGGGTGTCCTCCAGTCCGAAGGGGGCCTGGCTCCCAGGGTTCTGGCTGAGCAGGCCCAGCGCCCACCCGATGTCCCGCTTCAGCCGGTGCCGGTCACCGAGCTCGAACTGCGGACGTCAGACCCGGATCTCGACGGCCCGCGGATCTCGCTGGCGTTTGGCGAGCCGACCGCGATCCGTGACGTCCTGCTCCTCGTGGCGCGCGGCACCCGCCTGAGCGTCGTGCCCGACCCGGGTCCCGCGCTCGAGCAGACGTTTCTCGGCGAGCTCAGGAACCTCACGATTCGCGAGGCTCTCGACGCCGTTGTCGAGTCGCTCGAACTCGACTACACCGTCCGAGGATCCCTGCTACGCGTGTTTCCTCGAGCGCTCGACACGCGGCTGTACGACGTGGACTATGTGATCGCGCGTGAGGCCCGACCGGGGCTCGACGGCCCGCAGCCTCCGGACTTCTACGCCGATCTCGCGGGTGGTGTGCAGGCGCTGCTGTCGGCGGAAGGACGCATGCACTTCGACCGTACCGCGGCGCTGCTCCAAGTGACCGACCGCCAGAGTCGTCTGGACCGGGTCGAGCAGTACCTCGAGGTGGCCCTGCTGCGGGCTACGCGCCAAATCCTGATCGAGGCGACCGTGCTCGAGGTCGAATTCCAGGATGCGTCTTCCGCCGGAGTCGACTGGCAGGCCGTCGTCGATCGGCTTGCCTTGCCGGGCGCCCAGGCCACGGGTTCACGCGGGGAGGGAAGGGCCCGCGTGCTGCCGCTCAGGGGAGATCGCCGCGGCGTGCTCGAGGCGCTCGCCGATCAGGGCGCGGTTCACGTGCTGGCGACGCCCCGGCTGAGAGCCATGAACAATCAGCCGGCGCTCGTTCGCAGCCAGTCAGAAGGCGGATTCAGCCTGGCCGTCACGCCGCAGATCAGCTCCGAGGGGATCGTCCACATGGCGGTCCATCCGCTCGTCACCGAGCGCGCGGGCCGCGACCGATCACCAGCGGGCGCCCCACTGCCAGCGCCCGCTGTGCGCGAGGTCGATACACTGGTGCGCGTCGGACAGGGCGAGACGCTTGCGATCTCCGGCTTCATCCAGGATCATCCCGAGGTCGAGGTCACCAGGATCCCGGTCCTCGGCTCCGTGCCGCTCCTCGGGGGGCTGTTCAGGCGCGAGCAGACCATTCGGCGCAGAACGGAACTCGTCATCTTGCTGACGCCGATCCTCATCAGCCCAGGCGCGGCGCTGGCCGCACAGACACGCTAGATGTACGAGCAGTATTACGGGTTCGCCGAGAAGCCCTTCAGCCTCACGCCGGATCCCAAGTATCTGTACCGCAGCGAGTCGCACGCCAACGCGCTCGAACTGTTGCTGTACGCCATCGAGCGTCGCGAGGGCTTCGTCGTCATTACCGGCGACATCGGCACGGGCAAGACCACACTCTGCCGGGCGCTGCTCGAGCAGACGGACCAGAAGACGTTCACGGCGCTGCTGCTCAATCCATTCCTGTCCGAGGAAGACCTGTTGAAGGCGATCCTGCAGGACCTCGGCGTGCTGTCCCGTGGCGAGGGTCGTGTGGGTGGTGGCCCGCCGCTCAGCAAACAGGACCTCGTCAACACGCTCCACGACTTCCTGCTGTCGCTCGTGCCGATCGGGGGGCGCACGGTCGTCATCATCGACGAGGCGCAGAATCTGCCGCTGGCGGTGCTCGAGCAGATCCGGATCCTGTCGAACCTGGAGACCAACAAGGAGAAGCTGCTGCAGATCATCCTGGTCGGGCAACTCAATCTGGTGTCGCTGCTGCGGTCTCCCGAACTGCGCCAGCTCGATCAGCGGGTGTCGATCCGGTATCAGCTGAAGGCATTGACCGAAGAAGAGGTCGGCGCGTACGTCTCCCACCGGCTCGCGATTGCCAGCGGCGCAAGCAGCGTGGTCTTCACGCCGAACGCGCTGCGCCTGGTGCACGCCTGCTCGGGTGGCATCCCCCGGCTCGTGAACATGCTCTGCGACCGCTCCCTGCTTGGCGGCTATTCGGCTCAGACCACACGCATCGACGAGGACATCGTGGCGACCGCTGCCGAGGCACTTGATCTGAAGCCGGCGATTGCCGAGAGTTCGTCGTGGTTCACCCACCTGTTCGGGAGACGCCGTCGGTGAGTGTGATTCTGGACGCGCTGCGGCGCGCGCGACCGGACGTGGGTGCGCGGCCGGCTGCGCGCTCCCCGCGACCGGGACGGCCAGTTCCTGCCGGTCTTGGGTTGGGTGCGCAATCCGTTTCTGCGAAGGCCCGCACGGCGCCGTCCGTGCGCTGGGGCCTTGCTCTTGTCGTGGCGGTGGTTGCGGTGTCTGCGGTTGTGTACCTGATGGTGCGGGGGTCGGAGCCGCAGCCTCGGGCAGGGGATGAAACCGTGTCCGCGGGGGCTGAAGCCCCCGCTCTACAGGCCTCCGCTCTACGATCCGCTGAAGCACCCGACCTACCTGCTCCGCCCGCGGAGGAAGCCTCCGCTCTACAACCGTCGGCTGAAGCCCCCGCTCCGCCGTTACCCGTCGCAAGGGCTCGAGCCTCCGCTCCATCTTGGAGGTCGCCGGTCGCCACGCGGCCGGCGGTGGCCGTCGCACGCGAGCCCATCGTGCCGGGGCCGGCGGCCGCGCCGACGCCACCGACAGGGGAAAGCTCGTCAGGCGCGCCCGTGAATCACTTCGAGCTCGCCGTGGGGTATCACAACCTCGGCCGGTTCGACGCGGCCCTCGAGCATTACACCGCGGTCCTCGCGGCTGATGAACTCAACGTCGAGGCTCGAAACAACCTGGGCCTCTTGTACTACGGACATCAGCGGACTGATGAGGCCATCGACCAGTTTCGTCGCGCGTCGCGCATCCGGCCGGACTACGTGAAGGCTCGCAGCAATCTCGCGGTCGTGTTGACGAGCGCCGGCCGGCTGGCCGAAGCGCGGGCCGAACTGCGGGCCGCGCGCGAGGCCGCGCCGCGCGATCCTGATCTGCTGGTGAACATGGCCCTGGTCGAGAAGGCGGACGGCCATCCTGAAGCGGCGATCGAACTGCTGGTCCGGGCTCTCGGCTACGAGCCCCTACACGGCATGGCCCACTACAACCTGGCGGTCCTCTATGACGAACGAGGCTCGCTGGCGCTCGCCGAGGAGCACTACGGCGCCTTCCTGAAACACGGGGAGGCGGCGCACGGCGCGTTGCTCCCCCGCGTGCAGCGTCGCCTACGGGAGATCACCGAGACGACCCCCTCAGCGTTACAGTAGACATGGCGCCGCGCTCGTGGCGCCGGCAGTCATGTCCACGCGAACCAGCATTGACGTGCAGGCCGGCAGGTGCCGGGTCGTGGAGGTGCACGCACCGTCCGGCGGGCGGCCCGCCTCGCCCGCCGACGAGGTTCGCGTCACAGCGTTCGCCACCGACCTTCCCGGCGCCGACACCCCGGTCGCACTCGAACACGCACTTGGCCGCCTTCGCAAGGAGCGAAAGCTGACGCGTGACGCGTGCGTGACGCTCTGGGGCCTCGGCGCGATGCACCGGGTGCTCCACCTCCGCCTCAGCCGGACGACCGACCTCAGAGCGCGGGCCCTGTCTGAAGTGTCCGAAGATGTGGCGACGCTTGGGGCCGATGGTGGAGGAGCGTCGGTGGCGGTGTCGGTTGGTCGCCTGGAAGTCGGCGGGCTGCCGCGCCGTGAAGTCTCGCTCGTCGGCGTGTCGGACAAAGAGGTGCGGAGGCGGATTGCACCGATTGTGGCCGCCGGCTTCCTCGTCAACCGCGTGGTCACGCCGGCGCTGGCGCTTGCCGAGGTCACGCGCCGCCACAGTGACGCCGCGTCCGCAGCGGTCACCTGCTGCGTCGCCATTGAGGCGCGCGCGGTCTGTGTGACCGTTGTGCGCGCGGGTGCGCTGCTTCTGGCGGATGAACTCGACTGGGGCCACGCGCAGGGTGGGCCAGACATCGCGGGGCGGCTCAGAGCGGAGCTCCAGCGTGCGATGTCGTTCTTTGGCAAGACCCTGCACGCGCCGATCGAGGCGGTCTACCTCTGCGGCGACATGCCCAACCTTCGAGCCTTGACGACGCCACTCGGTGCGGCGCTGAAGGTCCCCGTCCAGACGCTCGATGCCCTCACGGGGATCGACGCGGCCCACGTTCCGGAGCCGGCGGACATGTTTCGAGCCCAGGTGGCCGCGCTTCGGCCGGCGATCGCCGCGGCTGTCGCTCCGGCGCCCGAACCGAACCTGCTTCCCGAACGCACCGGGTCGATCGGTGTGCCGGTTGGACTAGTCGCGGCTGCCACCCTTGCCGCGCTGGCGATCTATGTCGGGTGGGTCTTGCTGCGCCCTGGCGCGACCGTTGTGGTGCCCGAGGTCGCCCAACCCGCGTTGCCGGTTTCGCAGATGCCTGCCGTGACCTCGGCGCCCGAGCCAACTACGCCGACTGAGGCGCCGGCCGTTCCGGTGACACGCAGCACGGACACGCCCGCGGACCTCACCTCGTCCCCCGTCGTCGCGGTCCGCCGGCGCGACGTCCCTCCACCGCCCCCGGATGATTCATCGGTTGACTCGGTCGAGGTGTCACTGATCCTGCATTCTGCCGATCGCCGCCTGGCCATCGTCAACGGTCGCATCGTTGGCGTCGGGGACCGCGTCGGCTCTGACACCGTGTTCGACATTCAGCCACGCGCCGTCGTGCTGGAGTCGCCTCAGGGCAGGCGCAGAACGATTCCACTCAGGGAACCCGGATCGAGGTCAGGGGCGGGCCGGGAGCGGTAGCCACTGCGAGTCACCCGCCCTCAAAGGTCCCACGCACTTAAAGCGCTGTCCGCCGCCGGTCGCCCGAGCCTCGGATGACCAATAGCACGGACCTAGCCGCCAGCGTGTTCGCAGGCGACAGCGGCCATGGTGTTTTCCCTCTGAATACTGCTATGTGCCTAAGGCGTCAGGGGACTGCCGACAGGGTGGATCTCCAGTCGACCAACACGGAGACAGGCGCGGAAATCGTTGTGCTGACTGGCACCAGGACGAGCAGCGCGTCACG
>Ga0209640_10004512_pt1 | contig 12183 bp, 8 predicted proteins | sample RifCSP10_1_FD_184018 | JGI IMG/M metagenome (GOLD analysis project Ga0209640, IMG submission 184018) | Soil microbial communities from Rifle, Colorado - Rifle CSP2_sed 10_1 (SPAdes) (version 2) | ecosystem: Environmental > Terrestrial > Deep subsurface > Rock core/Sediment | place: Rifle... | reverse complement strand
TCATGCCCGCCAAGCAGGCCGGCCCGGGCTACATCGCGGGGATCAGCCGCACGCTCTCGCTCGTCCGCTGAGTACGAGGGCGCCCGCTCCGGTGGGCTCGGCGCTGGGACCTATCGGCCCGCCCGCAGACGTGTGGGGCGTCCGACGCTGTACCACGCGCTCACGGGCAACCGGCCGTTCCCGCCGCCGGCTCCTGCCGGCAGTGACCCGGTCGCACGCTATCCCCAGTTCGTGGAGAAACCGTTCCCGATACCGGACTACGTGCCGGAGCCGATAGCCGGCGTGATCATGCGGATGCTCGCCCTCGATCCCGGCGACCGTCCTACCGCCGCCGAGGCCACCGAGGCGCTCGAGCCGCTGGCCGCGGACGTGGCGGCCTGATCTACCGGGACGAACGCCTCGATCTCCGAGCACTTCGCCCGAGGCACCGTCCCGGAAGCTGCCCGACCTCGCCGCGTCGGCGCGCCCGCGCTCTGGAGCGTCCGGGGGCGGGGGCTCAGTCCCCGGCGCCGTGCGTGGAGCTCCGTGTGTCCGGGCGGGCGCGGCGGGCGAGCCATCGCCGCGGCGGCCGCGACGCGCGGTCCCCCTCGCGAGCGTCCGCGTGCAGCTCTGCGGCGGAGGGACGCGGCGCGTTCGCAAGCATCCACGCTTTCGGAAGGAAGGCAACTGCGGGCTTCACGGCGTCACCGAGGCGGTCAGGCGACCGCTGCGTCGACGTGGTCGTCCCGCGCGAGCAGCACCTCGATGCCGTCGCTCGTGAGCGGCCGCGAGTAGTGGAACCCCTGGCCGAGCGCGCACCTGAGCTCGGTCAGCCGCTCGACCTGCTCCCGCTGCTCGATGCCCTCCGCGATGACGTCGAGATCGAGCATGCGGCCGAGGCGCACGATCGTCCCGACGAGATCGGCCTGCTCGGTCCCGTCCACGAGGTCGCCGACCAGCTGCTTGTCGATCTTGACGATGTCGAGCGGGAGCCGGCGGAGGTGGGCGAGCGCCGAGTAGCCCGTGCCGAAGTCGTCGATGGCGATCCTGACCCCGAGCGCCTTGAGGGCCTCGAGCTGGGCGACGAGCTGGTCGACGTCGCCGGCGATGACGCTCTCCGTGAGCTCGACGACGAGGCTCGCCGGGTCGAGCCCGGACACCGCGAGGGCCCGAGAGACGCCGTCGACGGGGCCCGAGCCCGCGAGCTGGCGCGGGGAGATGTTCACGCTCACCCAGAGCGGCGTGTCCGAGGGGTGCCTCCCCTGCCAGGCGCGGGTCTGCCGGCAGGCCTCCTCGAGCACCCAGCGCCCGAGAGGCTCGATCATCCCGGTCTCCTCGGCGGCGGAGATGAACTCGGACGGCGGGACGAGCCCCCGCTCGGGGTGGTTCCAGCGCACGAGCGCCTCCACGCCCACCATCGTCCCCTGCTGCAGGGCCATGATCGGCTGGTAGTGGACGACCAGCTGCTGCCGCTCGATCGCGCGCCGGAGCTCGCTCTTCAGCTCGAGCCACTTCATGACTGCGCGCCGCATTCCCGGCTTGTAGACGCTGAAGCGGCCCTTGCCGCCGCACTTCGCCTCGTACATCGCGAGGTCGGCGGCATGGACGATCCCATCTGCCTCGCGCTCGCCGTCCTGGGTGATCGCGATCCCGACGCTCACCGTGCACACGATCTCCTTGCCGTCGACGACGAAGGGAGTCGCTAGCTGTCTCAGGATTCTCCCGGCCAGCATGGTCGCGTCGCGAGGCTCCGCGATCTCGTCGAGGAGGATGACGAACTCGTCCCCGCCGAGGCGGGCGACGGTGTCGCCCGCCCGGACGGCGGAGCAGAGCCGCGCAGCCGTCTCGACGAGGACCGCGTCGCCGGTCGAGTGCCCCAGGCTGTCGTTGACGCTCTTGAAGTCGTCGAGGTCGACGTAGAGCACCCCCACCGGACACTGGCGCCGGCGCGCGAGCGCATGCTGGAGGCGGTCGACGAAGAGCTCGCGGTTCGGGAGCCCGGTCAGGCTGTCCTGGAACGCTCGCCGGCGGAGCTGCTGCTCGAGGCCCTTGCGCTCGGTCACGTCGCGCGCGGTCAGGACGATGCCGCCGATGCTGGGCTCGTGCAGGAGGTTGCCGGCCACGATCTCGACGCATCGGTACGAGCCGTCCCGCCGGCGCAGCCGGAACTCGCGGGTCGGCTGGCGCTCGAGCGAGCTCGAGGCCTCGGCGAGGAAGGTCAACGTACGCGGCAGGTCCTCGGGGTGGAGGATCGCATCGAGCTTCTGGCCGACGAGGTCGTTCGGGTCGTGGCCGAGCGCGAGCTCGATGGAGGGCGTCAGGTACCGGATCGTCGTGTCCGGGTCGAGCACCATGATCACGTCGAGCGAGTTCTGGACGAGCGAGCGGAAGCGCTCCTCGCTCTTGCGGAAGAGCAGGTCCTCGGTGAGGGCGGCGCTCTCGAGCGCGAGCGCGATCTGCGAGGCGAGGGCTTGGAAGCCGTCTCGCAGCTCGCGCGACAGCGAATGGTCGCAGTGCAGGCCGAGAATGCCGTGCAGCTCGTCCCGGACGAAGAGCGGCGAGAGGACGACCTCCCCCGAGCCGTCGGCGCCGATCTCCGCGCGGACGGCCGGCGGCGCCTCGACGAGCCCGCAGGAGACGAGCGCGGCGCGCGTCGCCTCCGGGAGAGCTGGCAGCGTGCGCCCGGCGAGTTCCTCCACGTCCTCACCGGCCGCGGCGACGACCGAGAGGCGCTCCGCAGGACCGACGGCGAGGACCGCCCGCGCTCCCCATCCGTCGTCCATGAGAGACAAGGCGGCCCGCGTGCCGGCCCACCAGATCGCCTCGCGCCCGGATGCCTCGACGAGGGCGCTTCCAGCCTCGCGCAGCACGCGCTCACGAGCGATCGAGCGCTCGTGGCGGCGGATGACGCCTCCGAGGCGGGTGAACACGAGCACGCTCAACCCGAGGCCGACGACGGAGAAGACGAAGACGTCGTTCGACATCCCGCGCAGGTCCTGCACCAGGAGCCCGATGGAGCCGGCGGCCAGGGCGCCCGTGAGCAGGGCGAGCCGCCAGAAGGGGAATCGTCGCTGGACCTCGGAAGCGTGGTCGCCGATTCTCGCCATGTGCGGGTGGAGGGCGGCGGTCCCGAACAGCACGTACGCGAGCATCCAGCCCAGGTCGACGAACCCGCCGGACTCGTACCCGCTGGAGACGTTGAAGGCGGCGTAGACCGTGTCGCTCGCGAGCAGGGCCACGAGGCTCAGCCCGATGAGAAGGAGCGGTGTCGAGCGCGTCCCGGCGGAGAAGAGAAGCCGGACGGCGACGGCGAGCAGCAGGATGTCCGCGAGCGGATACGCGACCGAGATGAGGACACCGCCGAGCGAGAGCGAGGGGTCTTCGAGATAGGGAGCCATCAGGAAGGCCCAGGAGAGGACCCCGAGCGCGATCGTGACGATCGCCGCGTCGAGCAGGCTCGCCCAGTCGTAGCTCGGCATCCGCCGGCGGACGACGAGCAGGAGTCCGAGCGCGAGGAGCGGGTACCCGGCGAGGTACATCCCGTCCGCGACCGAGGGGAAGGGCGAGATCCCGAGGACGCGCTCGTAGACCGTGAACGTGATGTCGCCCGCGAGGAAGAGCGCCTGGCTCCCGGCGAAGAGCACCCACGGGAGTCGGTGCTCGGGACGGTTCCTCCAGACGCCGACGAGGATGCCGACGACGGCCGCGGCCGCGAAGAGCTCGTAGTAGAAGCTGTCCTTGAACAGCCCCGCGGGCACGGCCGCATAGCCCGCGGTTCCGAGCAGTCCCAGCACGAGGTACCAGCGCCATACGCGCGAGCTCACACAGAAGGACGTCGGCCGCGAGACGAGGAGCCGGTATCCGCGGACACGCGCGGCCGGGGTTCCCCGAATCGGGACGCTCGGGTCACCGAAACGGGTGGCCCGGGGTCAGAGCACGTGCACGGGCATGCCGAGCTCGACGAAGCGGTAGACGCGCTCGGCCTCTCCCGCGGGAAGCCGCACGTAGCCGTGCGAAGCGGGGTATCCGAGCACGAGAAGTGGCTTGGTTGAGCGAAGCCGACGCCCGGACTCGAACCGGGGACCCCTTCATTACGAGTGAAGTGCTCTACCAGCTGAGCTACGTCGGCGAGGCCGCCTGAGTGTAGCGCCGGCTATGACGCGCTAACCGACGCGCCGGGCTCACGTCTGAGTGGACATCGCGCGCCGCCTGCTCGTCGCAGCCTTCCTCGCATGCATCGCGTGTGCGGCAAGCGTCGCGTCGCCGTTCAGAGCCGCAGCCGGGCCGAGCGAGTGCCGTCCCGCCCCGACCGTTCCCGGGGTGACGGAGGGCGGGAGCCGGCCCGGGACGGTCGCGCCGTCGGTCGGGACACTGCGCGCCGTGCTGCTCCTCGTGCACGCGGCGGACGCGCCGCCCGGCGACTCCGTCGCTGCACCGCGGGAGCTGATCGACTCGGCCCGAGCCTGGTTCCGAAGCGTCTCCTACGGCCGACTCGAACTTCGCGTCGAGACGGTTCCGCGCTGGTTCCCGCTCCCGGCCCGCTCCCCTGAGTATGTCGCCGACGCCGGCCGCTACCTCGCCGACGCCGTCGCGGCCGCCGACCCGTATGTCGACTTCTCCGAGTTCGACGTCGTCTACATCTCTCCGTCGCCGAGGACTCCCGCCACGGCCACGGCCGCCATTCTCAACGGGTTCGGGGTCCGTGCCGACGGAAAGGAGATTCAGCTCTGGATTCCGTTCCCGGCCGGGTACGCGGAGACGGGCGACGTGCCGATGCTCCTTCACGAGACGGGCCACTTGCTCGGGCTCCCCGACCTCTACGCGGCAGGCTCGCCGAGGACGTTCCACCGCTGGGATGTGATGGCCTTCCGCTGGCCGTCCGAGCTCCTTGCGTGGCATCGCTGGAAGCTGGGCTGGCTCGGCCAAGACGCGATCGTGTGTCTGACCGGGGGGAGCTCACGCACCGTCACGGTGAGTCCGATCGGGCGCTCGGGAGGAACGAGGGCGGTCTTTCTCAGACGCGGTCGCCAGATCCTCGCCGTCGAGGTCCGCGAGAAGTCCGGCTACGACACGTCGCTCTGCGAGACAGGGGTCCTGATCTACGAGGTCGACCAGACGCCCTTCAAGCGCTCACCCGTCCACATCTACGCGGCGCAAAGTGACTCCCGCCCGCCCGGACGCTCGTGCGCCTCACTCTGGAACGCGCCGTTCGACGTCGGGCGAGGTGAGGTGCGAACCCTCCGACTACCCGGCGTGCGCGTCGACGTCATCGGCAGACACGCCGACGGCTCCTACCGCGTTCGCGTCACCGCGCGCCGAGCCAGCCTGCTCGGTCAGCGCGGTACCGACAGTCGGTACGGAATCACGTCGTTCTCGATCGGCAGCCGGTACTTGTCGGGGTCGTCGTGCTGGTACGGCTGCGACGGAAGGTTGATGAACGCCGCCTCGTGGTGACCCACGTTCTGGATGGCGTGATACACCCCGGCGGGAATGCTCACCAGCGCGCGGTCGTGCTCTCCGAGGCAGAAGATGTTCAGCCGACCGAAGCTCTCCGACTCGGTTCGCGCGTCGTACAGGACGATCCGAAGCACCCCCGAGTATGCGAAAAGGCGATCGTTCTGCTTCAGGTGCACAACCCAGCCCTTCACCTGCCCCGGCCTGATCGTCACGTGGTACACGTAGACGAGCGGATCGTCTGTGAATCCCCAACGAAGGTCGTAGACCTCGCAGATCGTCCCGCGCTCGTCCGCGTGCGTGGGCGGACGGCGAATCTCCACCCCTACGATGGGTTCCTGGAGGAGCTCCCCGTCCGAGGTGACCGAGGCAGCGTCCTTCTTCGCTCTCTCGAGACCTTCGACACTCGCCTGAACCGCCGCCACGGCGGCACATTACAGCGCAGACATGGCTCAGCGAGCTTCGCGCCGCGCGGCGAGCAGCACTCGCAGCGGCCACGACGTCACCAGTCGTGTACGAAGACGCCACGACCGGGTGGCCTGGATGTCCCTGATCAATCCGTGGAGCTCGTGGATCCGTGCCTCGTGACGGATCGCGACGTCCCGAGTGGCATCGGCGACCCCCGTCGCAAGCTCGTCGGCGAACCCCGGCTCCTCCATCTTCCTCCACCAGCGCTCCAGCTCGGCGACGCGTTCGGTGACTGTCAGGTCCCGGCGGAGCGAGTCGGGGAAGTGGAGGTGCGTGAGCCGTTTCGCGGTACGGCCGCGGAAGTCCGGGAGGCGAAGGAGCTGCTGCCACATATAGAGATCGCTCCAGATGCCGTGCGGGGCAGGACGCCAGCCGTGCGGCAGGCGCCGGTAGGCAGCGAGTGTGTGCGCCGCGCCAGTGAGGGAGATGTGATTCCAATCGCCCCGCCGGAGCAGGGCCTGGAAGCGGGGTCTGGCGACATCGACGGGCGCATACATGAGAGATCCATCGGGCATGACGAAGAGCGGAGCGCTGTGCGCGAAGTCGGCGCCGTCGAGCAGCCGAGCCATCTCCGTGACGTGATCGCGCAGGAGAAGGTCATCGTCCGAGAGGTAGCAGACGATCCTCCCACTCGCCTCCTGCAGCGCCTCGTGCCGGCTCAGCTCCCCGTTACGCTCTCCCTTGGGGAAGTCGAAGAAGCGGACGCGCGGATCGCTGAGAAACGGCGCGAGCGCGACCCGCGTGTCTTCCTCTACTCCATCTCCCACGACGAACACCTCGATCACGGCTCCCTCCTGGGTGAGCGCACTCCGAAGCGAATACGGAACGAGCGCGGCATGCCGGAAGGTCGGGATGAGAATGGTGGCGTCGGTCATGCCACTAGACGCGCGCCGCAGGCCGGAGCTCGCGGGCTATACGAATGAAGAGCGCCTCGAGGGCGAGCGACGGGTTGAGGTTGAACTCCTCGAGCGTGCGCCAGCATTCCCGCACCGTCTCCGCCGCGCCGACCGCGCCCTCTCCGAGCTCGAGCGACACGTCGTGTCGCAGCTCCTCGAGCCGGTCGGCGTGCACGACTGCCGGCTCGGCGCCCGCGGCCACCACGACGAGGTCCCGATACCACGCCTCGAGGCTCTCGAGCCCCGCGAGGAGCTCCTCTCGCTCCGCGCCGCGTTGTGCGCGGCGGACGCGCTGGTCGGCTTCACGGGTGGGAAGATCGAGCCCCTCGACGATCGCCTGCTCGCGCTCCCTCGCCTCCTCCCCGCGCGCGTCCGCCGCTGCGAGGAGCGTGGCGGCCGCATCTGCCGCCTCGAACTCGGGTTCGAGGTAGACGGTCCGGGCGACAGCGATCAACGCCTCGCGCCGCGAGGCCGCCGCGGGGTCGAGCAGCCTGCGCGCCCGGTCGAGCCGCCCTGACGAAGCGCGGGCGAGCACGCGCACCTCTTCCTCGCTCCGCTCGGGCGCCCGGCTCGCGATCCAGCCCCGCACGGCCCGCTCGGACAACCGCCGGAAGGGGACGAGCTGGCAGCGCGAGAGGATCGTCGGCGGCAGCGGGCCGAGCTCGCTCGCGACGAGCACGATGACTGCGTACGGCGGAGGCTCCTCCAGATCCTTGAGCAGCGCGTCGGCGGCGTCCTCGTTCATGCGCTGCGCCTCGAGGACGAGGTAGACGCGCCGGTCGGCCTCGAACGGACGCATGTGCAGGTCGCGCCGGAGCGCGCGCACGTCGTCGATCCGGATCATCTCGCCGAGCGGCTCGAGCACGTACAGGTCTGGGTGCGTGCGCGCCTCGACGCGTCGCTCGTCGCCGAGGAGCGCTGCGGCGAACGCGAGCGCCGCCGATCGCTTTCCCACGCCGTCGGGCCCGTGCAGGAGATAGGCGTGCGCAGCTCCCTCCGCGAGCGCCGCCTCGAGCAGGCGCTTGGCCTCGGGCTGCTCAGGAACGGACGCGAAGCGCTCCATACACCTCCTCGGCGAGCGTCTCTGCGGGAAGCGTGCCGTCGAGGACGACTATCCGCTCCGGGAATCGCGCTGCGAGCTCGCGGTAGCCGGCGGCGGCACGTGCGTGGAAGTCGTCGGACTCGCGCTCGAGCCGGTCGTGGTCCCGAAGCAGCCGCTCGGGCAGGTGCGCGACGTCGAGCGAGAGCAGGAACGTGCGGTCGGGCAGGAGCCCGCCGACGGCCGCGAGATTGAGGGCGAGCACGCGCTCGAGCCCCAGGCCTCGCGCGACGCCCTGATAGGCGACGGACGAGTCGACGTAGCGGTCGCAGACGACCGACGCGCCTCGCTCGAGAGCGGGTCTGATCACCTCGTCCACGTGCTGCGCCCGGGCTGCCGCATACAGGAGCGCCTCTGCCCACGGGGTGACATGGCCACCGTGCAGGACGAGATCTCGGATCCTCTCCCCCAGCTCCGTTCCGCCCGGCTCGCGCGTGGCGACGACCTCCTGGCCGTCGGCTTCGAGCCGGCCTCGGAGGAGCTCTGCCTGGGTCGACTTCCCCGAGCCGTCGAGACCTTCGAAGGTGACGAACATCGGCCGCATCCTACGGCCGTCCGTAGGATGCGGCCCGTGCGCGTGGTGGTGACCGGAGGTGCGGGCTTCATCGGCTCGCACGTCGTGGACGCGCTCGTCGTGCGCGGAGACGAGATCGCGGTCGTCGACTCTCTCGTCACCGGGAAGCGCGAGAACGTGTCCTCGAGCGCAGAGCTGCACGTTCGCGACGTGCGCGAGCCTCTCGACGACCTGTTCGACGCCGTGCGGCCCAAGGCCGTCTTCCACCTCGCGGCTCAAGCCGACGTCCGCGTGTCGGTCGAGCACCCGGTCGAAGACGCCGAGGTGAACATCCTCGGCACGATCCGCGTGCTCGAGGGCGCCCGGCGCCACGGCGCGCAGGTCGTCTTCAGCTCGACGGGCGGGGCGATCTACGGCGAGTGCGACGCCCCGGTCCTCGAGACGGCGCCGCGCGAGCCCATCTCTCCGTACGGCACCGCCAAGCTCGCAGGAGAGGAGTACCTGCGCGCCTACAACCGTCTGTACGGGACGACCCATGTGGCGCTTCGCTACGGAAACGTCTACGGGCCGCGCCAGGATCCGCACGGGGAGGCCGGGGTGGTCGCGATCTTCCTCGGCGCGCTCGCCCGCGGCGAGCAGGCGCACATCTTCGGCGACGGGCTGCAGACACGCGACTACGTCTACGTCGGCGACGTGGCACGAGCGACGACGTCGGCTCTGGGGCAGGAGGGCGGCGTCTTCAACGTCGGAACCGGCCGAGAGACCTCCGTGGTCGATCTCTACGAGCTCTGCGCGCGGGTCGCGGGCTCCGAGACGAAGGCGGAACACTCGCCGGCGCGGCTCGGTGAGCTCCAGCGCAGCGTCCTCGATCCCGAGCTCGCAGCGCGCGAGCTCGGCTTCCGGGCGATGGTCGAGCTCGAGGACGGGCTGCAGGCGACCTGGAACTGGGTTCAGGGCGCCCGACAAGATTGATGTGAAACGGAGCGCCCGCGGCCGCGAAGCGGACGCGCTTCAGGGGTCTTCGCGCGAGCGGGAAGCCGCGCGAGCGGGTTCCCGCTCTGGCGCACGGAAGGACTAGCCCCGTCGCGGGCGAAAACGAGCGCCCGTGGATCATCCGCTTCCCGTCCCCGACGCGCTCGTCCGCCCGTGGCGCATCGCCGCGTACGTCGCGGTGACGATCGCCGTCGCCGAGCTCCTCGTCCTTCTCGTGATCGGTGGCGGCGCACTGATGGGAGCGCTGTCCGACCGGCTACAACTTGCCGCGCAGGAGCGCGTGCTTGCGCCCGCCCCACAGACGAAGCCGATCGCGCGCAAGCCCGCCCCGACCCCGGCGGCGAAGCGTCCGCGCTCGCGAACCGTTGTCCTCGTCCTCAACGGGAACGGCCGCTCGGGGGCCGCCGCTTCCGCGGCCTCGCGAGTCCAGTCCCGCGGCTACCGGATCGGCGGTGTGGCGAACGCCCAGCGCGAGGTGGCGCGCAGCATCGTCATGTACAGGCCCGGCTTCGCCGGTGAGGGCCGGAGGCTCGGGCGGGATCTCGGCGTGAAGCTCGTCGGCCCCCTCGACGGCATGCGCTCCGGCGACCTGGGACGCGCGCACGTCGTCTTCATCCTCGGGTCCTAGGACCCGGGCGCGCACCCACCTTCGTTGACGGCGTCCCTCGCGACGTCGAGCGGTCCGCCCTTCACCCACTGGCTCCCCGACGGATCGAGGGTGTACGCGTTGTTCAGGAACCGGTAGGTCGCGCAGAGGTTGCGGAGCACCTGGAACTCGTAGAGCCCGAGCGCGTACCACGCCTCCGGGTTGTCGGGCTGGAGCTCGACCGCCCGGATGTACCTCAGCTCGGCCGTGTTGGGCCATCCGCGCAACTCGTCGACCCGGGCGAGCGCGAACAGCGGGTCGACCGAGAGCGGGTTGAAGAAGCGGGCCCACAGTGCACGGTCGCGCGCACGCTCGAGATCACTCCCCGCGAGGGCTCGCGTGGAGTTGCGCTCCATCCGGTCCGCGAGATGCGGAAAGGAGAACGAGACGAGGACGACGGCCGTGACCAACACGACACCGACGCCCAGCAGCGGACGCTTCCGACGATCGCCGGGCGTGCGACCGGCGACCGCGAGCACACCGAGCGCGGTCATCGTCGGCGCGGTCACGGCGAGGAAGTTCCAGTCGTAGTCGACGAGCGAATGCCCGAGGTACGCCGCCGGGGCCGCGATGAGCGCCGCTGCCGCCGCGCGCTCGGGACCGGCGAGCCGCCGGAGCGCGCACACACACGCAACCGCGGCGGAAGCCACGAGCGCGAGGAGCAGCCCGAGCGCGAGGGCCCCGCCGTCCGCGAGCTGCTGCAGCGGCACGCTGTGCGGCTCGAGCACGTTGCGAGCGTCCGGCCGGTAGCGCTTGCGCGCGATCTCGAAGGTGCCCGCACCCGCGCCCTCCGGGGCATGCCCCGCGAAGACATCCCAGGCCTCGCTCCACCAGCACAGGCGGTTGTTCGGGTCGAGCGACTCGAACCGGCTGGGGTCGTTCACGACCTCCGAGCACGATCGACCGGAGGACACCGCGTTGGCGGTGGCGACCGCCAGGGCCGCAGCCGCGCCGACCGCGCACAGAGCCGCGACCACGACGAGTCCGCGGCGCACCCGCCCGCGCGCTTCCTCAGCGAGCGGTCTCCGGGAGCCGAGCGCGACGAGACCGGCCACGATCGCCGCCCCGACGAGCGCCAGAGCGCCGAAGACGGCGCCATCCGCGACCCGATCCGAACGAGTCGCGACGTCCTCCACGAGCGCGGGCCTCGTGAACGCCCAGGCGCCCACGAGCGCCGCAGGGCCGGCGGAGGCGACGAGAAGCAGCCCGCCCTCCACGCGCTCGCTCGAGACCACCACCCAGAGCACGACGACTCCGGCCGCGACGAGGACACCGCCTCGCGAGAGCGTGAGCAGCAGCGAGAGCGTCGCGGCGTACGCGAGGAGCCCGCCCGCGACGCGCACGCTGCGGCGATGCCCGTGCGTCGCCCCGAGCCACAGTCCGAGGACGAGAGCCATGTCCGCGAGCAGCGCAAGAGCGTTCCAGTAGCCGACGGGCTCGCGCAGGCGCGCGACGCGATCGCCTTCGGGATCGAGCGAGGGAACCGCCTTCGCGAGTAGCGCCCAGGTCAGCGTTATCCCGCTGACTACCGCGAGCGTCGCGGCGCCGAGGCGCGCGGCGAACCGGCCGGCCGCTGCGGCGAGGACGATCCCGAGCCCGAGGAACGCCGCGTAGGCGACGGTCTTGTTGAACGCATCCCAGCTCCGGTCGGGAACGATCGACCACGCCATCGTGGCCCCCGTCCATACGACGAGCGCGATCGCGGCCCCGACGAGGACGGCTCCCGAGCGTCCGATTCGCGGAGGAGACAGGCGCCCGAGCGCGACGGCGACGACAGCACCTGCCAGCAGGAGGACGGCAGCGCCACCGACCGGAAGGATCCCGCCGACGTCCGAGCCGTCGCCCGCGAACATCGCTCCCGCGAGCGCCGCTCCGACGAGGCCGGTAAAGGTGAGAACGCCGACCCCGGGCTCCCTGACGGACGGCTCCGACGCCCGATCCATGGCGGGCCACGCTACCAGCGACCCCGGGACGCCTCCCTCGGAGGTTGTGTAGACAGGGGCGCCGCGGCCGCGGAAGCGGCTGCCCTCAGGGAAGGCGCGGAGCGCCTTGTCCGCGCAGCGGACCAGGGGAGGGGGTCTGGGGGAACCGGGAGGTTCCCCCAGCATGTGAGGCGGCCCGTCCGCGAAGCGGA
>Ga0209640_10004511_pt1 | contig 12185 bp, 16 predicted proteins | sample RifCSP10_1_FD_184018 | JGI IMG/M metagenome (GOLD analysis project Ga0209640, IMG submission 184018) | Soil microbial communities from Rifle, Colorado - Rifle CSP2_sed 10_1 (SPAdes) (version 2) | ecosystem: Environmental > Terrestrial > Deep subsurface > Rock core/Sediment | place: Rifle... | reverse complement strand
TACGAGATGGTGTCCTGCATGATCCGCGAGGAGCCCCCCGCCGACCGCCAGCGCGTCGCCGAGCTCCTGGTGCGTTTCGGGTAAATTCTTTTCGGGAGGAAAGCGCCATGAATTTCGACAAGGAACTCGACGCCCGCGGACTCAACTGCCCGCTCCCCATCCTGCGCGCCAAGAAGGCGCTGAACGACATGCAATCGGGGCAGGTGCTGAAGATCGTCGCCACCGACCCCGGCGCGGTGAAGGACTTCCAGGCCTTCTGCAAGCAGACCGGCAACGAGCTGCTGTCGCAAGCGGAGGCGCAGAAGGAATTCACCTTCTTCATGAAGCGCAAGTGACCTGGCTGCAGAAGCTCGCGGCGATCGAGGCGCTGGAAGACGCGCCGCTCGATGCCGCGCTGGTCGCCGACTTCGAGCGCACCGCCGTCGAGGCGCGCGCGACCGGCCGCGAGATCCGCTTTTCCACCCCGACCTTCAAGGCCTATTCGAGCTGCGAGCTTGAGGGCTGCGGCAAGAACAGCTTCCCCGCGTTCTCGGTGACCGCGGCGGGGTGCGCGCTGATGTGCGACCACTGCCAGGCGAAGATCCTCGAGCCGATGCTGCCGGCCACGAGTCCCGAGATGCTCGAGCGCAAGGTGCGCGAGCTGGTCGCGACGCAGGACCTGCAGGGATTCCTCCTTTCCGGGGGCTCGAACAGGCGCAACGAGATCCGCTACGAGCGCTACTACCCGGTAATCGAGCGCCTGAAGCGCGACTACCCGGCGCTTAAGGTGGCGATCCATTCGGCGCTGCTGGACGCGCCGCGTGCGCGCAGCATGGCGGACGCGGGCGTGGACACGGCGATGATGGACGTGATCGGCGCGCAGGAGACCATCGAGCAGGTGTACCACCTCGCGCGGCCGGTGGCCGATTTCGAGGCGACGCTGGAAGCGCTGTGCTCGACCTCGATGGAAGTAGTGCCGCACATCGTCATCGGCCTGCACTACGGACGCATCCTCGGCGAGCCGGCGGCGCTCGACGTCGTGAGCCGCCACCGTGTGCACTCGCTGGTGCTGGTGGTGATCATGCCCTTCTACGCGAAGCCCGGGACGTTCGCAACGCCGGAGACCTCCGGCATCGGCCGGATCTTCATGGAGGCGCGAAGCCGGATTTCCGACCAGCAGGTGCTGCTCGGCTGCGCCCGCCCGCCGGGCATGCACCGGCGCGTGACCGACGCCTACGCGGTGATGGCGGGGCTCGACGGCATCGCTTTTCCCGCCGACGGCGCGGTGGCGGTCGCCGAGGCCATCGGCCGGCCCGCGGCGCAGCAGCATGCCTGCTGCTCGATGAAGGCGGGCCGCACGATCAAGCTTCATCCTCGCGCGGCCGTGGCGGCGTAATGCTGGACGCCGACGTCCTGGTCCTCGGGCTCGGCCCGGCCGGCGCGAGCGCCGCGGCCGAAGCGGCGCGGCGCGGCTGCAGGGTGATCGCCCTCGACCGCAAGCGCGAGGCGGGCCTGCCGGTGCAGTGTGCGGAATTCGTCCCGGCAACGATCGATGCCAGCGTGGCGGGCGTCGTGCGCCAGCGCATCGATGCCATGGCCACGTTCGTGGAGAACGACGCCCCCGACCTGAAACCCGGCTTCCCCGGGTACATGCTCGACCGCGCGGCCTTTGACGCCTCCGTCGTCGAAGCGGCACGGCAGGCAGGGGCAAGGACGTTTTTCTCGTCCGTGGTGAACAGGATCTCGCGGGACGGCACCGTGACCCTTGCCGACGGACGTTCGCTGCGCGCGCCGGTCATCATCGGCGCCGACGGCCCGCGCTCGCGCGCCGGAAAAGCGATCGGCAGCGTCAATACCGAGCTGGTGGAGACGCGCCAGATCAGCGTGGCGCTGAAGCGGCCGCACGCGGCGACCGACATTTTCCTTTCCGCCGGCATCCCGGGCGGCTACGGCTGGCTGTTCCCGAAGGGCGATCGCGCCAACCTGGGGGCGGGCGTCACCCCGCGGTACAAGTCGCATCTCAAGGCGATCATCGAGCGCCTGCATGCGGGTCTCCTCGACCGCGTGGGCAGGGAGATCCTCGCTCTCACCGGCGGCGCGATACCGGTCGGCGGCATGCTCAAGCTTTTCGGTCTCCTCGAGGACACCCTGGTCCTGCTTGCCGGGGACGCCGCGGGCCTCGCCAATCCGGTGACAGGCGCCGGCATCGCCGCGGCGGTGCATTCGGGGAGGCTGGCGGGCGAGGCTGCCGCCCGCAAGTCACCGCATTCCTATGAGGAAGAGTTGCACGACCTTTACGGCGCGGCGCTCGAGCGCGCGCTGCACCGCCGGCGCGAGTTGCTGGACGGCGTGCCGGGCAAGACCGCGCTGCGCCGCGGCTGGATCGCCTACCCGGAATACTGGCAATGAGCTGCTTCGAGCCTGGCGGCGAGATGCGCGCGCGCATGGCGCCGCGTGCCCCGGGCGTCACGCCGATCGAGTTCAGGAACGGCGCGCGCGTGAAGGCGGCCGACGTCCCGCCGCAGGGCCTGTATCGACCGAACGACAACATTCTGACGCCCAACATGCGCTCGCCGGAATACGTGCAGATGTCCACGGCGGCGGCGATCACGCTCGGCGTCATGGGCGGGCGCATGCACCGCACTTCCTGCACGCGTTGCCTGAACCTGCTCCTCACCTATCCCGAAGGCTGCCGCGCCAACTGCGCCTACTGCGGCCTGGCGCGCCACCGCGAGGCCGAGCGCGACTACGCCGACCGCAACTTCATCCGCGTGGACTGGCCGGCGGTGCCGCTCGCGCAGACCATCGACATCGTGGCGAAGGACGGCGCGGAAAGCGCGTTCCACCGCATGTGCATCTCGATGATCACGCACCCGCGCTCCGACGAGGACACGCGCACGGTGCTGAAGGCCTGGACCGACCGCATCGACCCGAAGGCCATCCCGGTGTCGATCCTCTCCAACCCCACCACCATGACGCGCGAAGACGTGGCGCGCCTGAAGGACCTGGGCGCCGACATCTTCACCGTGGCGATCGACGCGGCGACCCCGGAGATCTTCGACCGCACGCGCGGCAAGGGCGTGCAGTCGCCGCACTCGTGGGCCCACTACTGGGAAATCCTGATGGCGGCGCGCGAGATCTTCGGGCCGCAGAAATTCGGCGCGCACATCATCGTCGGCATGGGCGAGACCGAATACGACGTTCTTACCCTCGTGCAGAAGCTCGTCGACCTCGGCGGCCACAGCCACATGTTCTGCTTCTTCCCGGAGAAGGGCTCGCTGATGGACCACCTGCCCGCGACGCCGCGCGACCAGTGGCGGCGCGTGCAGCTGGCGAGGTACCTCATCGACTACCAGGGCGGGCGCGTTGAAAAAATGCGCTTTGACGAATCGGGCCGCGTCGTGGATTACGGTGTTTCCGATTCAGCAGTGGAAACCATCGTCGGCGAGGGCATCGCCTTCCGCACTTCGGGCTGCCCGGGCAAGTTCCGCGACGACGTCTCGGCCTGCGACCGGCCCTACGGCGATTCGCCGCCCTCGAACGTCGCCAGCTACCCCTTCCAGCCCAACGGCAACGACCTGCGGAAGATCCGGCGCCAGCTGCGCATCGCAGAGAAGGCGTGACGCTCCAAGTCGTCCAGCACACCTCCGCGGAGTTTCTCGGCCTGATGGAGGACCACCTGGAGGGGAGGAACATCCGGTTCCGCTACTGCCGGCCGTTCACGGGCAAAGGCTCCCTGCCGAAGCCGGCGGAACTCGACCAGGGGCTGGTCCTGCTCGGCGGCGGTCCCTGGGGCAGCGCCGGCACGCGCGACGTGCCCACGCTCGCGCAGGAAGTCGAGCTCGCCCGCGCCGCGCTGGCGCTGGACAAACCGGTGCTGGGTATCGGTCTCGGCGCGCAGATCCTCGCCATCGCGGCGGGGGGGCGCACGCAATCCACCGGCCTGGAATTCTCCGTGGGCAAGGCAAGGAGGACCAGCGACAAGGCCCTGGGCGGATACCTGCCTGCGGAGTACCCGCTCGCGATCTACATGCGCGACTGGCCGCTGCCGCCGCCCGGGGCGCAAGTGCTCGCTCACGACGAGAAAGGCCGCGCGGCGCTCTGGCAGGTCGGCAGCAACGCCATCGGCTTCGCCGGGCACCCGGGCCTCAAGGTCGCGATGGCCGAGGACCTGATCATGGAGTTCGAGGAAACGCCGGCGAACATCGAGGCCGGACTCGCGCAACTGCGGCTTGTGCAACGCAGCATCGACGACGCATTGGTTCCGCTGATGACCGGCCTGGTGCAAATGATGGGATGGATGCGTTGAAGTTTAGAATTTACTAATATATTCTGGCGCCATGGCAAAAAAACTCGTGATCGTGATGGCGAACACCGACCCGCGCAACGGCGAGGAGCTCGGCGCGCCGATCTTCCAGGCCTCGGTGGCCGCGGCGATGGACTACGAGGTCGAGGTGATCTGCACCGCCACCTCCGGACGCCTGATGAAGAAGGGCGTAGCCGAGAAGCTCTACGTCAAGGAAGGCTCGCCCAAGTCGGTGTACGACTTCATCAAGGACGCGCACGAGGCGGGCGTGAAGTTCTACTGCTGCTCGCCCAACCTCGACCTGTTCGACATGAAGGCGGAGGACCTGATCCCCGAGTGCTCGGGCATCGTCGGCGGCGCGCACCTCATCGAACAGGTGATGGAGACCGACTGCAAGGTGATGACCTACTGATGGCGCACGCCGAAACCACGCGCGTGCAGACGGTCATCGGCGACCCGGTAGGGGAAAACGCGCCGGTTCCGCGGGCGAAACTCGAGGCGATATTCGCCGACATCCAGTCGGACCTGCGCTACGACCACGAGCTGAACGGCTGTCTCAATTGCGGCATCTGCACCGCCACCTGCCCGGCGGCGCACTACTACGACTTCAGCCCGCGCGAGATCGTGCAGCTGCTGTGGACCGAGAACCTCGAGGGCATCTACGACGCGATGCAGGAGAAGATCTGGGCCTGCGCGCAGTGCTACACCTGCGCCGCGCGCTGCCCGTTCGGCAATTCGCCCGGCGGCCTGGTGATGCTGATGCGCGAGACCGCCATCAAGCACCGCATGGAATCGGCGAAGAACGTGCTGCGGCCCTTCAGCCGCGTGATGCTGAAGCTGATCTCGACCGGCAACCAGCTCTCGCCGGACATGATCAACAAGGACCACTTCGCCGACTGGGGCCCGAACATCTCCAAGGTGGACGCGCCGCTGAAGCTGCTGCGCAAGGCGATCCCGATGCCGACGCTGAACACCACGGCGACGGCTTGGGAAGTGAATCTCAAGACTTCGGTCGAGCTCTACACCATCTGGGAGATGACCGGGGTGCTGAAGCAGCTCGAAGGCATCGACGAGAACCTGTTCGATGTCATCACGGACATCATGGACGAGAAGCGCGAGGACTGGAAAGACTTCCTCGCCGACCAGGAAGACGGAGGCAAGCATGGCTGAGCGATTCACGGGTCACGGCGCCGAGTGGCGCGATTCCAACCTGACGCCGACCGAGGCGAAGGTCGCCACCTCCTGGGTCGAGCTCAAGGTCGACAAGCGCTCGATGCTCACGCAGAAAGACCGCGTCGAGGACGTGCGCGACGCGATGTGGGACCTGGAGCGCGACGGCGAGATCGTGGTGCACCGCGTCTCCGACGAGCACCAGCCGGTGATGGTGAAGACGCTGTACGGCTGGGACAAGAAGATCCCGACGCAGCGCCTCTGGCACCATAAGTCCTGCGGCCAGTGCGGCAACATTCCCGGCTACCCCGCGTCGCTCCTGTGGCTCATGAACAAGATGGACGTCGAGTACCTGGACGAGACCGACCAGACCTCGTGCACGGCGTGGAATTACCACGGCTCGGGGATCGGCAACCTCGAGAGCCTCGCCGCCGTGTTCCTGCGCAACTTCCACCAGGCCTACGTGGCGGCGAAGGCGCAGGGTCTGCCCGAGGCCTACTACTACCCGCTGGTCCACTGCGGCACTTCCTTCGGCAACTACAAGGAGGTGCGGGGCTACCTGATCCGCTCGGCCAAACTGCGCGAGAGCGTGAAGAAGATCCTCGGCAGGCTCGGGCGCCTGGTCGACGGCAAGCTCCTCATCCCCGAGGAAGTGGTGCACTACTCGGAGTGGCTGCACGTGATGCGCGAGCGCATCGCCGGAATGCGCGAGCTCGACTGCAGCGGCGTGCGCGCCACCATCCACCCGGCCTGCCACGTCTACAAGATGGTGCCGGAAGACGCGATCTACGACGACAAGATCAACGGCGGCAATCGCCTGGCGGTGTCCACCGGCATCATGCAGGCGCTCGGCGCGCAGGTGATCGACTACTCCACCTGGTACGACTGCTGCGGCTTCGGCTTCCGGCACATCATCTCCGAGCGGGAGTTCACCCGCTCCTTCGCCATCGACCGCAAGATCCGCGTGGCGGTCGAGGAGGCGCATGCCGACGTGATGATCGGCCACGACACCGGCTGCATCACCACGCTGGACAAGAACCAGTGGATCAGCAAGTCCGGCGCGAGGCCCGTGGAGCTCGCGGTGCTGGCCGACTGCCAGTTCGCGGCGCTCGCCTGCGGCGCGCATCCCTACAAGATCGTGCAGTCGCACTGGCACGCCTCGCCCACCGAGACGCTGATGGAAAAGATCGGCATCGACTGGCAGGCGAAGAAAGCGGAGTTCGTCGCCTACCTCGAGGAGATCAAGACGGGCAAGCAGGAGAACCTCTACGACCCGCGGCGCATGATCACCTCCGGCCCGGGCTATATCCCCATCAAGGCCGCGCCATGACCAAGCCGATCCTGGTGGTCGGCGCCGGCCCATCGGGCCTCGCTGCGGCGCATGCTCTGGCGAGCGTGGGGCAGCGCGTGGTGCTGGTCGACAAGGAATCGAAGCTCGGCGGCGCGCCGATCCTCTCCGGCTACGCGAAGCTGGTGCCCTCGGGCGAGTGGGCGAGGGACGCGATCGGCGGCATGGTGAAGCGGGTCGAGGAAAGCGCTCTTGTTTCCATTCACAAAAATAAAAAAATAGAAAAATTCGAAGGCGAGGCCGGTCGATTCACGGCGCGTCTTTCGGACGGCACGTCCATCGAGGCGGGCGCGGCGATCCTGTGCACGGGATTCACCCACTTCGACTCGGTGAACAAGCCCGAGTGGGGCTTCGGCACCTTTGCCGACGTGGTCACCACCACGCAGGTCGAGCAGATGATTTCCACCGGCAAGGGCGTGCGCTGCCCTTCCGACGGCCGCAAGCCCCAGCGCGTGGCGATCCTGCTGTGCGTGGGCTCGCGCGACCGCCAGATCGGGCGCGAGTGGTGCTCCAAGATCTGCTGCACGGTGTCCTGCAACATCGCCATGGAGATCCGCGAGGAGCTTCCGGACTGCCACGTCTACATCTACTACATGGACATCCGCACCTACGGCCTGAACGAGACCTACTACTGGAAGAGCCAGGAGGAGTTCAAGGTCAAGTACATCAAGGCCCGCATCGCGGAGGTCACCTCCGACGGCCAGAAGCTGATCGTCAAGGGCGAGGACACGCTGGTGAAGCGCCCGATCACCATTCCCTTCGACATGGTGGTGCACGCCATCGGCATGGACCCGAACGTCGACAACAAGTCGATCGCCGGCGTGTTCGGCGTGAACCTCCAGGAGCACGGCCATATCGCCAAGGGCCATGCCTATGGTTCCCTGGGCGAGACCTCGCGCGCGGGCGTGTTCGTCGCCGGTGCGGCCACCGGGCCGGAGACCATCGACGACTCGATCGCGCAGGGCAACGCGGCGGCGATGGCCGCGTTCGCGCTCGTCAACCAGAAGAGCGCTGTCGCGGCGTGACGACGGACCTCGTGCAACGCCCGCAGCTCGAGCTGTCGGGCCCGAAGCTGCGCCTCGCCTTCGAGGGGCTGGTGGCGCGCGCCGAGGAGCAGGGCGGCGTCGAGGCCTACGTCGAGGCGCTCAAGATCAAGTCGGCGCTGTTCCGCGACGCGCTGGAACGGGACCTGGACCTGAAGGCGTTCCGCACGCTGTGCGCGCACATGGCGACCGTGCGGCGCCGCATCGGGCGTCATGCCGGGCCGGATTCGTTTTGCGATTTGAAGGCGAGAATCGAGGTTCTTGTTTCAACCAGCGACGACACCTCGACGACCGACACGCGCATCGCGGAATTCTGCGCGGCGTTTCCGGGCGATCGCGACCACCGCTGGGTGCGCGACCTGGCGGCGGAAATCCTGCACCACGTGGACCCCGAGCGCTATCCGCTGATGACGCGCTGGGTGTGGGACGCCCGCGCCAACACGGGCGTGATCCGCGAGATCTGGCACGGCGAAAACGTGGACAGCATGACGATCCCGGTCGGCGACGGCTACGCCACCTTCCTCATGCTGCGCGAGGAGCTGTCGGCCTATCTCACGCAGAACGGCGTGTTCCGCGACGTTCTCTGGTACGTGGATGTCCTCACCGCGCAGGTGTACGCGGAGTACATCGGCGAGCGCGGCGGCACCTACCTGCGCACCGATTTCGCCACGCCCGAAGACCCGATGCTGCACACGCGCCGCATCCTGGGCCTGGACGGGGTGGACGCCGTCGGAAAGACGCGCCTCAAGGCGGCGCACGGGGTCGCCGAGATCGTGGACGGGAACTGAGATGGCGATCCACGAAAAGTCGCTGATCCGCCCGGAGAACCTGACGACGCACGAGAACCTGTTCGTCGACGGGGTGGACGTGTCCGGCCACTGGAGCACGTTCATCCAGTCGCGCGTGGTCACCGACTACAACGAGTCGCTGCAGGACGAGATCGCGGCGCTGCCCGGCGGCGAGCACATCCACCGCTGCTGGCAGTGCGGCTCCTGCACCAACTCCTGCACGGTGAACGCGGTGAACCCGGACTTCAACCCGCGCTTCTGGATTTATCTCATCCGCGTGGGCATGGAGTCCGAGCTGCTGCGCGACAAGGACATCATCTGGCAGTGCGTGTCGTGCAACAAGTGCACCTATGCCTGCCCGCGCGACGTCTTTCCCGAGGGCGTGATGAAGGCCACCGCGCACTGGCTGGAGCTGAAGGGCCACACGCCGAAGTCGAAGTCCACGCTGTTCGACGAGGAGTTCACCGAGCAGGTCGTCGCCACCGGCAAGATCGAGGAGGGCCGCATCATCCGCAACTTCTTCGCCCGGACGGACCAGCCGCTGCTGCAGGACTGGCTGGTCGAAATGGCGAAGCGCATCGCGCGCCGCCTGCCGTTCAAGCTGGGACTGATGATGGCGCTTGCTGCGATTTTTCGTCCTAAAGCCAGGAAATGGAGCGATGCCTCCGCGGCCATTTCCGAATACGTGAACGAGCAGCACGCGAAGCAGAAAAAGGCGTTGTCCCTTGAATAAATATCAACGAGTCGCGTACTACCCCGGCTGCGCCCTCGAGGGCACCGGTCACGCCTACAACAGCTCGACCAAAGCCGTGGGCAAGGCGCTCGGCCTCGAGCTGGACGAGGTGAAGGACTGGAACTGCTGCGGGGCGATGGAAGTGAAGAACGTCGATCCCAAGGTGCAGACTTACCTGTCGTCGCGCGTGATGTCCATCGCCGCCCACGAGATGAAGGCGAAGGTGGTGATGGCGCCCTGCAACGGCTGCTACCACAACCTGAAGAAGGCCGAGTACGACCTCGCGCACGACGCGGCCTCGCGCGAGACGGTGGACCGGATCTCGAAGAAGGCGGGCCACGAGACCTACCAGGCCGGCAGCCTCGAGACCATCCACGCGCTCGACTGGATCAAGGACGGCATCGGCGAGGAGGAGCTCAAGCGCCGCCTGAAGGGCTCGCTCAAGGGGCTGAAGGTGGCGAACTACTACGGCTGCATGTACACGCGGCCGCGCCACATCTTCCCCGAGAAGGACCGCGGCGCGGGCAGCGAATCCACCTCGCAGCCGCACTTCATGGACGACCTCCTCGCCGCCGCGGGCGCCGAGAACGTGGATTTCCCGCTGAAGACCGCGTGCTGCGGCGGCGCGCACACGCTCTCGGACAGCGACACCTCGACCAAGCTGGTGCTCAACATCCTGCAGGCGGCCGAGGCCGCCGGCGCGGACGTGATCGCCACCGAATGCCCGACCTGCCACTCGGGGCTGGAGATGCACCAGGTGCGCGCGGAGAAGGTGCTGGGCAAGAAAACGAAGGTGAGGATGCTTTACTTCACGCAGCTCCTCGGCGTCGCGCTCGGCGTTTCGCCGCGCAAGCTCGGCGTGCACGAGAACGCGTCGGATGGAATTTCGCTTCTCAAGGAGAAACAGATACTGTGAGACAGCAGTTGCTCGCGCAGGCGGAGGCGGTCCTCGAGGAGTGGATGAAAGCCCGCGGCGAAGTCCCCACGCAGGAAACGATCGAGGGTTTCAGGCTGCTCGCGCTGCATCGCCAGGGCGCGCGCGGCGTGCCGAGCTTCAACGCCTGCCGCGAGACCTGCCGCGAGATTGCCTACCACTACAACCTGCTTTCCGGTTCTCCTGAAAAAAGAGATCATCTGGAAAGGATGATGGGCATGCTGGTGGAGCATCTGAGTCTATTCGTGCGCGGCAAGATGGAGGTCGAGGGACTGGGCGAGTTCTGTTGCGCGTCGCGCCCGTTGCGACAACAATCCGCGGTGGAGGAAGGTAGCGATGGCTAACGTACGCGGCTGCAACCTGCCCGACGACCTGCTCTACGACGTCGACAACCACATCTGGTACCGGGAAATCGGCGACGGCACCGTCAAGCTCGGCATGACCACGGTGGCGACGGCGATGGCCGGCCAGCTGGTGGCGTTCACGCCGAAGAAGGCCGGGCGCGGCGTCGAGGCGGGCAAGTCCTGCGCGACGGTGGAGTCCGGCAAGTGGGTCGGCCCCGCGAAGTCCGCCTTCGAGGCTTCGGTGGTGGCGGTGAACGAGGAGCTCGCCGCCAAGCCCTCGCTCGCCAACGAGGATCCGTACGGCGCGGGCTGGCTGGTGGTGCTCAAGCCCGCGGACTGGGCCGCGGCCAAGGCGTCGCTCACGCCCGGCGCGCAGGTGGCGCCCAAGTACGAGGCGAAGATGGCGGCCGACAACTTCAAGGGCTGTGCATGAGCCGCGCCGAGGCGGTCGCCGACATGAACATGGGCGAGCTGCAGTCGCGCGCGCTGCGCGCGGCGGGGCTGCTGAAGGCGATGTCCAATCCCGCGCGCCTGATGGTGCTGTGCCAGCTCGCCGAGGGCGAGAAATCCGTGGGCGAGCTGGAGGGGGTGGTGAAAATCAGCCAGTCGGCCCTTTCGCAGCACCTCGCGCTGCTGCGGGAGCGCGGGCTCGTCGCAAGCCGCCGCGCGGGCCAGTCGATCTTCTACTCGCTCGCCGGCGCGGAAGCGCCGGCGCTGCTTGCGGCGCTCTATGAGGTGTATTGCCGCAACGTGCGCAACGTGCACAACGTGCGCAACGTGCGCAAAGCCCGCGCCTAGTCCACGGGCTTGGGCACCGGCGTCGACAGGCAGCCGAGCAGCCGCTCCATGCGCACCCGATGCAGCTCTTCCCAGGCGCGAACAATGCGCGCGTCGTCGTTGGAGAATGCGGCCTTGAGAAAAGCCTCGAGCGGCTCGCGCAGCTCGGCGGTGCGCGCATCGTCCGGCGTCCAGCCGACGCGCATGCCCGCCGCCACGAACGAGGCCTCGTCGGCGACGGCGCGCGCGAGTTCGCCGAGCTTCTTCAGCCGGGCGATGTCCTCGCGCAGGAGCTGCGCCTGGAACATGCTTTGCTCGCCGTCCAGGCGGCGCTCGAGATCCCCGATCAATCGCATGCGGTCATTGTAGTGGGTGCTGCGGCGCGGATCAGGCGGATCGAGGCGGCGAGCACCTCATTGCGCGCCTGGTGCAGGGGATAGTGCCGGCTGCCGGGAATGCGCAGCCGCTCCACGCGTCCGGGCAGCAGGCGCTCCAGCGCTTCGAGCTGCGCCACCGTGAAGAACTCGTCGTCCTCGCCCTGGATCGCGAGCACCGGGCAACGCACGCGCGACGCATACGGCTCCAGCCCCCAGCCCTCGCCCGGCGCCATCGCGGTCCATACCTCCACCAGCCGCGCGAACAGCGCTTCCGTGTTCGCGCCGTGGTGCCGGCGCAGGCGAGCCTTCAGGTCGCCGGCCTCGAAATCGCGGATCTGCTCGCGGATCTGGGCGAGCGTGCGCGCCTCGACCAAGAGGTGTGGCGA
>Ga0209640_10004510_pt1 | contig 12189 bp, 11 predicted proteins | sample RifCSP10_1_FD_184018 | JGI IMG/M metagenome (GOLD analysis project Ga0209640, IMG submission 184018) | Soil microbial communities from Rifle, Colorado - Rifle CSP2_sed 10_1 (SPAdes) (version 2) | ecosystem: Environmental > Terrestrial > Deep subsurface > Rock core/Sediment | place: Rifle... | reverse complement strand
GGGGCGACTCCGCAAGCCGCACGGGCTCAAGGGTGATGTCGCCGTCTTCCCGCTGACCGACGAGCCCGAAGCGGTCTTCGCGCGGGGCCGGGAAGTGTGGGTGCAGAACCTGGGGGGAGAGGTGGTGGCCGGACCCCTGGTGGTCGAACGGAGCCGGCCCTATCAGAGGGAGTGGTTGGTCTCGTTTCGTGATCATGGCCGGATCGAGGCGGTGGAACCCTGGCGGGGGCACTTCCTCCAGGCGGAGCGGTCCTCGCTGCGGCCCCTGGGTCCCAACGAGGTCTACATCCATGAGCTGGCCGGGTTCGCCGTGCGAAGCCTTCAAGGAGCCCCGTTCGGACTGGTGACCGACCTGGAAGAGGGACCGGGCGGCCTGATGCTGACGGTGCAGGGACCCAAGCGCGAATTCCTGCTGCCATACCGGCGGGAGTTCGTGCGGGAAGTGAACCGGGAGGGCAGGGTGCTGGTGGTGGAGCTGCCGGAGGGGCTCACGGAGCTCTAGTGCTGTCCATCAATGTGGTAACGCTGTTCCCCGAGGTCTTCCCGCCGTTCCTCGGTGCCAGCATCCTGGGGCGCGCGGCGGAGCGGGGGCTGGTGCGCTACCGGCTAGTGCAGCTCCGCGACTTTGCACCGGACCGGCACCAGACCGTGGATGACTATCCCTACGGCGGCGGGGCCGGGATGGTGCTCAAGCCCGAGCCGTTCTTCGGGGCGGTGGCCTCCCTGGGGGAGCGCCAGGGCCCGCTGGTGCTGCCGTCGGCTCGAGGGGTCAGGTTCGACCACCCCCGGGCGGTGCGGTACTCGCTGGGGCCCGAGCTTACGCTGTTGTGCGGGCATTACAAGGACGTGGATCAGCGGGTGGTGGAGGGGCTTGGCGCGGAGGAAGTCTCCCTGGGAGATTTCGTGCTCAGCGGCGGGGAGCCCGCGGCCCTCTGCATCATAGACGCGGTGGTGCGGCTGCTCCCCGGGGCGCTGGGGGATCACGAGTCGGCCAGCACCGATTCGCACTACGACGGCCTGCTCAGCCCGCCCAGCTACACCCGGCCCGCGGAGTATCGGGGACTCGCAGTGCCGGAGGTCCTGCGGTCCGGCAACCACGCCGAGATCGCCGCGTGGCGGCAGCGGGAGGCGGAGCGGCTGACGGCCGAACGGCGGCCCGATCTGTGGGCCCGCTGGATCGAGCATTCCGAAGGAGACGAGGATCATGGAACGAGTGAATCAGATCGCCCGTGAGGGCCAGCGGAAAGACCTCCCGGACTTTTCCCCCGGCGACACCGTCCGGGTGATGGTCAAGGTCAGCGAGGGAGACAAGGAGCGGCTCCAGGCGTTCGAGGGCGTCTGCGTCGGCCGGCGGGGCGGCGGTGTGGATGAGACCTTCACCGTCCGGAAGGTCTCGGCCGGGGTCGGGGTGGAGCGGATCTTCCCGCTGCACGCCCCGACGATCGAGTCGATCGAGCTGGTGCGGAGGGGCCGGGTCCGGCGGGCCAAGCTCTACTATCTCAAGGCGCTCTCCGGCAAGGGCGCGCGGATCCGGGAGAAGAAAGAGCAGTAGGCCGTGCCCCCGTCGCTTCGCCGAGAGGAGCAGGCCTGGGCCGAGCGAAGGCTGCTGGTTGGGGTTGACGAAGCCGGCCGGGGCCCCCTCGCCGGACCGGTGGTGGCCGCGGCCGTCGCCTTTCCGGCAGGCTTCCGCAGGATCCGTGGGGTTCGCGACAGCAAGGTGCTGACCCGCGAAGATCGGGAGCGGCTCGCCGGCCTGATCCGGGCCCGCGCCATCGGGGTCGGGATCGGAGCCGCCTCCAACCGGGAAATCGATCGTCGGAACATCCGCGTCGCCAGCGCGCTCGCGATGCGCCGGGCGGTAAGGCGGCTCTTCGAGGGGCCGGCCCGCTGCGAGTTCGGATCCCTGTGCGATGCGTCCTGGCTGGTCATTGACGGGCTTCCGCTCCCGGAAATCGGGTACCCCCACGACGCCGTCGTGGATGCCGACGCCTGCTGTTACACCGTGGCGGCAGCGAGCATCATCGCCAAGACCGTCCGCGACCGGATCATGCACCTGCTGGCACCCCGGCACCCCGATTACCGGTGGGAGACCAACGTCGGCTATAGCACGCCGGACCATCTAAACGGAATCGCCCGCGTCGGGATCACTCGGCACCACCGGTTGAGCTTTGCACCGGTCGCCCAGCCGGGACTGTGGAGTTAGAGGGGAAGAGGGGAAGAGGGGAAGAGGGGAAGTTACTGCCCCTCTGCCCCTCTGTCCCTCTGCCCCACTACCTTCCTCTGCCGGGGGCGTAGCTCAGTTGGTAGAGCAGCGGGCTTTTAACCCGTAGGTCGTGGGTTCGAGTCCCACCGCCCTCACTCGCGCGGCCTTCACGGCCGCAGGTAGAAAACGAGGGTCCCACCGCCGGTCCCGATCCCGCCGGTTTCGATTCCGATCACGCCGCTCTTGGCAAACTCAATCGCGAGCCCATCCCGCTTTCCGGTGAGCAGCAGGGAGGCCAGCTCGCCCATCCAGGGTTCGTGTCCCACCAGCGCTACGATCTCCTCCGGTCCCGCGGTTCCGACTTCGGCCGCGAGGGCCCCGAGGTCGGGCGGGGCTGCCAGGGCCGGACTCGGGACTCGAGCCTCCTTCGGCAATCGGGTTTCCTCGACCAGGATCCTCGCCGTCTGCCAGGCCCGCTTCCAGGGACTGCTCAGGACTCGGGCCGGGACCAGTTTGCGCTTGCGGAGCTCCTTCGCCACCCGGCGCTGGGCCTTGCGGCCCTTGGGTACCAGCGGTCGCTCTGAATCGTCAGGGTATCTCGCCGGGTCCTGAGGGGCGGCCTGGGCGTGACGGATCAGCAGAAGTAGCATGGCAGACTCCGGGAGGAATCATTCCGGGGCGCGCATCCGCGCTCGTCGTAGCACAACCATGTCGGTCAAGTTACCTTTCCGCCGCGCCGCCGGCAGGACCCATCAGCTCCTACGCTTCGGGAGGTCTATGGCCACCATCTGGATCGATGGCGAATGGCACACCCGCGAGACCGCACGGGTCTCGGTGTTCGACCACGGCCTCCTCTACGGCGACGGCGTTTTCGAGGGAATCCGGGCCTACTCCGGCAAGGTCTTCAAGCTGGCGGACCACCTCGACCGGCTCTACGACAGCGCCCACGCCGTTCTGCTCGAGATCCCCATGGAAAAGGCGGCGTTCCGCAAGGTCATCGAGGAAGCGGTGGCGCGGTCGGGGCTCCAGGACGCCTACATCCGGCCGATCGTTACCCGGGGCGTCGGGGACCTCGGAGTGGATCCGCGGAAATGTCCCCGGGCCAGCATGATCGTGATTGTGGACGAAATCAAGATCTGGCCGGCCGAGCGGCTCGAGCAGGGACTCTCCGTCATCACCGCCGGCACCCCGATCCCGCACCGGGAATCGCTTTCGCCGAGGGTCAAGTCGCTCAATTATCTCTCGCACTGCATGGCCAAGCTCGAGGCCAACGTGGCCGGCGCGGACGAGGCCCTGATGCTGGACGCCGGCGGCCACGTGGCCGAAGGCACCGGACAGAACATCTTCGTGGTGAAGGGGGACACCGTCCGCACCCCGCCCCTCCACGCCGGAATCCTCGCCGGGATCACCCGGAAGGTGGTCATGGAGCTCGCCGCCGAGGCCGGGCATCAGGTCCGCGAGGAGATTATCAACCGGTTCGACATCTACACCGCGGACGAGGCCTTCCTCACCGGCACCGCCAGCGAGATCGCGCCGATTGCCAGGTACGACGGGCGCAAGATCGGATGCGGCAAGGCCGGGCCGAAAACACGTGACCTGATGCAGCGGTTTAGGGAATACGTAAGGCGATAGGGCCCAACCCCCAACCCCTAACCCCTAACCCCTAACCCCAGTCCCCGGTCTCTGCAACCATCGGCTCGGTTCCTGCATCGGACTTCACATCCTCCCGGGTTGTTCGATCCCGGTCCCCGGAATAGCTTGGTCAATCCACCTGGCGGGGCGTGAAATGCGGCTGGCCCTTGGCTTCGGACTTGCCCTGGTTCTTGCGTCCTGCGTGCCCACGGGGCCCGCGGAGCGCCCCGAGCCGTTGCCTCCTGCGTCGGAAGGGAGGGCTCCCGAGATTGTGCGGGAGCCGGGCCGCGCGCCCGCGGTACCGGCCCCGGCGGTGCCCCGCCCGCTGGTCCGACTCGACTCGGCAGCGCCGGGCCCGGGGTTGAACGATTCGCTGGTCCTGATTCGGCAGGCGAGGGACTCCGCGCTGGAGGCGCGCGACCTCGAGGCGCTCGCCGCCGCTCACCCGCCGGAATTCGCCGCTCCCGATGAGTCCGACGCCGCCTGGCGGGCCCTGTTCGACATTGACGTGGCCAACTGGATGGACCATCACCGGGTCAAGTACTATCTCGACTTCTTCACCGGGCCGGTCCGCGAGCGGATGGGCATCTGGCTCACCCGCATGCCCCGCTTCGAGCCGGTTATCCGGGCCGCTCTCATGGAACGGGGCCTGCCGGGAGACCTTGCCTACCTTCCTCTGATCGAATCGGGCTATTCCGCCACCGCGGTCAGCCGGTCGAAGGCGGTCGGGATGTGGCAGTTCATGAAGGGCACCGCCAAGCACTACGGCCTCCGGGTGGACAACTGGGTGGACGAGCGCCGGGACGTGCCCAAGTCCACCGACGCCGCAATCCGGTTTCTCGGGGATCTCACCGTGAAGTTCGGGTCGCCCTACCTCGCCGCCGCCGCCTACAACGGGGGACCGGGGCGAATCGCGCGGGGCCTGGCCCGAATCGAAGGGTACGATGGGGCCGCCGAGGACGCCGAGGATGGAGAGCCCCAGGCCGGGGATGCGGCGTTCTTCCTGCTGGCCGACAGCCGCCACATAATGAGGGAGACCAAGGACTACGTCCCCAAGCTGATCGCGGCCGCGATGATTGCGAAGCAGCCGGGGCGCTATGGGTTCCCCGCGACCGGGTCGGACTCGGCCGGGCCGGCCTCCCAACCCCTGTTCCAGGACTCAGTGTTTACGGCCGATGCTACCGGGCTCGACGTCATCGCCGGGCTGACGGGAATCCCGGCCTCGGACCTCTGGGCCGAGAATCCGAAGTACATCCGGGCGGTGACTCCGCCGAAGCAGCGTTCGCTGGTGCTGGTTCCCGACGGTCGGGGAGCTGAAGTCCAGGAGGCCCTGGATGCGCTTCCCGCCTCCGAGCGGCTCACCAGCTTTCCCCATCAGGTGAAGAAGGGCGAGACCGCAACCCGGATCGCGAACCGCTACAGCGTTACCGCCACCGAGCTGAAGCGACTGAATCCGGGCCTGGCAAAGCGGGCCCCGGTCCCGGGATCGGTGATCCGGATCCCCGGACGCGCCCGGTTGGCCGGGTGGGTGGGTCAGAACCGCCGTGTGGTCTCGGAGCCGGACGGCGGGATATCGCGGGGAGCGACCCACCGGGTCAGGACGGGTGAGACCCTGAGCGGTCTGAGCGTGCGGTATCGGGTGAGTGTGGCCCGGCTGCGGGCCTGGAACAAGATGGGGCCGAACGACATGCTCCGGGCCGGCCGGCTCTTGCGGGTTAGGCCGCCCGCGCCACCGCCGGCTCCCAAGGCCACCCGCGCTTCGGCCAGCTCGGCCGGGGCCCGGATCCACATCGTGAAAACGGGCGATACCCTCTTCGGGCTCGCCCGCCGCTACGGAACCACCATCCAATCGCTCCGGGAAGCCAACCGGATGTCGTCCGGCCAGGCCCTCCCGGTCGGGCGCCGGCTTACGATCCCTTCCTGACTCGCTTCAGCACGATTTCGGCGTAGCCATTCGCGGGATCCTCGCCCCGGGTCAGCATATCCTGCACCCGGCTGGGTCCGCGATTGTATGCCACCAGGGCGTTGTGCAGGTTCTGGTCGAACCGTGCCATCAGGTCCTTGAGAAACCGGAACCCGAGGCGGAGGTTGGTATCGCGGTCGAGCAATTCCAGCTCGGTCACGGTCGAGTCGTACTCCCGGGCGGTCTTGAGCCGGAGCTGGGTGTAGCCGATTGCGCCCTTGTGGCTCCGCGCATCCGACCGGAACCCGCTTTCCACCTTCACGAGCCGGAACCCCAGGTCGGGTTCCAGCCCCTCGGCCAGGGCGATGTCGTAGATCGCCTCGGCCAGGTCGGCGGGGACCTTGTAGATCGCGGAGTACCGCGCCACGGCCTCCAGGTTCTCCCGCCTGACTTCGGCCAGGGTCAGCCGGCCCAGGGCATCATCCAGTTCGGTCCGAAGGGCCGCCACTTCAGACTCCGCCAGCGTGCCCGGGTGAGGCCGGGCGTCGGGAGCGGCGCTCAGGCCGGTCAGCGCAGCCCCGAGAGCTCCGAGGATCCCCGCCCCGAGGAGCACCGATCCTGCCGTGGCAAGCCGGGCACGCCAAGCGCCCGGGCCGACCGGCTTCCGTGCCAGTTCCTTCCAGGGGTCCTTCATGAAGCCTCCTTCGGATATACGCCGCCTCGACCGCCGGCCTTGTAGGACAGGCGGATGGACTCGATGCTGATTGCCCGATCCGCCGATTTCACCATGTCATAGATCGTCAAGCTCGCCACCGCCGCCGCGGTGAGGGCTTCCATCTCCACTCCGGTCTTGGCCGAGGTCCGGACCATGGAAGCGACCCGAATTCCCGGGAGTGCCGCGTCCAGTGTCAGATCCACCTCGACCTGCTCCAGCGGCAGCGGGTGGCAGAGCGGAATCAGCTCGGCCGTTCGCTTCGCCGCCTGAATGCCTGCCAGGCGGGCCGTTCCCAGCACGTCTCCCTTGGCCACCGCGTTGGTCCGGACCAGCTCGAACGCGGCCTGGGACATCCGCACGGATCCCTCGGCCCGGGCCACCCGCTCCGTGACCGGCTTGCCGCTCACGTCAACCATCCTCGCCTCGCCGCCCGGACCCACGTGGCTCAACGTCACAACACCTCCGCCAGCTCGTCAGCGAGGTCGGCCAGCAAGAGCTGTGGGTTCAGGTTTCCCTGGGCCTGCTCCCGAGCCGTCGCCACCCGGTCCAACGCCGTGACCAGTGACTCCACCCGTTCACGAGTCGGCGCGGTCCGGGCTCGTTCGGCCAGCTCCCCGGAGAGCGCGTCGAGCAGATCGGTAAAGCCTCCGCGCGCGGCCCAGGGGGGCTGGCGGAGCGCTCGTTCAAACCGGGCGCCGGGGGTGTCCTCGAGGGAGGCCAACAGACCCCTCGCCGCAGTTAGGGCCCGAAGGGCTCGCTCCCCGGCCCCGGTACCACTACCCAAGCCTCCTGGCCCGGCCAGCCTCCCAACAGCTCCATCGGCCTGTCGGACCAGCAGGTCGAGCGCCTCCCCCGCCAAGGACGATCCAGACACCTGGTCCACACACTCCCGGACCTCCGAATCGCTGAGGCGGCTCAGCCGGATCGGCACCACCCTGGACCTGATCGTCGGCAAGACCCGCTCGGCTTCGGAAGCGGTGAGCAGGACCCAGGTGTCGAGCGGCGGCTCCTCGAGGAACTTGAGGATCGCGTTAGCGGCCTCCGGACTCGATTCCTGGGGGACAAGGCGGTCGGCCTCCCCCATGACGAAGACCTTTCGAGCGCCCGCCGCCGGGGTCAGGGCTGCCCGGCGAAGCAAGAGCCTGACGCTCGCCAGAGAGTGGAAAGCCATCCCGTCCGCGGGCTCGTAGCAAGGCTGCTCCCGCCGAGCTGCAATGGCCTCGGCAAGCAGCCCCTCCGCTTCCTCGATCTGCCGGTCGGCGTCTCCTCCCCCTCCTGCGGACTTCGGCCGGGGAATCGGAACGAACCAATGGAGGTCGGGGTGAGCCAGACCCAGAGCGCTGCGACAGGATCGGCACACCCCACAGGGCTCCTCGCCCGGGTCCTGGCACAGGAGAAGCTGGGCCATCCAGAGGGCGAAACGCTGCTTGCCGATCCCGGTGGGGCCGGTCACCAGGACCACCTGCGGTAGCCGTCCACCCCGGAGGGCCTGAGCGACTTGCCGCCGCGCCTTGGAGTGCCCGAAAAGCGGGTGTAAACGCATCTGGGAAAGCTAATAGGCCAAGGCCCGGAAACCAACCACGAAGATGCGGGCTAAATCATTTCTCCCTAATAACTTATGGCTGTTTTCGGGCGGCTGTTCTCATGTGGAAGTGTTACAAACTCACGTGGAAAACCCTCAGTTTTTGTGGCAATCTGATTGGTCACCGGGGACCGGGCCAGAAGTCGAGCCTGGCCAATGAAATGCCCGGTTCCGGGGCCGGGATCAAAACTGTTGAAAAGGGGAGGGAAACCGTTGCCGAGCCCGGAGTCAGACCGCTATGTTTGGCGCGCGGCTCCTACCATTCCCGAGTAGCTCAGCTGGTAGAGCAGGTGACTGTTAATCACCGGGTCGGGGGTTCGAGTCCCTCCTCGGGAGCTGCGCCTTACACCCCCGGCGGCGTTACAATCCTCCGATGCCGTCGGACCCGGCGTATTTCTTCGTCCGCGATCTGGCCCTGATTCTCGGCACCGCCGGTGTCGCGAGCGTGGTCTTTCAGCGGTTTCGGTTGCCCGTCATCGTCGGTTACCTGGCGGCGGGCATTCTGGTCAGGCCCCTCATCCACAATCCCGACACCATTCGGACCCTCGCCGAGCTGGGGGTGGTTCTGCTGTTGTTTTCGATCGGGCTCGAGTTCCGGTTTCGCCGGCTGGTGACGCTGGGGCCGAGGGTAGCGCTGGCGATGGTGGTCGAGGTCGGGCTCATGCTGCTGCTGGGATATGGCGCGGCACGAGCCCTGGGCTGGACCCCGATGGCCAGCATGCTGACGGCGGGAATCGTCGCGATCTCCAGCACCATGATCGCGGCCGGGACCCTCGAGGACATCCACGCCGATCGCCGATTTCGCGACATCGTGTTCGGGGTCCTGGTGATGGAGGATGTAGTGGCGGTCGCGCTGATCGCGGCTCTGACGACGCTGGCCGCGGGGGGCCAAGTGTCCGGGGGGGAGCTCACCGGCATGTTTGCCCGGCTCCTCGTCTTCCTCATGGCGGTAATCGTGGCCGGCATGATGGTGATCCCCCGCGCCATGCATTTCGTGGTCGGGCTTCGTCGGCCGGAGACCACCCTGCTCGCGGGCCTGGGTGTGGCCCTCGGCCTGGCGGTCCTTAGCCATGCAGCGGGGTACTCGGTGGCGCTCGGGGGGTTTCTCGGCGGCGCCCTCAGTGCCGAATCGGGCCGGCACCGGATCGTGGCGGAGACGGTTCGCCCGGTGCGCGATCTGTTCGGCGCGGTGTTCTTCGTTGCGGCGGGCATGCTGTTGGATCCCGCTGCTCTGATCGAGGGTGACGGCTGGATCGCCGCGCTGGTGCTCGTTGGAGTGGTGCTGGTGGGGAAGACCGTGGGCGTAGCCGCGGGCGTCTTCCTGGCCGGCTACGGGACCCGGGACGCGATTCGGTCGGGGATGAGCCTGGCCCAGATCGGCGAGTTCTCCTTCGTGATCGCGGGGCTTGCCGCAGCCCGCGGGGCCCGGGCGGCGGGCCCCTTGTTCGCCGTCGCCGTGGCGGTCGCCACCGTCACCGCCTTCATCACTCCTCTTATGGCACGGCGGGCGGACCGGTTCGCGGCCTGGGTGGACCGCAAGCTTCCCCATCCGGTGCAGACGGTGGCGAGCCTCTATGCCGCCTGGGTGGAGCTGTTGATGGTGCCCCGGGACCTCTCGGGTCCGCGGGCCCGGAAGAAGCGGCTGATTCGGTTCTTGATTCTCGATGCCGCCTGCGTCACCGCCGCCATCGTCGGAACCTCCATCGCCTATCGCCGACTGCCCGACTTGATTGGCGCGACGATCTCGGGGTCGCCCGCGGCCCGCCTGGCGATCCTGGCGGTTGGGGCGCTGCTGGCGCTGCCCTTCGCGATCGGCCTGGTTCGGACGATGCACCGCCTGGCGGTGAGCCTGGCGGAATCGGCTTTGCCTCGCCCGGCCCGGGGGGTGGATCCGGGCGACGCGCCGCGCCAGAGCCTGACGGCGATGCTGAAGATCGGGATGGTGATCGCGGTGGGCGTCCCCCTGACCCTGCTCACCCTCCCGTTTGTGCCTCCTTTCGGGGTCCTCGGCGTGATCGTGGCCTACCTCCTGGTGTTGGGTGCGGCGTTCTGGCGGACCGCCAGCAACCTCGACCAGCACACCCGCGCCGGCGCCGAGCTGGTGGTCCACGTCCTCGCCAAGCAGGCCCACACCGGAGACACCGGCATGTTCGAAGTGGTTCGGGGAATGCTCCCCGGGCTCGGTACGATCGTGCCGCTCCAGGTGGAAGCCGGGAGCGAGGCCGCCGGGAAGACGCTCGGCGACCTGAATCTGCGGGGCCGCACCGGGGCCAACGTGGTGGCGATCTCGCGGGGGGAGCAGCGGGATCCGGCCCCGACCTCCGAGACCCGAATCGAGGCAGGCGACCTGGTGGCGCTTACCGGGAGCGAGCAGGCGATCGGGCTTGCGGCAGCTCTGCTGCGCGCCAGAGGTACCAGCTCGCCACCGACCGAAACGGCCGCCACCGCTCGCCCCGCCGGATGACCGCATCGGGCTCGGGCAGCTCCCGCCGCCGCGTGATCCGCGCGAACCCCTTGCGGATGCCCAGGTCGTGGGCCGGGAGCACATCGGGGTGGCCGAGCCGGAATAGGAGCAGCATCTCCACGGTCCAGCGGCCGACGCCCCGAACCACGGTCAGGCGCTCGATGACCGCATCCGGAGTCATCCGGCGCAACTCGGGGATCGAGGGGATCTCGCCCCGGACGGCGTGGGCGGCCAGATCGCGAATGGCTCTGGCCTTGGCCTCCGACAACCCGGCCCCCCGGAGTCGCCGGTGCGGGGTGGCGAGGACCGCTTCAGGATCGAGACGGCCGCTCCCGCGGTAAAGGGCGCGGAAGCGACGAAAGATGGTCTCCGCCGCCCGGCCGGAGAGCTGCTGATAGACGATGCTGTGCGCGAGCGATTCGAAGGCCGCCGGCGACGGGCGGCCGACGAACCCGTCCCCGCCCACCCGGGTGATGATCGCTCCCAGCCGGGGATCCCGTTCCGCGATGGCCTGGCAGGCCTCATGCCAGTTGATCGGGGTGACCCCCGGCTCGGCCCAGAGGCAGAGTGTCGTCACGCCAGAATGGTAACCCACCCCGGAGGACGTTCATGACTGTCCCGGCGATGCCCCGCCTCGATCCCGAGCTGTTCCGGCGCCAGGCCCATCAAGTAGCGGACTGGATGGCCGACTACCTGCGCGACGTCAGCCGCTATCCGGTTCAGCCTTCGGTCCTCCCCGGTGAGATCCGGGCCCAGCTCCCGGAACGGCCTCCCGCCGAAGCCGAGGAATTCAGCCGGATCATGGCGGACTTCGAGCGGATCATCGTGCCGGGAATGACCCATTGGGGGCACCCCGGGTTCTTCGGCTATTTCCCCGCCAACACCAGCCCTCCCTCGATCCTGGCCGAGATGCTGACCGCGGCGTTGGGCGCCCAGTGCATGTCGTGGAGCACCTCCCCGGCGGCAACCGAGCTCGAGCAAGTGACTCTGGGCTGGCTCCGCCGGATGCTGGGGCTGCCCGAGGGCTTCACCGGGGTGATCCAGGATACCGCCTCGACTGCGACCCTGATCGCGTTCATTACCGCGCGGGATCAGGCCCTCGGACGTGCTTCCGGGCGAGCCGTCGGCGAGCTGACTGCCTATACCAGCGAGGAGGCGAACTTCTCCGTGACCAAGGGCGCCCGGTTGGCCGGCTTTCTCCCGGAACGGATCCGGCTGATCGAGACCGATGCCCAAGCCGCAATGAAGGTGGACGCGCTCGAGGCCACGATCGCAGCCGACCGGGCCGCGGGACTCTCCCCGTGCTGCGTCGTTTCCACCGTCGGGACCACCGGCAGCACCGCGATCGATCCGGTCCCCGCCATCGCCGAGGTGTGCCGGCGAGAGAAGCTCTGGCTCCATGTGGATGCCGCATTCGCCGGCTCGGCCGCGATCCTTCCCGAGATGCGCTGGCTCCTGGATGGGGCCGAGGCCGCCGACAGCCTGGTGGTGAACCCTCACAAGTGGCTGCTGGTGAACTTCGATTGTTCGGCGTACTTCGTGCGCGATCCGGCAACGCTGCTGCGATCGTTCGCCGCCTCGGCCGAGATCCTCAAGAGCGTGTACGACGGGAGCGGAGTCAATTTCCGCGACTGGGGAATCCAGCTGGGCCGGCGGTTTCGGGCCCTCAAGCTCTGGTTCGTGATCCGGA
>Ga0209640_10004509_pt1 | contig 12189 bp, 10 predicted proteins | sample RifCSP10_1_FD_184018 | JGI IMG/M metagenome (GOLD analysis project Ga0209640, IMG submission 184018) | Soil microbial communities from Rifle, Colorado - Rifle CSP2_sed 10_1 (SPAdes) (version 2) | ecosystem: Environmental > Terrestrial > Deep subsurface > Rock core/Sediment | place: Rifle... | reverse complement strand
GCCCTACGGCTGGAGCGAGGCGACGTACGCTGAAATGGCGATCAGGTCGTCTTCGGTGAGCTTCTCCACCGCCGGCCTCATCATCTTCGCCATGTCGCTGTTCCGCGTCCCCTGCTGCATGTCGTACATCTGCCGCGCCAGATAGCCCGGCTGCCGGCCGGCTATCGGAGGCGCCAGCGCCGTTCCCCTCAACTCGGGCCCGTGACAGGTTCCGCACGCCTGCGTACGTCCCTGGCCGCCCGTCTTCACGAGGGTTTCACCCGCTTTCACGCTTCCCACTGGCACATAGACCACCATGCCGGAACGGGGATTGCGGAGCATGTTGCTCTGGTAGGTATCCTCAGGCATCTCGACCAGCCGTCGTCCCAGCGGCTCGGTCTCGGTGCCTTCCGCTTTCAGGAACAGGCCATTGATGGTGGCGGTGAACTTCGGCACCGTCTCGGACTCGACCACCCTGTTCCACGGCTTGAATGGAATCGACGCGAAGTACTCGGCAGACGCGCGCGCGTCCTCAGGCGTCAAGTTCCGCGCCATGGCCGCCATCTCGAACGCGTTGGCCTTGTTGATGTCGGCGCTCTTTCGCGTGCCGCTGGCGAAGTCGGCGATCTGGCGCAGGAAGTAATCGACCGGCAGGCCCGCAACCGGCGCGTTCTGCATCAGACCGAGACCGTTCGGGTAGTGGCAGATCGCGCAGGCGCGGAACCTGGTGGCCTGCTTGCCGTGCGCGACGATGTCGGGCATCAGCGGGTGATCGTTGGGAAACCAGTCCGCAGGATTGTACGGGGACGTGATCTCCGCCACCGTGAACGTCCGATCGCTGCCGGCGAGGCTGAGGCGCTGCCCCGTCGTGTCGGATGGCATTCCTCCCGGCCTGTCGCAGTCTCGTGGCGTGTTGCCGGGACACTTGACGGACCAGTCCTCGGGCATCGCCGGCGCCATCTTGTACCCGTACGCCCACAGGGGAAACCCGGGGGTCAGCGCGAGAAACCGGCTCGTCTGCGCGAGGAGATGAGCGCCTCCGCCAACACCAACCAGCAGGACCAACAACAGACAAGCGCGCTTCGTCATGGGTCTACTCAGCAAGAGGATCGCGGTCGGGATCAGGAACCGGTCCAGAGTCGTCCGGATCCCGGATCCGCATCCCGGATCCCGGATCCCGCCCCTACGGCGCCTTTACGCCCCGGGGGAACTCGAACGTCACCATGTAGAGCTCTGGGCTGAACCCCGTGACCTGGTGGGGCACACCCTCGGGAATGAGCAGGAAATCGCCTTTCGAGACCTTGTGAACCGTCCCTCCCTCGATTCGACGCTCCACCGTATCGCCCTTTTTGGTCTCGATGATCTTGCCGCCCGTCGTGATTTCCCCGCTGCCGTCAACGACCGCCCAGACCTCCCCTTCGTTGGCGTGAGCAGCGGCCCTCTGTGGCGGCCTGCGGCGATCTACTGCCATTCGATAGGCAACGCCGCTGGACGTCGTGGCATCGACACGTTCGACGACGGTGATGTTGGCGTAGGCAACCTCCTGGAGCTTGGCTCGGTGGGCGGCCACATTCGCCGCCGAGAGGAAATACGCTTCCCTCGGGTTGTTATTGATGTTCTGCGGCCCCTGTTGGCTCGAGGCCGACGAGGCAAGCATGATGAATAGAGCGGCTGCGACAACGACGATTCTCATGGTGACACTCCTCTTGCCGGTCCAAAAGGACCCGGCCTACTTAGCGCGTCCGAAGCGCGTCCGACTACCTGGGCGGCATCACGCCACTGAACCACTTGAAGCCGAGTTTGTGCAGCTCGGCGATGGTATGGCCGACTCCCTCGTTGCAGGTGTTCTCCCACACTTCACGTGCGTAGGGGTCGGAGTTCACGGTCACGGTATTGCGCCAGGCGTACTTCCCTGTGGTGTTGTCCGTCCCGCCGGTCCCCGCACGCCTCATCGGGTAGTTCATCTTCCACGGCCGCGTGTAGATGGTCGGATCTTCGACCGTCAGCTCGTAGTCGATTGTATTCGCGTCGGCCATCCTGAAGCGTTCCACCATCCGGGTGTTTTCGCTGTAGAAGTTGCCGACGCTATCGAGCCAATGCTTGCCGTTCAGCCCAGTGACCTCGACAACCAGGGTGTCGCCGTCCCAACGGCCTCGCGGATTGCCGCGCCAGAATTTTGCGCGTTCGCTGACGTGTGGACGCCCATCGGTGGGGATGACGCGGTGGACTCTGCCTGTCACCATGATCACGCTGCCCGGCTGCTGAATGATTTCACCAGCGCCCCCCCTGGGTCCGATCATCGTGAAGCAATAGGAAGCCGGGTCGGCGTAGAGGCGCTCGCCGGTCTCGCCAGGCCAGCCGCGGGAGAGCCCAGCGCGGTGCGCGGCGCGCTGCGTCAGGGCCCACGGTGTGTACGGGATTCTCCCGTCCGGCGGATCGGACACGTAACTTTCCTGCGGCGGTGTGGTGACGTCGACGTACCCATGGTCCTCGAGGTCGTCACCGCCGGCGCCGCCAGGGCCTCCCCACACACCCTGCAGGTCGGGGACGCCGTTCGGCGTTCGCGGCGGACTGTACGGGGGAAGCGTCGCTTTGTAAGCCACCCACGTCTTCGACATGGGCAGCTTGGGTGTCTTCACATCGAATCGTGCCTGCCCCGCGGCGGGGCGCAGCGACAATGCCAGCACGGCGAGCGCGGCGGCGACGAGCGTGATGGCGCCGAAGGAGGGATTTCGCACCGGAACCTCCAGATCAGTTGAACGGGAGCCCGTTCGGCCTGGTCCATGCGTCCTCGAGCAGGTACGAGAGGCACTCATATTCCAGCAGTTCGGCGTTTGCGTCCTGACGCCGGTAGAGCGGCATGCTCATCTTCCACGGCCTCGTGAAGACCTTTGGATCCTCGAGGGTGACCTCGTACAGCATGTGGTTGGGCCCCGTCGGCGTGTAGCGCTCGACGACGTGGAGCGCTTCGCTGTGGAAGTTGCCCGATCGGTCGAGCCAGGTCTGATCGGTGAAGTGCACGACGTCGACGACCAGCGTGTTGCCCTCCCATCGCGCGCGCGAGTCCCCCATGAACCATTCGATAGGACCCTTGGGATGCGGGTTGCCGTTCATGTACAGAAAGCGAACGGCGCCGAGATACTCGTAGAGAATCGTGATCTTTTCGCGCTGCTGCACGATGCGAAACGGGTACGGCATGTAGGTCATGCGCGGAATCCCGGGCAGAAAGCACTTGGCTTCAGGATCGAGGGTCGCGCGATTCTGGAAATTCTCCTGCTTCTTCGCCAGAGCCGCAGGCTGATACGGGATCGTGCCCCCTTCGACCACTCCGTGGCCGGCCGGTACGCCAAGGCGCGCGTTGTGATCCTCCACGTCCCAGGCGACGGTATTGAGGACCTGCCAGATTCCCTGCAGGTCGGGATGTCCGTCCCGCGTGCGAGGAGAGTTGTATGGGGCAGGACCAGCCGTCTGCGCAGCAACGGTTGCGACACCGAACCAGACGACCGCGAGCACGGTCGAAACTAGTACAAAGGTGACGAGCCAGCGCCTCACGCGCAACCTCCGTAAAGATCCTTCTCGTTCACGCTTCTCGCTTCGCAGTTGTCGGTGCCTGTTCATGTTCGCCGGGTCCGCTCGCGTTGCGTACTTCGTGCTCGCGGCACCGGCCCACGTACGTGGGGCGGGTCCCGCGAAGCGGACCCGCCGATTTCGAACCTGAACACGAACCGAGAAGCGCGAACCCAGAAGTGTGAACGAGTGTCACAGCTGCTACCTGCCGATCGTGATCGTCTCGAGTTGATCGCGTGCGGGCGCGAGGTCGCGCGCTCCGACCGGGAACTTGTTCAGCTCGAACAGGTAGGCGAGCACATCGGCATATTCCTGTGGCGTCAGCACGCCCGGGCCACCCACGGGCATCGTGCTCGCCATCGTTCCGAACAACTCCCACGCCGTGCGGCCATTCCACTTCTTCTGGAAAGGCTCCCCGGCAACCGCCGGCGCTTCCGCGTCACCTTCCCGCTCGAGCGATTCGCCGGGGATGACCGGTACGGCCGCGTGCCCTTGCCCGTTATCCAGGTGACAGAGAACGCAGCGCTTCCGGTAGTGCTCTCTCCCGCGCCTGGCTTGCTCCGCCGTGTAGACCCCATCCATGACGGAGCGCTTTCCGCCGGTTGCTTGCGCCGCCACGGTTGTGCGGCCACCGGCACCGGCCAGCAAGGCGATTCCAATGATGCCGACAGCAGTGGCCGTGGCCCAATTCCAACAATCTCGCATGCTGATTAATTCCTCAGGGGGCCAGCCCCCGGTGACCGGAAACCTGAAGGCTTCCGGCTACCAGCCACCGGTCACTGTGGGCTCACCTCGGAACTCGACTACCGCTGGGCCGCCCGACTGGCGGTCTGAGTAGTCGGCGATGGCCACGGGTTCCCCGGAGGGCCGTACTGATAGAACGCGCCGAGGGTCGTGATCTTGTCCATGTCCGGATAGAGAACGCCGATCGCCGGCATGTCGCGGCTGCCGCGCGGCGAGTACCAAACCGCCCCGTCCCGCGTCACTTGAACCTTCGGCGTGTCTGCATCGAACTGCGGCTTGGGATAGAAGGCCCACGTCTGGTTGCGCGGGTTGAACTTGTTGATCAACGCCACGCGATCCGGCGTCGGGGAATCGGCAAACCAGATGTTGCCTTCAGGATCGGGATTGACGTCGTAAGGCTGCGCGGTCCAGAGGGGCACCGAGTACTCGGTGAACCGGCCGGTCCGTTGATCGAGCTTCGCCAGCTTGCCGGGGCGACGTCCCTGGTTCCAGATAGCAGCCCAGATGTTGTTCTGGGCGTCGACGTTCAGCCGCCGAATGTGTCCCGGGAACGTCAGCGGCGCGAATTCGGTCCACTGCTCGTTGACCGAGTCGAACTTCGCGAGCTTGCCGGAGTTCCAGAGCGCGATCCAGATGTTATCGTTCCGGTCCGCAATCACGCCGTAGGGGACCGCCCCCCGATCCGAGATGGGATACACGGTCACCTTCCCGGACGCGCGCTCCCACTTGGTGAGCGCACCGCCCATGATCCATCCGACATAGAGGTTGTCCTTCGAGTCGAGCGCCATCGACTGCATCCACTTGCGCGGGTTTCGAATGACATTGTTCGGATCCCCCGGAATCTGGTGTTCCCACTTTTCCGTCTTGGGGTTGAAGCCGAGAATCCGCTTCGGCCCTTCCGGCTCGAGACCCGAGTGTTCGGGCGCCCAGACGATGCCGAACCTGTCGATCGTGAGGTCGTGGTTCCCGAGCTTTCCGCCGCCTGGATAGATGTAGTCGGTCTGTTTGCCGGAGCGCGGGTCGAGCTTCACGAGGCGGTGTGGATAGCCGCGGTCGGTCAGCCATACGTTGCCCTCAGGGTCGAACCGCACGTCCTGCCCCCACCGAATGCCGCGCCCCACTTTGGCGAACTCCGGAGAGCTGCTGCCGGTGCCCGGTGCATCGATCGGCAGGTAATACTCCATGAACATCGCCTTGCTGAGCGCCGCCTCGTCGAGTGGAACCTCCTGCTCCGCGCGAACGAAACGGGGCTTAGCGTCCGGACCGTAGTGCTTGACGACGTACGAAATGAACTCCTCGCGCTCCTTCTTGCCGAACGGGAACCACTGCACCCGTCCCGCAAGAGCGCCTTCCGTGTACGACCTGGCGTCTCGCGTGTCGAGCTCGGCCCCCATCATGTGCCCGAGGCGGGCGCGCCACACGTCCTCACCCGCCGGGCGGGCGGGAATGAAGTTTTCGTTGTGGCACCGCATGCAGCCTTGCTCGATGACCTCGAGACCGGGCCCGGCCGGGTAGATTTCCGAGTAGCGAGCGAAGGTGACGTTGCTCTGCGGCGCCGGCGCGACACCCTGACCCGCCCGCATCGAGAAACTCAGCTTGGCGTTCTCACCAGCGCGCAAGGTCAGCTTCTGCGCGTCCGACTCGAGGCCCTTCGCCCTGACACGCACCTCGTAGTTGCCCGGAAAGAGCGCAAGAGATCGAAACGCACCCGCGTTCGTAAACACCATGTACGTGATGTTCTTGTCCGTGTTGCGAATGTAGACCTGCGCGGCCTTGAAGGCCTGCGGGGCCGTCACGCTGCCTGACAGACGCGCCAGCCCGGCGAGTTCGCCGCGCTGCTGGGCGGCGACCGTCGTGGCTCCTCCGCTGAGGTTCAGAACATACGCGGCACATAGGCCCGATATGGCGACGATGACCCCGGTCAGAAACCGACGGCTGCTCATGATGCCTTCCTCCGCTAACAAATGCCTCTAAAGTGCTTACAGTGCCTAGAGTGCCAAAAGTGCTGAACCTGGTGTCAATACCGAAATACGCACATCAGGCACCCAGGCACATTAGGCACTCCAGGTACTCACGCATGCTACCAGACGAACCGCACCGCCAGCTCCGCCTGCTGACGCGGATGGACGGTATTGATGGTACCGAACGCGTTCGACAGCGCGTTCATCTGCCACGGCGTGGCGCCCGGCCCGAAGCTGTCGGTGCCAAACAAGTTGAATACCTGGACGATGAGGTCCGCACGGCGTCCCCCGCCCAGGCCAATCTGCTTACTCGCCCGCACGTCGAAGCGCTGGAACTCGTCGGTCATGAGCTGACTTGCCGCAATCGGCGCGCGGCCGTTCTGCGCCCGCCATGCGTTGACCAGGCCGAGTATCTCATCGTCGTTGCCGCGGTTGAACACGTTCCGGGTTGCCCCCGGCACGTAGTCCGTCACGGCGCCGTCGCGGTTCAGATCGAGCCCCGCGCGCGCGCCGAACGGCCGCGAGGAGCGGTAGTTCCACACGGCGCCGACCACGACGTCGTACGGGAGCTGCACCGCGCCGCTCGCCACGAACGTGTGCCGCCGGTCCTGGTTCCCGTAGCCCTCATCGTTTTCGGGATGGTAGAAGTCGACGATTGTCGCCTGCCCCGCACCACGATCTTTTTCTCGTGCCAGCGTGTACGACACCAGGTACTGATACCGGTCCGACAGGCGCTTGTCGAGCCGCATGTACATCGCTCGATAATCGCTCTCGCCCCCGGCACGATACTGGTTGATGTTCCCCCACGTCGGCCGTGGCCGCACGCCTGTCAGGGGATCCGGCGTGTTGATGTTGGTAATGTAATTGCCCTTGGTGCCCTTGGTGTACACGCCGTCAATGTGAATCGCCAGATTCGGCCGCAGCTCGCGCGACAGCCCCACGTTGAGCGACTTCGATTCCGGCTGCTCGATCCGGTCGTTGGTGATGTTGACGTTTGGCGTGGCCGATACCGTGACGAACCTCTCCGGCGGCAGCCCGCCGTAGGGGTCCGGATACGACGGGTTCCGGATGTTCACCTGGCTTTGGAGCAGCGTGACCACCTCCGCGCGCAGGGTGGCCACGAAGACATTGCCGAAGTATCGACCCGACGCGAGGCGCACGACCGTCCGCCCGTCGCCCTGGAGGTCCCACGCCAGCCCGAACCGCGGACCCCAGTTGTTGTTGTCGTGTCGCGAGGTCGGATCGATGAGCTCGCCCAGCCGTTCGCGACCCGCCAAGCTGATGTGGTTGTTGAACGCCCTGTACAGGTTCTCGTAGCGAAGCCCGAAGTCGAGCGTCAGGTTCGACCGCACCCGCCACTCGTCCTGCACGTAGGTCTGGATCCAGTCGGCCCGGAGATGCCGCGGCAGCGGCGGGAACGAGGCCGTGAACTGAATCGGGTTTCGCAGGTTCCGAATCGCCGCGGCGCTGCCATCGAAGAACTGATCCTGGCCGAACGTCCACGTGCCGATATTGTGCGCCGCCTCTTCGTCCGAGCGGAAGCGGAGGTATGCACCGCCCGCCTTCACGGTGTGGCCGCCCATGCTGGCCGTGAAGTCGTCCGAGATGTCCCAGCGCTTGGTGATGTTGTTGCTGTAGCCGGTCGACCCCCACGTCAGGCTGGGGAAGACGTACACGCCGGTGTACGGCTGGAAACGTTCCGGCGGAAACTCTCCGCGCTGATCGGCCGGCCACCGTGGAATCCCGGGCGGGCTTCCCAGGTTCTCCAAGTGCGACGGGGGGAGCTGCGAACGGACCTCGTTCAGCAACCGCGAGCTGATCACCCACGTGTGCGCCGCCAGCAGCGAGTCGCGCGGCGAGTTGGTGTCGGTCCCGACGTTGCCCGCGTTGCTCCCGCCGCAGTCCTCGCAGAACGTGTATTCCTTGTCCCAGAGATACCGCAGAAACACGCTCTGGTTGTTGTTGACCTGGAAATCGCCGCGCAGGAGCAGTTGCCGGCGCTCGTAGCCGGCCGGAAAGCTCCCTTCGACCGCCGAATAGAATTGCGGCTGTCCCGAGCGCACCGTCTCCGTCTTCGGCTCCTTCGTCCGCTCGAACGCGGCGAAGTAATGGAGCCTGTCCGTGATGATGGGACCCCCGGCCGCGCCACCGTATTGATTGCGCCGGTACTCCGGCTTCGGCTGGCCCCGCGTGTCGTAGGCTTCCTTCTCGAACCGGTCCAGCGCGTTGAGGCTCGTGTCGCGGAAGAACTCGAACGCCTCGCCGTGGAACTGGTTGGTCCCGCTCTTGGTTGCCGTGAGCACGACACCGCCGATCGCGCTGTACTGTGCCGACGAGCCGGTGATGTTCACCCGGAACTCGCGGATACCCGATTGTGGCACCTCGAGAAACTCCTGTCCCGAGTTGTAGATCTGATTCTGCCCGCCGTCCACGTATGACGTCGTCAGGTTGGCATTCGCGCCGCCCGCCCCGATAGTGGGCCGCGCCCGCCGCGTGCCGGTCGGCAACTGCGTCCCAGGCATCAGCAGCGCCAGCGACCCGGCCTGCCGGTTGGCAATCGGAAGCATCCCGATCTGTTCCTGCGTCACCACGCTCGCCACCTCGGTCTGCGTCGTATCCACGACAGGGGCCTGCGCGGTCACCGTCAGCGCCTCCTGGATACCCTGGAGCGCCATTGTGAGGTCCAGCTGCACTGCCAGGCCAATCGTTAGCGTGATGCCATTGACATCCCTGGGCGCAAATCCCGAGAGCTCTGCGTTCAGGTCGTAGCGGCCGGGCAGCAAGCCCGCGATTCGGTACTGCCCGCCCTCCTCGGTCACCGTAGTGCGGACGGCGCCCGTTTCGGCATTTCGCAGCGTTACGGTGACGCCGGGCAACACGCCGCCCTGCGCGTCGGTCACGACGCCAGTCACCAGAGCACTGGCCTCACCCTGAGCGGCGGCCGTGGCTGCTGTTCCCAGCACCGCGACCAAGACGAAGGTTGCGATCCGAACAACCCCACGCCCCGAGACAGCTGTCATGTAAGACCTCCTCCGCGAGAACGGTGAAAACACCGATGAGAACGCAAGGTCACCCGTAGTAAACGACAGACCCTGCCAATGACGGCGACCATGGTACACGAAAAGCCCGTTGTTCGAGAACGAGGAGGCCCAGCAGTCAAATCGGATATGATGCCGGCGTTTCATCTGTTCAAGGAGTGGCTGCAATGCGCACATTTGCCCTTGTCATGTCGTTGTTCCTCGTCGGATCGGTGGGCGTCAGCCGTGCCCCGGCAGCGCTCGGACAGACGGGCGCCGGCTGGGTGACGTTGTTCGACGGAAAGGACTTCAACAAGTGGACGATGACCGGCAACGCCAACTGGCACATCGCCGACGGACTCGCAGAGGCCGACATGCCCAGGGGCTTCCTGGTCTCGAGGGAGTCATATGGCGACTTCGAGCTCCGGGCAGAGGTGTGGGCACGGCCTGAGTCGAACGGCGGCATTCTTTTCCGCATTACCGATGCCCGAGACCCCGGGATCCAGAACGGCTATGAACTGAACATCAACGACACGCGAAAGGATCAGGACGGGCGCACCGGCTCCATCGTCAACGTCGCGAAGCCGCTGGTGAAGTTCGACTCGGGGAACATCTGGACAACGGTCGAGATCAGGGCTGTCGGGCCAAAGATGACGGCGCGGCTCAATGGAACGTTGACGGCCGAGGCCAGCGACACCAAGTACGCACGTGGGCCCGTTGCGCTACAGGCGGCTGGGGGACTCGTGCGGTACCGGAACGTTCAGATACGGGAGATCAAATAGGCGCCTAGGAACCCTTTCCCCAGGCGCACGCCGTGTGTTCGACGAGCTCGATGCGCACCCCACCGGGCGCTTCGACGTAGGCCGTCCGATGGCCGAACTGATTCGGCTTCGGTCCCGGCTCGCTCGTGAACTTCACACCTTTCGCCTTGAGTGCGACGGCCGCGGCGTCCATGTTCGCCGGGCCCCAGCCAAGGTGATCGATCGCACGCCCCTGGCTCGGTGCCGTCCCCTCGCCTTTCAGCACTAGCAGATACGTCTTGCCGTACTGCAGCGCATCGAGGCGACCGCCCATCTTGACGCGTTCGCCCCCAAAGGCCGACACGAACCACCGGGTGGTCGCTTCCGGATCGGCTACCCGCAACGCGATGTGATGAAACCCCGGACGGTCGCGATCTTCGACCAGATCGATCTTCACACCGAATGGGTCGACCACCACCGCTCGTTTCCACAGCCCGGGCACCATGCTGACCGGCTCCACGACTCTGGCACCCGCCGTTGTCAATGCCTTGACCTTCGCGTCCACATCGGAAAACGAGAAGCCGACGCTGTCGATGACACCGCCGTCACTGGGCAGGGCGCCCGGTGCCTTGATGAACATGAGCTGCAGGGGCAGCGGTCGACTACCGACGAACCGCTCGAAGATCAGTCGTCCGGGATTCTCGCCGGCCTGCCCGCTCAGGTTCGCGAGGTACCAGTCGTACGCTTTCTCGGGATCCGACGCCGCGAGATGGATGTGATCGTACGGCATTGTCTGGGGTGCCTGCGCGGCTCCCGAAATCCCAACCAAGGCCACCCACAGCGCGCACAGCCCCAACCGAATCGTCATCGCCGCCTCCTGAATCTCGCCGGGTCCGCTCGCCTCGCGAGTTTCGCGCTCGCGGCACCCGGCCCACGTACGTCACATTCGCCGGTACACCTTCGAGAAGCCGTTGCGCGCGTTCGTCACCGTGAACGTGCCGTCTTCCTGCGCGGACAGCTTGACCCAGTACGCGCGCCCGCTGTGCGCAGGTGGTGGCGGCGCGTTCGAGCCCGGCTGCGGGAGGGGCATCGGTGCGATTGGTATCGCGCTCGGCTGATCGTCGACGCCGTTGGCGATGAACAGTCCAGGCACCGTGTACTCCTGACCGCTCAACAGCGAGAAGTGCATCTGCCACAAATCCTCGAAGCCCGGAGATGTGTGCATCGTCTTTATGACCTCGGGCAGTCCACCTTTGCGAGTGCCGTTGTTCATGATCGCCACTCTCGGCTCCACCGCGTGGATGAACGGCACCGAGTTCGAGGTGTCCTGCCCATGATGCAGGCCAAGGATCACGTCGACGACGCCGATGCGGTTCGTCGGGCACACCAGCTGGAATTCCTTGTCCCTCGTGAGATCACCCAGATGCAGTGCGCGGAACCTGCCGAAAGTGATGTAGCTGCCCACGGACTCCGGGTCCTCAGGAACGGCGTTCACCGGCACGGGACCGCTGCCGCACAGGGGGTTGGGCCTGCCGGCGCCAGCGAGCGGCGTACGAATGACGTCGCCGTTCGACGTCACGACTCGCACACCGAGACCGGCAACGGGGATCGTGTCACCGGGTTTGACGACGGTGTGTTTCGCCTTGGCGTACAGCTCCGGATACGTCGACTGCAGGTACTTTTCGGTGGCCTCGTTCTTCTGCACGGTCGGTCCGTGATCGATGAAGTGGCGAATTGGAATCCGTGATGCCAATTCGGAAAGACCGCCGTAGTGATCGCCGTGCCAGTGCGTGATGATCAGATGATCGATCTGGTTGATGCCGGCGTCTTTCGCCGCCTCGACGATTCGCCCGGCGTCCCGCACGGCGCCCATGCCCCCGTTGCCGGTATCGATGAGCAGCGACTGGCCCGTCGGCGACACGAGGAGCGTCGCGTTACCACCCTCTACATCGACGACATAAATGTCCAGGCTCTTGGTGAGGCGCGCCTGCGCCGACAGCAGCACGGCGCTCGCAACAATCGTCACAAGGCAGAAGAATCGACGCACGTCATGCTCCTCGCCAATCACGAATCACAAATCACAAATCACTCTTGTCCAAATTAGCCGTACACAAAACAGGGGTTGAGCGCGCCGCGTATGATGCTGATGCAGTGACCAAACTTCATCACATCACCGTGGAG
>Ga0209640_10004508_pt1 | contig 12189 bp, 9 predicted proteins | sample RifCSP10_1_FD_184018 | JGI IMG/M metagenome (GOLD analysis project Ga0209640, IMG submission 184018) | Soil microbial communities from Rifle, Colorado - Rifle CSP2_sed 10_1 (SPAdes) (version 2) | ecosystem: Environmental > Terrestrial > Deep subsurface > Rock core/Sediment | place: Rifle... | reverse complement strand
CGTGAGCACTCCCGCGGCGAAGAAGCCCAGGAGGATGAGGGCGCCCGCGCCCCAGACGGCGAACAGACTCTGGCGAATGGTGACCACGAAGGGCCGGGATGGCCGTGCTTCCGCGGCGGCCACGGCCGCATTCCGAGGAGCGGCTTCGACGAGGTACTTCCGAAGCGGGGTCGTCGCCTCGACCTGCGCCACCCGTGCCCCAGGCTGGACCACCTTCGCCTCCTCCCCCGCGACCAGTGAATGGGGCACGACCTCCAACTGAAACGGAGCGAAGCGCGGGAGGGCCGGCAGAAGGAGGAGTCCCGCCAGGGTCGCGAGCCAGACGAGGTGGCGCGCTCCGGCGTTCGCCCGGCGGAGCGCCTGGGCGACGGCGGCTCCCACCAGCAGCAGCACCGTCACCTTGAGGACCAGGAGTGCCAGGCCAGGGTTGTCCACGATCACCTCCCGCTGCTGCGGGCCTTTCGGATGCGTTCCCGCAACCGGCCGACCTCGGCCGGAGACAGCTCCGCATCGGACATGCGCAAGAGGGCGGTGACGGCGTGCTCCGTCGAGCCCTCGAAGAAGGTGCGGACCACGTGCAGGAGCGCCTCGTCGCGCGCCCGGTCCGGATTGACGGCCGGCAAGTACACGTAGCGGGGCCCGTCCTCGCGGTGGGTGATGAGGCCCTTCTGCGCGAGGATGCGCAGCACCGAGCGCACCGCCGAATAGGTCGGGGGGTCGGTCAGGTCGGCCATGACCTCGGTGACCGTCGCTTGTCCGCGACGGAAGAGGATGTCCATGACCTGCCGCTCGCGGCGGCTCAGGGTTTCGCCGACCTCGTCCTTCGCCATTGCGATGCTGATTTTTCAGCATACAGCGGGCGATGTCAAGAGGAAAATGGAGCTCCCGGAAGACCGCGCCGAGGGCTTAGACTTGACCGGAGTCCTGCGACGTCGATTCTCGATAGCGCTCGGGCGACCCCCGGCCGGGTTTGTCCTGCGTGGGAGGCGTTGCGATGACGACGATTCGGCAGATCCTGGCCCGCAAACCCGACATCTACTCGGTGCTGCCCCAGGCGACCATCTACGACGCGCTCCGCGAGATGGCGGACCGGAACATCGGGGCGCTCCTCGTGCTGCGGGAAGGCGAGATCGTCGGGATCTTCTCGGAGCGTGACTACGCGCGCAAGGTCGCGCTCCTCGGCAAGTCCTCCCGGGACACCCCGGTCGGCGAGGTGATGACCACGAAGGTCGTGACCATCGACCCTGACCGTACCGCCGGCGAGTGCATGGTGCTCATGACGGCAGGGCGTTTCCGGCACCTGCCCGTGGTGGAGGGTGGCCGCCTCGTGGGCGTGATCTCGATCGGCGACGTGGTGCGCGCGGTCGTCGAGGAGCAGGAGTTCACGATCAGACAGCTCGAGAGCTATCTCACCAGCGGGGGGTAGGAGCTCCGGGCGCCAGGGGGGAAGGCGACAGCCTTGCGGGGCGGGGCCTGCACCCCGCACCTTCGTCGTTGGGTCCGCAGGGGCATGCGCGGGGCCGACCGCGCATCCGTCGCGCTCTCAATGTCTTGCCGCTCGCCTTCCGTCGGGGGTAGCGCCGGCACGGAGGGTGCAGACCTACCGGCAGGTACAACGATGCCGACCGCCCCCGTCGACGTCAGCCCGCCGCCACCGGCTCCAACCCTCGAGGCGAGCGGCCGTGACCGGCTCCTCCGCGCCGCGGTCGACCTCTTCGATCGCAAGGGATTCGCGGCCACGACCGTGCGCGAGATCGTGACCGCCGCCGGCCTCAGCAAGCCCTCCCTCTACTACCACTTCGGCAGCAAGGAAGGGATCTTCCAGGCCATCATGCGGCGGGCCGCCGAGCGGCTCTCCGGCTCGCTCGAAAGGGCGCTCGGTGAAGCGGGGAGCGCGCGGGCTCGTCTCCACGCGCTGAGCCAGGGCCTCTTCGCCCTCGTGCGCGATCACGGTGCGGTCCTTCGCCTCGTCCAATCGTCGTGGAACGGTCCCCCGCAGGAGACCCCTCCTTTCGATTCGAAGGGCCTGCACCGGTCCGTCTACGAGGCGATGGCGAAGCTGATCGAGGGAGGAGTCAGGAAGGGGGAGTTCCGCGCGGGACGAATCCCGGAGATGACGCTGGCCGTGCTCGGGGCCACGAGCATCTGTATCGAGATGGAGCTGGCTCAGGAGGAGCCCCGCGCGGGGCCGGAGGGCCTCACCCAGGTGCTGGAGGTGGTGTTCGACGGCCTGTCGTCGGGCCTCGGGGAGCAGGACAGATGAAGCGCTGGTCGGTCGGGGTTTTAGGGGCCGGGCTTCTGGCCATCGCCCCCGCGGGCTGCACGCACCAGGCGGACTCCGCGCCCGCCCGTCCGCCGGTCGCGGTCGAGCTGGCCGAAGCACGGGCGGCGGACTTGACGGAGGCGGTCGCGGTCGTGGGCGCGCTCGGCCCGAAGCTCCAGGCGGAGCTCAAGTCCGAGTACTCGGGGACGGTGGCCGAGGTCTACGTCACCGAATGGGCCGACGTCCGCAAGGGTCAGCCTCTCGCCAGCCTGGACCGCCGAGATGCGGAGGCGATCCTCGAAGGCGCCCGAGCCGCAAAGCTCCAGGCCGAGGTGGCGGAATCGCGCGCCACGCGAGAGCTGGACCGGGCCTTGCAGCTCAAGGACGTCGGCCTCATGACCCAGCAAGGCATCGACGAGGCCCGGACCGCCCGTGACGCGGCGGCGGCGGCGGTGGCCGCCGCGAACGCCCAGCTCCACGCCGCCCTGAACCGCAGGGCCAAGGTGACGATACGCGCGCCGTTCGACGGCACCGTGGCCTTCCGCGGAGTGAACGTCGGGGATCGCGTGGAGAACATGGGGAGTGGCGCTCCCATGTTCCGGGTGGTGGACAACCGGCTCCTCGAGCTGGCCATGAGCGTGCCCTCCGCCGCGCTCGCCACCGTGCGCGTCGGGCACGCCGTCGAGTTCGCCGTCGACGCGATCCCCGGCCGGACGTTCCGGGGCGCGGTGAGCTTCATCAACCCGTCCGTGGAGCCCCAGAGCCGATCGGCCAAGGTGGTGGCCGACGTTCGCAACCCGTCGCGCGAGCTGCGGGGCGGACTCTTCGCCAAGGGGCGCATCCTCACCGGCACCCGCCCGAGCGTCCTCCAGGTGCCGCGAGCTGCGCTCCAGGGCTGGGACGTGGCGAACCACAAGGCGGACGTCTTCGTGGTCCGGAACGACGTGGCCGAGCGCCGCACGGTACGGACCGGGGCCGTGACCGAGGACCGGGTCGAGGTCTCGCAGGGGCTCGCTCCCGGAGACCACGTGGTCACCCGCGGCGCCTTCGTCCTCCGCCACGGGGACCGCGTGCGCCCCGCGCGCCCCAGCGGGGCCTGAAGCCCCCATGCTGCTCTCCAACCTCTCCATCAAACGGCCGGTGTTCGCGGCCGTCCTGATGCTCGCCCTCGTGACCCTGGGGGTCGCTTCCTATAGGCGCCTGGCCATCGACATGATGCCGGACGTCGAGCTGCCCTTCGTCCGCATCGTCACCGTGTACGAAGGGGGCTCTCCCGACGCGGTCGAGCGCGAGGTCAGCAAGAAGATCGAGGAGGCGGTGAACCCCGTCGCCGGAGTCAAGCACGTGGGCTCGCTCTCGCGCGAGGGCGTCTCCGCGGTCTGGATCCAGTTCGAGCTGGGCATCCGGGCCACGGACGCGGCCCAGGACGTCCGGGCCAGGATCGCGGCCATCCGCGGCGACCTTCCCGCGGGGATCGACGAGCCCATCGTGGAGAGGCTCGACTTCGCGTCCATGCCCATCGTGTCCGTGGCCGCCCGCTCGAAGACGCTTTCCCCCCGCGAGCTGACGGACGTGGTCGAGAAGCGGGTCAAGCGCCGGCTGGAGCGGCTTTCCGGGGTGGGCCGGGTGGACCTGGTGGGCTCGGCCCGACGCGAGGTCCAGGTGGAGATCGACCTGCCGCGCCTCGAGGCCCTGGGGATGGGCGTCGACGAGGTGTGGCCGGGCTTCGTACCGAGAACGTCGACATCCCGCTCGGACGGCTGAACCGCGGCCGAAGCGAGATGCCCCTCCGCCTCGAGGGCAAGGCGAGAACCGTCGAGGACTTCCGGAGCATGGTCGTGGCCTACCGGCCGGGACGCGCCATCACCCTCGGCGAGGTGGCGCGGGTGGAGGACGGCGTCGAGGAGCAGCGCACCCTGGCCCTCGTCGACGGCGAGCCCGCGATCGCCCTCGACGTGCTCAAGCAGACGCGCGCCAACAGCGTCAACGTGGCCGACGCCGTGCGCGCGGAAGTGGATCTCCTGCAGGCCGAGCTGCCGCCAGGGGTGAGCCTCGCCCTCGTGCGCGACGCGTCCGTCTTCATCCGGGACGCGCTGGCCGACGTCCGACACACCATGATCATCGGCGGCATCCTCACCGTCCTCATCGTCTTCTGCTTCCTGAACTCCTGGCGCTCGACCGTCATCACCGGCCTCACCCTGCCCATCTCGGTGATCTCAGCCTTCATCGTCATGAACTTCATGGGTATGACCCTGAACATGCTCACCCTCATGGCCCTCTCCCTGGCCATCGGGCTCCTCATCGACGACGCGATCGTGGTGCGCGAGAACATCGTGCGCCACCTGGAGCGGGGCGAGGACCACATGACGGCGGCCCGGGAGGGCACCTCGGAGATCGGTCTCGCCGTGCTCGCCACCACGTCGTCCATCGTGGCGGTGTTCGTGCCCGTGGCCTTCATGAAGGGCATCGTGGGGCGGTTCTTCTTCCACTTCGGGATCACGGTGGCGTTCGCGGTGCTGGTGTCGCTCTTCGTCTCCTTCACCCTCGATCCCATGCTCTCGTCGCGTTGGGTGGACCCTGACATCCAGCGGAAAGGGAAGCGGAGCGCGGTGGCCCGTGCCCTCGATCGTTTCAACGCCTGGTTCGACCGCATGGCAGACGGCTACCGGAAGGTCATCGGCTGGTCGCTCGACCACCGGAAGGCCGTGCTCGCCTGGGCGACCGTCGCCTTCGTGGCCGGGCTCGGCGTCTTCGGCGTTCTCCAGAAGGAGTTCCAGCCGCCGTTCGACCGCGGCGAGTTCCAGGTCAACGTCAAGACCGCCCCCGACGCGTCCATCGAGGAGACGAAAGACCAGCTGAACGCGGTGCTGGGGGTGGTGCGGGCCCTCCCGGAGGTCGATCTCACCTACGCGACGTTGGGGGCGGGGGAGACGGGCACGGTGCGGGACGCGGTCGTGTACGTGAAGCTGAAGGATGGCCCCGCCCGCCCGCGGACGCAGGCCGCGCTCCAACGCCTGGTGCGGGAACGGCTGGCCGAGGTCCCCGGGATCGTGACCGCGATCATGGAGGTGCAGTCAATCGACGCGCGAAAGATGCTGCTCGTGAACGTTCGCGGCGAGGACCTGGGGCAGCTGAAGGTGCTGGCGGGGCGGCTCAAGGACTCGCTCCAGACGGTTCCGGGGATCGTCGACGTGGAGATGACGCTCGAGCACGAGACCCCAGAGTACCGGCTGCTTGTCGACCGCGAGCGCGCGACGGACGCCGGCCTCAACTCGGCGGCCATCGCGGGAACGGTGGCGGCCCTGGTGGGAGGACAGGCTGTCTCCACCTTCGAAGACGAAGAGGGCGACGCGAGGGACGTGCGGGTGCGCCTGCCCGCAGCCCTCCGGCAGGACGCGGCCCAGGTGGCGACGTTGCGCCTGGCCGTGCGCGGCGGCGGTGGGGAGCCCGCGCTCGTTCCCCTCGGCAACGTCGTGCGCTACGAGCTGAGCGCCAGCCCCTCGGAGATCAACCGCCAGGACCTGAGCCGCGAGGTCGTGGTTTCCGCCAACCTCGACGGGATGCCGCTGGGCACGGCGGTTCAGGCGGTGGAGCGAGCCGTCCCGGGACTCGACCTGCCCCCCGGCTACCGGGTCGTGGTGTCCGGCCAGACCGAGCAGATGGAGGAGTCCTTCCGGTACATGGCGGAGGCGCTCATCCTGGCCGTGATCTTCGTGTACCTCATCCTCGCCGCGCAGTTCGAGTCGTTCATCGACCCCCTGGCCATCATGCTCTCCCTGCCCCTGTCCATCGTGGGCATGGCCGGACTCCTCGCCCTCACCGGGGACACCGTGAACATCATGTCGCTCATCGGCCTCATCATGCTGATGGGCCTCGTCACCAAGAACGCGATCCTGCTCGTGGACTTCGCCAAGGTCTTGCGCCGCCGCGGCCTCGACCGACGCGCCGCCCTCATCGAAGCCGGCCGCATCCGCCTGCGGCCGATCGTGATGACCACCGCGGCCATGGTCTTCGGCATGCTGCCCCTGGCCTTCGCCCTGGGCGCGGGGGCGGAGATGCGCGCCCCGATGGCCCGGGCGGTGGTGGGCGGGCTCATCACCTCCACGCTCCTGACCCTGATCGTGGTGCCCGTCGTCTACAGCCTGCTCGACGACTTCCAGGCCTGGCTGCGTGCGCGTTGGCACCGGTCGGGGAGAAACCGCCATCCGAAACGAGCGGCCGCGGCCGCGGCCGCGGTCTTGGTGGGGGGGCTGGGCCTCGTTGCGCCGGCCCGAGCGGAGCCCGCGGCCACGGCTTCGGAGCCAACGCCCGGGTTGGTCCTGACCCTCGACGACGCGCTTGGCCTCGCCGCGGAAAAGAACCGCGACGTCCAGAAGGCGATGGAGTTCCGGCGCTGGGTCCACGGCAAGTACCTCGAGGAACGCGCGGCAGCCCTGCCTCGCCTCGAGCTCGGCGGGGGCCTCGTCCGCCTCCACGATGCGAGCCAACGTGAGCTCTTCCCCGCGGAGTTCCAGCGCTTCTTCCCGGTCGAGCAGGACGTGCGCTACGGGGAGATCCGCCTCAACCAGGCGCTCTTCACCTGGGGCCAGGTGGGAGCGTCCATCCGCGCCGCTCGCGAAGGAGTCGCCTTCGCCGAGGACCAGCTCCGGGGGTTTCAGCAGGCCGTGGCCCGCGACGTTTCCGTGGTCTTCTACGACGTGCTCGTGGCCAAGGAGCTCCAGGCGATCGCGGCTCAGAACCTCGACCAGAAACGGCGTCACCTGGAGGAAGCGCGGCGGAAGCAGACGGCGGGCACGGCCACCGACTACGACGTGCTGGCGGCCGAGGTCGCGATGGAAAACGCCCGGCCCGAGGTCATCCGCACCGAGAACCTCGTGCGCACGACCCGCGCCCGGTTTCGCTTTCTCCTGGCCGAGGAGCGCGACCTCGACGCGGCGGGAGAGCTGGCCACGGCCGTCGCCCCCTACCCGGAGTACGAAGAAGTGCTCCGCGACGCCCTCGACAACCGCTCCGAGCTTCTGGAGCTGCGGCGTCAGCGCAGCGTCGCTCGCGAGCTCGTGGCCATCGCCCGGTCCCGCGGCAAGCCGAGGCTCGACCTCTCGGCCGCCTGGGGACGGCGGTCGCTCGGCGTGGGCACGATCGACACGAACGGGCTCACCTGGGAAGCGGGGGTGTACCTGAAGGTCCCCTTCTTCGACGGCATGAAGACGCGTGGCCAGGTGATCCAGGCGCGAAGCGATCTCGCGCGCTACGGCCTGGAGGAAGCCAGGGCCAGGGAAGCCGTTGCAGTCGAAGTGCGGGTGGCGGTGGACGCCGTCCGCGAAGCCGGGGAGATCGTAAAGGCGCTCTCGGGCACGGTGGTCCAGGCGGAGCGGGTGTTGTTCATGGCCGAAAAGGGCTACGAGCTGGGGGTGAAGACCCGGCTCGACGTGGAGGACGCCCAGCTCGGAGTGCGGCAGGCGAGGGCGGGCCTGGCCCGCGCGCAGCGCGACTACCGCGTCGCCCTCGTCAACGTGCAGTGGGTGGCGGGGACTCCGCCCGTTCGCCCCCCCGCCCCCGCATCCTGAGCGACCCACGCGAGAGAGGCAGCCCCGCGTCGTGGGGCGGGTTGCACAAACCGGGTCGTCGTGCTGAAGTACCGATCAATCGACCTACCTTGGCGATCCTGCGGCGGTTGACCGGCGCCCTACCCCACTGCCTGGCAGTTCAGCGTGCGTTCTGCGCGGTCTGTGCGCTCACGTTCACGATCGGTGGATTCACGCTCGCATGGCTCATCCCCGTCGGGCAGATGCCGGACGAGTGGCTCCATTGGGAGTCGGGCCTCATTCGGCACGAGTCGTTCTTCAGTGGGGCGAGCGGGTCGCTGTGCTCCAAGCAACTCGACGTTCCTTTCTACTTCGGAACCGAGCGCATCCGCTTCGACGCGCGCGCCAAGATCCAGCCCGGGCTCTACGAAGGTGCGAGCGCACTCCAGTCTCGCTGCGCCACGGAGCATCTGGGTTACGGCCACCGGCTGACCTACTTTGGGATTCCGGCGGCACAGCGGATGGCGTTTGGACGCTCGGACGAGGCCAGGGCGGTTTCCGCCTTCTATCTGACTCGGATGTTTCACGGGATCGGCGTGACTTCGCTGCTGGTTGCGCTCCTTTGGCGGACGCGGGGCATGGTCTTGCCCGGCCTGGCGATGGTATTCGGCTTGTTCCTCGCCCCCATCATGTGGCAGCAGAGTTTTGCGGTTTCGGCGGATCCGGTGGTATTCATGGGCACCCTCGCCTGCGTCCACATCTTGCTCGGGCGTCCGGGCTGGGGATGGTCAGCCGCCCTGATGGCCGTGGTATGGAGCGCGCTGGCGACGAAGGTCGTCTATCTGCCCGCGTTCGTGGGCACGGCTCTCGTTCCGAGCATCCTCTTCTGGCGAGGAGAAAGGCGGCCACCGCGATCGGCCCTCGGCGTGCCGATCGTAATGGCCGTACTGGCGCTGACGAGCCACGCGCTCGGCACGACCCTGCTGTCTGATCCGAACCCCAACCCCGGAGTCGATACGGTGGCTCAGATCGCTTTCGCCAGGAGCCATCCTTGGCCGGTGGCCAAGGCGGTTCTACCTTACGCTCATCGGTTTCTCGAAGCACCCTCGCTGGGTCGAACCCCCCTGGGCTGGCTCGACACGGTTCTGGAGCCTTCCGCCATCCGTGTGTGGACGACGCTGTTCTGGTTCGCCGCGCTCAGCGACGCCCTCGTCCTGCTCGCGGTGCTTGCCTCGGCAAGAGGCTCGTTCGCGTCGAGCCTCGGACGCTTGACCGCGAGCCGCACCTTCCTGGCGAGTGCTTTCGCCATCGCTTCCTACGCGTTCACCGGCGCCCTCATCGGCCTGTCGATGTATTTGTTGTTCACTCCCGTCGGGGCCCCGGACGTCCTCGGCGTCCAGCTGCGCTACTACGTGCCCCTGTTCATCCTCTTTTTCGCCTTGCCAGGTGTGCTTATTCACGACCTCCGTGGCTCGTCCCCGACCGGGCCCGCTCCGACCGGGGCGCAATTCGGCGCGGGTGCGATCGCGGCCGCTCTCGCGTTCGTGCTCATCTGCCAAACGGCCTACAAGATCCTGGAGCGCTACTACTGAGGGAGCGACCGACCCCGGGGATCTACTGTCGCCGTCCACGAGCATGGGGATCCGGGGTTGGGAGCCCCGCTAAGCCAGCCGCTGGCGGAAGCGCAGCCGGGCGAGGGCGAGGATGACGCTGCCCAGGAGGACGAGGGCCAGCGCCTCGGGCCAGAGCACGCCGAGGCCGACGCCTTTCAGGAACACCCCGCGCAGGATGGTCACGTAGTAGCGCAGGGGAATCAGGTACGTGGCGTACTGGAAGACCAGCGGCATGTTCTGGATCGGGAAGGCGAAGCCCGAGAGGTAGACCTGCGGCAGCATGAAGAGGAAGGCGGCGAGCATCATGGCCTGTTGCTGGGTGTGAGCGAGGGTCGAAACCAGGAGGCCCAGGCCCAGGGTACAGAGCATGAACGGCAGGGTGAGGAGGATGAGGGTCAGGAACGAGCCACGCAGCGGGACCCGGAACCAGAAGAGCACGATCGGCAGCGCGGAGAAGACCTCCACGAGGCCCACGACCGCGTAGGAGAGGAGCTTTCCCGCGATCAGCTCCCCAGGCCCGATAGGGGTCACGAGAAGCTGCTCCATGGTGCCGATCTCGGTCTCGCGCACGAGGGCCATGGCCGTGAGCATCATGGTCATCACGAGCAGGATCAGGGCGAGGGTGGCGGGGACCATGAAGTTGCGGCTCAGGAGATCGGGGTTGTAGAGGACGAGCGGGCGCAGCTCGACGAGCGGTCGGACGCCCGCGCGGGACGACACGCCCCCGAGCACGGCCTGGGCGTAGCCGAGGCCGATGGTGCCGGTGGTTGCGTCAGAGCCGTCGGTGAGGAGCTGCACTCGGCCGGGGCTCCCGGCCGTGCGCTCCCCCCCGAAGCCCGCGGGAATGGTGAGCGCGACCCGTGCCGTGCCGCTCTGGAGGAGGGTGTCGAGCTCGGGCTGGGAGTCGACGCTCTCGGTGAGCTGAAAATACCGCGAGCTGGTGAACGCGTCCACGAGCGCCCGGCTGGCCGCGCTCCGATCCAGGTCGCAGAGCGCGAGCTCGACCCGCTTGACGTCGGTGGTCGCGGCATAGCCGAGCACCACGAGCTGGACCACCGGAGCGATGAACAGGATGGGCAGGATCTTCGGGTCACGCCGCAGCTGCAAGAGCTCCTTCACGAGGATGTTCAGGAGGCTGCGCATCTAGAGGCTTCGGACCATGCGCAGGGAGCCGAGGCCCAGAGCGATCGCGGCGTAGGCCGCGAGGGCGGCCGCCTGCGGCCACCAGACGTCGATGCCGGCTCCCTTGAGGACGATGCCCCGCAGTGCGACCAGGAAGTAGCGGGCGGGGATGAGGTGAGTGATCCACTGCAGCGCCGTGGGCATCGACGAGATGGGAAAGATGAAGCCCGAGAGGAGGAGGGTCGGGAGCATGGTCGTGAGCAGCCCGAGCTGGAAGGCCACCTGCTGGGAGTCGGCCAGGGTGGAGATGAAGAGGCCCTGGCCCAGTCCCCCGGCCAGGAAGAGCACGGTCACGACTCCGAGCCAGAACAACGACCCGCGCAGGGGCACGCCGAACAGGGCCCGGGCGAGGAAGAGAGAGCCGGTGGCCGAGGCCGAGGCGACGAGCAGGTAGGGGAGGGTCTTGCCCGCGAGCAGCTCCGGGGCGAAGAGAGGCGTCGCCCGCAGCGACTCCATGGTTCCGCGCTCCTTCTCCCTCACCACCGACAACGCGGTGGCGATGACCGTGGTGATGGCCAGGATGAACGCGACCAGGCCGGGGACGAGGAAGCGCGCGGAGCTGAGCTCCGGGTTGTACCAGACGACCGGCATGCCCAGAGCCGCACCTTCGCGCCCCCGTACCACGGGACTGATGGAGGCCACGATCTGTCGGGCGTAGGCGAGGATCGTGGTCGCCATCTGGGCGTCGGAGCCGTCGAGGAGGAACTGGAGAGTGGTCGGCCTTCCCGCGGCGAGGTCGGCGCCATATCCGTCGGGCACCACCAAAGCTGCCTGGGCGCGACCGCGATCGAAGAGGGCGTTCAGCTTCCGTCCATCGCGTTCGTGCGAAACGAGGTCGAAGTAACCGCTGCGCACGAAGGCCTCGGTCACTTCGCGGCCGGCCCGGGTCCCATCCTCGTCCACCACGGCGAAGCGGATGTGCTTCACGTCGAAACTGAGCGCGAAACCGAATATGAAGATCAGGAGGACGGGCATCGCCAGGAGGGTGAGGGCGGTGCGCGGGTCGCGCCGGAGGTGGAGGAGCTCCTTGGTCGCCACCGCCAGCGTCCGCCGGATCATGCGGGGCCTTTCGCTTCGGCGCGGCCGATCATACGGATGAAGACGTCTTCCAGTGAGGGCGCAATGGAGTCGATCCGGGCGGGGGCGAATCCGTTCCGGGCAAGCCCCGCTTCGAGGACGACCCGGCGCGACGGGTCCTCGAGCACGGCGTGCAGCGTGTCGCCGAAGAGGGTGACGTCGCCGAGCCCGCCCGCTTGCTTCAGGGCGGCCACGGCCTCGGCCGGGCGCGGGCAGTGGACCTCCACGACGCTGCCTTCAGGGAAGACGCGCTTGAGGTTGGGCACGGTGTCGAGGGCGAGCACCCGGCCGGCGTGCATGAGGGCCACCCGGTGACATCGCTCCGCCTCGTCCATGTAGTGGGTGGTGACGAAGACGGTCCCGCCGCCCTCCACGAGCGCGTCGATCAGGTCCCAGAACATCCGGCGGGCCTCCGGGTCGACCCCGGCGGTCGGCTCGTCGAGGAAGACCACGGCCGGCTCGTGGAGGAGAGCGCAGACGAGGGCCAGCCGTTGACGGAATCCGCCGGGAAGGTCGTGGGCGAGCGCAG
>Ga0209640_10004507_pt1 | contig 12191 bp, 6 predicted proteins | sample RifCSP10_1_FD_184018 | JGI IMG/M metagenome (GOLD analysis project Ga0209640, IMG submission 184018) | Soil microbial communities from Rifle, Colorado - Rifle CSP2_sed 10_1 (SPAdes) (version 2) | ecosystem: Environmental > Terrestrial > Deep subsurface > Rock core/Sediment | place: Rifle... | reverse complement strand
GGGGGGGGGGGGGGTGGCAGGGGAGCTGGACATATCGTCGCACGTCAGGAAGCGGGATGCTCGACCGCGACTTCACCGTGGTTGAGCTTCGTGGGATGATGGAGGATGCGACAGGCTTCCATCCCGATTTCGGAAGGTCGGTGGGTAATCGAGGTTCGGAAGCAGCACAGACCGTGGGAAGTCATCGTTTGAACCCGCTCCGCGCACGTCCAAGCTGATCGTCATCACGGCGTATCCGGTCGAGGATTGATAGGAGTGACCGCTACCTGGAAGTAGCCAATCGCGGTGGTCGCGCGCTCGCGGCATACCTTTACCTGCCACGAGTGGGGGCGGAGAAGAGTGTTCGAACCAAACAGGCGGCTCCCGGTCTGCTGGTTGATTTCGCGGCCGATGGTCGTCCTGGCGGTGTCGAGATCACATCTCCTCGGCCCGTCACGGTTGAGGCGCTCAACACGGTCCTGGATGAACTGTATGTCGAGCGGTTGGATTCCGATGAGGCCGCACCACTTCGTGCAGCGTAACGAGACTTGGCGCGCCCTTTACATTGAGATCAGAGAGCTGATCGGAGTTGGGCTTCGCCGGGAGGCTTTCGCTCAGAGGAGTATCCTGCCACGATACCGATGTGCAGTTGAGTGATTGGGCCCGTCGGCGTCGCCAGGGCTTCTTCCAGTAGTTGCGATGGCTCTCGAGCGGTCAGACCACGGCGCCGGCCATGGGACGGTCCAGATGCCATTCGCGGTGATTGGTAGCCAGGGAGTCGGCATGTTGCGAGCCTTGGAACCGTGGTCTTCAATGTCGTGACGCCCACGCTCACGGCGTTTCTTCCGGACAAGGCGACGGCCACGGGAACTGGCGTCATCATCGCGCCGGGCGGTGGCTTCGTCGCACTGGCCATCGATCTCGAAGGCAACGATGTCGCGGCGCTGGCTTCAGAAGAGGGGTATTGCGGCGTTCGTTCTGAAATACAGGATCGTGGAAAAGCGCCAGGAAGGCATTCCGTCGATGGATATGGACACGGCCGGTCGATACGGGATCGCGGATGGCAGGCAGGCCTTGCAGGTGGTGCGACAGCACGCAGCAGAATGGGGCGTCTCGCCTGACAGGATCGGATTCCTGGGCTTCTCCGCCGGGGCCATGGTTGCCAGCGGAGTGCTGCTCCAGGATGATGCCGGGGCTCGCCCGGACTTTGCAGCCCTGATCTACGGCGGTCCGTTCGGAGCGATGCCACCGATCCCGAAGACCCTGCCTCCGATCTTTCTTGCGTGGGCACAGGATGATGCGGTCGCCCTCGATCCGGTGGTCAGGTTTCGTGATGCGCTGGCATCGGCTGGGTACAAGCCGGAAGTCCACATCTTCAGCAAGGGCGGCCATGGCTTCGGCATGCGGAAGCAGGGGACGAGCAGCGATCATTGGATCGACATGCTCTATTACTGGCTTGAGGCTCAGGGGCGGAAATCGAGTCGAGGACAGTCTGGCGACTGTGGATGCATGCAGGGGTTTGTGCGACACAGACCCGGGCCGGAAGGGGCCGAATGCTGACGCATCATGTTTCGGTTGTGCTCGTGGTTGCCGCTGGAGCAGCACTCTCTCCACTCGCGGCGTCTGGTCAGGTTGACTCCCCATCGGAGAGGCTCGGCATCGTACATTTCGAGGTTTCCTGCACCGAGGAAACACAGGCTCGATTCGACCATGCCGTGGCATTGCTCCACCACATGACGTACTCACGGGCCCGGGCGGAGTTCTCAGCGATTGCCGCGGCGGATCCCGCGTGCGCCATCGCGCATTGGGGGGTCGCAATGACGTACTTTCAGCCCCTCTGGCCAACGCGGCCGAGCGTTGAGGATCTGCAACGTGGGTGGGTGGAGGCGTCGAAGGCCGGGGAGATCGGGACGGGAACGCGTCGGGAGAAGATGTTCATTGCCAGCGCGGCGGCATTCTTCGATCCAACGCTCAAAGACTACTGGGAGCGCATTGCCCGATGGTCTGATGGTATGCGGGCCCTGTACGAAGCCAATCCAGGGGACATCGAGACGAGAGCGTTCTACGCCCTTTCCGTGCTGGCTACGGCTCCCACGACGGGAGAGCTGACGCATCAGAAGGAAGCTGCGACGGTGCTGCGAGAGATTCTCGCCGTTCAGCCGACCCATCCCGGCGCCATTCACTACACGATCCACGCGAATGACGCGGCCGGCCGCGAGACCGAGTCGCTGGACGTGGTGCGGCGTTACGGAGAAATCGCTCCGCGAAATCCTCACGCGCTGCACATGCCGACCCATATATACGCACGGCTCGGGGATTGGCCGAGGGTCATCGAAGGCAATCGTCAGGCTGCCGAAGCCGCGTTGGAGAACCCCGCCGGCGACCGGCAGCAGTGGGTCTGGGATGAGTTCCCGCACGCAATCGAGTACCTGGTCTACGCGCTGCTGCAGGTGGGCGACGATTCGGCTGCGCTGGCAGCGATGACGAGGCTTCAGCAGACCGCCGATCTGCAACCGAGCTTCAAGACGGCGTTCCACCTGTCGTCGATTCCGGCGCGATACGCCCTCGAGCGAAGGGACTGGGCACAAGCGGCAGGCCTCGTCCCGCGGCCGGGCCCGGACCTCACCTGGGATCTCTTCCCGTGGCCGGAAGCCGTCACCTGGTTTGCTCGCGGGATTGGCGCCCTTCGAGCCGGGAACGTGTCGGCCGCGCGGGAGTCGGAAGGGCGCCTTGTCGCTCTGAGGGATGCCTCCCGGCGACTGGGCGAGGACCTCTTCGCCCGCCAGACTGAAATCCTGCGCCTGGGCGTCGCGGCATGGCTTGCGAAAGCCGACGCCAATGCTGATGACGCCATCGGGCTCATGCAACAGGCCGTCAGCCTCGAGGCAAGTACACCCAAACCTCCGGTGACGCCTGCGCCGATCCTTCCCGCGTCGGAACTCCTGGGTGATCTGTTGCTCGATCTGGATCGTCCGGATGCGGCCCTTCGGGCCTATCAATCGACGCTGGAGTCAGAACCCCGGCGGTTCAACAGCCTGGTGGGCGCCGCGAGATCGGCCAGGCGCATGGGCGATACGAAGCTGGCGACGACGTACTACCTCGAACTGCAGAAGCTGGCCGTAGAGTATTCCCGACGGCCGGAGTCAGTTGAAGCAGCAGCGTTTCTGAGTCGTCCAGCAAACGGGAGTGGTCTGACCCCGCCACGATCGCGACGGCTCGACCGCCATTCAGCCGGTCGGCGTCGACGTTCACCGCACGTCGAGCCGGACAGGACGAAGCGAGTGGTGGCGAGCACCATCACCATCGTCGCAACGAGGATACCGGGCATCAACCTGCGCCTGCCGGCGCAGAACACGCCCACGAAGCCGGCGGCATCGAGTGGGAAGACGACATGGTCGCGGTGATCCGGATGACCACGCCGGCCAACACACGATGGAAGCTGATCGATCGGGCGACGGGGGCCGAGGGGTCGGCGATCGACTGGCGGTTCCGTATTGGCGACCGGGTGAAGATCCGGCTGGCCAGGCGTGTGGATGGCCCACTGCCACATCGCCGAGCATCACGAGAGTGGCATGGTGTTCAGCTTCAGGGTCGACCCGTAGCCGACCCTGGTGCACGGGGTGGTCGCGTCAGCTTCCTGCGACATCGACCGAGCGGACGAAGCATGCGGATGGCGCCCTTCCGTGGCGCCAGTGACCCGAAATCTGACCACAGCGGACCGGACGGGATGAGATGAGTGAGGATAATCGCGGCAACCCGATATCGAGGCGTCGTGCACTCGCCGAGCTCGGAGCGGGTGGCGCGGCGCTCGCCTTCCTCGGTCCCGCCTGGCGCTTCCGGGGATCGGCGTTGCGCGCGGCGAGCCGGGCTATCGAGATCGTCGCAGGCGCGATCAGTCCGGCGACGCTGCGCCTGAGCCTTCTGCCCGCGGGTGACCGCTCGCCGCAGCCGATTCCCGGCGATGGCTCGCTCGTCGACACGACGTTCTCGCCGGGAATCCGCCTCTCCAGCGGTGCGACCTCGCCGGTCACGATGGGCGATTTCGTCGTCGAGGTGCGGCCGGATCCGTTGCAGATCTTCGTCCGTGGGACCGACGGTCCGGTCTTCCAGACACTGGACATCGACGAGGCCACGGGCGCGATCGGCTTCGACATGGGGCGCGGCCCACTGCTCGGCATGGGCCAGGGTGGCCCGCAGTTCGACCGGCGGGGCTCGACGTACTCGATGCGCAGCGGGCAGGGCGGCTACCAGCTGCGCACGCACGGGGGCGTGGTTCCGATCCAGTGGTTCGTGAGCACGGACGGCTGGGCGCTCTACGTCCACCATCCGCTGGGCACATTCGACCTGACGGGCGAGCGCGGCCGGTTCGATCCGCCGCAGGACTCGCCGCTTCCAATCGACGTTTTCATCGTGCAGGCCGACCCGGTGCAGATGATGGCGGAATGGACGAGGCTGACGGGGCGACCGGAGATGCCGCCGCTCTGGTCGTTCGGCTACATGCAGTCGCACCGCACGCTCGGCGGACCGGAGGAGGTGGTCGAGGTCGCGCGCACGTTCCGCGCGAAACGGCTGCCGTGTGATACGCTCATTTATCTCGGCACCGGGTTCACGCCGTCGGGCTGGAACACGCTGAACGGCGAGTTCTCGTGGAACCCATCCAACTTCCCGGATCCGAAGGCGATGCTGGAGGCGCTGCACGGCATGCATTACCGCGTCGTCGTGCACGTGGTGCTCGAAGGCCGGCGGCTCACGGGTTCGGTCGCGGATCCGTGCCCGGGTCCGCCGCCCGGCGGCACCGGCTCGGGGCAGAACTGGCCGGATGACCAGCGCGTCGGCTGCTACTGGCCGACGCACCGCGGTCTGTTCGAGCAGGGCGTCGATGGCTTCTGGCCGGACCAGGGCGATGGCCTCGATGCGGCTTCCCGCCTCGCCCGCATCCGCATGTATTTCGAGGGCTCGCAACAGTGGCGGACCGACGAACGACCGTTCGCGCTGCACCGCAACGGCCAGGCCGGCATGGCGCGCTACGCGCCGTTCCTCTGGTCGGGCGATGTCTACACGACGTGGGAGACGCTGCGCACGCACGTGTCGGTCGCGATCAACACGGGACTCAGCGGCATTCCGTACTGGGGCACCGATATCGGCGGATTCGTGCCGACGCCGGAGTACACGGGCGAGCTGCACGTGCGCTGGTTCCAGTTCGGTGCGTTCTGCCCGCTGTTCCGCGCCCACGGCCGGACCTGGCACCTGCGGCTGCCCTGGGGCTGGAACACCGGCGAGCTGGGTCACGACGAGATCGCGAATTACCGCGGTGGCGCCGGAAATCCCGCGTTATCCGAGCTGCACAACGCCGAGGTCGAGCCGGTCTGCCGGAAGTACCTCGAGCTGCGATACCGGCTCATGCCGTACCTTTACACGGCCGTGCGCGAGACGCACGACACGGGCCTGCCGATCATGCGCGCGCTCTGGCTGCACTATCCGGACGATCCGCTCGCGGCGGCGCGCGGCGATGAATACCTCTGGGGCCGCGACCTCCTCGTGGCTCCGGTCGTCGAGCCGCGCATCACGACGCGCAACCTCTATCTGCCGGCCGGACTGTGGTACGATTTCTGGACCGGCGAGCGCGTGGTCGGCGGGCGCGAGATCGGACGCGCTGTCGATCTCGAGACGACGCCGCTCTACGTCCGTGCCGGTGCGATCCTGCCGCTCGGCCCGCTGAAGCAGTACACGGCCGAACCGGTGGATGGCCCGCTCACGCTGATGGTACACCCGGGCGCGGATGGCGAATCGAGCGTGTACGAAGATGATGGCCACACGTTCGGCTACCGGCGAGGCGAGTGGACGCGCATCCTGATGCGCTGGGATGATGCGGAACGCGTGCTCGCGTTGCGGCTCGCCCCCGGCTCGCGCTCTCTCTCATCGCCTCGCCCCATCGAGGTCCGGGGCGCGGGCGCGAGGGAAACACGACAGGCCACGTTCGACGGAACGCCCATCGAGGTCCGGATCCCATGACGCGCATCAAATCCTTCCTCGTGGCCACCGTGGCCGCCGGCGCATGGCTCATCGTGCGCGACGCGACGACACCGTCGGACGGAGCAGTCCTCGACGTGTCCGGCGCGCGTGTGAATCGAGCCGTCATCCACGACGTTTCGGCGCCGCTCGGTGCGTTGCGCCACGGGTTGTCCGCTGCAGCGGATCCCTGCGATGTCGAACCGGATGACTGCGGCCTGCTGCCCGCACACGCCGCGGCGCCACGCTCCGCGATTCAATCGGAGCCGGAGCGACCCTTCGACGCGGCGCCCGTTGCGGCCGGCGGCTCCGCATCGGCCGTAGCGCAGGGTGCGTCGATCGAGCAGACCGCTCAGGGTGCACGTGCGTCCGCGGTGCAGCTCGAGAGCTTCGATGGCCAGGGCTTCGGCATGGTGGGCCCGCACGGCACGGGCGGCGGCCGCAATCCGTCGGACAACAGCATGGCCGCCGGCCCGGACCACATCGTCGAGATCGTGAATTCGCGGATGGCGGTTTACACGAAGCGCGGCCGGCTCTTCGCCGAGACCGGCAAGGTGCTGTTCGGCCCGATCGGCACGAACGTCATCTTCAGCGGGTTCGGCGGCCAGTGCGAGCCGCGGCCGAACGGCGATGCGGTCGTGCGTTACGACCAGCTCGCCGAGCGCTGGCTCTTCGTGATGCCGCTGTTCCGCCGGGCTCCGAGCGGGCCGGGCGAGCCGCCCGGCCCGTACGGGATGTGCTACGCCGTGAGCGCGGGCCCGAATCCGCTGGGCCCGTACTACCGCTACGAGTTCGAGCGCACGCTCTTCCCCGACTATCCGCGCCCGGCGATCTGGCCCGACGGCTACTACATCCCGACGAGCACGGGCGATGACGTCATCGAGAAGCACGCGTGCGTGCTGGACCGCACCCGCGTGCTGCTGGGTCTGCCGGCGACCGAGCAGTGCATCATCATCAAGGATGTCAACTTCCTGAACAACGCAGACATCGACGGGCATGGCCTGCCGCCGGCCGGCGCGCCGAACCTGATGATGGCGGCCGGCGGAACGCAGCTGCGCAAGGATTTCGATGACGATGGCATCTACGTCTGGAAGTTCCACGTGGACTGGGAGAATCCCGCGAAGACGGCCATCACGGGCCCGCAGAAGATCGCTGTCGCGCCCTACCACTATCTGTGCGATGGCCAGCTGACGCGCTGCGTGCCGCAGCCGGGCACGGACATGCGGCTCGACGCGCAGGGCGACAAGATCATGCAGCGGCTGGTCTACCGGAACATCGGCGGCCGCGAGTCAATCGTCGCGGTGCACTCGGTCAACACTACGGCGGGCGGCGGCGGCGTGCGCTGGTACGAGTTCCGGCTCGACGAGAGACGCGAGCCTCGCCTGTACCAGCAGGGCACGTACGCGCCCGACGGCTTCTACCGCTGGATGGGCAGCCCGGGCATGGACCGGCAGGGCAACATCGGCATCGGCTACTCGTTCGGCGGAACGCCGAACTTCGCGGGCCAGCGATTCGCGGGGCGGCTGGCCGGCGATCCGAAGGGCGTGCTGACTTTCCACGAGACGGTGCTCGTGCACGGCCAGGCCGCGCAGACGAACACGCTGCGCTGGCAGGACTACACGCAGACGTCGATGGATCCGACCGACGATTGCACGTTCTGGTACGTCGGCGATTACCTCAAGGAAGGCGCGGAGAACTACACCACGCGCATCGGCTCCTTCCGCTTTCCCGGCTGCCTGCAGGGGACGGTCAGCGGGACCAGCTTCTTCGATGTCAACCACAACGGCGTGCGCGAGCCCAACGAGGCCGGCCTCGAGAACTGGCCGGTCACGTACGAGGGCGTGCGCCGCCAGCGGGACGCGATGCTCGCGCCGTCGGCGACGCTGCTGACGGACTCCGCGGGCCGGTTCTCGATCCCGTTGCCCGCGGACTCGGCGTACTCCGTGCCCGTATACCGCTTCACCGCGGCGGTTCCCTCAGAGCGCTCGTGGTCGCGCATCCGGCGTGGCACGGCGTACTGGAGCGGTGGCGCGATTCCCATGAGCGATGACGCGTACAGCGTGGCGGTCCGTGATCGCGACGATGTGGTCGGCGTCGATTTCGGCCATGTCTGCGTCATCGCGAACAGTGGCGGCGAGGATCCCGGCTTCTGGGCGACGGGCGGAGGCAGATCCGTTCTGGCGGCGAACGACCAGCCGTTGCCGGAACCGGGCGGCCGCGCGGGTGGCGCCGGCCGCGGACGTGGCGGGACGGGCGGCTGGCGGGCGACGATCGACAACCAGCTCTGGCTGGTGGCGGCCGACGGTAATCGCTTCACGGTGCCCGGGCAGGGATCCTTCGAGGCTGCCCATGCGCGGCTCGCCGCCTTCCTCGACGGCGCGGAAGCCGGCGGCGAGGGGACGCAGCCGGGGACAGCGCTCCATCGACTGTCGGTCCAGCTGACCGCGACGGCGCTGAATATCGCATACGGCCGGCAGGCCGGCGAAGCGACCGTGCACGAGCCGGTGCGCGACGACTGGCCGACGATCATCGCGCTCACGGACCGCGTGAGCGCATTGTTGCGCGAATCCACGGAAGCCGGCGCGGCCCCGGCAACGACAACGGCAGACGCGCATACGACGCTCCTCCGGGAGATCAATCGCAATAACGCGATGGTCACGCCGGCGGATCCCGGTCGGTGTCCGCCGGCTCGATGATGGGGCCGCGCGCAGAGGCGGTCTCATCGAGGAACGTGCGGATGTGCACGGCCCACGCCGGCCTCGTGCACGGCATTCCCGACAGAACCGTTCCGGTCCATGCCCGACCGGCGGATCGATTCCGCGGGGCGGGGCATCGACGTGAGCCCGGGAACGCTTATCTTGTGTGACGAACCCGGGCATTCGCCCGTCAGGAGACTGCCATGAACGTATCCCGCCGCACGGCCCTCAAGATCGGCCTGGGCAGCAGTACCGCCCCGTTGTTCGTGCATCTGCCGCTGAGCGCGCAGGAACCGAACACCGCCGCCGCGGAGACGGTCCGCGTCGTAGCCCGACCCCTGCCGTTGAACCGGGTCCGGCTGACCGGCGGACCGCTGGCGCACGCCCGCGACCTGGATGCGCGCTACCTGCTGCAGCTCGAGCCCGACCGCATGCTGGCGTACTATCGCGAGCGGGCAGGGCTGCCGAAGAAGGCGGAACCGTACGAAGGCTGGGACGGCGGCGGGCGCAACCTCACGGGCCACATCGCGGGGCACTACCTGTCGGCGGTGAGCCTCATGTACGGCGCGACGGGTGATGCCCGCTTCAAGGAGCGCGCCGACACCATCGTGAGCGAGCTGAAGGTGGTGCAGGACAGGCACGGCGACGGCTACCTGAGCGCGCTCGAGAACGGGCCGCGCGCGTTCGGCGCGCTGCAGCGCGGCGAGATCCGTTCGGCGGCCTTCGACCTGAACGGCGAATGGTCGCCCTGGTACACGCTGCACAAGACGTTCGCCGGCCTGCGCGACGCGTACCGTCACACGGGCAACCGGACCGCGCTCGATGTCGAAGCCCGCTTCGCCGCCTGGGCCGAGCGCATCCTCGCCGGCCTCGCTGCCGAACAGATCCAGCGCATGCTGAACACGGAACACGGCGGCATGAACGAGGTGATGGTCGACCTGTACACGGACACGGGCGACACGCGCTGGCTCGACCTGTCGTTCAAGTTCGAGCACGACGAGTTCATCCAGCCGCTGGTCCGCCACCAGGACAACCTGGGCGGCAAACACGGCAACACGCAGATCCCGAAGCTGATCGGCTCGGCGGAGCGGTACGTGCAGACCGGCCGGGCGACCGACCTGATCGCGTCGAGCTTCTTCTTCGACCGCGTGGCCCAGCATCACAGCTTCTCGACCGGCGGCCACGGGACCGACGAGTACTTCGGCCCGCCCGACCACCTGAGCGAGCGTGTGGATGGGCGCACGGCGGAGTCGTGCAACGTCTACAACATGATCAAGCTGTCGCGCACGCTCTTCTCGGTCCGGCCCGATCCGGAGATCGCGGATTTCCACGAGCGCGCTCTCCTGAATCACATCATGGCCTCGATCGACCCCGACGATGGCCGCGTGTGCTACATGGTGCCGGTCGGCCGCGGCGTGCAGCACGAGTACCAGAGCCCGTTCCGCAGCTTCACGTGCTGCGTCGGCACCGGTATGGAGAGCCACGCGCTGCACGGGTACGGCCTGTACTACGAAAACGGCGACCGCCTGTGGGTCAATCTGTACGCGCCCTCGACGGCGGAATGGACGGAAGCCGGTGTGAAGTGGACCATGGAGACGGACCTGCCGGATGGCGAGCGCGCGAAGCTCGCGTTCGCCGTCGACTCGCCGCGCGAGTTCACGCTTTCGCTGCGTCGCCCGTTCTGGGCCGGTGATGGCTTCCGCGTGAATGTGAACGGCGAGGCGGTCGCGATCGCGGCGCGCGCGGCGGAGCCGGAGCCGCGGCGAGGCAGCCGGCTGTACGACTGGCCGTACGAGGCCAGCACGTACATCGACGTGAAGCGCACGTGGCGCACGGGCGACACGGTCGAGCTGGTGCTGCCGAAGACGCTGCGTATGGAGGCGACACCGGACAACGCGCGGCGAGTCTCATTGATGTGGGGACCGCTGGTGCTCGCGGGGGATCTCGGCCCGGAGCCGGCCAGGCGTTCGCAATCGGAACAGGAGGAAGAGGATGAGGACCTGACCGCGCAGGTGAAGGTCCCCGTGTTCGTCGCCGCGGATCGGCCGCTCTCCGAGTGGTTGAAGCCGGTGGCCGGAGCGCCGGGCCGGTTCCGCACGGCCGGTGTCGGTCGCGAGCCGGACGCCGCGAGCGCCGCGCACGACGTCGACTTCATGCCGTTCTACAAGCTGCACCGGCGCACATATTCGACGTACTGGGACCTGTTCGCGCCCGGGGAATGGGAAACCGAGCGGGCCGCGTACGCCGCGGAGTCCGAAACGCGGCGCAGGCTCGAGGCGGCGACCGTCGCGTGGCTGCAGCCGGGGGAGACGGTGTTCGAGCGGGAGTTCAACTACCAGGGCGCCGAAGACTCGACACCGCAGCGAATGATCGGGCGGCCCGGGCGGCGGGCCGGCAGCTGGTTTTCGTACGACGTGCCCGTCGAGGCGACGCACCCGATGGTCCTGATCCTGACGTTCTACAGTGATGATCGGCGTGGCTCGCCGGGCACGTTCGAGATCCAGGTCGATGGCCAGACGATCGGCGAGCAGTCGGTGGGGCGGTCGGAGCCGCGTCGCTTCTTCGATGTCGAGCACCCGATCCCGGCGGCGCTCGTTCAGGGCAAGTCGAAGATAACGCTCCGTTTCCAGGCCAGGCCGAACAGCCAGGTCCCGACGATCTTCGGCCTGCGCGTGATCCGCGGCGACGCCGAACGATAGGCCGAGAAGTCGATGCCAGCGGAAGCGGAGGCTTCCGCCGGGTCGGTCGATCGTCTCACAGAAGCCGGGGATCGTCTGCGCGTGATCCCCGACGAGTGGTCAGCGCTTCGTCGGCGTCAGCGCGGGTTGCGTCACGAGGTGCTGCTGGATGTATTTCGCGACGGCATCGATGTCGCGGCTGGTCAGGCCGACGAGGCCCCAGTGCGGCATGCCCTTCTCGTTGCCCGCGAAGATGTAGGCCCGCAATCCGTCCAGGTCCCTGGTGAAGCGCCAGTCCGGCTCGCGGAACGAGGGCGGGTGGAGCGTGTCGCCGCGCAGCACGAAGCCGCCATCGCCGAGCGCGGTCGGGCCGTGGCACTTCCGGCAGCTGAAGTTCCAGACGACGTCGCCGCGGCTCACGGCCAGGCTGTCGCCATCCCACTTGATGGTATCGAAGACGACGGCATCGAAGGCGGCATGGGCCATCTGCATCGTATCGGCCTGGGCCGCGGCTCGAGCCGCCTCATCGGCCGCCTGGCGGGCCTCCGGATCAGCGCCGCACGCAACCAGCCACAGCGTGGAAACCACGCCCCACGACCAGCGCATAGAACCTCCTTGTTGCCGCCGCGCCGGTTGCTGCAACGCCGCAAATGGCCGGCGGCCGGGCGGGCGATGGAAGGATTCCGTCGGACCCGGATCCATCGTGGTTCGGAGAGAGGGGCCTTGTCTGTCCGGCAAACCGACCGGTGCGCGTGGTTTTCCGGCAAAACCGGGGCTTGCTTGCCGACCCCAAGGCGTGTCACCATAAGAGCAGGTGTTTCCTGACAGG
>Ga0209640_10004505_pt1 | contig 12195 bp, 5 predicted proteins | sample RifCSP10_1_FD_184018 | JGI IMG/M metagenome (GOLD analysis project Ga0209640, IMG submission 184018) | Soil microbial communities from Rifle, Colorado - Rifle CSP2_sed 10_1 (SPAdes) (version 2) | ecosystem: Environmental > Terrestrial > Deep subsurface > Rock core/Sediment | place: Rifle... | reverse complement strand
CCCTCTATTCGGATCCGCTCCGAAAAGAGGGGCCCGTCGGTCACGAGCGTCTCGTACTCGCCCCCCTCCCCGGCCGGGTTGAAGCGGTGCTCGCGCGAAGCCGCAAGGAGGGCCTCGACGAAGGTGCCGTCGATCGTGTGCCCGAGCCACTTCTCGTCGAGCCCCTCGGTCTGCGCCGCCACGATCATGAACATGAGGCCCGAGCCAAGCTCATCGCGCAGCACGCGCTCGGGGTCCACCCGCCAGAGCGGTGCGCAGCACGGCAGCCTGAGGCGGTTCCCCACCTCGTTGAGCCGCGCCCACTGGTAGTCCGAGGCGATTGCGCCCGCAAGCAAGCCGTCGATCGCACCCGACGCGGCAAGCGGGCGCAGGCCCTCTGCAAGCTCGTCGACCTCCCGTTCCGCCTCGCCGGACACGGGGATTTCGAGGATCGGCAACCCCATCGCCTTTGCAGCAAGGCGCGTGACATCGAGGTTGGGCGTGTGGAACATATGCGAATCGGCGCGCTCCGGGCGCGCCGTCACGAGGGTCGAGACCCCGAAGCCCCGCTGGAGCGCGAGGTAGATCGCGTGGGTGGAGTCCTTTCCACCGGAAAAGAGCGCGGCGAGCTTCCGCATGGCTTTGCCTTGGGCGCAAAACGCGCCCGTCGCAGAAAAACCGTGGCGCCGGCCGCGCTCCTCGTACCAGATGCCTTAATAGCGGCGGGGCCGGGATTTCCCCCCGATGGGGGCAAGGGCGCGCCGCCCGTCGCGCGAGCGCGGACATCTGAAGGCAGAGCCGCGAGGACCCTCTCGGCTGTGGAAGGCCGGCCTGCTCGCCTTCGGCGTGACGTGGCTCGCCGCCCTCGTGCGCTGGTGGCCCCTCACGCAGTTCCCCATCTGGGGCTCCGACCAAGGCGAGTACGCGGCGCTCCTCGAGGCGAACATCGCCACCGGCGGCTTGCTGCCGGCCACCTACACGGGCTGGGGCGGCGGCTACCCGGACTTCAAGGGGATGTACGTCGTCGCCGGCGCCTTCTCGCAAATCTCGGGGCTCGACCCCTTCCTCGCGCTCTCGCTCGTGATCCCGGCGGCCGCGTCTCTCACGGCGCTCCTCGCGTTCGTCGTGGCCCTGCGCCTTTCGGGGTCGCTTCGCGCGTCCACGGCGGCAGGAGCCCTCGTCGCGGTCGCGATGCCCGAGGCCTTCGCAGGCTCACACGCGATGCCGGGTGCGCTGGGCGGGATGCTCGCGCTGGCCGCCCTTGCTGCCTTGGTGCACACGGCGAGGGAGCCGTTGGCCCGGCTTGTGGTCGTGGCCTTCGTGCTCGCGCTTGTCCCCACGCACCACCTGAGCGCGTTCCTTGCAGGCGCCATGCTCGCGGCCGCGGCGCTCTTCGAAGCGCGCACGGGACCCGCGGACGTCCAACGGTCTCGCATCGTGGACACGGCCCTGCTTGGCGCCTCGCTGCTTGTCCTCCTCTCCTCGTTCTTCTGGGCGGCGGGCGCGCCGCACTTCCGCGCCGGCGTGCTGGACAACACGTCGCCCGCCATCGCGCGGTTCCTGCCGGGCGTTGCGCTCCTCGCCGTCGTGGCGCTCGTCGTGCTTTCGATGTACTTCGAGGCGCTCCCGCGGCGCCAGGATCGCCGCGTGGCGATCTTCGACGAGAACGCCACCCTCCGGCGCTTCGCTCTTGCCATCGCGTGCACCGCCGCAGCCGCGGCCCTCGTGGCCACGGTCGGCGTGCCCGGCACAACGGCCGTCGTGTCCCCTGCGGTCGTCCTCCCCTTCCTGCCTCTTGGCATCGCCCTTGCCGCCGTCGTGGCAGGCCCCGGTCGGCTCGCGCCCGTCCGGGGCGCGAGCATACCGCTCGCCGCATGCCTCGGCGTGGCGCTCTCGGGCGTGATTGGCGCCCTCGCTCTGCCGACGATCCTCATCCCCTACCGCCACCTCCAGTACTTTGTCGATGCCGCATCCCCCCTTGCCGCCGTCGCGATTGTCTTCGCCGCGCGCGCCGTGGCGCTGCAGGGCCTGCCCGGACGCCGTGAACTCCAGAGGGCGCTCTCCGCGGGCCTCGTCGTGGCTCTCGTGGCCGGCGTTTCCCTCAGCACGTATCCGTCGAAAGAGGCGCTCGTAGGGTTCCAAGAGGGGACCGCTCCGGCAGAAACGGCGGGCGTGCTATGGCTGTCTTGGTTCGTCCCGACAACGCTCGTTGCCACCGACCACAGGCTCTCTTCGGTCGTCTACGGGTTTGCCCACCACGATGCGACATGGGAGGCGGGCGGCCCCATCCTTGTCGGCGACGCTGCGCTCGGGGTCCCCGCGCTCGATTCGGTCAAGAGTCCGAGGGGCGCAAGCGGCGTGGGGGTCGTCCTACTTTCGCATGACATCGTCGGGGGCGCGGCCCTCACCCAGTGGGACCCCACCGTCCCCTTGAGCGGGGCCGCCCTTGCCAAGTTCGACAACGCGCCCTTCGTGCGGGCCTTCGACAACGGGGACGCCGTCGCCTACTGGGTGGCCCGCTGAAGGCGCCGCCGCGGCCTCGGCGTGTCCGCCCGCATCCGTGGCGGGTGCGCCGGTCATGTATTCGGCCTTCGACTTCAACCGGACGCTCTTGAGGAAAAGCGTCGTGACGAATGCCGCGACCGAGAGGACCGCCCCCGCAAGGAAGATCACCTGCATCGCGATCGCGAAGCCGTCCTTGATCCCCTGGATCACCGCCGGCGGCATCGCGGCAACGAAAGCGGGTTGGACAAGCAGCGACGGCACGCGTTCGACGTGGCCCCCCACGAAGGGGTCCGCGAGGATGCCCTGCAAGACCAGCGGGTCCACGTGAGCGGGGACCTCCGCGATCACCGCGTTGTTGAGCAGCACGCCGAGCACCGTGACGCCGAAGGTCGCGCCGATCGTCTGGAAGAGCAGGATCGTGCTCGTCGCGGCCCCGATCACGCGCCTCTCGACCGCGTTCTGCACGGCGATCGTGTAGGACTGGATGCGGAACCCCACGCCGAGCCCCGCGAGCATGAGCCCCGCGATCGCCACGGCAAGCGTGGGCGAGGTCCCCATCGAAAGCAGGAGGGCGAATCCCGCGGCGCTGATGAGGCCGCCGGAAAGGGCGAACGGCTTGTACCCGAAGCGCTTGAAGAGGAATCCCGAGGCGCCCGCCCCCGCGATGAGGGCGATGGAGAGCGGGATGAGGGTCGCCCCCGAGTACGTCGCGCTGAAGCCCACGACGCCCTGCAGATACGTCGGGAAGAAGCCGATCACCCCGAACATCCCGGCGCCGAGCAGGAAGACCGACAGGGCGCTTACGCTCACGATCGGGTTGCGGAAGAGCTTCAGCGGCACGACGGGGTCGACCGCGCGCCGCTCCGCAAGCAAGAAGGCGGCGCAGGCGCCCGCCGAAAGCGCCCCGAGGAACAGGATCTGGGGGCTTCCCCACGCGTAGGTCGAACCGCCAAGCACGGTTGTCACCAGGGCGGATGCCAAGGCCACCATCAGCGTGCCTGTCCCCACGAAGTCGAAGGGCGGCGTCTCACGCGAGGGGAGGCGCGGGAAGTGCGTCCACACCGTTGCGATCGCGGCCGCCCCGACCGGGAGGTTCACGTAGAACACCCACCGCCAGGACGCGACCCCGAAGAGGTGCAGGTTGTCCACAATCCAGCCGCCGAGGAAGGGGCCGACGACGGACGAAAGGCCGAAGACCGCCCCGAAGGCCCCCTGGATACGCCCCCGCTCCGCAGGCGCGTAGATGTCGGCCACGACGGCATTTGCCACAGGGAAGAGCATCCCGCCGCCGAGCCCCTGGACGAACCGGTAGCCGATGAGCTGCCAGATGTCGGTGGCGGTCCCGCAAAGCATGGAGCCGCCGAGGAAGATGCTCATGCCTGCGATGTAGATCGGCCGGCGCCCGTAGTTGTCCGAGAGTTTGCCGGCAAGCGGGATGACGAGCGTCGAGCCAAGCATGTAGCCTGCAAAGACCCAGGCGAAGTGCTCGAAGCCGTTGATGTCCGCGACGATCTTCGGAAGGCTCGTGGAGACCACGGTCTGGTCAAGCGCCGCGAGCAGGATGCCCAGCATGAGCCCCAGGATGAGGAGGGGGCCGCCTTCGTGGGCCTGGCGCGCAGGCTTTGCGGGGGCTTCTTGCGCCGCCGGCGCGCCCACGGATTCCTCCATCGGCCCCGCCGCAGCCCTTCATGGTATTTAGCGATTCGAAGGGCTTGCCGCAGCCCGCGCAAGCCGCGAAGGGGTCAGTAGAGTTTCCCCCAGGTCTGTTCGCAGTTTGCCGCGACAAACCCGAGGTCGCTTCGCGTCAGCTTCCTGCCGGAACGCAGGTCCTCGAACTCGAAGGCCGTGAGCTCGGCCGGGTACTCGTTGTAGTAGAGGATCGACTTCACGAGGCCGCCGAGGTGCTTCTGCTCGAACCGCCAGTACGCGCGGGAGTAGGTCTCGAGCGTGAAGCGCACGCGCGCGGTGGGGCCGCTCGCTTCGCCGACGAAGATGGGGTGCTCGCTGCCGTCCGCGTAATGGTGGCGCAGCTTGAACTTCTTCATCCGGTGGAACGTGCCCGTGCCCGGGTCGTAGATCTCGACGTTCGCCCTGAGGGCCTTTTCCGCCCACCACCACCGGTCCACGAGCGAGCGCTGCTTGGCCGTGCGCCGCCACATCTGCGGGCCGATGTTCGGCTTGAAGTAGTCCATATAGAGGCCGTTCTCCGCGTGGAGGACGACCCAGTACCAGGGCGTCGAGGGGGCGTTCACGCGGACTTTCTGGAAGTACGCCGTCCCCTCCACCACCTCCTTGGCGCCCGAAGCGTCCGTGATCTCCCCCTTCATCCGCATCGCGAGAATCTTCATGATGTCGTAGCCCCAGCTGCCGAGCATGTTCGTCCGCGCGAAGCGGTGCTCCGAGAGCCAGTCCGTCCAAGGCTCCATCTCGAACTTCATCCGCGTGTTGCCCTCGTCGTCGGCGACCAGGACCGTGTAGTTGCGCCCGTCGCCCCGGATCGCAATGTCCTCCCGGCCCTTCACCGTGAGCGCGCCCCTGCCGCCGTAGTGGTCAACCTCGAACTCGAGGTCCTTGAGGAGCCACGGGTCGACCATCCGCTCGCCGTCAAACCACCACGCCGCGCTCATGCCGTGGAAGGCGAGGCGCTTCGCGGGCTCGGCCCCGGCCGTGGGAGGGACGGACGAGCGGGACAACTTGTACGCGCGGACCCACGTGTGGTCCATGACGCGGACCTGGTCGGCGTTCTTCGTCGAGTGGAGGACCATAAGCTGCCGGGTCTTGCCTGGGTGCTTGGGGTCCTTGATGAAGAAGATCCACCACCACCACCACCAGGTGCGCCCCTCGACAATGCGCTCCGTGTCGAGGTCCCACATCAAGCCGGGGTCGTAGCCCGTCTTGTTGATTTTCCGCGGGGGTTTCACGCCTGTGGCCACCGCTGCTTGCCCCCGCGGGGGGCCAAACCGCGCGCCGCTTATATGGCTGCGCCCGGGGCGCGCTCGCGTTCACCCAGGGGTCAACTCGTCGGGCGGCCTTTATGGGCCGAGCGCCAAGAGGAGTGCGAGCGGGGCGCGGCCGAGGACCCTCCAACCTGAGGGCCCCTGAAGGGGCCCTCCCGGCCCCGCTTTCCTTTTCATCGCGCGCGCAAGCCTCATAGAGCCGACCTCGCTTGGGACTGCTGGGCTCGTGGGACGGCGCGGGCCAAGCGCCGGTTGGCGGGCGCGGGAGGGGGGGCCTGATGTTCGCGCGTTTCGGGCGGGCCGGACTCCTTGCCGCGGCCGCGCTTGCCGCTCTGGGCCTTGGCCTTTCGGCGCCGGGCCTTTCCTATTCGACATCCTTCGTCGATGTCGCGGCCTTAGCCGGTGCCCAGAACCTCGCAGGGCTTGGCGACCCGCTGAACCCGCCGCCCCCGCCACCGCTCACGCCCAACGTGACTTGGCCCGAGTATGTCGCGCTCATGCACATGTGGGGCGGCGTGGCCATCGACGATTTCGACCGCGACGGCGACCCGGACATGTACCTCACGAACGGCGACGCGGGCCCCTCGGCGCTCCTTCGCAACGACGGGAACTGGACCTTCACGGAGGCCGCTGCGGCCGCCGGCGTGGCAAAGACCGGCCGCTCGATGGGCGCGGCCTTCGGCGACTTTGACAACGACGGCTGCCGCGACCTCTTCGTAGCGTCTTTCACGGGGCCCTCAAGCCTCTTCCGCAACAGCTGCGACGGCACGTTCACGAACGCGACGGGTGCGGCGAACCTCTCGGTCAACGTCCGCGCGGGGGGCGTCGCCTGGGGCGACTTCGACCGCGACGGCTTCCTGGACCTCTCGGTCGCGTGCTACCTCGTGTGCCCCAATCTCCTCTTCCATAACCGGGGGGACGGCACCTTCGAGGACGCGACGGCGTCGGCCGGCGTTGGGGACCCCGGGTGGACCTTCCAGCCCGTCTTCTTCGACTTCGACGCGGACGGCGACCTCGACCTGTGGGACGTGAACGACTTCGGCCAAGACCGGCTCTACCGGAACAACGACGACGGCACCTTCACGGATGTCACGGCGGTCCTCGGCGTCGACCGCCAGGGCGCGGGCGGGATGGGCGGAGCCGTGGGCGACATCGACAACGACGGCCGCCTCGACTTCCTCGTCTCGAACTACTACAACGACTCGCTCTACCGCAACACGGGGGCGGGGTTCGTCGAGAGCTCGGGCGGCTCGCCGCTCCACGACTTCCTCGTCGGCTGGGGCGCGGACTTCTTCGACGCGGAGAACGACGGGGACCTCGACCTCCTGGTCGGCAACGGCTTCATTTTCGAGCAGACGCACAGCCGCTTCCAGGACGACAAGTTCTTCGAAAACCTCGGCGCCGGGGCCTTCCGCAACAGCTCGGCCGCGCTCGGCGGCCCCTTTGGGGGCGTGACCCACGGGCTTGCGACGGCCGACTTCGACCTCGACGGCGACCTCGACGCGTTCCTTTTCCAGCTCGACCAGCCCTCCGCGCTCCTGCGAAACGACGGCGAGAAAGGCGCTTGGATCAAGGTCGACCTGGAGGGCACCGCCTCGAACCGCGACGCGGTCGGCGCGCGCGTGACGCTCGAAGCCGGCGGGCGGACAATCACCCGCGCGCTCCTTGCCGGCGGCTCCTACCTTTCGCAGGACGACCACGTCCTCCACTTCGGCCTCGGGGGCGCGAGCCTTGTCGACCGGCTGGTCATCGAATGGCCGTCGGGCGCGCGTGAGGAGTTCCGGAACCTTTCGGTAAACGCCACGGTCGCCCTCGTGGAGCCCCCCCTTCTCATCGCCTGCGCCGGAGGTGACCTGGCCGCGCGCCCGGGGATTGCCGCGGACCTCGGGGCCGCGTGCACGACGGACCCCCTCGACGTTTCCTTCCCCACCGGCGCGAACTTCACGTGGACGGTCGACCTCGGCGGGACGAGCGTCCAGGTGTATGGCGAGGCTGCCAACTACACCTTCACGGCTTCCGGCGCCTACAAGGTGACGCTCACCGTAAGGGACTCGCTTGGGAACCTCGACGAAGACCTCCTCGTAGTGTATGTGCGCGACGAGCGCGCCCCCACGGCGAGGGCGGGTGCCGACCAGTCTGTATGCGACTCGGAGACCGCCCGCCTCGACGCGGGCAATTCCACGGACAACGACCCAACGTTCGCAATCTTTGGGAACTTCACCTGGTCCGTGCCGCTGCCCTCGGGCCCCTTGACGCTCTACGGCGCGCGCGTGTCCCTGCGCGTCCCCGTGCCCGGGACGTTCTCGATCACGATGACCGCCACCGACCCCTCGCGAAACTCCGCGTCGGACGACCTCGTGCTCACGGTCCTGGACTGCACGGCGCCCTCCGTGGTCCTGCCCGCCGCCGTTTACCTCAACGAAGGCGAGACGGCCGTCCTTTCCCCCACGGTCTCGGATGCCTCCCCGAGCTTCCCCGCGGGCGCCTCTTTCCTCTGGACCTTTGAAAACGGGTCGGGCACCGAGGCGCGCGCCGGGGCGAACCTCACGTACCGCTACACGGTCCCGGGCGCATGGCGCGCCGAGGTGCGCGTCCTGGACGCGGCCGGCAACGGCGCAACGGCCTCCACGACCGTCGTCGTGGCCGACTCCACGGCGCCTGTGGTCGCGGTTCCGGGCCGCCTCGAAGGCGACGAGGGTTCCCTGATCCGCCTTGAGGCGGTCACGGCCATCGACAACGACCCTACGTTCCCCGCCACGGGCACGTTCGAGTGGGTGGTTCAAACGGTCGGGCCGGGCGGAGCGCCGCTTGCGCTCCACCTTTTCGGCGCGGCCCCCTCCCTTCGGCTCGACGTGCCGGGCACGTTTCCCGTCGACCTCCTCGTGAGCGACCGGGCCGGCAACCGGGCGAATGCGAGCGGGCTCCTCGTCGTGAGAGACACGACAGCTCCGTCCGCGCACGCGGGGGCAAGCCGCGAGGTCAGGGCGGGGTCGACGGTCGCCCTGGAGGCGGCGGCCTCGGACAACGACCCCTCGTTCGCGTCGACGGGCTCGTACCGCTGGTCGTTCACGTACGGCGGGCGGCGCGTCGAGCTTTCGGGCCCGCAGTCCTCGTTCCGCTTCGAGGCGCCGGGCTCCTACATCGTTTCGCTGACCGTGACGGATGCCTCAGGCAACCTCGCGACCGACCACCTCGACCTGCTGGTCGTGAGCGCTGCGGCCGACCCCTGGCCCGCGACCCAGCGAGCCCTTGCGGCCGGCGCGCTCATCGCAGTCGCGCTTTTGGGTGTGCCCTTCTGGAGGCGCGCGCGCTTGCGGGCCCTGGCGGAGGCGGCGAAGGAGGAGGAGCCGTAGGGCCCCCAGCTGCGCGAAGGACGAGGCCAAAGGCCGCCAAAGCCAGGCCCGCGGTTCCAAGGGCCGCCAACCCGACAGCCGCGGTCGAAGGGGGTTCGCCTGCTGCGGCACCGAGGTCGAAAGTGAGCGAGGTCGCCGCCTCGTTCCCCGAAGGGTCGGCCACGGTCAGGTGCGCGCTCCACGCGCCGGCGCTCGGGAGAACGACGCGCACTTCGCGGCCTTCGGCCCGGACGGAGACCGCCCCCTGGACGAGGACCCATCGGAAGGCGCCGTGCGTCGCGAGCCGCGGGTCGCCATCGCGCGAATCGGCGGCTGAGAGCTCAACGACCCTCCGACTCCCGTCGACCGAAGCCAACCGTGCAGCGGCCGTCGGCGCGGCCAGGTCGAGCACCGTGACCCGCGCGGCGTCCGAGGCAAGGAGGTCTCCGTAGCGCCCCCGCACTTCCAGGACCGCAAGGTGGACCCCGGGCACGAGCGGCGGGAGGTCGGCGCCATCGGCAAGTCGCAAGGGCGAGTCGGCCCCACCCTCGATTGCCCAGGATAGCGCGTAGGACGCCGCGGGGAGTCCGAGTACGCGCCCTTTGAGCGAGCCGTTCCCGCCAAGGGCGACCGTCCGGTCCGGGCCGGCGTCCGCGAGGGGCCAGGCCGGTTCCACCGCCGTCGCGAAAGCCCCCGCGGGCAGGTCGCCAAGCGCCTGGACGGCCCCTGACGGCCACCACACCGTCACGCGCTCCGCGCGCGGCGCACCGCCGAGGCCGAGGATCAGGAGCGGCTCGCTCGAGGAGGCGTACTCGCCGCCCGGCGCGAACGCCGACCGGAGCGGCCTTCCGCCGACCGTCGCGGTGACCTGCGCCCCCTCGCCGAAGGTGGGGGAGGTCGTGCCCCGCAGGGCGAGCCGCACGGAGCCCCCACCGGGCTCGCGGTTGAGGAAGAACGAGTTGCTTTCATTCACGCGCCCGAGGAGGAGGTCTGCGCGACCGTCCCGGTTGGCGTCGGCCGACGTGAGTGAGATCCCGATCCCCGGCCCGTCGAAGCCCGAGGGCGCCGAGACGTCCACGAAGCGGCGCCCCCCGTCGTTGAGGTAGAGGACCGACCGCTCGGAGGCCTTGAGGCCCATCGACATCGCGCCCGTTGCCACCGCGAGGTCCGGGAAGCCGTCGAGGTCAAGGTCTTCCGCGCGCGCCCCCCAACCGACGGCGACTTCGGGGATGCCCCAGGCGTCCGCACGCTCCTCGAAGGTCCCGTCGCCGTTGCTCACCCAGAGGAAGTCGCGGTTGAAGTTCGTCTGGAAGATGTCGAGGTCGCCGTCGCGGTCGAAGTCCGCGGGCGTGAAGCTCATCGCCGAGCCGACCTTGAGGAGCCCGGCCGCTCGTGTCCCGAGCGCGAAGGTCCCGTCGCCCCGGTTGAGGTAAAGCGGCGAGGCGCCGAAGTCGTCGGCGACGAAAAGGTCGAGGTCGCCGTCGCCTTCGATGTCGATCCAGAGCGCGGTGTAGGAGATCCCCGAGCCCTCCTCCGAGAGCCCGCTCAGGTTGCCGACGAAGTACTCCTCCTCGGGGACGCGGACGAGCCGCTGGAGCGCGCCCCGTCCTCCGGGCTCGCCTCCCGCCGTCACGCGGCCCGCCGACTCCGTGACATCGGAAAACGTCCCGTCGCAGTTGTTCCGCCAGAGGCTGTCCGACTCGTTTCGGATCAGGTTGTCGGCAAAACCGGCCGCGCTCGACCCGGAGGGGGCGGGAGGCGGGAAGAGGATCTCGCCCATGTTCAGGGCAAACAGGTCGATGCAGCCGTCCCGGTCAAAGTCCCCCCAAGCGCCCCCGACGGTGTGCCGGCCGTCGAGCGCGATGCCGGAGGGGCCCGTCACATCCGTGAACTTCGCGCGGCCGTCGTTGCGCATAAGGAGCCCGCCGAGGCCCTGGCCTTCATGATAGACGTATTCGCCCTCGGTGCTTGAAAGGGAGAGCCAGCCGGCGACGCCATAGCGCGCGACGAAGAGGTCGCTGTCCCCGTCATTGTCGAAGTCCGCGGCCGCAAGGCCCGTCGCGCCGCGGGCCGACTCGAGCCCCGTCCCGTTTGCCGGGGCGAAGGTCCCGTCCCCGCGCCCGAGGAACAGTAGGGGCGCGGGGGCGTCTTCCGGGCGCAGGCCGCGCGCGGCGAGCGCCAGAGCTTCGGCCTCGGGCGCGGCCGTCACGGCCACGTCGACCGCCCCGTCGCCGTCGAAGTCGCCCCAGGCCGCGCCCGGGCCCTGCGAAAGCGTGGGGTCGCCCGCCATCCATCCGCGCCCCGCGTCGAGGCCGGCCGCGAGCGATGCGTCTTCGAGGGCGACGCCCGGGGGGGTGGCGACAAAGAGCGCCGTCGAGACCCCGGACGTATTGACGGCGGCCGCGCCGTTCCAGGACCCGTAGGAGGCCTGCGCCCCAGCAAAGGGGTGCGACAAGGATCCCCCTTCGTCGATGAGCTGCGGGACCGCGACCCACTGGGGCTCCGCAAAGCCGCGGTGGTTGACCCGGGTCGTTGGCGCCGTCCCCCCGAACGCCGCGGTGCCGCCAAGCGTCGTCCCGTTCGATTCGACGGCCCACTCTGCGGAGGCCAGAGCCTTGCCCGAGGCGTCCCGGACCTCGACGGAGGCGTACGTGGAAAGGACGAGCCGGCTCGAGGGGCCCACCGTGTAGGCGGGGGCGGCAAGGCCTCGCACCTCGGCCGACGCGTTGTCGCGCAGCTCGAGCGCGACGGGCACGAGGTTGGCGAAGGAGGAGTTTGCCGCGAGGAGGTCCGAAGCGCCGAGCAACGTGAGCGGCCCGCCGTTTTCGACCGTCGAGAGGTTGAGGCGGACTTGGCCGTCCTGCACCTCGAAAACCGCCGCGCCGTCGATCGCCGAGCGGTCCAGGGCGAGGCGTGACCCCGCGCCCAAGCGCACCGCGAAGGGGAAGGCCCCCGCGAGCCGGGAGCCGTTGAGGAGCGCGAGCGTGGCAAGCGGCCCGAGGACGACGGACGCGCCCGCGCTTGAGAGGCTTAAGGACGTCGAGTGCAAGAGCAGCGACGCGCCGGGGCCCACCGTCACGTTCCCGTCGACCGCCAGGCTCGCGCCGATGTACTCCCGCGTCTCGCCATCCCCGAGGACCAGATCGGGGCCGGTCGTGGGAGCCCCGGTGACCGCTGAGCTCCAAGGGCCCGTAAGCAGGAGCCCGGAGGCGAGCGCGCCCAAGGCGATCGATCGTCGGCGCGCCCGCGTCCGGCCCCCCTCGTCTTTAGCCATCCAGGCAAACCGTGTTCGATCCAGGGGTGACGGTATTTAGGGATTTGGGGCGGGGCTAGACGGCGGGTGGGCGCAAGGGCGGCGGAGCGAACACCGGCGCGCCACGTTATTCAAGGGGAAACGAGGTAGCCGCCGAGCCGTGAGGCGG
>Ga0209640_10004503_pt1 | contig 12196 bp, 7 predicted proteins | sample RifCSP10_1_FD_184018 | JGI IMG/M metagenome (GOLD analysis project Ga0209640, IMG submission 184018) | Soil microbial communities from Rifle, Colorado - Rifle CSP2_sed 10_1 (SPAdes) (version 2) | ecosystem: Environmental > Terrestrial > Deep subsurface > Rock core/Sediment | place: Rifle... | reverse complement strand
GCGGTCAGGCTCGTCTTGCCGTGGTCGATGTGGCCGATCGTGCCCACGTTGACGTGGGGCTTGGTGCGCTCGAACTTCTTCTTCGCCATCGCGTGCGCTATCGACTCCTCAAGTGCGGCGTGGCCGCGGGTCGGGGACTGGAGCCCACAATGGGACTTGAACCCATGACCTCTTCCTTACCAAGGAAGTGCTCTGCCAGCTGAGCTATGTGGGCCCGGTGCGGGGCTAGGGTCTCACACCAGGGTGGATATTGGTGGGCAGGGAGGGAATCGAACCCCCACAGTCGAAGACGGCTGATCTACAGTCAGCGGAGCTCACCACCTGCTCAACCTACCCACGGGGGTCACCGCGTTCCCCGGGAACGAGCCCGGATGGTGAAGAGGGGACGAAACGCGGCGAGCTCTTCACTTGGAGCCGACGACGGGACTCGAACCCGGAACCGGCGGTTTACAAAACCGCTGCTCTACCAATTGAGCTACGTCGGCGCGACTGGGGAGTTTACAGCACGCGGCCGCGGACGCGCAATCCGGCGTGCCGGACGGGGGCTCAGGGCAGGGTATCGTCGCTCCCGACGGGGGCCTCGCCGGTCTTCCTGCGACGCACGGGGCGCCTCGGCTTCTCCGGGCCGGCGGCGTCGGCGGCCGCTGCCTCCGTCGGCGGCGCGTCCCGGGCTGCCCCGAGCTCGACCTCGGCGGTGCCGTCCGGCGGCTCCGGCGCGCGCTGGCCGGCGGCCTCCAGGAGCATGACGGAACCGGCTACAGCAGCGTTGAGCGAGGCGATTCGGCCGCGCATCGGGATCCGCACGGCCAGGTCGAGGCGTCGGCGCACGGGACCCGACAGTCCGCGTCCCTCGCTGCCGACGACGAGCGCCAGCGGTCCGCGCAGGTCGGCCTCCCGGTAGGTCAGCGTCGCGTCGGCGTCGGCGCCGACGAGCCTGAGACCGCGCACGTGCAGATCGGCCAGGGCGGCCGGCAGGTCGTCCACGGGCACCATAAGCAGGTGCTCCACGGCGCCCGCGGAGGCCTTCACGGCAGACGGCGTCAGCGGTGCCGCGTGGCGCGTGGGGAACATGACGCCGTGAACGCCGGCAGCCTCGGCCGTGCGCAGCAGGCTGCCCACGTTGTGGGGATCCTCGAGCGAGTCGAGGACCAGGATCAGGGGCCGCTCACCGCGCTCGAGCGCGCGAACGAGCACCTCGTCGAGGGTGGCCCAGCGCCGGGGTGCGACGACAAGCGCCACGCCCTGGTGTCCGTCGAAACCGGCCACGGCGGTGAGGGTCCCGCCCTCGACCTCGACGACCGGGATGCGCAGGGTCGTGGCATGGAGGACCAACGCCTCGAGCGCGGCCCTGCGGTTGGGCACCACGAGCAGGCGGTGCGCCGTGCGACGGGCGGCGAACGCCTCCTCGACCGGGCGCCGCCCGGCGACGAGCTCCTCGTCAGGGCCCAGGAGTCCCTCCAGCGGAACCTCCGGCTCCGGCGCCACGGCCCCGGCCTCGGGCCGGTACCCCGGGCGAAACGGCGGCCCGTAGGGAGGCCGGTAGGCAGGTCGCGCCGGCGGCCGGTCCGGGCGCTGGTCGGCCGACGGAGGTCCGCCGTGCCCCCGATCCGGTCGCGGGCCGCGACCGCCCGGCCCCTGACCGGCCGCCGGTTCGTGGCGCTGGGGCGGGCGAGGTGCCGGTCCGGCGCCGAAGCCGGTGCCGCTGCCCGGACGACGCCAGGGCGCCTGGCCCGGCCGACCGCCCTCGGGCGGTCGCGTGGGACGCTCCCACGGTGGGCGCCGCTCATGATCGGCGGGGAGCCGGTCCGGGCCGCGGTGAGGCCGGCCCCCGGTCGGTCGCGCCCCGTACGGACGCTCCTCCCCGTGACGTGCGTCCCGCGGCCGGTCGCCCGGCGGTCGGTCGTCGGGCGGTCGGTCGCCGGCTGGACGGGCCCGGAAGGATCCGGGCCGGCCCCCGGCCGGACGTCCCTGACCCGCGCGCGGCCCCGGGGCTCCCCCGCGCCGTGGGCCGGCCCCGCCGGGGGGATGGCGCCGCCGCTCATCGGGGCGATCGGGCCGCGGCTTACCGCCCGGCATGCTCGACCTCCGCCGCGCGCCGCCAGCGCTGACCGTCACGGGTGTCCTCGACGGCGATACCGCGTGCCGCCAGCTCGTCGCGGAGCCGGTCCGCGGTCGCCCAGTCGCGGGCCGCACGAGCCGCCGCGCGCTCCTCGAGGAGTGTCGACAGGTCGGTGGGCAGCTCCGCGGCATCCTCCTCGGCGACCGCGAGGACCCGGTCCAGGTCGCGCACGAAGGCCGCCACCCGGACCGCATCGGCGGTCGAGAGTGCCCGCGCGTCCAACCGCCGGTTCACCTCGCGGGCGAAGTCGAACAGGGCCGCCAGGGCCGGCGAGATGCTGAGATCGTCGTCGAGCGCGGCACTGAAGGCGGCGCGTGTCGCATCGAGCAGCGCGGGCATGGTGGGGTCGTCGGGGCGGCCCTCGCGGTAGGCGTCGAGGGCGGCGAGGAAGGTGGAGAGCCGCTCGACCGCCGCCGCGGCCGCCACGAGCGTCTCGTCGCTGAACTCGAGCGGGGCGCGGTAGTGAGCGGCAAGGAGCGCGTAGCGCAGCGCCCGGGGAGAGAAGCCGCGCTCATAGACCTCGGCGGGTCGTTCGATGTTGCCCTCGCGCTTGGCCATCTTCTGGCCACCCATCTGCAGGTGGGCGCAGTGCAGCCAGGTGCGCACGAAGGGCCGGCCGGTGGCCGCCTCCGACTGGGCCATCTCGTCCTCATGGTGGGGGAAGACCAGGTCGATGCCGCCGGTGTGCAGGTCGAACGAGGGACCGAGCTCCTTCATGCTCATGGCCGAGCACTCGATGTGCCAGCCCGGCCTGCCCTCGCCGATGCGGGTGCGCCAGCTCGGCTCGCCGGGCTTCGGCCCCTTCCAGAGAGCGAAGTCGCGCACGTCGTCCTTGCCGTAGTCGTCGGCCTCGACCCGCTCGCCCACGCGCAGCTGGCTCGGGTCGAGGCGCGCCAGCCTGCCATAGGCGGGCCAGCTCGCGATGCGGAAGAAGATCGAGCCGTCGTCGGTACGATAGGCGTGGCCCTTCTCGAGCAGCGTCTCGATCAGGGCGACCATCTCCTCGATGTGCGCGGTGGCTCGCGGCAGGACGTCCGGTGTCATCATGCGCAGCCGGCGCAGGTCCTCGAGGAAGGCGGCCTCGTGGCTAGCCGTCAGCTCGCCGATGGGCATGCCCTGCCTGACCGCGTCCCGGATGATCTTGTCGTCCACGTCGGTGATGTTCATGACCCACTTCACCGGGTAGCCGTGCCAGGCCAGGTAGCGGCGCAGCAGGTCGGCGAAGAGGAAGCTGCGGAAGTTGCCGACGTGCGCGGGCGCGTACACGGTGGGGCCGCAGCTGTAGATGCGCACGAGTGCCGGGTCGAGCGGCACGAACTCCTCGAGCGCGCCGCCGAGCGTGTTGCGGAAACGGAGCGTCATCGCCGCATCACCGTGGCGAGTGCCTGCGCGGCGATCGATCGTCCAGCACCCTCTGGCCCATCGAGGTTGCCGGACGAGGCGCGCACGGAGACGGCCTCCGGCGCCAGGTCGAGCAGGCGGGCGATGACGTCGCGCATGGCATCGAGGCGCTCCGCGCCGAGGCGGGGCCGGGCGCCGACGATCAGCAGGTCGAGCCCGGCCGGCCGCCAACCCAGCGCGCCGATCCGGCGCACGATCTCGGCCAGCAGCTCGCGCGAGTCGACACCGCGCGTGGACGGGTCGCCCGCCGGGAAGATCCGGCCCAAGTCGCCCTGACCGGTCGCTCCGAGCAGCGCGTCGGCCACCGCGTGCAGCGCGACGTCTCCGTCGGAATGGCCGTGCAGCCGTGGGGCGGCGGGGATGACGATGCCGCCGAGGGCGAGCCCGTCCTGCGGCCCGAACGGGTGGCTGTCCCTGCCCTGCCCCACGCGGGGTGGCCCGAGGCGGTGCGCGAGGATCGCGCCGGCTCGCTCGAGGTCCTCGGGTGTCGTCACCTTCAGGTTGTCCGCGTCGCCGAGAACCGTCACGACGCGAGCGCCGCTCGCCTCGAGCAGCGCGGCCTCGTCGGTGAACTCCTCCGGGCCGTCCGGTGCGTGAGCGGCGAAAGCGGCGACAAGCAGCTCGCGGCGGGCGCCCTGGGGAGTCTGCGCGGTCACGAGATCGGCTCGATCCACGGTGCCCGCGACGACGCCGGCCTCGAGGCGCTTGAGGGTCTCGGCCAGCGGACGGACCGGGATGGCCGCGCCGTGCTCCGCGGTGGCGGCGGCGACCCGGTCCACGAGCCCGGGGCTGACCAGGGGGCGGGCGCCGTCGTGGACCAGCACGACCGGCGCGTCGGTCGCGGCCAGGCCCGCGGCCACCGACGCCTGGCGGCGCGACCCCCCGGCGACGACCACCACCCCGTGCGCCCGGAGCCAGGGCTCGGCGCCCAACGTTTCCACGCCATCGCGTGGTGCGACGACCACCACCCGCCGCACCGACCGGGCCGCCGCCACCGCGTCGATGGTCCAGGCCAGCAGCGCTCGCCCGAGGAGCGGAGCGTGCAGCTTGTCGATGCCGCCCATGCGACGGCTGGCGCCGGCGGCGACGATGATGGCGTCGGCGACGCCCGCGAGCTCCGTCATCGATCGGGGCGCGGGTGCGCGAAGACCATTCGGCCGGCCACGGTCTGCAGCACGCGGGTGACGGTGACGTCGAGCTCGCGATCGAGGTAGCGCCCGCCGCCCTCGACCACGATCATCGTGCCGTCGTCGAGGAAGGCGACGCCCTGACCGGCTTCCTTGCCCTCCTGGATGACCTTCACGTGGAGCTCCTCGCCGGGCAGGAAGGCGGGCTTCACCGCGTTCGCGAGATGGTTCACATTGAGGACCCGCAGGCCTTGCAGGTCGGCCACCCGGTTGAGGTTGAAGTCGTTGGTGAGGATCGCCGCGCCGCGCGCTTTGGCCAGCGCCACGAGCTTGAGGTCCACTTCGGCGATCTCCGGGAAGTCCTGCTCGACGATCTCGACCGGGACGCGTTCCTCCTTCTGGAGCGAGGAGAGGATCTCCAGGCCGCGCCGTCCGCGGTTGCGCTTGTGGGCGTCGGGGTGATCGGCGATGTGTTGCAGTTCGGCCAGCACGAAGCGCGGGACGACCAGCGTCCCGAAGAGGAAGCCCGACGCGGCGATGTCGGCGATGCGGCCGTCGATGATGGCGCTGGTGTCGGCAACGATGACCGGGCCCGAAGAGGGCGGGGGCTCGTCGGAACGGTGCGCCGGCAGCAGCCCCAGGGCTTCGATCGCCTCCAGCAGATCGTGACGCTTCACGACCGTCACGCCCAGCATGCCCAGCCCGAGCACCGCGGAGACGCCGAGCGGCAGGAAATCGCCGTACGGCGAGGGCAGGCTCGACAGCGGCAGGCCCATGAGGAGACCCATCAGCAGGCCCACGAGCAGGCCGGCGACGGCCGTCACGAACTCGCCGGTGGAGAGCCGCTGCACCGCCCGGATGACGGCGCCGGCGGGCACTACGGTCAGGTAGGGCAGGATCATGAAGCCCACCACGCCCCAGGCGATGACCCAGGCGGCAAGCATGAAGCCACCGTATGGGGAGTCGGCGAAGAGGCCGCCCGCCGGTCCGCCGGCTGCTGCGATCTGCAGCGCGACGAGCGTGCCGATGAGCGCCCCGAGGACCCGAACCAACCTAGACATGCGGCCGCGGAGCGTAGCATACGAACCGCTCGCGACGGCCGGGCGGCCCTCCGGCGATCCGCTCAGCTGCCGCTCCGTCGGCGTCCGTCGCCGCTGCCGTCCGTGCCGAGCCCGACGGCCAGCGCCTCGCGCAGCGTCGACACTCCGACGACCTCGAATCCCGGCACCACGGGGCGAGTCGCGCCGTCGCCGGCGGGCACGATGGCCCGCGCGAAACCGAGGCGGGCCGCTTCTCGCAGGCGGCGTTCGAGCCCGACGACCGGCCGCAGCTCGCCCAGCAGTCCCACCTCGCCGCAGACCACCGTCGCCGGATCGAGGGCGCGGTCCCGATGCGACGAGGCCAGCGCGAGGGCGAGCGGCAGGTCGAGCGCCGGTTCCGCCACGGAGAGGCCGCCGGCGAGGCTGGCGTAGAGATCCTGACCACCGATCGCGATCCCCGCTCGCCGGCCGAGCACGGCGACGAGGAGTGCCAGACGGTTGGGGTCGCAGCCGCTCACCGTACGCCGTGGCATGCCGGCCGTCGCGGGCGCCACCAGCGCCTGCACCTCGACGAGGAGCGGCCGGCTGCCCTCGAGCGTGGCCGCCACCACGCTGCCGGCGGCCCCGGACGGGCGCTCGGTGAGGAAGGCGCGCGCCGGATCGGAGACCTCGACCAGCCCGGAGCCGACCATCTCGAAGACGCCGATCTCCTCGGTCGAGCCGAAGCGGTTCTTGGCCGCGCGAAGAAGCCGGAAGGCGCCGTAGCGGTCGCCCTCGAGGGCCAGCACGGCGTCGACGAGGTGCTCGAGCGTCTTCGGACCGGCCAGGCTGCCGTCCTTCGTGACGTGGCCCACGAGGATGACCGCGGTGGTGCTCGTCTTGGCGAACTCGGCCAACCGGGCCGCGGACTCGCGCACCTGGCCCACCGACCCCGCCGGGCCTTCCATGGCCTCGACGGTCACGGTCTGGATGGAGTCCACGACGAGGAGCCGTGGCGCCTCTCGGCGCGCGGCCTCGACGATGCGCTCGACATCCGTCTCGGCGACGACCCGCACCGCGTCGCCAGCCGGTCCGTCCAGGAGGCCGAGACGCTGGGCCCGCAGGCGCAGCTGTCCTGCCGACTCCTCCCCGGAGGCATACAGCACGCTCGCCGTCGCCTCGCCGGAAGCGGCCGCGATGCCGGCCGCGGCCTCGAGGACGAGCGTCGACTTGCCGATGCCGGGCTCGCCGCCCAGCAGGACGATGGACCCGGGGACGAGCCCGCCGCCGAGCACGCGGTCGAGTTCGCCGATGCCGGTCGGCCGTCGCTCCACGTCGAGAGCGGCCAGGGCACGAAGGGGCTGGACGACGCCCGGCTCACGTGGCACTGCCGGCCGTCGGGCGCTGCGCGCGGGCGCATCGCGCACGAGCGTCTCGACCAGCGTGTCCCAGGCACCGCAGCCGCGGCACTGGCCCTCCCAGCGGAGGTGAGCGGTGCCGCAGGCCTGGCAGACGTAGCGGCTCTGCGGCCGCGCCACGCCTAGCGCGCCTCGACGGCGGTCTTCTCGGCGAGCGGCTCGATCGTCAGACCGGCCTCCTCGGAGCGGTCCACGACGATCGTCTGTCCGATGGCGAAGCGGCCCACGAGAAGCGCTTCGGCGAGCGGGTCCTCGACCATGTTCTGGATCACCCGCCGCAGGGGACGTGCGCCGTAGTCGGCGTCGTACCCGATCTTGATGATGTGGTCCTTCGCCGCCTGGGAGACCTCGAGCCCGATGCCCTGGGCCTTGAGCTGCTCGCGCACGCGCGCGAGCATGAGGTCCACGATCTGCCGGATCTCTTCGACGGTCAGCGAGCGGAAGACGACGAGCGAATCGACGCGGTTGAGGAACTCGGGACGGAACTGCGACTTCAGCTGGTCGAGGACCTTCTCGCGCATCCGGTCGTACTGCTGGTCGGCCCGCTGCGCCTCGGTCACGCTGACGGCATGGAAGCCGAGGCTGGTGTCCTTCAGCAGCGACTTCGCGCCGACGTTGCTGGTCATGATGATGACCGTGTTGCGGAAGTCCACCCGGCGGCCCTTGGCATCCGAGAGATGCCCGTCCTCGAGGATCTGCAGGAGGATGTTGAAGACCTCGGGGTGGGCCTTTTCGATCTCATCGAGCAGCACGACCGAGTAGCTCTTGCGGCGCACGGCCTCGGTCAGCTGACCGCCCTCCTCGAAGCCCACGTAGCCGGGGGGCGCACCCACCAGGCGGCTGACGTTGTGGCGCTCCATGAACTCGCTCATGTCGATCTTGATGAGCGCGTCCTCGGAGCCGAACATGAACTCGGCGAGGCTCTTGGCCAACTCCGTCTTGCCGACGCCGGTGGGGCCGAGGAAGATGAACGATCCGATCGGCCGCTTGGGATCCTTGAGGCCGGCCCGGGCGCGGCGGACGGCCTTGCTGATCGTCTCGATGGCCTCCTGCTGGCCGATCACGCGTGCGTGGAGGGCCTCCTCCATGTGCAGCAGCCGGTCCGACTCCTCCTGCGCGATCCGCGTCACGGGGATGCCGGTCCACATCGCCACGACCTGGGCGATGTCCTCGTCGGTCACCACCGGCTGGTCCGCGGACTGGCGCTCTCGCCAGTCGCTGCGCAACTGGTCGAGCGCCGACTTGGCCACCGCCTCCGCGTCGCGCAGGGCGGCCGCGCCCTCGTAGTCCTGGCTGTTGATGGCCGCGTCCTTCTCCTTCGTGACGCGCTCCAGCTCCTTCTGCGCCGCCTTGAGCTCGGTCGGCGTGGTGCTGGAGCGAAGGCGCACGCGGCTGGCCGCCTCGTCGATGAGGTCGATGGCCTTGTCGGGCAGGTGGCGGTCCGTGATGTAGCGGACCGAGAGGTCCGCCGCCGCCTTCACCGCCTCGTCGCTGATGCGGACCTTGTGGTGTTCCTCGTAGCGCGAGCGAATACCGAGGAGGATGTCGATCGTCTGCTCGAGCGTGGGCTCCTCGACCATCACCGGCTGGAAACGACGCTCGAGCGCGGCATCGCGCTCGATGTACTTGCGGTACTCGTCGAGCGTGGTGGCCCCGATGCACTGGAGCTCGCCGCGGGCGAGCGGCGGCTTCAGGATGTTGGCGGCGTCGATCGCGCCCTCCGCAGCGCCGGCGCCCACGAGCGTGTGCAGCTCGTCGATGAAGAGGACCGCGTCGTTCGTGCTGCGAAGCTCCTCGATGATCTTCTTGAGGCGCTCCTCGAACTCGCCGCGGTACTTCGTGCCGGCCACGAGGGATCCGATGTCGAGCGTCAGCACGCGCTTGTTGAGGAGGGTTTCGGGCACGTCGCCGGAGACGATCCGCTGTGCCAGCCCCTCGGCGATGGCCGTCTTGCCGACGCCGGGTTCACCGATGAGGGCCGGGTTGTTCTTGGTGCGCCGGGAGAGGATCTGGATGACCCGCTCGATCTCCTTCTCGCGCCCGATGACGGGGTCGATCTTGCCGGCCCGGACCGCGTCGGTGAGGTTGATGCCGAGCTGGTCCACCGTGGGCGTCTTGCTGGCCCGCTTCGTCTCGGCCGCGGGACCGACGCTGCTCGACTGGGACAGGACGCGGATGACCTCGTGGCGGACCTTGTCGAGGTTCACGCCGAGCGATTCCAGGACGCCGGCGGCGATGCCTTCGCCCTCGCGCACGAGTCCCAGCAGCAGGTGCTCCGTACCGATGTAGTTGTGACCCAGACGCCGGGCCTCGTCGATGGCCAGCTCGATGACGCGCTTGGCACGGGGCGTGAGGCCCACCTCGCCCACGACCGGCCGATCGCCGCGCCCGATGATGAACTCGACGGCGGTGCGCACCTTGGCCAGCTCGACGTTCATGTTCTCGAGGACCCGCGCCGCGACGCCCTCGCCCTCGCGCACGAGCCCGAGCAGCAGGTGTTCCGTCCCGATGTAGTTGTGGTTGAACCGCTGCGCTTCGTCCTGGGCCAGGGTCAGGACCTTGCGCGCGCGATCCGTGAACTTGTCGAAACGGTCCATCCGGTCGAACGCCTGTTCTGCTTGGAGACGGGAGTCCGCCGCCTGCGGGCTATCCTAGCATGCGCTACCGGGCGATCCGCCGCCCGGAAAGGGGGGACGCCCCGCCCCATCCAGCGCGGGAGGGATGCGACGAGACCAGCCGGCGGGCCGACGGGTCTCGGGCGCGTCCGGTCAGAGAGCGAAGGTCAGGCCTCGACGGCCGGCTCCTGCTCGGCGACGACGGGAGCCTCGGCCACCTCGGCGACAAGCGGGGCCTCGGCCTCCGCAGTGGGGGTCCCGGCGACGGCCTCGACGGCCGGCTCCGGCTCGGCGACGACCGACGTCTCGGCGACCGGCTCGGCCTCGGTGACGAGCGGGGTCTCGGCGACCGCCTCGACGGCCACCTCGGCGACAAGCGGGGCCTCGGCCACCTCGGCGACTGCCGGGGCCTCGGCCTCCGCGGCAGGGGTCTCGGCGACCGCCTCGGCGGCCGGTTCCTCCTCCGCGACGCCCGGCGTCTCGGCGACCGGCTCGGCCGCGGCGACGACCAGAGCCTCGGCCACCTCGGCGACAACCTCGGCCGGCTCGTCCTCGGCCGCGGCCATCTGCTGGCGGACCTGGGCGAACGCGGCGGCGAGCGTGTTGTCGATGCCGCCTTCGGGCTCCTGGACCGCCTGCGACGAGTCATACGACCGTTCGGGTCGTGCCCGACGCGGCTCCCGCGGCTCGGGCGCGGCAGGGCGCGCCGGCGGCTCCTCGGCCTGCTTGAGGCTGAGGCCCAGGCGGTGCCGCTCGGAGTCGAGCGAGATGATCTTCAGCTTCAGGCTCTGCCCCTCGTGGACGACGTCGCCCGGGTGAGCCACGCGCTGGTGGGAGAGCTCGCTGATGTGGATGAGCCCCTCGAGCCCCTCGCGGACGCGCACAAAGGCGCCGAAGTTGACGATCTTCGTGACCGTGCCGTCGATGATGTCCCCGACCTTGAAGTCGGCCACGGTGGAATGCCACGGATCGGGCTGGAGACGGCGGATCGAGAGGCTGATCCGGCCGCGCTCATGGTTGATGTCGATGACCTCGGCCTCGACCTCCTCACCGACCTTGTAGCCGGCCTCGGGGTTGTTGACCTTGTTCCAGGACAGCTCGCTCTTGTGGACCAGACCGTCGATGCCGCCGAGGTCGATGAAGACGCCGAACGGCGCGATCGAGCGGACCGTGCCGGTGACCTTCTGGCCGACCTGGAGACTGCTGAACAGCTCGTCGCGCTTCTCGCGGCGCTCCTCATACAGGGCGACCTTCTCGGAGAGGATCAGCCGATTGGCCTTGCGGTTGACCTCGAGGATCTTCAGGCGGAGCTTGCGACCGACGAACGGCTGCAGCTTCTCGGCGATCTCCTGGGCCGCGTCGCGCGGCTGGTCGTTCTGGGGTCGCCGCGGGAAGTCCACGATCTGGCTGATGGGCACGAACCCGCGGATGCCGCAGTCGACGATGAGGCCGCCCTTGTTGTGGTCGATGACCGGGGCCTCGATGACCACGCCCGCATCGAACTGCTCCTGCATCGAGCGCCACTTGCGCTCCAGGCCGGCGCGACGGAGCGACAGGACCGCGTGGCCCTCGTTGGACTCCGGCTGCAGCACGTAGACCAGGACCGTGTCGCCGATGTGGAGCTGGGGCTGGGACTCGGTGCTCCGACCGAAGAGCTCGCGGTTGCTGACCACGCCTTCCGACTTGGCGCCGATGTCGACGAGGATCTCGTCCTTGTCGATGCGGACCACCGTGCCCTCGACGACATCACCGTGCTTGAAGCTGCGGATATCGCCGCTCTGCTCGCTGAGCAGCTCCTCCATCGTCGTCGGCTCGGGGCCGAGGTCGCGGGGCGCGGGCGGGGGCTCGGCGGCGGGAGCTGCAGCGATCTCCTCAGCGGCGACCACCTCCGCGACGGCCTCGACGGCTTCCACGGCCTCGACGGCCTCCACGTCGGAGACGGCGGGGGGGGCCTCGGCGGGGGCGTCGTCGACGACGGGCTGCACGACGGCCTCGACGGCCTCGATTGCCTCGATTGCCTCCTCGGCGCCGGTGGACGCAACCTCGGCGGTCGGGTCTTCGAGAAGCGCCTCCACGACGGCGGTGTCGATGATCTCGGTGGTGGTGGCGGGCTCGTCGGCGACGGCAGTCGCGACGCTCTCATCGCCAGCTGGCATCTCGGCGGCGTTCACCTCCGGCTCCGGCTGGGGCCCGTCCTGCTGCTCTACGGTCAAGCTCATGGTCTCCTTCGGTCGAACTCCATCCGGGAAACGATCAAGGCCCGAGCGGACGCCCGGGCCTTCGCACGTCGAGGGGTGGTCGTCCGTGTCCCGTCGGGCTCGTCAGACTCCTTCGTCGCGGTCGGCACGCGCATGCGCCGTGGCGCTCGTCCCCGGAAGGGCCCGCGCATACTACCATGCGCCCGCATCCGCAAACAACGGAAGCGAGGGACGCGCCCCTGCCCGAGTTGCCCGACCTCGCCGTCCTCGCCGACGCCTTCCAGACCGCTCTCGCCGGG
>Ga0209640_10004502_pt1 | contig 12196 bp, 14 predicted proteins | sample RifCSP10_1_FD_184018 | JGI IMG/M metagenome (GOLD analysis project Ga0209640, IMG submission 184018) | Soil microbial communities from Rifle, Colorado - Rifle CSP2_sed 10_1 (SPAdes) (version 2) | ecosystem: Environmental > Terrestrial > Deep subsurface > Rock core/Sediment | place: Rifle... | reverse complement strand
AGGAGCACCTCGCCACCGACGAAGAGCGCCAGAGCGGCTACGTCTTCGACGAGCGGCGCGTAGAGCAGAAGGTGAATGGGGCGGGACGCGTCACCGATGAGTCGGTGAAGGTCTACGAAGTGTATCCGGGTTTGCCCGGTGAGGATCGTTACCGCCGGCTCGTCGAGGAAGACGGACGGTCGACACGACCCGACAGGCTGGCGCAGCAGGACATCGCGCGCCGGAAGAAGGCAGAGGAGTACGCGCGCAGGCAGGCGGTCGCATCTGAGCGCCAGAAGGACGCGCGAGAGCAGGACAAGGCCCGCCGGGAATACTCCGCCGCGGTCGAAGACATCTTCCGCATCTACGACATCCAGATGCTGCGGCGTGAACCGATCGAGGGCATCAACACGATCCTCGCCACGTTGACACCGAAGTCCGGCGCCAGACCTCAGACCGGCGATGGAAAGGTGATGCGGCATTTCAAGGCCCGCGCCTGGATCAGCGAGTCGGACTACGAACTGGTGCGGGTGGAGATCGAGGCCATCGACAACCTGTCCTTCGGTCTCGGCCTGCTTGCGCGCGTGCACAAGGGGACGGTCGCGACCTACCAGCGTCGCAAGGTCAACGGCGAGACGTGGCTTCCCGCAGAGGTGACGTGGACGGCGAGCGCGCGTGTCCTGCTGCTGCGGCGCCTTCGGCTGCGCGGCGTGTCCGAGTTCTCCAACTACCGCCGCTACAGCGTGGACACGAAGACGACGATCGGCGCGCCCCGCTGATCAGAACTCAACTCGGCGCCGGATACGGCACGCAGGGCGGCGGACCTGCTTGATTACCGCCGAATCGTCCGGTCGATGAAGTCCAGGATCTCGCGCGACACGCTCGTGTCCGCCGTCCCGACCGACAGCAATTGCGACACGTGGTTGTGTCCGAGGCTTTGCCTGTACCGCGGCTGCGCGCGCTTCTCGATGAGCTCCGCGAACAACTGCGCTTCCGGACCGAAATAATGCGGATCGTCAAACTCCGCCGTCGTGAACAGCACGGGAATATCGGTGCGCGTGACGTGGCCCGTCACCACCATCTCCGGCCAGCGCGACGTGTCTTCACCGAAGTACGCGAGCTCGCCTTTCGAAGGCGCGGAGAAGTCAAACGTGTACGGCCCCGAGAACAGCACCGCGCCCGCGGGGCGCGCGGTTCCAGGCAGCAGCAGTTCAGGTCTGAAGACATACGTGGCCGTGTGCAGCGCACCGGTCGAGATTCCGCACACAAAGATGTGATTCGGATCGCCGCCGAATTCCGCGGCGTGGTCGCGCAGCCACGTCACCACCGCGCCGACGTCGCGCGCTCCCTCGGGCCACTTGGAATCGGGTGCCAGGCGATACCCGGCGTTGACCCCCACGAACCCGATGCTCGCGAAGTAGGCGGCGAAGGTCGGCGTGTTCTCGCGACTGCCGCCGATCAATCCCCCGCCATGGAACACCACGACGACGGGGACGGGGCGTTCCGACCGGCGCAGCGTCGCCGTGTGGATGTCGATCTTCTGGCGTTCGTGCGGCCCGTATGCAATGTTCGCCGTAACTTTGACCTCGGTTGCGTCATACACGCGGGGCTGGGAGGCGTAGATCTTGTAGGTTTCCGGAATGGTGGCCTTCGGGAGCTGGGCGGCGATGTCTGGCGGCATGCCGTTCCGGGTAATCTCCGCGGAGCTGAGGCCGCGCTCCGCCGGCGATGACCACCGGAACGCTTGCGTGGCCTCCCGCGAATCATCGCAGCGATCCAGGACCACATCCCGCCGGTGATAGACGGGAGAGATCAGGACCGGCGTCCCGGCCGGCTGCCCCTTCTCCACGGAGAGCGAGATGCACAGATCGGGGCGCGATGCGGGACTGATACGGCCCCACGCCATCGACCAGAGCTGCGTGGGCGCTGACGCGCAGGGTTTCACCAGCAGCCCGGCTCCGGGATCGAGGCTGGCCGCGGCCAGGCACCGGTCGTATTTCGGTGCGCGGATCGCTCCGCCGGCTGCCCGCTCGAAGCTTTGATCGTCGAGAGGTCCTCCGTACTTGCACGTGTGGGCCTGCAGGGGATCATCGAGCCGCAGCGTCTGCCCCTCGCCGCGAATATCCAGGCAGTACCCGCGCGCGTCGTCCAGGGTATGGATCGTCCGCAGCAGGCCGCTGTCGGCGAAGCCTAGTGCGGGATTCAACACGACAAAGGAAAGCGCGATCAGTGTCGAGAGGCACACGCGAGACATAGGCTTCCTCCAGACGTTCACAACGCGGATCACTGCCCGCCGGCGATGCACTTCAGGCCGCTGGCCGCAGGGTTGCCGCCACCCCATCCACAGCAGTAGCGCGTGCAGGCCGCCGGCGGCGTGTACCGCTCCCTCAGTGTTTTCCGATATTCGGGATAGATCGTCTCAGCGCCCCCATGGGCCGCGTCCAGCGGCAGGTTGTAAATCTTCGCGAAGGTGTCCGCGTCGGGATTGGTTCCCGGCAGAAAGTGCGGAACCGAGCCCGGCTTGTCGAGTGTGGCCAGCTCGGTGAACGGGAAACAGGTCGGATTCGTGGCGGGCGCATTCCCGCGCGGATTCAGCCTGTAGCTGCCGGTTTGCGCCAGAGGCTGCTCCAGATAGATCGGATCCTCGGTAATGCCCATGACGGTCAGGAGATCCCCGTGCCGCACGAAGTGGAGCGTCAGCGTCGCCCTGTCGCTCAACGGTACACCGTTGCGCCGCATGATGCCCCTTTTCATGTGCGTCATGCGCGCCACCAGTCGATCGCCCACCCAGTCTCCAGTCGTGAAGCCGGAGAACGAATGCACCGCATACGGGGAGGGGTGCGGGCGCCCGTCCATCCAGATCGTGATCGGCGCACGGTCGCTCCCGCCGGCGCTGACCCTCCACGCCAGGACGTCGCCGGTGACGGGGTCGTTCACGCGCTCGATCACGATGTTGTGCGGGGCGAACAGGAGATAGTTCTCCGTGTAATCCATGCACCCGCGCTCGGTCATCGACAACACACCCGAGGTGTAGCTCAGCGCCGCCGTCCGCGCCTCGTCGTTGATCGGGAGCCCCGTGTAATCGGCGAGATCCGGTCCCGCCCCTCGTGCCATGTTGTCCTGCTGGTTGATGGCGCCCCACTGCCCGGAGAGATCGACTTGCGCGGATGCGGGCACGGCCAGCGCCAGGAACGTGAAGACTCCCGCAGCCGCGATCCGGTTCACGACCTTAGAACCTAGCGGAGCAGGGCGTCGGATCCCATTTCGCACCGTCGGGCTCCTTCTTGAAATGCACCGGGACAATCCATGGCTGCTGCAGGTACACGGGATCTTCGACGATGAGGAGGAGAAGGATTCTCTGCTCGCCCGCCGATCCGTCGATGAGGTCCCAGTACTCGGTCATCGTGGTCTCGGCGCTGTAGGGGACGCCGTTCTTCCGGAGATAGCCGGGACGCAGACGTGTGGTCTCGACGACCAGCGTTCCTCCGCGCGCCCCGCGACCGCCCTGCGTCTGCCAGCGGGCGAGCGACTCTCCCTGCAGTGACGGGGAGCTGCCCGGCGATGTCCGGTTGCCGAAATGAAGCAGCCGCGTCTGCATCCCGTGATCGGCCTCGACGCGAAGCGTGCTCTCATCGAGCCACGTGATGTGCAGGCGGGTCGGCGCGCGCATCAGCCCGGGCGCGCCGTAGGACTTGCACGACTCGCCGGCGGCCTCATCCTTCGCGGGGTCCCACGCATCGGCGACCTTCTGCGCAGCCGGAGTAATCGGAATGCTCTGATAATCCCCTTTCGCGGGTGTCACCATCCGCCAGCGCCAGTCTTCGGTGATCTCGGCGACCCAGTATCCCGTCACATCGATCGGCGCGGCGGCCCGTGCCGCCGGCGGCTGAGCGTTCCCACGCTGCGCGGATACGCCCGCCGGCAGCGAGAGCAGCACCGCTGTTGCCACGGCCGAGCGCGCCACGCCTCTCATCACTTCGCCGTCAGGCTCCTGTAGACCGCCGTGACGAACATGTCGTTTGTCCACGGTCCGGTGTCCGGCCCGTATTGCCTGCGATACCCCTTCGTCGGGTCGGCTTTCCTGATCTGCTCCAGGCTCATGCCTTTCTTGATCATGTCTGCAATGCGATCGCGGATGACGGTCACCATGTCGCGGTACTCGACGACGTCGGCCTGATCGGCCACGCGGCCGTGACCAGGGATGATGAACGTCCGATCCTCATGCCACACGAGCGGCGCGGGCGGGACGGCCAGGTCGATCAGTCGATTGAGCGCCGCAATTTCGCCGTCGATCGTGCCGCCGTTGTCCAGATCGATCACCGGAAAATGCCGGAAGTCCAGGATGTCGCCGGCGACGACGACGTCCGCGCGGCGGAAGAAGACGATGGTGTCGGCGTCGGAGTGCGCCGCCGGCTGATAGAACATCTGAACCCCATCGCCGTTGAGATAGAGCGACCTGACGCGCGCGCCCGTGTACGCTTCCGTCGGCCAGCCGGTCGCCGGGAACGCCTCCTTGTCGCCGGCGCTCATCCGGGTGAGCACGTTTTCATGCGCCATGATGCCCGCGGCGCCCGAGTTCGTCTGGAAACTCGAGCCGGCAAAATTGCCGGCGGTCGGCGCGTATCGCAACAGCGTCTGGCCGGCCCTCGCAAGGACTGCATTGCCACCCACGTGTTCGGGATCGGCCCCCGTGTTGACGATGAAGCGAATGCGCGTGTCGGTGATTCGCTGAATCGCGGCCAGCACCTCGTCAGACATCTCCGCGGAGCCGCTGTCCACCAGCACCACGCCCATCCATCCGAGGTGGACGACGATGTTGCCGCCGGCGCCCGCCAGCATCCAGACGTTCGGCCGAACCTGGATCGCCTGGATCCCGGCGCTCTGCCGGGGCTGTTGCGCGCGAGCCACGTTCGCCGCGTCGATCGCGAGTAGAGCGAAAGCGATGACGAAACAGCCGATCGCCGGCACCCTGCCGCGTCCGACAGATGGGTTCATGCGCGGCTGATTATGGCTCAATCGAACCTTGACACCAACGACCCTGCTCCCGAATCATTAGCCGCAGTCAGAAAAAGGGGGTTGAGGTGAAGACGGCACGATTCCTTCTGTTCGCGCTGACCCTGTTCGCCGCGGCATCAACGGTCCGTGCACATCACTCCTTTGCGGCGACCTACGACGAAGGCAAGATGGTCAGGATCGAGGGCCGGCTCGTACTGTTTCAATTCCGGAATCCTCATTCATTCGTGAATGTCATGGCGCCCGATCCCGCGGGGCAGATGCAGCGGTGGACCGTCGAATGGGGCGGCGCCGGTCAGCTCGACGGACAAGGCGTGACTCGCGAGATCCTGCGGCCCGGCGACCATATCGTCATTACCGGCAATCCCGGCCGCAATCCCGCCGACTACCGGATCCGGCTGGTCACGCTTCTTCGTCCGTCAGACGGGTTCGGCTGGGGCCAGCGCCCGGGCCAGGTCGTCGATTAGACGTCGTCGTTTTATCGGGCCGCCACCAGCGCCCCCGTTATCGCGAGCGCCATCGCGCCGAGTCCGGCGGCGGTGACCGTCCGAAACCAGCCGCGCCCCACGACGACGGCGACTGTCAGCTTCAAAAGCGTGTTGGAGAGAATGCCGGCGGCAAGCGCGACGGCGGCCGTCGATACGGCACCCGGTGATGCCGTGCTGCGCGCCAGGGATAGCGTGAGCGCGTCGAGATCCGTCAGGCCGACAAACGCCGACGTCGCCACGAGGGCATCGGAGCCCCACCGGGCCTGGACGACCAGGATGACGAACAGGACCACCTGAAACAACGCGGTCATCTGTAGCGCCGCCCGCAGTTGTAACGGGGATTCGGCGGCTGCGCCGTCAGAGGCACCAGGCACGTTGGCGCGCCAGGCGGCCAGTACCGCGGACGTGCCCACCACGAACGCCAGGCCGGCATAGCGCGGAAGCTGCATCGCGAGGGAAGGGTTCAGGACGGCGCAGGCCACCATGACGCGCACCAGCATGATCGTGCAGGCGCCGATCACACCGGCCGCCAGCGCCAGACGTGGTGCCGCGTCCGGCCGGCTCTCCCGCGCGAACGTCAGCGTGACGGATGTCGACGAGATGATGCCGCCCAGCAGGCCCGAGACGATCACGCCTTGATGCGGCCCGATCGCACGCCGGGCAATCCAACCGACAAAACTCAGCCCTGAAAACAAGAGCACGAGCGCCCACAGTTCACGCGGCCGGATGGCATCGAGCGGTCCATATGGTCCCGGAGGGAGTAGCGGGAGGATGATGCACGCCAGCGCGGCGAATCGAGCGCTGGCGCGGAGGGCCGCATCATCGATGCGCGTCACCAGCGTGTGGAGTCGGGTCTTCTCCAGGAGCAGCACTGCCGTGGCAGCCACCACGGCACTGGCAAGCGCGACCTGGCCCGATCCTGCGAGCGTGCCGGCGGCGAGCACGACGATCGCCGCGACTTCGGTCGTCCCGTCGATGTCGACTCGACTCGCCGCCGCATAGGCAGCCACCACGAGTGCCGCTGACCCTCCGAGCAGAACAACGGCCAACGGAAGGAGCCCGCTGACTGACAACCACCCGGCCAGGCCGCCCAGTCCTCCCAGCAACGTAAACGTTCGAATCCCCCCGAAGCGGGCCTGCGGGCCGCTTGCGTGACCCGACCACTGCCGCTCGAGACCGATTGCCGCACCGCCCAGCGTCGCCACGCCGAGGCCAATGCCCATCGTCAGATCCACGCGATGCTCCTGTTAGACATTAAAGCTGTTTTCAGGATGCTGTAGCCAAGGGGACGGAGGCAACGGGAATCACAAGGAGGCACAGAGAAACGGAGACGAATGCCACGCCGGTGAGGCCGGCCCCTGTCGGGCCGGCACATGGATAGAGTGATGCCCCGAAAGCACGAGCCCTCATACCGTCACAGGCTTGTGCTTTCGGGGCATCGCTCTATCCATGCCGCGCGAAGCGCGCTCACCGGCGTGGCATCTCCGCGCCTCTGCGACTCTTTGTGATCGTGCTACGTGCTACTGCAAACGCACTAGTAGGAGGGCCGGCCCACGGCAACCCACTGCGAGCCGGGCCCCGGGGGGTTCCCCCGTCAGATCGTAGGGCGTGCGGTGGTCGCGGACGACGGCCGCGAGACCGTCGCCCGCAGGTTGAGCCGATTCGCGGTATTACGCCGCCTTGACTGTCTTGGCTGTCTTGGCGCCCGCCTTGACCGGCTCCTCGATGGCGATGCTGCGAGGCTTGACCTCGGCGCGCACCGGCAGCGGCACGGTCACTTCGAGCACGCCATTCTCGAATGTCGCCGTCACGTTGCCGAAGTTCACACCCTCAGGGAGCGGAATCGCGCGGTAGAAGCTCCCGTATTCACGCTCGCAGCGATAGAAGCTCTCCTCCTTTGTTTCAGCTTCGTGTTTCCGTTCGCCCGAGATCGTGAGGTAGCCGTCCACGGCTTCGACCTTGACGTCTTCCTTCTTGAGGCCCGGCAGGTCGGCTCTGGCGATCAGCCGGTTGTCCTTCTCGAACACGTCGACACTTGGAAACCAGGCCGCCGTCTTCGTGAATCCGCCGGTGCGGAAGGCCGGCCAGCCCGCCCCCTCGAAGATCCGGTCGAAGTCCGAGGTCATCCGGCCCAGCGCCGCGAATGGATCGAACCAGTCGCCGCGGCGTGTGAGCTCGGTCGATTTCCGGTTGAACATGGTGTCCTCCTCTCTCGCATGCAGTCCGGTACTCACTCGCGCTTCTGAGTGGAGCATCGACCGTGCCGATGCCCCACGCGTCGAAATGGGCGTGCTCGGGCACTGCGGCTGCGGACGGCACGTTCGAGTGCGGAGTAGTTCGGCAGGCGCCGGGGAATTTCTCGCTGATCTTCAGTCTTCGGCCGGCTTGCGTCGAGTACGTTTGACTGCGCTCAGCCGCTTTTTCGAGAGGAGCCTGTTCTCGCGAGCGGCCGCGCGGGGCCTCGTTGGCCGGCGTGTCGCCGGCGATTTGGCGGCACGCTTCACGAGCGCCGCGAGCCTGCCGCGGGCGGCCTCACGATTCTGCGCCTGTGAGCGGTGCACCCGGCTGACAACGACGAGCACTCCAGCGGTCGTCATGCGCCTGCCGGCCAGCGCGATCAGTCGTTCCTTCACGTCGGACGGGAGCGCCGATCTGCCCATATCGAAGCGCAGCTCGACCGCGGTCGCGACCTTGTTGACGTTCTGGCCGCCAGGGCCGGCTGCGCGAACGAAACGCTCCTTGATCTCATCGTCATTGAGAACGATCGTGTCGGTCACTCGAATCATCGGGGAGAACCTCACGCGATCACATGCACGCTGCAGGATCCGCTTACTCGTCAATCATTTCATGACGAGAGTCGTGACCGACAGGTCGATCCGGATGGTCCAGCGAATGGGCGCAAGGCGTGGCCGTGTCGCGGTGACGATCTCGATTCCGCCTGCGTTGGCCGAGGAATACGATCGACTCGCTCAAGCCACGGCGAAGAATCGAAGTGAGCTCTTTCGGGAGATGTTCGACACCTATCGCCGTGCGCGCGGCGAGGAAGTGTTCAACGAGCTCCAGCGGTACGGGTCCCGGAAGGCGCGCGAGCGTGGTGTGCGGACCGAGCGCGATGTGGAGCGCCTCGTGTTCGAGGACCGATGAGTGCGCGTCGTCTTCGACACGAACGTCTACATCTCTGCCCTCGTGATTCCAGGGAGTCTCAGCGACGAAGCGTACTACCGCGCGCGAGCAGGCGATGTCGATCTGTACACGTCCGTTGCGATCCTGACCGGGCTGGCATCGAAGCTTCGGGAGAAATTCGACTGGAACGAAGACCGCATCCGTGCAGCGCTCAAGTCAGTCAGCCGGACGGCACAGGTGGTGAAGACGACATCACATCTCGCGATCGTTCGCGATCCCACAGACAATCGCATCCTCGAATGTGCCGAGAAGGTCGACGCGAATCTCATCGTCACGGGCGACCCGCATTTGCTGAGGCTCCGTCGCTTCGGTCAAGCAGGCGTCGTGAGGGTGTCCGCCTTCCTTCGCATCCTCGGCCCCGGATCATCAAGACCCGAATGAGTGCGCTCGAGCGGCTGTGCGCGAGCCATACCGAGTCTCCGAACTCGTGCGTCCGGTACCCGTGGGCGTCCGCCTCGCGTTCCATCCGGCGAAGCACCTCGTCATCCTGAAACGCACGCAGCAGGTCGTAGTGACTGGTGCCTGGTTCGTGGGTGCCCGACACAACCGCATCGACGCAGCGAAGCCGCGTGCGCGGACCGATGCGCTCGGTCGCGGTCCCGGCGCCGGGGCGAACGGTTCCATCAGCGCGCGCCGCGTGTTCCAGCGCCCGCACGACCGTGGTACCGACGGCGATCACCCGGCCGCCGCGATCCCTGGACGCCTCGATGAGCGCCGCCGTTGACGCCGGAATGTCGTACGGCTCGTCGAGCGGCAGCAGCCGATCGAGCTCGGCGTCGCCGGTCGAGGAGATGCCCGCCGCGTGCGTGAGGGTGGCAAACGCCGCTCCGCGCGCACGCAGCGCACTGATCACCGTCCAATCGAGCATGAACCCCGCCGAGGGCGCCTCGAATGCCACCGGAAGGCCGGCGATTCGCGTCCACGTGTCCCAGATCGCCAGCGGTTCCGGGACGTAGGCGTACTGGATGGGACGGCCGTGGCGGGCCAGGCCTTCCCAGATGGCCGCCACCGGGTTCTCAAAGCGCACCTCGATCAGGCGCGGATGCGCCAGCACGGCGACCACGATTGCACGCAGCGGACCCAGGCGCAGCTCGTCCCCGGGGTGCATGCGAGGCGGGTGCGGCCGGTGTTCGGTCGGCGTCCGGAAGTCGCCGGCGCCAAACACGACCGCAGTAAAGCGGGTCGCGTCGCGGGGCAGCAGCGAATCGCGTCCTGCCAGCCGCACCTCCACGCTGCTGCCTGTCCGCATGTGTACGCCGGCGAGGCTCGCGGGCAATGTCGCGGCATCGTTGGCCACGACGATGTCGCCCTCGCGCACGAGCATCTGAAAATCGGCGCGGGCCAGGTGCGTCATCGCCCCTCGCTCATCGATGACGAGAAGCCTCGCGTCCCTGGGCCGCGGCGTCGCGGTGCCGGCCGGAATCATTGAACGACCAGATCCGCAATCTCGCGGGCTGCGACATCCGGGCTCTTCAGCGTCGAGCGATCGGCGCCGGGGACAGCAAGCGCGTGCAACGGGGTGTCCATGTCGCCGGGATCGATGGAGAGGATCCGGATGCCTTCTGCCGCGAGCTCCTCGCTCCAGATCCGGCTGAGATGATGGAGCGCAGCCTTGCTGGCACCGTACGCGCCCCACTGCGCGTACGGCGTGACGGCCGCATCGCTCGACACGTTCACCACGAGCGGGCGCCGTCCGTCACGCGCCGACGCGGCCAGCGACCCGAGGAGGGCCTTCGTCAGGCGGAACGGACCAATAAGGTTGGTCGCGAGCGCCCGCTCCAGGTCCTCACAATCGGTGTCCGCGAGCGGGACGAGCGGCACGGGGCCAAGCGACGAGGCGTTGTTGACAAGCACGTCGAGGCCGCCCAGTGCCCCAAGCACCTGTATCGCGATCGGATGGATGTCGTCCTTGCGCGACACGTCGCCCACGATGCCAGCGGCCGCGGGCCGTTCGCGGGAGACGCGTTCCACGCCCTCGCGGTGCCGCGCGATGAAGGCGACGAGCGCGCCACGGTCGACCAGCTCGCGGACCAGCGCCAGTCCCAGGCCCGACGTTCCGCCCGTAATCGCGACGCGCAACCCCTTTTGACGTTCTCCGGACATCTGACCCTCCCTGGTCGTGCCGTGCGTTGACACAGGTCAGGCTACAAGTTAAAGTTAACTTTAAGTCAAGCGGTATTTTCAGGGCCGCCTTCATGAGCGATCTCCTCACCATCACGGACGTGGCCCGGCGCAGCGGGGTGGCCTCATCGGCGCTCCGGTTCTATGAAGACCGCGGACTGATCGCGTCGGAGCGGACCGGGTCGGGCCACCGCCGCTACCCGCGCGCGGTCCTCCGCCGCATTGCCTTTATCGTTTTCGCCCAGAAAATCGGCCTGTCGCTCGAGGAAATCGGCGTCGAGCTCGCCAGGCTCCCCCACAACCGCGTCCCGGAGCGGTCGGACTGGGCGAAGCTCTCCTCCGGCTGGACCAGGCGCGTCAACGACCGCATCGCCGAGCTGGAGCGGCTGAGGGCTGGACTCACGCAGTGCATCGGGTGCGGATGTCTTTCGTTGGATCAGTGCCAGCTTGCCAACCCTGGCGACAGTGTCGGGCGAGCGGGTCCGGGACCGCGGTTCTGGATTGGCAAGGATCGCGGCGCACGCTAGAAGGCGGACTGCGCGAGCTGTTCGTGACCACGCCTGTGTGCAATTGAAGACAGCCAGCCGGCCGCCTCGTCAGGCATAATGCGTCCTGACGACGCCTTGAACTCCCAGCCCGGCCATAAGGACAGAACGAGCAATTCAACGACCCTCACGCCTGCACTCACAAGACTCACGCTGGGGAACCGGGCCACGGCCCTGCTGCCTCGAAGCGCGACTGGTGTGCGACGAGACCAGGAACCACGGCACGTCAAGCGGCCAATTTCGGCCCATTCCCCGGAGATTTATCAATGTCAGCTACCAACGGCACGATCAAGCGCATCACGGACAAAGGCTTCGGTTTTATCGCCACGCCGGACGGCACCGAGTATTTCTTTCACCAGTCCGCGTGCACGAGTACGCCATTCGACTCCCTGCGCGAAGGCGAGAACGTGACATTCACCGTCGGCCAGGGCCCGAAAGGCCCCCGCGCCGAGAACGTCGTCCCGGCCTAGCCTGCTCCACACCCGGGCCCCGATGGCCGCGCAGGCCATCGGGGTTCGAGTCCATGAACAACACCCCACGCTCCTGGACTCCAGGGGACTACCTCACCCACGGCTTCAATCCCGAGCTGGGAATCGGACGCGTGACGGCCCTCGAAGGTCGAGCGCTCCTCGTCCAGTTCCCGCGCTCGGGAACGACCCTGCGGCTGGCTGCCAGCACCGACGCGTTGATCCCGGTGGATCTGAGCCCGGGCCGGCCGGTTCGGATCACGGCCACCCGCGAGGAAACGACGATCGCGGCGCGACTCCCGGACGGGACGCTGCGGCTCGCGAACGGGCGCGCGGCGGCGTCCCACGAGCTGTGGCCGCTGGAGCTCGAGGGCGCACTCCTCGAGCGCCTCGCCCTGGG
>Ga0209640_10004501_pt1 | contig 12197 bp, 11 predicted proteins | sample RifCSP10_1_FD_184018 | JGI IMG/M metagenome (GOLD analysis project Ga0209640, IMG submission 184018) | Soil microbial communities from Rifle, Colorado - Rifle CSP2_sed 10_1 (SPAdes) (version 2) | ecosystem: Environmental > Terrestrial > Deep subsurface > Rock core/Sediment | place: Rifle... | reverse complement strand
CTCGGTATGCCTCGCGCCGAAGCCCGCGATCACGATCCGGAGGTCGTCCCGGTCCCGGAGGAACGTCGCAGCGCGCACCAGGCTGTCGAGATCCTGGGCATGCCCGACGTTGCCGGAGTGCATGACGACGAAGCGCGAGACGAGGTCGTGCCGCGTGGCCCACGGGTTGTCGCGTGGCTGCGGTGTGATCGCCCGGGTGTCGACCCAGTTCGGGATGACGCGGAGCCGCTCTGGAGGCGCGCCCTTCGCCTCCAGCCGTTGGCGCATGGTCTCGCCGATCGCGACGATCCGGTCCGCACGCCGGAGATATGCCCCGACGAGCGTTCCGAGCACCCCGACGACCGCGGGGTTCCGGAGCCGGTCGAGCTCCGTCGCGATCTCGGGAAAGACGTCCTGGCTGATGACGAGAACCGGCGCGCCGACCCTCCGCCCGACGACCACGCCGAGGTCGCCGATGATCGGCGGGTCGGTCATGCAGAGGACGAGATCCGGCGCGGGGCCGCTCAGCGCGTGCTTGAGAGCGGATCCGAGGTACGAGAAGTAGTTGACGGCCCGCCGGCCGAGCTCCGAGCGCTCGTACGAGGTCGAGGTGACGCGCGTGATTCGGACGCCGTTGTGCTCGATCTCGCGCGGCTCGTCCTCGTGTCCGTGCAGGACGCCGGTGACGACCTGCACGTCGTAGTCCTCGGCGAGTGCCTCGCAGAGCTCCGTCAGCAGGTGCGCGGTCGCCTCGACGCCGGGCCAGTAGTACTGGTTGAGAACGAGGATCCGGGGTCGGCTGCCATGCTCGGACATCCGACCAGGCTAGCGCCGATCCGCGACGGCCTCTCGGACGGCGGCGAGGAACCCCGCAACGCTCGGCCCGTAGCCCCAATCGCGTGCCAGCTCTCGCGACCGCGCGCCCTGCGCCCGGCGTAGCGCGGAGTCCGCGGCCAGCGCGCGTAACGCGCTCGCCGCAGCGGAGACGTCGCCTGAGGCGACGAGCGCCCCGTTCTCGCCGTCGTGGAGAAGATCGTGCGCGGCGCCCACACGGTCGGAGAGGACAAGAGGGAGCCCGCAGGCCGCTGCTTCGTTGACGACGACCGCCCAGGGCTCCTTCTCCGACAGGAGCGCGAAGATGTCGGCGGCGGCATACAGCTCGACGATCCGCTCCCACTCGCGATCTCCCACGAAGACGACGCGAGCGCCGAGGTCGGCGGCGAGCTGCTCCAGTCGCTCTCGCTCCGGGCCGTCTCCGGCGAGGACGAGCAGGAGCCGCGTGTCCTCCGCCGCGGAGACTGCCCGGACGAGGACGTCGAGCCCCTTCTCCGGCACGAGCCGAGCGACCGAGAGCACGACCACATCGGCGAGGTCGGCACCGAGCTCACGGCGCAGCTCGGGCCGACGGCCGGCAAGCCGGTCCGCCCGCTCTCCGAATCCCTCGACGTCGATGGTGTTGGCGAAGACGCGCACGCGCTCCGCGGGAGCGCCGCGCGCGACCATCGAGTTGCGCGCGAGGGTGCCGGTCACGAGGATCCCGGCCGAGCCCTGCACGATCGGCGGCACGACCGTGCGCTTCACCGTCCGGCGCCAGCCCGCGCGAGGCCCTTCGTCGTGGCTCTCCACGACGAGGAGGTAGGGAACACCCTTGAGCTGACACCACGTGATCGACGCCTGTGCGGCAAACGTGCTCCAGCCCGAGACGACCACCACCTCGGGGCGCGCCTCCCCGAGCGCCCGGACGACGCCGGGAGTGACCGGGTAGTCGTGGTGGAGGACCTTCTGCGCCCCGGGTAAGCGCATCCCGCGAAGGAACACGGCCCGGTGCTTCGGCTCGACGCGCCACGTGCGCCTGGCGACCGTGTCGGCGGCGTAGACGACGGTGAGGTCGATCTCCGGAAGGGCGGCGACCCGGTCCAGCAGAGGTGCACGGTATGGCGTCGGCTCCGGGAAGACGGCAGCGACGCGGATCGGAGCCGGAGTGGATCTCGGGGTCGCGAGCCGAGCGAGCCAATCCTCGGCCTCCACCCGCGCGAACTTCGCCAGCTGCTGCCGACGGCGACGGAGGCGCGCGACATGCACCGGTAGGGCGGGCTCGAGTCTGAGCGCTTGACCGAGAACACGGTTCCGGGCAGCTCCGGACGACTGCGCCGCAAGTCGCATCAAGTCCCTGGCAGCCGGCATCCGGGCCCCGCGACCCCACGTTCGCTCGAAGTCATGCACGAGCTCGAGGTAGGCCGCCACGACCGCCTCGAGGTCACCCGCGGCAATCCGCTCGACGGCGCCGACACGCCAAGCGAGCTCGATCTGCCCAGGGGACAGCCCCGGTGCCACTCGCATGATCTCGCGCTGCGCGACGCGAAGCTGGAACTCTCTCTGCAGTCTGCTCCGGCGCCGGGAGGCCTGGCCTGCATGCACGCGGTAGAGAACGAGCGGTGCTGGAATGTTGTCGCCGTCAGCGACCTCCAGCAAGCGTGCCCAGAGGTCGTAGTCCTCGCTCTCGAGGAAGTCGGCCTCGTACCGGAGCGAGTGGGCGTCCAGGACGTCACGGTCGACGAGCACGCTGGGATGGAAGAACGGCGAGCTGAACAACGCGGCCCAGCGAACGGCCGTCGGTCCGGCCGGCATCAGGTGCGCTGCGCCGACCCTGCCCGCGTCGTCGAGCTCCATGACGCCCGATCCGACGATGGCAACCGCAGGCGCAGCCCGAATCCGCAGCAGCTGTCGCTCGAGCCGACGCGGGAGCGCGACGTCGTCGGCATCGAGGCGCGCCATGTATCGCCCACGAGCCTCGTCCAGTCCGCGGTTCAGCGACGTCGCGAGACCCACCTGCTCCTCGTTTCGCAGCACGCGCAGCCGCGCGTCGTCCATGCTCGCGAGGATCTCCGGGGTGCCGTCCGTCGAGCCGTCGTCGACCACGACCAGCTCGAGGTTGGACACGGTCTGCCGGAGGATGCTCTCGAGCGCCAAGCGCACGTAGGGCTCGCCGTTGTGGACGGCCATGAGCACGGAGACGAGCGGTGCGGTCGACACAGGCGTCCCGTAGCCTACGGCCCGTGCCGCCGGAGCTTCCGTCGTTCGACCTCGTCGTCGCGACGGTGGGCCGCGTCGATGAGCTGGACCGGCTTCTCGACTCGCTGGAGGCGCAGGAGTATCGCGGCGTACGCGTGATCGTGGTCGACCAGAACGAGGACGCCCGCGTCGCGCGGATCGTCGATGGCCGCACCTTCGAGGTGCTTCATCTTCGATCGCGCCCTGGGCTCTCTCATGCCCGGAACGCGGCTCTGGCGCATGTGACAGCAGACGTCGTCGCGTTCCCCGACGACGACTGCGCGTACCCGGGTGGGCTGCTCGCCCGGATCGCCGACCGCTTCGCGGCCGACCCCGACCTCGACGGGCTCACGGGACGAGCCGAGGACGCGGGGGGCACTTCGGCCGCGTCCTGGAAGGCGGACACCGCTGTCCTCACGGACGACAACCTCTGGAACCGGGCGATCTCGTTCACGATCTTCCTTCGTCGAGCGGTCGTCGAACGGGTGGGCGCCTTCGACGAGCGACTCGGGCTCGGCTCGCCCGAGCCCTGGTCGTCGGGAGAGGAGATCGACTACCTCATCCGCGCGATCCGGGCCGGGGCGCGGATCGAGTACGACCCGGCCCTCGTCGTCGAGCACGGGGTCGGAGCGGACGACGCCCGGGTCGGTCTGCGGGATGGGGCGAGCGTGGGCTACCTGCTGCGCAAGCACCGATATCCCGTGCGGACCGTCGGGCGGATGCTCGTACGGCCCATGGGGGGCGTCGTCGTGTCTTTCGTCCGCCGGGACCGTGGTCGAGCCTCGTTCCACGCTGCGACTCTCCGCGGGCGGATCGCGGGCTTTCGCGGATTCCGCGGGAAGCCGACCTGATGTCCAGCCGTCCCTGGACGATCCGGCGAGTCGTCGGTGGCGTCGGGCGACGTATCCCGCTACGGCCGTTCCGCATCCTCTTCCCGTACCGGCTCTGGCGAACGCTGTTCCGTCTCTGGCTGGCGACGATACGCACTCAACCCAATCGGCGAAAGGCCATGCGCGAGCTTCTCGAGATCTATGCGGATGCGTACTGGGGAGTAGACCGTGGCGCGATCGACTACGACGGCGGCGTCCACGTCAAGCACCGGCTCATCGGATACCACGACTTCTTCGTGGAGCGCATCCAGCCCGGCGAGCGCGTGCTCGACGTCGGCTGCGGCAAGGGTGAGCTGGCCTACGACGTGGCCGAGCGCGCCGGGGCGACCGTGGTCGCGATCGACCGCGCAGCCTGGGCGCTCATGTTCGCACAGTCGCACTTCGCGCATCCACGCGTGACCTACGTCGAGTCGGATGCACTCGCATACCGCACCGACGGCGCCTTCGATGTCGCGATTCTCTCGAACGTTCTCGAGCACGTGGGGCCTCGCGTCGAGCTCCTGCGCTCACTCCGCGAGGGTGCGGGTGCTCGGCGGCTGCTCGTGCGCGTGCCGCAGATCGACCGTGACTGGATCGTGCCTCTCCGTCGCGAGCTCGGCCTCTCGTACTTCAGCGATCCCGAGCACGAGATCGAGTACACCCCCGAGATCCTGCGAGAGGAGCTCGGCGCCGCGGGCTGGAAGATGGGCGAGCCGACGCTCGTCTGGGGCGAGATCTGGGTCGAGGCGACGGCACCCACGGACACAGGGTCAGGCGCCACGGCCTAGAAGCTGGGCGAAGAGCTCGGCATGGCGATCGAGCCAGGGCTCGAGCGAGAATCGCTCGACGACTCGCGCCCTCGCCGCAGCCGAGTAGCGCCGGAGATCGGCAAGCACCAGGTCGACCGCGTCGGCGAGCGCCTCCGGAGCCGGGGGCTGGTCCCGATCCCACGTTTCCGGGTGCGGGACGCCCACTCCGCCCTCGTCGGCCACGAGCTCCACGGTGCCTCCGCTCGCGGCGTACACGACGGGGAGACCACAGGCCATCGCCTCGACGACCACCGTGGGGCATGGGTCGTTCACCTTCGAGTGGAGCAACAGGTGCGCACCTCGGTAGACCTCCGGCGCAGCTCGCTGGGAGTACCGCCCGAGGAACGTGACGTGCTCCTCGATACCAAGCCGAGCGAGTGTCGGCCTGGGGTCGCTGACGAGCCGGCCGCCCACCACTAGCCGCGCGCTGGGCCGCGTCCGCAGGACGTTCGCGAACGTCTCGAGGGCGAGCTCGAGCCGGTATTGCTGCGTCTGGTCGCCGCCGAGCAGGAGGATCGGGCCATCGTCGGGACGGTGCTCGGCCGGGGTGAAGACGCGCGTGTCCACGGCGTTGTGGAGGATCTCCCAGGTGCCGCGCGGCTCGCCGAGGAAAAGGTCGGACGAGCGCTTGGAGAACGCGCTCTGGTACACGACGTGGTCGGCGGCCAGCAGCACGCGCCGCAGCGGCCGGTTGACCTCCTCCGTCCGCGCTCCAGCCCAGCCCGGGTAGCCCACGCCGTTCTGGTTGACGAGGATCGGAATCCCCCGTCGGCGCGCGAGCCAGAGCAACGCGCGAAGGTCGCGCGGGAGGTAGGTGTTGCCGAGGTAGAGAAGCGTGAAGTCCGCCGGGCTGTTCGGGAAGCGCTCGGCGAGCTTCTGGAGCTTCGCCGTGCCGCCGGCCGCCGGGTCGCCCGGCTCCGGGATGCGGTCGTGGCCGTAGAACACCCGGAGTCCCGGCGCCGTCGTGCCAGACACGAGGAGCCGTGCCCAGCGGGCACCCGCGCGTGCATATCGGCCTCCCCGAGCGAGACTTAGATCCACGCCATCAGTCCACCGTGTCGCCGGGCATCTCGACGAAGCCGTCGAGCAGCGCGCGCCAACGCGGTCGGAGAGCGTCGTACGAGTTCGCCTCTGCCGTCTCCCGCGCGGTGGCGCAGACGCGATCGAGCTCGCTCGCGGGTGCGTCGGCGACGTGCACCGTCCACATGACGAGCCCCTCGACGTCTTCGACCTCGACCATCCAGCCGTTCTCGCCGTGCAGCACGAGATCGGCTCCTTGCCCAACCCGGGTCGTCACGAGAGGGACGCCGGTCGCCATCGCCTCGAGCACTGCACGAGGGCCCCCTTCGTCGCGGGACGAGACGAGGCAGACGTCGATCGCTTCATAGGCCCGCGCGACGGCGTCGACATCGGGCAGGAGGACATGGCGGTAAGGAACGCCGAGCCGCTCGAGGCCGGCCCTGACGTACCCCCGCGACGGTCCGGTGAGGAGGAACACGACCTCGGGTATCCGCTCACGCAGCCGCTCGGCGACCGCCAGGAGGACGTCGGGGCCCTTGATCCACTTCGGTTCGAGCCCGTCGCCCCACCCGACACCGTCCTTCTGGAAGGACCCGATCACGAACGCCGACTCCGGAAGTCCAAGCACGCGACGCGCGTGCCCCACGTCGGAGGACGAGCGCAGCGGAAAAGCCTCCACGTCGATTCCGATCGGAATTCGATGCACCTTGTCCGCCGCCATGCCCGTCCCGACAACGAGCTCCTCCATCGCACGATTCGTCACCTGTACGCGGTCGATCTCTTCGTGGCGGCGGCGCAACGTGTCGAAGCAGACATCGAACTCGGGCATCCCCACCGTACCTGGACGGCCGTGGAAGTAAGAGAAGCCGAGGCGGTTTCCGTGCCGCTCGAAGTCGTGGAGGAGCAGCGTGAACTGGCTCAAGTGGAAGATCGACTGATCGCTGACGCCCTTTGCCCAGCCCTCCGGGCCGAGCTCTACACCCATGCTTCCGGCGAGTCGCGCAAGCTGCCGCGCCTCGTACGCGAGCACCCAACCGGCAGTGTCGAAAGCGATGAAGAGCCGCGAGTGAGGCGGCCACCCCCGCGTCCGTAGGCCTACTGCGGCGCGCCGCAGAGGCCGCCCGACCGGTGCCAGCAGACGACGGGCCTCGACCACGTTCAGTGGTCGGAGAGAGACCCGGCAGGCTCGAACCGAGCCTTGAGACGCGCGAGGTCCGCATCGACGAGAAGATGGACGAGGCCCTCGAAGTCGACGGTGGGTGACCAGCCGAGCTGAGCTCGCGCCTTCGAGGGCTCGCCCACGAGGTCGTGAAGCTCGGCCTTCCCGCGTACCAGCGTGTCGTCCACGCGCACGTAGTCCTCCCAGTCGAGCTCGACGTGTGCGAAAGCGCAGGCGACGAGCTCCCGTACGCTGTGGCTCTCACCGGTGGCGATCACGAAGTCCCCGGCCTCCGCCTGCTGGAGCATGAGCCACATCGCCCGCACGTAGTCGCCGGCGAAGCCCCAGTCCCGCCGCGCATCGAGGTTCCCGAGAGAGACCTCACGTTCGAGACCAAGGCTGATGGCTGCGGCCGCGTGGGAAACCTTCCGCGTGACGAAGTCGAGCGGACGCCGCGGCGACTCGTGGTTGTAGAGGATCCCCGACGAGGCGTGGAGCCCATAGCGCCGGCGGTAGCTGCGGGTGATGAAGTGCGCGTACGCCTTCGCCACCCCGTACGGAGTCACGGGCGCGAGCGGGGTCTCCTCAGTCTGGGGCACCTCGCGCGGCTCGCCGAAGATCTCGCTCGAAGACGCCTGGTAGAAGCGGATCGAGTCGTCGACGCGGCGGATGGCCTCCAGGAGAGCAGTGCAGCCGACAGCCGCAAACTCGGCCGTGAGCACCGGTTGCCGCCACGACATCGGCACGAACGAGGGCGCGGCGAGGTTGTAGACCTCGTGGGGCCGAGAGGACGTCAGGACGTCGACGAGCGACAGCTCGTCGAGCACGTCCGCCTGGAGGAGCTCCAGATCGGCGCGGATCAGCTCGAGGTTCTCGAACCGGGTCGATGTGGGCTGACGCACGACGCCGAACACCTCGCAACCCTCCGAGAGCAGGAGCTCCGACAGAAGCGAGCCGTCCTGACCGGCGATCCCGATGATGAGGGCACGTTTCGAGGGCACGGGTTCGCCGCACCTTAGCGAGGGCGCCGGAGCAGGCGCGTCCGTGACGACGTCAGCCTCGCAGCACCTCGAGATAGCGATCGGCCACCTCCGCAAGCGACGGGATCGCGATGGCCGCGCTACGAGCGTCGATCTCCGCCACCAAGCGCTCCAGCACGTCGGGGAGCTCGTCGTCCTCGGTGAAGGGCAGGCCGGCCTCACCGACGAGCTCAGGGTGGCCGCCGCTCGCCCGGAAGACCGCGGGAAGACCGCACGCGAGCGCCTCGAGCAACGCGTTCGAGCACGGATCGTCGTAGCTCGCCGCGATGTACACGTCGTGGCGCCTGAGAAGGTCGGCCACGTCCTCGGAACCGACCGGCCCGACGGCACGGATGCGCTCGAGTCGTACCTGGGTGCGTCCGACGAAGGTCATCTCGAAGCGCCGCGGATCGAGGCTGCGGTCGAGCCAGGCGATCGTGTTCGAACCCTTGCGCGGGTTGTCGGACCAGCTCGACGCGATGAGCCGGGCCGGCCGTCCGTCGAGCGGCTCCCGCCCCTGCGGCGGATAGAAGATCGCGGGATCGACCGCATTCGGGATGACGACCGGAGCGACGAGGTCGATCCCGAGCTCGCGATGTTTCTCCAGGCTGTAGCGGGACTGGAGGACGGTCGCATCGGCGACCTCGTCGTTGAGGGCTCGGATGCGCTGGTCGGTCCCGTCGTCGAAGCCGCGGTAGACGCCGATCGGCCCGTCGACCCGATGAACCATTCGTACGTCGTCGCGCGCGAAGCGTCGGAGCCGCGCGATGTCGAAGTTGAACGAGTTGAAGAGGCACGTCCGCGTGCCTCCTGAGATCCTGTTCGACTCGACGAGGAGTCCACGCCGCTCGAGCTCACCGATCAAGGCCTTGAGAAACTGGTTTCCGCCCCCGGACGGGGGTGGTGCGTAGTCGTGGAACAGCGCGATGTCTGAAGCACTGCGGCGCGAGACGAGCCAGGCCGCGTGGTTCCGGACCGGACTGGAGGCGCGCCGGGCGGCCGACCGCGCATGGACGATCGCCGCACGGGGCTTCGTTCGGAACGTCATCCCGTGCGAACGGTAGTCCAGCCGTGAGTTGGTATCAGGGGTCGTCGACGGCCGTCCGGCAGATCTTCTCCAGCCGGGCGGCGTATGCGTCCACTGTCGCGCCTCGCAACACCGACTCCCTAGCCGCAGTCCCCATAGCGCTCGCACGGGCACCGTCAGCGACGAGGCCGGTCACCGCCGCTGCAAGCGCGGCCGCATCGTGCGGCGGCACGAAGCTCACGTCGCCCTCGTCGCGCAACGACGACGGATCCCACAGGCCTCTGGTACGCGTGAGCACCACCGGCCGGCCGCAGGCCATCGCCTGGAGGGTCACGCTCTGTCCGGACGGCTGCGGGACGTCCTTCACGGGTACCGCAACCACCGCCGCGCGCCGGAAGAGCTCGCGTACCTCCTCGTCGCTCAGCACCCGCCGGTGCCAGTCTGCGTCGTGCCACGTCACGTTGGGCGGCAGCGCCGGGGGTGCCGGCCGCCGGGTATATACCCGCACCGCGGTGGGAATGTCGTGCGCCGCGTCGAGCAGCGTCTCCCAGTCCCGGTGCCCGTCGTTTCCGATCGAGAGCACGTAATCGGATCGCCCGCCCTCGCCGGGAGTCCAGAACTCCGTGTCGACGCCGAAGGCGTTCACGTGCACGCGTCCGGCCAGTCGCGGAGCGCGCTCGAGGAGCGGCTGCAGCTCTCCCACGCCGTACAGCACCGCATGCATCCGAAGAAGCAGCCGGACGGTCGTCAGCTTCCGCGCCCGCCGCCACGGGTTGTTGACGAGCCCCGCGACGATACCGACGAGTGGCCGGCGCACGAGCCCTGCAGCCCGCCAGGTCGCGAGCGCCATCGCCGTCCCCGTCGTCGACCCGACGACGACGTCGGCGCGACGGAGCTCACGACGAAGCGCCCGTGTACCGCGGAGCGTGGCTGTCGCCAGGTGTGGCGGGAGCAGCCCATGGCCGGCCGACCGGTCTATGACGCGCGCCGCGACGGGACCGACCCTGGCAGCGGGATCGACCTCGTAGTGCGCGATCTCGTGCCCACGTCGCTCGAGCTCGACCGCGCCGAAGAGGAACTCCGTCGGCCCCTCCCCCGCGCGCGCTGCCTCGAGGCGGGCGAGCCGCCCTGGGAAGTGGACGAAGGCGATCTTCACGCGAGGGGCAGGCTACCCGGCGGGACCTTGAAGCAAGAGGCCGGGCTGGAGGTCGGTCAACTTGAGACCGGCGAGCTCCTCGGTTGCCACGGGCCGCGGAGAACGTGACCGGTAACGGATGAGCGCGAACGTCGGTGTGCGCTCGATCTCGGCGAGCCTGAAGCCGAACGGCGGGGCCGCCGGATCAGCCGCGGGCGGCTGGACGGGACCGGTTGAGAATCCTCCCTCGGTCGCGAGGCCGAGGATCACGATCTCGCCGACGCGGGTCGTCTCACTCTCGAACTCACGGAGCCCTGGCAGGTACGGGCTCCATAAGGTTCTGCTCATGTAGGGAGTGACGACAATCGCACGCTCGACCGCCGGTTGCCCGAGGTACAGTGCGGCCCCGCGCCAGTCGGTCCGCCCGAAGCGCTCGTCGACCGAGACCGACAGACTGATGCCGAGGGAGAGGACACAGAGAACGGCCGCCGCAGCCAGGCCAAGCCGATTCGCACCGTAGCCGGCTGCGACGCAGATCGCCGCGGGCACAACGACCGCGATCGCGTTGCGGGCGATCAAGAAGTCGAGCCCGGCGACCGCGAAGACGAGAGGGACGACGAGGGATACCGCCGCAAGCGCTCCAGCGAGCAGCGCCCCGCGGTGCGACTCGGCGGGGGCACGCGTTACGAGGAGCACGAGCCCGAAGACGACGAGCGCTGCGGCGGCCGCGCTCCCGGCAAGCTCGGCCGGGAAGCTGTACCCGACGACGATGCTCTTCGCGATGCCCGCGGCTCTCGAGAGCAGCGAGGACTCATTGACCGCCTCTCCGGCAGCACGCTGCTCCAAGATCAGCGGCACGTGCACTAGCAACGTCGCTGCCGGCAGAAGCGAGGCAAGCACGGCGCGCACCCGCCGGGGGTACCGCGCGAGCAGCCAGGCCGCCTCGGGGACGACGAGGAAGATCGCGAAATAGTGCGTCGCGAGGGCGAGCGACGACGAGACTGCCCACAGCACGAGCGCATGCTGGTCGGAGCGGAGCGCCCGCCCGAAGAAGAGAACGGTGAGCGCGGAGAAGAACGCGAACAGGGCGTACGAGCGCGCTTCCTGTGCGTACCAGATGAGGAGAGGATTCACGCAGACGAGTGCAGCCGCGAGCAGGCCTACCCGGCGCGAGACGAGCGCTGCGCCGGCTCCGTAGGCGACGGGCACGGTGGCGGCTCCGGCGAGCGCGGACAGCGACCGCAGTCCGACCTCTCCCCATCCGAACACCTGTGTCCACACCCAGGCAGCGACGTAGTAGGCGTACGGCGTGGCCTCGCTCTCCGGGATGGCGTCGATCATGTCTCCGAAGCCCTGCCGAACGAGCGAGACGGTCACGAGCTCGTCAAGCCAGAAGCTCTGCCGGTCGAGCGTCGCGAAGCGAACCGCCGCTCCGACGAGGGTCAGGGCGACGACGACGAGCAGCGCTTCCTGCTTGCGCACGCGGCTAAGAGGATAAGCCTTCTGCCGCGGTGAGGTTCCGGAGGAGAACGTCGAACGGGAAACGCTCGACGACCTCCCAGCGCCCCGGCAGCCGCTCGAGCATCTCGCAGAGACCGATCTGCCCCTCGTACTCGTTCGCCTCTGTGCACTCCGTGTACAGGAACGACGTATGGGCGAGCGCGATCCGTCCGCCGGCGATCATGAGGTCCTCGGCGCCTTGCACGTCAGCCCATACGAGATCGATTCGATCGCTTCCATGCGCCGTGCGGGAACACTGCGTAGACCTCCTTCATCGGTTCTCCGTCATCGGGAGCAGGTCCACCAGCTATCAAGCCGCTCAATGAGCACAAGGTCGTCCGCGCGAAGGTAGAGGTCGTTATGGACGTACGTCGTGATCCTCGTGTACCCCATGTGCCGCCATCAGCTCGCGAATCGCAGGATCGGTGCCGAGACTGTTGTCCTCGATGAGCAGGGCACGTGGTCGCCAGCGGCCGAGGCTGAAGCCTTCGAGAACCGCGAGCTCAGCTCCCTCGACGTCGAGAACGACGAGATCCACGTCTCCGACGTGATCGACGAGGAGCTCGTCCAGCGTCCTGACCGGCACAGTGACGGAGTCCGTCAAGACAGAGCCCGCTCTTGCGAGGCGA
>Ga0209640_10004500_pt1 | contig 12197 bp, 7 predicted proteins | sample RifCSP10_1_FD_184018 | JGI IMG/M metagenome (GOLD analysis project Ga0209640, IMG submission 184018) | Soil microbial communities from Rifle, Colorado - Rifle CSP2_sed 10_1 (SPAdes) (version 2) | ecosystem: Environmental > Terrestrial > Deep subsurface > Rock core/Sediment | place: Rifle... | reverse complement strand
GAGCCCGCCACCGATGCGGAGCAGGCCGACGAGCCACCGCCGCCCGCCGAGACCGACAAGTCAGCCGAGCCTCAGGCGGTCGAGCCGGAGCCGGTCACCGCGCCCGAGCCGGAGCCGGCCCCTGAGCCCGAGACGACGGGCGAACGCGAGCCCGCCACCGATGCGGAGCAGGCCGACAAGCCGCAGCCGCCCGCCGAGCCCGACAAGGCAGCCGAGCCTCAGGCGGTAGAGCCAGAGCCGGTCACCGCGCCCGAGCCGGACCCAGTGCCTGAGCCCGAGACCGCGAGTGAACGCGAGCCCGTCACCGATGCCGAACAGGCCGACGAGCCACCGCCGCCCGCCGAGCCCGACAAGTCAGCCGAGCCTCAGGCGGTCGAGTCGGAGCCCGTCACCGCGGCCGAGCCGGAGCCGGAGCCGGTCACCGCGCCCGAGCCTGCGTTGGAGCCCGCTCCCGCGGGAGAAGCGGCGGCACCGGTGCCGATCGAGCCGCCGGTCGCTGAGCCCCCGACCGCGACGCCCCCGCTCCCGGCGGCGGCGCCCGCGGCCGTGCAATACCTCTTTCCGCGCTCCCTGGGGTCGACCTTCGACCGCCAGCTCCTGCGCGACCTGCCCAGCGAGGGGCTGTGGTCCCTGTTCGAGACCATCGAGTCGACGGCGATCCTCGATCGCATCGACGGCGCGGGCATGTACGTGGGGGAAGCCGGCCTCGTGGGAATCCGGGGCAGCTCCTGGACCCAGGCCTCCTGGCGGATGGGAGACCTGGACATCACGGATCCCGATCGCACGGGGACGCCTCTGTTCTTCGGCGACCCTGACCAGATCGAGGCGGTCGAGATCGCGGCCGGGCTCTCCCCGGCCGACCAGCGCGGAATCGGTCCCGGGATCAGCCTGGTCCTGCGCCGACCCGGCGACGCCTGGCGCAAGAGCCTTCAATGGAGCCAGGCCCCGTCGATCCTGCAACAGACCCGCGCGGCGGGCATCGCGCGACTCGAGTCGTTCGGAAGCGGCGCCTTCCGCATCGACGGTCCGTTGGTCGAGGACCGCCTCGGCCTCGTCGTTTCCGCGAGCACGGCGCGCGGGGCCCGCCGCGAGCGCGACGATCCCCGGTCGCTGCGGGGAGGGCAGGACAGCCTGCTCGCGCACCTCGTCTACACTCCGACGCCGAGCGACGAGCTTCGCTTCGTGACCGGCCTCCAGGGCGTCTCCCATCCCTATGAAGGGCGCGCGCGCTTCGGCGGCGGCGACGTCAGCCAGTCGGACCGCTTCTTCCAGGCCCAGGCGACGTGGCAGCGGGCGGGGCCGCGTCCCTGGACGGTGAGCGCGGGCCTCGTGCGCGGGTCCTTCGACCCGGATCTGCCCGGAGCGTCGACCGGGATCATCGAGCGGACCGAGGACGGGCCGGTGCAACTGCAGTTCCCCGGCACGAGCTCACGCGGACGCTTCGCCTTGTCGGGTACTTTCGACCCCCTGACCAACGCACACCACGCGCTGAGGCTCGGCGCCTCGCTGTCGTTCATGCGTTCGACCACCCGTCCCGCCGGCGCACGCGGCTTCCTGACCGCCGAGACGGTGGCCGGCCTGCCCGCCCGGGTGTGGGACTACGGGTGGGCCGGCCCGGTGTCGAGATGGCGCGGGTCCGAGGTCGCGCTCTACGCCACCGATCAGGTTCACTACGGCCGCCTGTCCGTGGACGCGGGGCTGCGATTCGAGTCGGCGGGCGGCTCGACGCAGCGCTCCCCGAGCGGAATCCGCTGGTCCGACCTCTCCTCGCGCTTCGTCGCTCGCCTGCGGCCTTTCGGGGGTGCTGGCCTCAGCCTGCTCAGCGGCTACGCGTGGTACCACGGCCGGCTGCCCCTGGGCCTGCTCGCTTACGGCGACCCCGCGGCGCTTCAGGGCCTGGTCTACCGTTGGCGCGACGACAACGGCGACGGGCTCTTCCAGGCCGAGGAGAAGGGCGAGATCATCGCGCGCATGGGCCCCGGAGGCGACCGGGCCTCCATCGATCCCCGCCTCCAGGCTCCGCGGTCGCGCGACGTCTTCGTGGGCGTCGAAAGCCTGGCGGGGAGCTGGCGCTTCCGCTTCCTCGCCTACCACCGCCGCGAGCGCAACCTCGTGAGATCGCTGAACGTCGGTGCGCCCGCCTCGGCCTACGACGTGTACTTCATCACGGACCCCGGAAACGACATCGCCCTACCCGACGACGACTACCTGATGCCCGTCTACAACCGGCGCCTCGAGACCTTCGGGGAGGACCGGTACCTCCTGACGAACGATCCGGAGAAGGGGTATGGCAAGGGGCTCGAGGTGCTGGTCGAGGGCAGCATCGGCAGGCGGCTTCGCCTGATCGTGGGGGCCACGGCCTCCAAAGCGCTGGCCCCCGCGGCCTACCGGGGCTTCCGCGCGACCGAGAACGACCAGGGCCTGGTGGGCGAGCGTGCGGAGCTGCCGAACGCCTCCACGCTGTCGAAGGGTCGGCTGTTCTTCGAGCGCGGATACAACCTGAAGGTGGCCGGCATCTACCAGGCGCCCCACGACGTCCGCCTCGGAGTGGTGGCCCGTTACCAGGACGGGCAGCATTTCGCACGCTTCGTGATCCCCACCGACCTGAACCAGGGCCCCGAGCCTATCCGCGGCATCACGAACGGCGAGTCGCGCTTCACCTTCGTGCTGACCCTCGACGCGCGGGTGGAGAAGGGTTTCGCGCTGGGCCCGCGACGTCTGGCCGGCGTGGTGGAGGCATTCAACCTGGCCGGCAGCTCCATCGAGGTCGAGGAGCACGTGATCTGGGGACCGGTCTACCGCGCCTCCTCCGCCGTACAGCCACCGCGCACGGTGCGACTCGGCCTGCGGCTCGACTTCTGAGCGCTGCGGCCGAAGCGCCGCGCCGGCGATACCGTCGAGCGTTGGCTCACTCGAGAAGAGCCTCGCCTCACGCGGTGGCGGAACGCCCCGCGCGGCCCTTGATGGCCGCGGCGATCGCCCCGAAGAGCGCGCCGACCGCCATCGTGTACCAGATCCAGATCGTGAGCTGGGGCAGGGCGCCGATGAGGAGCCATTTCGAGATGGGCCCCATCTCGGGAAAGTCGGGGGGAGCCACGTCGTAGTGCGTGCCCCAGTTTCCCAGGATGGCGAGCAGCATGATGATCGCCACCGGGATTCGCGCCGCCAGGCCGTACGCCAGGAGCGTCCGTCCCAGACCGGGCCAGCCTCGGAACGCAACGAAGGCCCCCACGCAGGAGGCGACCACGAACACCCCGAACAGGGTGAAGCTCTGCGGGGCCGCGCCGAGCGTCGTCGCCACGAACCCCACCACGGGCAGGAGGGCGAAGCCCAGGAGTGCATAGCCGATGGCCGACCCCACGCGGGCCGGCCGTTCGCCCGCCGCGGACAGCTTCAACGCGAAGTAGACGCCGAACACGGGCACGAGCCAGGCGATGCCGACGATCGCTCCGCCGCCGCCGGCCGCCGGGTTGAACAATGTCGTCGACCAGTGCATCAACTCGCCCAGGAGACGCAGGAGAGTAGGTCTTCTCGGACATCAGACGGGACGGGGTGAGTATAGCGGCGCGGGCGTGGCCGCGACAGCCTACGTCTCGACGGGAACCCTCGCCAGCAGGAAGCAGCTCGGCCGCACTCTCCCACCGAGTAGTGCCGCAACCGGACCGTCGGATTGGCGCTCGCCGCGCTGAGACTATCCTGACCCGGATTCGGGCGAAGGCCGTCACGCGATCGCGTCCGCCTGCTGCAAGCACGACGCCCCCTTGTTCGGTCTGGTGTTGTACCCTCCTCCTCATGCCCCAAGCCCCACGACTCGCCGCCATGGCTGGCGCCACCGTCCTCGTCGCCGCGCTCGCACGGCCCGACGACCTCGCCTCACAGCACTCGCCGCTCGACCAGATCCACCGCGACAACGTGAAGCAGTTGCGGGTCGCCTGGACCTTTCGCACGGGCGAGCCCCTGGCGCCGGCGGCGGGCGGCGGACGGCCGCCTGCGTTCGAAGCCACGGCCGTCCATTTCGCCGACCTGCTCTTCGTCGGCACGCCCTACGGCAAGGTGATCGCCCTCGAGCCCGAGACCGGCAAGGAGCGCTGGTCTTTCGACGCCAAGATCGACCGGAGCGGCAGCTACGGCGACTTTGCGAACCGCGGGGTCGCGGTTTGGCAGGACTCCGCCAGGGCCACCAAGGGTCCGTGCCGGCAGCGGGTCTTCTTCGCGAGCATCGATGCCCGGCTCTTCGCGCTCGACGCCGTCACCGGCGCCCCCTGCCCGGACTTCGGCGTCAAGGGCGCGATCGATCTCACCGCGGGGCTCCGTCGGCGACCGGAATACGTGGGCGAGTACGAGGAGACTTCCCCCCCCGCCGTGATCGACGACCTCGTGGTCGTGGGTTCCGCCGTCGCCGACAACCACCGCGTCGATGCCCCTTCCGGCGAAGTGCGGGCCTTCGACGTGCGTACCGGTGCGTTGCGTTGGACGTGGGATCCGCTGCCGAGGAACCCGGGAGCCGGCGGGGGCAACGCCTGGTCGCGGATCGCCGTCGATCCCGAGCGTCACCTCGTCTTCGTGCCCACCGGAAGCCCCAGCCCCGATTACTACGGCGGGCTGCGAAAGGGCGACAACCGATTCGCCAACTCGATGGTCGCCCTGCGAGCGGGGACGGGTGAGATGGCGTGGCACTTCCAGACCGTGCACCACGACCTCTGGGACTACGACGTGGCCACTCCCCCTGCCCTCTTCACGGTGAAGCGAGGCGGTCGGGCGATTCTCGCGGTGGCCGTGGGATCGAAGACCGGACACCTCTTCCTGCTCGATCGCTGGACCGGGCAACCGCTCTTCCCCGTGGCGGAACGGCCGGCGCCGAAGAGCGACGTGCCGGGCGAGGAGGCGTCGCCGACCCAGCCGGTGCCGAGCTCGCCCCCGCCCCTCGCGCCTCAGCAACTCACCCCCGACGATGCCTGGGGGATCAGTGAGGCGGACCGCCACTGGTGCCGCGAGCAGATCGCGGGGCTGCGGAACGAGGGGATCTTCACGCCGCCCAGCTTCCGGGGATCACTGATCGTGCCGGGCAACATCGGAGGCCTGCATTGGGGTGGCGTGGCCTTCGATCCTGCCCGTGGCCTCCTGGTCGCGCCCACCAACCACCTGGCTGCGGTCGTCCGCGTGGTGCGGCACGATCAGGTCGGCGACCATCGGAAGAGCCATGCGGCCTGGGAGACGACCCTCCAGCGGGGCGCACCCTACGCGATGTCGCGGACGTTCTTGCTCTCGCCGAGCGGACTTCCGTGCAACCCGCCGCCCTTTGGCACCCTGTCGGCCGTGGACGTCGCCACCGGCCAGGTCCGCTGGCAGGTGCCGCTCGGTACCCTGCCGCTCCCGGGAGCGCGAGCGGAGTGGGGGTCGATGAACCTCGGTGGCCCCTTGACGACCGCTGGGGGCCTCGTCTTCATCGGCGCCGCCCTCGATCCGGTGATCCGTGCCTTCGACGTGGAATCCGGCAAGGAGCTGTGGCAGGGCGCCCTGCCAGCGAGCGCGCGGTCTGTGCCCATGAGCTTCCAGGCGAAGGACGGCAAGCAGTACGTGGTGATCGCCGCGGGAGGGCACGACCCGAAGTTCGGCCCCCTCGACAACGCGGTGGTGGCTTTCGCTTTACCTTGAGCCGCGGCGTCAGAGCTTCCAGCCCTCCCGGTACTCGCGGAGCATGAGCGCGTCGGCCGCCGGGGCGTCGACGAAGCGGGCGCGGGCCGCGTCCCACCGCAGCTTCTGGTCCACGCGGAGGGCGATCGTGCCGAGGAGGATGGCCTCGCTCATGGGGTAGACGCTCTCGAAGCGGGCGTCCGAAGGCAAACCGCCGCGGCAGGCCCGGATCCACTGGGTGAGCTCGTCGTCCGGCCTCGGCCGCGTGGAGGGCGGCGGCTGGAAGCGGCTCATGCGGGCCTTCGGGATGAGTCGTGGAGCCTGACCGTTGAACTCCGCGAGGATCTTTCCCTCGTCGCCCACGAAGAGAAGGCCTTCCTCGGGCATCGGCTCGCCGTCCTCCTCCAGCTCCCGCGGCTTCGGGGGACGCAGCCCGCCGTCGTACCAGTGGAGCGACACCGGCGGCATCCCCTCCCGCGCCCCGAACTCCCAGTGGACGAGCGAGGCCTGCGGGTAGGAGACCGTGTTCGTCTGCTTCTTCCACAGGAGGTCGTCGATCCTCCAGTACTGGCTCCGGCTGGCCTCGACCGTCAGGGGCGATCCGAGCTTCAGGATGCGGAAGACCTGGAAGAAGCTGTAGTGTCCCATGTCCCCGAGGGCCCCCGTGCCGAAGTCGTACCACCCGCGGAACACGGCGTGGGTGTAGGCCGGATGGTAGGGACGATGGGGAACGGGCCCGAGCCAGAGGTCCCAGTCGAACCCATCGGGCACAGGCGGCGTCTCGGCGGGGAGGCTGGTCATGCCCTGCGGCCAGAAAGGGCGCGTCGACCAGTTGTGCACCTCGCGGACCGGGCCGATCGCTCCGGCCTCGATCCACTCGGCGAGAAGCGGGGTCGAGTCGAGGGAGGCGGCGCAGAACATGTGGGTGGCGACCCCGCGCTGCCGCGCCGTCTCTACCACGAGCCGCGCCTCGTTGAAGACGTTACTGAGGGGCTTGTGGGTGATGACGTGCTTGCCGGCCGTCATGGCGGCCCTGGCTACGGTGGCGTGGAGGTGCTCGGGCGTCATCACGTAGACCGCGTCCAGGTCCTTCTCGCGCGCCAGCATCTCGCGGAAGTCGGCGTACGCGCGGCAGCCGGCCCCGGCCGCCGCCCCGTAGTGCCGGTCGACGATCTCGCGGCCCACCTCGCGGCCGCAGGGGCAGGCCCGCGTCCCCTCCGCCCAGGAAGAGTCGCCGAGGAACGTCCGCACCTTGTCGCGCAGCTCGTGCCGGAACCACTCCACGTAGTCCTCGCTCCGGCGATTGGGGTCGCACACGGCGGCGATCCGCAGGTCCTTCTGCGGCAGCGCGGCCATGAGCTGACGGAGGCCCTGGGTGCCGAGCCCGACGTAGCCGACGTTGATCCGGTCACTCGGCGCGACGTGCCCCGGTCCGCCGAGCACGTGGCGCGGGACGAGAGTGATGGCGGCGGCGGCGCTTCCCTCGAGGAACGCTCGGCGGCTGACGGGTCCTCTTCGAGGCACGGTCCCTCCTTCCGACCCTTCCGGGGTGGTTCGACGAGTCGATGCTACTCCCGGCGAAGGTCGGCGGTGGGGTTCAGGCGTCGCTCGCGAGGGCGAGCCACGCCACCAGCGCGCCGAGTTTCTCGTCCTGCCGCCAGGGAGGGCCGAGCGGACGGCCCCACTCCTCGATGCGTCGCTTCAGCGCGGAGGCCCGAAGGCCGAGCGTCGACGCCGCGCGGTCGAACGCGTCGCGCTCCTTGACCTCCACCACGGCGAGCCCGGAGCCCCGGCTCCCTTCACGGAGCGCCTCGCGGAACAGCTCTCCCTCGGCCGCGTGGATGAGGGCGTGAGACGCCAGGACGTCCGCGAGGCCGGGCAGAGGGCGGCCGGCGGCGACGAGGAGCCCGCAGGTTCTGGCTTCCTTTCCCGCGCGGCCCACATCCTCGACTGCTTCGCGAAGGGCGCGCGACGCGAGGCTCCGTGCCTCCTTGGTCGCGCGCCGTATCAGGCCCTCGGCTTCCTGGAACGGCCGCCCCTCCGCGGCGTGGAACGGCTGCCGGGGCGTCTCGCGCGACAGCTCGACCCTCCGGCGCAGGACGATGGCCGGGTCCCGGACGGGCCCGCCGACCGCGACCAGCGTGGCCCATCCGGAGTGGGAGCGAAAGCCCAGCGCCGCACGGTCCATGACCTCCAAGCCTCTCACGGATCGATGACACGCCGGGTCCGGCCGACCATCAGCCGCGGCCCCGCCCCTCCTCCGCGACTTCCCGGTAGACCTCGATCGTCTCCCGTGCCGTTCGTTCCCAGGAGAACTCGGCCGCGCGGGCGACGCCCCGAGCCCGCAAGTCGGCCCGCAGGTGGGCGTCCTGGGCCAGACGAACGAGGGCGCCGGCGAGCGCATCCTCCCGAAGCGGGTCCACGAGGAGAGCGGCGCCCCCGGCCACCTCGGAGAGCGACGAGCCGTCCGACGTGAGCACCGGCGTGCCACACGCCATCGCCTCGACCACGGGCAAGCCAAACCCCTCGTAGAGGCTCGGATACACGAGGGCGGTCGCGCGATTGTAGAGAGCGGGCAGCTCGGATTCCAGCACGTATCCGCTCAGCACGACGCGATCGGCCAGGTCCGGCCTTCGCGCTTCCTTGAGGACCTCGGCGTACTTCCATCCGGCCTGTCCCACGATGACGAACCGATGGTCAGGCAGGGCCCGCGCCACCCGCGCGAAGGCGCGGAGCGTCCGCGCGAGGTTCTTCCGGGGCTCCACGGTGCCGACGTAGAGGAAGTAGGGCGGCCGAACCCCGTGGGGAAGGGGCGCATCGTCGGACCGGGGACGGTATATCGGCGAGGCGGCGTAAGGAACGAGACGGATCCGGCCCGGATCCACGGGCAGGAGCCGCGCCACGTCGCGGCGGGTCGATTCGGACGGCACCAGGATGCGCCGTGCGCGCCGCGCCACCGTCGGTATGAGGCTCGCGGTGAGGAGCCGCTTCTTGAGGGTGTGCGCCTCGGGCAGGAGGGTGAGGCTCATGTCGTGGAACGACACCACGAAAGGGACGTCGGTCAGCACCGGAGCCAGGTAGTTCGTGAAGTGGACGACCTCCGGCCGCGTCTCCTTCAGGATGCCCGGCAGCACCAGCTGCATCCACACGGATCTCACCGGAAATCGCCGCCGCGCGAAGGCCTCGACCGCCGGCGCCCGGGGCGGAGTCACCTCCCGGTTCGAGAGCACGATGAGCTTCTCGAAGACGCCCCGGCCGACCTCGCCGCACAGCGCCTGAAGCAGGCGCGCCGTGTACCCGCCCACCCCGCTGATCTGGCCGGTGAGGGTGGTGGCGTCGAAGCCGACGACGATCGGCCTCAAGCGACGTCGCCCGGCTGGGCGGCGCAGGAGCCGACCACGAACGCCAGGAGGAGATAGTGGCCGGTGAAGGCGAGGACGTAGTCGACGACCCCGTGAGCGAGGAGCGCGATCACCAGGCCGAAGAGCGTGGCTCGCACCGCGACGTCGAGGGGCCCCGCCACGAATCCGGGCCTCGAGGCCGCCACCGCCGAAGCCAGGAGGGTGAGGAGGAGGCTGGCGGCGCCCAGCGTGCCCGTGGTGGCCGCCGCCTCGAGCAGCGTGTTGTTCGCGAAGATGCGCACGTCCCAGTAGCCGTGGCCCGCTCTCGGGCCGTACGACCAACGGAAGCTGTCGGAGCCGAAGCCGGCCCACGGCCGCTCGGCCCACATGCCCGCCGCCACCCGCCACAGCTCGCCGCGCGTGGGCCGCCAGGCCAGGGTCGTCGCGATGGGGCTCGGATCGAGCGGCGCGTCGGGGACCTCGGCCCCGGCGGCGAGGCCGACGCGCGTCGGCACCACGGCCACGCGGACGCCCTGCCCACTGAACCAAGTCGTGTGCTCGTGGACCATGTCCCACACGAGCAGGTAGCGCCCTTCGTTCCGCGGCGCGGCGATCCGGGCCTCGAGGACCGCGCTCTCTCCCCGACCGAGGTCCCGGCCCAACCGCGTTCTGTTTCCGTCCTCCATCGAACGGCCGTCCGGGCGGAACCAATGGTACGAGAGGTGAAAGGCCTCGCGCTCCGTCCAGGTCTTGGGGCCGGTGTTCGTCACCTTGACCCTCGTGCGGCGAGTCTCCCCCGGCCGCAGGGTCAGGGACGTCTCGCTCGGCTCGTAGGTCGCGCGGTACCAGTCGTCCGCCCCAGCGCGTCCCAGGCGCAGCCGGAAGACCTCTTCGTTCGACGCGAAAAGGGACGACCCGATCACGAGGACGCCCAGCGCCGCCAGGGGAGCCACCGGCCACCGCGTGCCGCGGCGGCGAACGAACGCCGCCTGGGCGAGGAGCCCGAGGCCGGTGGCGACGAGAGCACCGCGGGAATAGGTGAAGAGCAAGGCGCCCACCAGGGCGACACTCGAGGGCCCGATCAGCGCCAGGGAGCGAGGCCGCTCGGCCAGAAGCCCGGCGCTCGCGAGGAGGCCGCACATCAGGAACGCCGCGGCCTGGTTCGGGTACTCGGAGCCCGCGGAGGCGCGTCGCAAGCCGGCCACGTTGAACGGCATCTCTCGAAACGGGGCGAGGATGAAGTCGAGCCGCCGGAGTCCAAGGCCTTCGCCCCACGCCAGCGCCGCCACCACCATCGCGGCGAAGACGAGCGCGAGGAGCCCCTTCTTCCGGGCCTCACGCGGCGCCGCCGCCACGAGGACGCCGAACGCGGCCATGGCCGTCATGCGCAGCGCGAACCTGCCCGCTCGCGCATTCTCCTCCGGAGCGAGAACGGCCGAGAGCAGGTGGGCGAGCGCGTAGGCCCCGAGCGCGGCGAGCGGCAAGGGAGGCTGACGCGCGAGCGGCACGAGCCGATGCCGCCCCGCCCAGGCCAGGGCGACGGCAGCCGCGGCCGCGGCCGCCTCGAGCAGCGTGAATGACAAGCCGCCCAATCGGAGCGCCCCGCGTGGCTCGAAGGGCAGCAGCAGCACCAGGACGCCGAGGGCGACCGTAGCCATGCCCGCCTCACGCGAGGCCGCACTCGGTCGCGGGGCCAGGCGAGGGCTCGACGACGCGGAGCCGCCTTCCGGGTCGACCGCCGACGTCAGAAGCCGGCCTCGACGGCGGCGGCCCGCTCGGCCTTCCCGGGGGGGGCCACGAGCGCGGCGACGACGAGGGTTCGCATTCGATTCAGGTATCACGCCCGTTCCGGCCAGTCAACGAAGCTATACTCGACTCGTCATGGCCGATTCCAAGGAGACGCAGGAGCACATCCGCCACGTCCTGGCCGCCCTGGGCGAGGACCCCGACCGCGAGGGCCTGGACAAGACTCCGGAGCGCGTGGAAAAGGCGCTCCGCTTCCTGACCCAGGGCTACGGCCAGGACCCCGTGGCGATCCTCCGGAAAGCGCTCTTCACCGTCAGCTACGACGAGATGGTGATCATCAAAGACATCGACGTCTACAGCCTCTGCGAGCACCACCTGCTTCCCTTTTTCGGCAGGGCCCACGTCGCCTACCTTCCCAAGGGCAAGGTGGTCGGCCTCTCGAAGATCCCGCGCCTCGTGGACGTGTTCGCGCGACGCCTCCAGGTCCAGGAGCGCCTGACCGTTCAGATCGCGGAAGCGATCGAGGAGGCGATCAAGCCGCGGGGCGTGGGCGTCGTCATCGAGGCCATGCACTTCTGCATGATCATGCGCGGGGTCGAGAAGCAGAACTCGGTGGCGGTAACCTCCTGCATGCGCGGCGACTTCCAGACCCAGCTCCCCACCCGCGAGGAGTTCCTCTCGCTCATCAAGAAGAAGTCGAACGTGATCGCCTGAGAGGGGGCTTGCGCCAATGGAGATTCTCTCTCGTTCCACGACTCGGCAGCTTCTACCGGCCCTGGCCGGCTTGGGCCTGCTCGCGGTCGCGGCCCCCGCGGCGGCGTCCACCATCGGCTTCGAGCCGAACCGCGGCCAGACGGACCCCGCGGTTCGGTTCCTGTCCCGCGGTCGCGGCTACGTTCTCTTCCTGACTTCGGGGGAGGTCGTGCTCGCGTTCGGGAGCGAGTCAACCCCGCTCCGGATGCGGCTGGCGGGCGCCCGACCCGCGGCGACTTCTGGAGAAGGAGCCCAGCCCGGGAAGAGCCACTACTTCCTCGGGAACGATCCCGCGGGCTTTTGCCTCGACGTGCCCTCCTACGAGCGGGTGCGGTACGAGCAGGTCTACCCCGGGGTGGACCTGCTGTTCTACGGCAATCGCGGAGAGCTCGAATACGACTTCGTGGAATCTCCGGGCCGCGACCCGCGACGCATCGAGCTGGAGCTGCACGGCACGCGCGCCGTGAGCCTCGACCGCGAGGGGAACCTCGTCCTCACGACGGAGCGCGGCACCCTCCTCTGGCGGAAGCCAGTGGCCTACCAGGTCGACGGCGGCGTGCGTCGTGAGGTCGCAAGTCGCTACGTGCGCCGCGGGGGACGGCGGGTGGGCTTCGAGGTGGCACGCTACGACCCCACGCGGCCGCTGGTGATCGACCCCACGCTCTCGTACTCCACCTACCTGGGCGGAGGCGGCGCCGACTCCGGCCACGCGATCGCGGTGGA
>Ga0209640_10004499_pt1 | contig 12197 bp, 11 predicted proteins | sample RifCSP10_1_FD_184018 | JGI IMG/M metagenome (GOLD analysis project Ga0209640, IMG submission 184018) | Soil microbial communities from Rifle, Colorado - Rifle CSP2_sed 10_1 (SPAdes) (version 2) | ecosystem: Environmental > Terrestrial > Deep subsurface > Rock core/Sediment | place: Rifle... | reverse complement strand
TCGATTGGGCGGTCGAGCGCATCGAGGACGTCCTCACGACCGCCGTGTGAGGGGCATGCCCATGGATCGCATCCGCACGCTGATACTGGGAGCCGCCGGCCGCGACTTTCACAACTTCAACGTCGTCTACCGGGACGACACGCGATACGAGGTGGTCGGGTTCACGGCGGCCCAGATCCCGAACATCGCGGATCGTCGATACCCTCCGGAGCTGGCCGGCCCACTCTACCCGCAGGGGGTCCCGATCTTTCGGGAGGACGAGCTGGCGGCGCTCGTCGAGCGGTTCGAAGTGCGACAAGTCGTCTTCTCTTACAGCGACGTGTCGTACCCCTACGTCATGCATCGCGCCGCGATCGCCCAAGCGGCCGGCGCGGACTTCGTGCTGCTCGGACCACGGGCGACGATGCTGGAGAGCCGCAAGCCGGTGATTGCCGTGTGCGCCGTTCGCACGGGTGCGGGTAAGAGTCAGACGACCCGCCGCATTGCCGGCCTGCTGCGCGATCGCGGCCTCAGGGTTGCGGTGGTTCGGCATCCGATGCCGTACGGCGATTTGGTCGCCCAGCGAGTCCAGCGATTCGCCACGCTGGACGACATGACGCGCCAGCACTGCACCATCGAGGAGATGGAAGAGTACGAGCCACACATCGTCAACGGCTCGGTCGTCTATGCCGGCGTCGACTACGCGGACATTCTCAACAAAGCCGAGGCGGAAGCAGACGTCATCCTGTGGGATGGCGGGAACAACGATCTGCCGTTCTATCGGCCCACGCTCCACATCGTCGTCGCCGATCCCCTGCGCCTGGGAAACGAGCTGACGTACCACCCCGGGGAAGCCAATCTGCGCATGGCCGACGTCGTCGTGATCAACAAGATCGACACGGCCGATTTAGCGGCAACCCAGCAGCTTCGGGATCACATTCGGACCGCCAATCCCGAGGCGATGATCGTCGAGGCCGCGTCGCCCGTGACCGCCGATCGCCCGAATGCCGTCACCGGGCGAAAGGTGCTGGTAGTCGAAGACGGGCCGACGGTGACTCATGGCGAGATGCGGTTCGGTGCCGGCACTGTGCTGGCGAAGAAATTCGGCGCCCGCGAGATCGTCGATCCGCGGCCGTTCGCGGTTGGGAGCATCGCCGATACGTACCAGACCTATCCCGACATCGGTCCGATCCTCCCCGCAATGGGCTACGGCGAAGATCAGGTGCGCGACCTCGAGGCCACCATCGAGCGCGTACCGTGCGAGGTTGTCGTCATTGGCACGCCCATCGATCTCAGCCGTCTCGTGAGGATCCGCCAGCCGGTGGTGCGGGTGCGGTACGACCTGGAAGAGATTGGCCGGCCCGATCTGGCTGACGCGATGCAGGGCGTGCTGGAACAACTGCGGCGCCAACGCGTCCACGCTGGCGGCTAACCAGCCAAGGAGCTGCCCCCTGATATCCCCAGCCGAGCGCATCGGCCGGTGAGCACAGTGTCTCTTGGCGCGCTTTGCGCCCCGAGCTTAGCTGGCAGCCCCTGGTCAAAGGGCGACGACGATCGGCCGCGAGTCTCACGCCTGGCACGTATTTCTGACCGCTGCCGATCGGCTACCTCGAGGGTATTGATTTAGAGCGCGGGATTGCGTGGCGGACCGCCGAGTCGCTCGCATTCCGTCACTTTCTGGGACTAGGCTCCGATGACGCACCGCCCGAGCACTCGACGATCTGGCGGGGGAGTGGGGTTGACGAGCCTGTCGGCTTGGCGGTGACATGTGCTGAACGTTCTTGAAGACTGGGTCAAGGACGCGCTCCTCGAAGTCCAAGAGTACGTCCGCTTGCAGATCGCCACTGTGCGCGGCGCGTTCTCGCGCCCGTACTACCTCTACGATGTCGTCGAGCAGTTCGATCAGATCGGGACTGGGTCGCTCACCGTCGTGGTGCTGACCGGGTTCTTTACTGGCGCCGTCGTGGCGCTACAGACCGGCATCACGCTCGATCAGTTCGGCGCACGGCCGTTCGTCGGCCGCTTGGTCAGCACGTCGATCATCAAGGAGGTCGGTCCCGTGTTCACGGGACTGATGCTGGCCGGGCGCGCCGGGGCGGGCATCGCCGCCGAGCTCGGCTCGATGGCCGTCACAGACCAGATCAACGCGCTCCGGGCGCTCGGCACCGATCCGGTGCGGAAGCTCGTGGTGCCGCGTGTGCTGGCTGGTTTCTTCATGGCGCCCGTGCTGACCGTGATCTACGACACGGTGGGCATTCTTGGCGGGTGGCTGGTCGCCGTGTACCAGCTTCGCGTGGCGTCGAGCCTCTACTGGATGTCGATTACCGACGCGTTGTACCTGCAGGATGCGTGGATGGGGCTGATCAAGCCGTTCTTCCTCGGCTACGTCATCGTGACGATTGGCTGCCATGTGGGCCTGCGCACGAAGGGCGGCACGCAAGGCGTCGGCCGCGCGGCGACCAGGGCGGTCGTGACGGCGTCCGTCGCGGTGATCGCCGTGGACTTCTTCCTCTCGCGTCTGTTGATTACGCTGCTGTATTGACGGCGGTCGATCCGAAACGATCCGTGGTCCTCGATCTCGTCTCGATTGACACGGCGGGCCATGTCAGTGGAACCAGCTGTGCAGGACGCGAATGTAGTTCGCCCGTTCGAAGGCGGCGGGATTGGTCGTCTTCTGTAGGCTCGAGAGGCCACGCATTTCGTCCACCGTGGACACCTCGTGCCGCTCCATCCACTGCTCGAGTCCGCGCTGCATCATCGACACATAGGTCGGGCCGTTGCGCAGCAACGCTGAGGTCACCTGCACCGCATCCGCGCCAGCGAGGATAGCCTTGATGCCGTCGTGTGGCACAGCCACGCCGCCGGTGACCGCAAGCGCAGGACGCACGCGGCCGTAGAGAATCGCGAGCCACCGCACGCGCAAAAGCAGCTCGTCGCTCGTGGACAGCTTCACGTGCGGCAGAGCAGTCATCGTCTCAATGTCAATATCCGGTTGATAGAAGCGATTGAACAGGACCAGTCCAGCGGCGCCTGCCTGATCCAGTTGCTGCGCCACATTGCCGAACGCCGCGAAGAAGGGCGAGAGCTTGACGGCAATGGGAATGGTGAGCACCTGCTTCAGTTCAGTGACGATGGCGCACAGCCGCCGCTCGACATCGGCGCCGGTCGTTTCGAGATCGGTCACGACCTCATACGGGTTCAGCTCGATCGCGTCGGCGCCCGCCTGCTCAATGATCCGGGCGAACGCGATCCACGACTCGGTCGACGCGCCATTGAGCGAGCCAATCACGGGTATCCGGACGGCTTGCTTCACCTGGCTGACGTGTTCTGCATAGTCGTCTGGGCCGAGCGGGTACTCGCTGGCGGCCGGAAAGCGTGCGAGCGCCTCGCGCAGTTCAGCGTCGGGAGCCAGGTGCGCTGCGGCATTCCCGTCCACGCCAGTGACCTGCTCGACGAACAGTGAGTGGAGCACTACTGCTGCCCAGCCCGCATCTTCGAGGTGCTTCACCGTGTCAAGGTAGTACCCGAACGGAGATGCCCCCGCAATGAACGGGTGGGGTAGTCGAAAGCCGAGATAGGAAGTATCTGTGTTCACCGTACTTCTCGGAGCGACTCCGGCAGGGTCGCGATGCGAGGGTCACTCGGGCCAGAACCGCCACCTGGGGGCCGTTCTTCGCGCTTCCGCTGCTGCCGTCCATTCGTCCGTTGGTTCCCAGAATTCGCAGAACGCACACTCCGAATCCACCAGCGGTCGGCGTATGCTCGGCTCTCGCACGCACACCCAGGGAGTCTCCGGTTGCTCGGACTCCGCAACGAACGAGAGGCGGAACCCACGCCGACTCCAGCGGCAATTCGCTGGCGTGTGTGCGGTGTTCAGACTTCCCGCCATAGGAACCTCCGCGAATGGTGCCTGCAACGAGAGGACCACCGGAGATCCTCCCAACGCGCGCAACCCTTCAGTCGCTGGTCCAGGTCACAGTATGCGCGGGGATTTTCCGCCAAGACGCCTCAAAAATCCCCTTCCACAACCTTCCCGCTGGGAGTTGGCCTGATCTGGATGTCCGCGTGACTTGTGGGCCATGGGGCACAGCTGTTGCGTTGGCGTGAATGCGAGTTCGTAGTGAGTGCGAGGGACGGAATGTGCCTGCGACCCTTGTCGAAAGAGTAGAACGGAAAGAGATCGCGCCGGCGGAGCGGCTGACGGCCGAGCAACTGTATCGCCAGTGTGATCCGGCAACGCTGGGGTTTCAGACCACCGGCGAGTTGTCCGACGGCGCGATCACACTGGGGCAGGACCGGGCCGTGTCGGCCATTGAGTTCGGCATCGGCATCCGCCACGACGGCTATAACCTCTTTGCTCTCGGACCGACTGGCGCCGGCAAGCATGCTGTCGTCCGGCAGTTTCTAGAGCAGCAAGCCGCGTCTGAGCCCAGCGGGTCCGACTGGTGCTACGTGCACAGCTTCGAGCACCCCCACCGGCCGCGCGCGATCTCGCTTCCCGCAGGACGCGGCAGCACGTTCCGCGTAGACATGGCGCGGCTGGTTGACGAGCTCCAAACAGCCGTGGAGGCGGCACTGGAGACCGACGAGTACCGCCAGCGCCACGCGCACATCGATCAAGAGTTCAATGAACGTCGTGAGGGTGCGCTGTCCGATCTCGGCAAACGGGCCGGCGAGCGTGGCGTCGCGCTCATCCATACGCCGGTGGGTTTTGGGCTCGTCCCCATGCACGACGGGCAGCCGCTCGATCCGGAGGCGTTTGGCAAGCTGCCGGACACCGAGCGGCAAGCCGTCAAGGCCGCGCTCGAAGAGTTCGAGGGAGAGCTGGAGAAGATCCTCCACCAGGTTCCACAGTGGCGCCGGGAGAGCCGCGAAAAGGAGCGGGCGCTGAAGCGTGCCGTGACCAGTGCCGCGGTTGACGCGCTGATCGACGACCTCGCGAAGACGTACGAGGGACAGCCCGCCGTTCAGGCTCACCTCGCAGCCGTGAAGGCCGACGTCATCGAGCATGCCGACGACTTCCGGCGGGGCAAGGAGGAGGAAGAGGGCGGATCACTCGAGGCCTTGATGGCGAAGTCAGGCCTTGTATCCCAGCCCCTGAGCCGCTACCAGGTCAACGTGCTCAACGGCCGCAGCGGCCTGCCCGGCGCGCCGGTCGTCTACGAAGACAAGCCGACGTTTCAGAATCTCGTGGGGCGCATCGAGCACGTGGCCCAGATGGGCACGCTCGTTACGCATTTCACGCTCATCAAGCCTGGGGCGTTGCACAGGGCCAATGGCGGCTATCTGATCCTGGATGCCCGCCGATTGCTGCTCGAGCCCTTCGCCTGGGAGGGGCTCAAACGGGCGCTGCGCGCGCGTGCGCTGCGCATCGAATCACTCGGCGAGGCACTGAGCCTGGTGAGCACGGTGTCGCTCGATCCCGAACCGATTCCGCTCAACCTCAAAGTGGTTCTGATTGGCGAACGCCTTCTCTACTACCTGCTCCACCAGCTCGATCCCGACTTCAGGGAATTGTTCAAGGTGACGGTTGACTTCGAGTCGACCATGGACCGTGCAACCGAGAACGACACGTTATACGCCCGACTGATTGGGACGCTCGCCCGAAAGGCCGCAGTACGGCCATTCAGCGCCGCTGGCGTGGCGCGCGTCCTGGAACATGGCGCCCGTGTGGTCGGTGACGCGGGTAAGCTCTGGCTCGCATTGGATCGCCTGACGGACTTGTTAAAGGAAGCCGATCACTGGGCTGGAGCCGCCGGACGCTCCGTCGTGGAGGCCGCCGACGTGCAGTGTGCGATCGACGCGTGGATCCATCGGTCCAGCCGGCCTCGGGAACGCCTCCAAGAAGAGATCGAGCGCGGAACGATTGCGATCGCGACAACCGGGGAGGTCGTCGGCCAGGTGAACGGACTGTCCGTTATCGAACTGGGGGGCTTCGCGTTCGCGCGCCCAAGCCGGATTACCGCCCGCGTGCGGCTGGGCAGCGGCACGGTGGTCGACATCGAACGTGAGGTCGAGCTTGGTGGTCCCATCCATTCGAAAGGCGTGCTGATCCTGTCAGGATTTCTTGCCGGCCGGTACGTCCCGGACCAGCCCCTGTCGTTGTCGGCCAGCATCGTCTTCGAGCAGAGCTACGGCGGGGTTGAAGGGGACAGTGCCTCGTCGGCGGAGCTCTTCGCACTGCTGTCGGCGCTCGCAGAGCTACCGATCAAGCAGTCCCTCGCCGTCACGGGGTCGGTGAACCAGCGAGGCGAGATCCAGGCGATTGGCGGCGTGAACGAAAAGATCGAAGGCTTCTTCGATGTGTGCAAGGCGAGAGGCTTGACCGGAAACGAGGGTGTGCTGATTCCGGCGGCGAATAAGCGCCACCTCATGCTGCGTGCCGACGTGATCGAGGCGGCCGCCGCCGGAACATTTCACATCTACGCGATGGACACGGTCGATCAGGGCCTGCAGGTCCTCACGGGAATGCCGGCAGGCAGCCGCGACGTCACCGGCCAGTTTCCATCGGGAACGGTCAATCATCTCGTTGAACAACGCCTGATCGCCCTCGCAGGGCAGGCGCGAGCGTTCAAGGTCTCCGCCGGAGAACCAGCCGCGGGCCCTGGTCTCCATAAACCGCAAACTCGCAGGACTTAAGGCGCCGTCCAGCGCGGGTGATTCCGCAATCCGCTGCGAACTTTTCCTGCGCCCACGTCGCGTGTGTCCTCCCGAGTGTTCCTCCGCGTCTATCTGCAGCGGCGTGGTCCGCTGATTATCGAGAGACGAGTAGGCCTGAAAGCTGCAACGAGGCAGGTCGCGGACGTATCGGGAGGAATTGTGTATCGCCTGTTGCTGCGAACTCTGTATGGTGACCGAGCCTACCCTGCATCCCTTGGCTGGCGCATTCGATCCGACGCCGACCACCCGCGGTCGCGCGCCGCGCGTGCTTCCGCAAGGCTTCGCGTGGCTTTCCACTGGACGCTGCGGCTGCCCCGATGGGCGTGGGCGGTTGCCCTTCTCGCGGTCTTCGCCAGTGTGGAACTGCGGACGTCGTGGGTGCAGTCGATGGTCCTCGCCCGCGCCGCCCGGCATCTCACTTATACGGTCGAATCCGGAACCAGTGCGTCAATCCGTTTCCCGACCAAGGGACCGTACGACATCCGTCTCGGTTATGCGAGAGAGCCTGAATTCGTGAAGAGGTTGGAGGCCCGCGGTTTTCAGGTCGAGACCCAGGCGCGCTGGTCGCCCGAATTAGTGAGGCTCGCCGACGTCGGAATCTTCCCCGTCTACCCTGTGAAGAATCAGGCTGGTCTGTCGGTTCTAGACCGGACCGGCCGCTCGATCTTCTTGTCGCGCCACCCGCGGTACGCGTATCGCGATTTTGGCGAAATCCCGCCGCTGGTGGTGCAGTCGTTGCTCTTCATCGAGAACCGCGAGCTCCTCCAGACCGATCGCCCGTTCCGCAACCCGGCGCTGGAGTACGACCGCCTCGCGAAGGCAGTGCTGGATGTTGGCCTGAATCAGCTCATGCCGCACCACGCGATAAGTGGGGGCAGCACGCTGGCGATTCAGCTCGAGAAGCTGCGTCACTCGCCGGGGGGCCGCACCGGCTCCGTCGCCGAAAAGGGGCGTCAGATCGTGTCCGCATCGCTGCGATCGTACCTCGACGGCGCGAACACGATGGACGCTCGCAAGCACCTCGTGACCGACTACCTCAACTCGGTGCCGCTCGGGGGCATCGCGGGCTATGGCGAGGTCATCGGGTTGGGCGATGGTCTTCAGGCCTGGTATGGCGTGGATGTTCAGGCGGTCAACAAAACGCTCATGATGGCCGGTCCCCACCCAGCGCCTGAGGGCCTGGCCCGCGTTCAGATTGCCGCAGCGTATCGGCAGGCGCTGAACCTCCTCGTCGCCGTGAAGAAACCATCGGTGTACCTGTCCGGCGATCATGACGCACTGGACGCGCGCACCAACGCCTACCTGCCCGCGCTTGCGTCCGCCGGGATCATTCCGGAGTGGCTGCGCGATGAGGCACTACGCGTGCGTCTCACGCCACGGGCGCGGGCGAATGCACCAGCGTCTGCGATGTTTGCGGAGCGGAAGGCCGTGGATGCCGTGCGCGCGGAGCTCGGCTCGCAACTGGGAGTGCCGAACTTGTACGACCTGGACCGGCTCGATCTCACCGTGCGGACGATGCTGGACGGCATGGTCAACGATGCCGTGACGCGTGCGCTGCAGCGCGTCGGCGACTGCAGCGAGGCCGCGCAGGCGGGTCTGGTGGCGTTCCGCCTCCTGAACGGACACGCGTGTGGGCACGTCGTGTACAGCTTCACGCTGTACGAGCGCGTTCCTGGCGGCAACGCGCTGCGCGTCCAGGCGGACAACTACGACCGGCCGTTGAATATCAACGAGGGCACGAAGCTGGAGCTGGGGTCGACGGCGAAGCTGCGGACGCTGGCAACGTACCTGGAGCTCGTCGAGGGACTCCACCGGCAGTACGCCCACCTGCCCGCCAGCGCACTGCGCTCCCTGCCCGTCCATCCGCGGGACCGGTTGACCCGCTGGGCGATTGCGTATCTCGTCGCGACGCAGGACCGAAGCCTGCCAGCGATGCTCGACGCCGCCATGAGCCGCTCGTATTCGGCCAGTCCGGACGAATCATTCTTCACCGGCGGCGGCCTGCATCGCTTCGAGAACTTCGATGCGAAGGACAACAGCCGCGTGACGACGGTTCGAGAAGCTTTTCAGCGGTCGATCAATCTCGTGTTCATTCGTCTCATGCGCGACCTCGTCGACCACCTGACGTTCCGTCGAGGTGACATAGCCAGAATCCTGGAAGATGCGAATCACCCGGCGCGACGCGCCTATCTGGTCCGGTTCGCGGATTGGGAAGGGCGCGAGTTCCTGCGGAGGTTCTACAGGGGGCTCCACGGTGCGTCGGCTGACGAGACGCTCCGGAACGTAGCCCGGCGCGGTGCTCTCTCGTCGCGCATCCATCCTCTGGAAGTCTGGCTCTCCGGCTATCTCGCCGAGCATCCGGAGGCGGATCTCCGAGCAGTGTTCGAGGCGAGCGCCGATGCACGGCAAGACGCGTACGACTGGCTCTTCAAGACACCGAGCCGTTCCGCACAGGACAGAGCGATCGAGATCATGCTCGAAGTCGATGCGTTCGCTGAGATCCATGCGTCGTGGCGGCGTCATGGGTACCCGTTTGCCTCGCTGGTGCCGTCGTATGCAACGGCCATCGGCAGCTCGGGGGACAATCCGGCGGCACTCTCCACGCTGATGGGGATCATCGTGAACGATGGACTCCGATATCCCCCATTTCGGACCGATCAAGTGCACTTCGCGGCGGGAACGCCTTACGAGACGCACTTCACGCGGAAACCGATGGTCGGCGAACGTGTCCTCTCACCGGCCGTCGCGTCACTGTTGCGACACGACCTCGTGGGCGTCGTGGAGCATGGAACCGGCAGGCGCCTGGCTGGTGGCGTGACACTGGCGAACGGTCAAACACTCGAGATCGGGGGCAAGACAGGGACTGGGGACAACCGGTTCGAAACCAGTAGGTCGTCACGCGTCATCAATCGCACGGCGGCGTTCACGTTCATCGTGGGCGACCGTTTCTTCGGGAGCATGGTCGCCTACGTACCGGGGGAGGCGGCAGCGGGGTACGAGTTCACCAGCGCGCTGCCTGTCCAGATGGTCAAGCACCTGCTGCCGGCATTTGAGCCGCTGCTCCGTCCCGTGGCATCGCCCGGCGCGGTGCGTGTGGGGGCGTTGCACGGGCTGGGATCGTCTGCGCGCCGCGAGAAGGAGGGGGTATGAACAAAGGTCTTGTCGCACTTGCCGGGCTCGGCCTGGGCGCCGGCATCATGTACCTGGCGGATCCCAACGAGGGCAGGCGCCGTCGCGCCCGCCTGCGTGAGGTGACCGTCCACTCCGGGCATATCATGAAAGCGATCGCGGGCATGACCTCGCGCGATGTCGAGCACCGCCTGAGCGGTCTCGCTGCCCGAACGCTCGCTCGGCTCATCGAAGAAGGGGTACCACCGGACGATGTGCTCGCAGCGCGCGTACGCGCACGACTCGGCCGCTTGGTCTCACATCCGGGCGCGATCGACCTCACAGCGGACAAGGGTACGGTGACGGTGAGCGGGCCGATCTTCGAAGCAGAGGTCGAGCAGCTTATGAAAGGCGTGGAAGCAATTCCTGGGGTCACCGCGATCGAGAATCGGCTGGAGCCGCACCGAGATGCCGGACACGTGTCGGCCCTGCAGGGGCCGGGACCGCGAGAAATGAGTCGGATGCCGGCGAGCTGGAGGGGATGGAGCCCAACAGCGCGCTTGATCGCGGGTCTCGCGGGTCTCGCACTGGTGGCACTCTCCTCGCCGAATCGACCGGTGCGAGGGGCCGCCACCGGCATCGCCGGCGTGGAACTGCTCGAACGGGCGTTGCTGGGCACACGCGCGCGGGCGTAAGACATCACGCGGTTAGACGCTCGACGCGGACCGCCGTTACCTTGTACTCAGGCGTGTCGACTGTGGCGTCACGGTGGGGGCCGCTCAATCCTCGACGCGGTCTCACCCCTCGCCGCGCAGCTTGTGGAGATAGTGGGATCGTGACTCGACCTCCGTCAGGCGGGCGCTGGCGTACAGTGACGCTTCCGCCAGCAGCTTTCTTGCGTCCTCGTCATCGCGCGCCAGCAGCGTCTCGAGATCCTGGCCGGCACCTGCGACATAGGCGCTGATCAATTGCCGCTCGAGTTCGGCCAGCGGCTCTTCAAGAGGCATCATCCCATTCACAGTCATCGCTTAACCTCGTTTCCCGCGGAAGGCCCTTCGCGGTTTGATTTCGCCTCGGCATCACCAGCGGCGCTTCAGTGTTGACGCGAGCGCCGTCTGGTGCATGCCGTGTTCGACACGACGGCTGCAATTTTCAGTATGAAGCGTGACTGTTCTGCCGTTGCCAATATAGACTGACCCGGACGCCGACGGCGTCGCGCGAGATCACCGGTAAAATAAGTGTCCGCTTCTCCGCGTCGGGATAGACGATCGTCGTCCTGTGCATGAGCGCCCCCGCGGCAAGTCCGAGAACCCGCGCCAAAGGCGCCGGCCAGGATCGGAGCGTCCGCGCATTCTTCCCGTCTCGGACCCGTGCATGCGGTTGCTGCGCCAGTGGCCGCACCCGCGCCGGCCCCGATAAGCACAGCCATGCGGAGTGGCTGGTGGCGCACGGCGACCTGGCGAACGGTCTCCCGCCTGAAATGCTTCTCGCCGGCGTCGGTGTGGACCGTGATCTCATCTGCCGTCAGGCGCGTCAGGCGACCGGTGGTCCTGACCCCCGACTGGTCCGTCTCACCCCAAAGATCCGAGTCGTGGGGTTAAGGACGAATGCACTGCCCGCGCCAACGAACCGGCGCGTCCGCTTCGCGCCAATGCTCGCCGCCGAGTGACACGCAGTTAACTTCCGCGAGAGTCATTTCGAACCAGGCAAAATTTCCACATGCCTCCGGAAATTCCCCACATCGATACACGGACACAGTGTCACGTAGGTCGCAATCACCTTCCGGCACGAAAGGGTTGTCGCCCGGCGGCATGCCCGTTGCTCACATCATGTCGTCGCGCACCATGTCGGATGCCATGCGAGAACAGCCAGGGCCTCCAGACGCCCGGCGCCCGAAGCGACCCGTTCCAGGGCCGACGTCCGTCGCGCTCACACTCCTCTACATAGTCGGGCCGCTCCTCTTTGTATTTGTGCTGTCGACGCTCACGACCGGTGTCACCGCGCGCTCGGTGTCGTACACCGAGTTCAAGCAGATGGTGCGCGGGGGCAAAGTTGAGGAGGTCGTCATCAGCCAGGACCGCATCCGAGGCGCCCTCAAGGAGTCGAAGGAGGCGTTTACGACCGTGCGCGTCGAGGATCCGGGTCTGCTCGGCGAGCTCGAAGAGCGCGGCATTACGGTCAACGGGGAACTCGCCAGCAGCTGGTGGAGCTCAATTGTCGGGTGGTTGCTCCCCTTCGTGCTGCTTATGCTCTTTTGGAACTTCATGCTGAGGCGAGCGACGCCCGGGCAAGGCGTGATGGCGTTCGGCCAGAGCCGCGCGAAGATCTACGCCGAAGACGACGTCAAAGTGAGCTTCGGTGATGTGGCCGGAATCGACGAGGCGGTGGAGGAGTTGCGCGAGATTGTCGACTTCTTGCGGAATCCAAAAAAGTACACAGCCCTCGGCGGG
>Ga0209640_10004498_pt1 | contig 12201 bp, 9 predicted proteins | sample RifCSP10_1_FD_184018 | JGI IMG/M metagenome (GOLD analysis project Ga0209640, IMG submission 184018) | Soil microbial communities from Rifle, Colorado - Rifle CSP2_sed 10_1 (SPAdes) (version 2) | ecosystem: Environmental > Terrestrial > Deep subsurface > Rock core/Sediment | place: Rifle... | reverse complement strand
GTAAAAGTCAAATCGGTGGTGCCGTCCTCGCTGGCGTTCTGAATGATCATATCCACGACAATATGAGCCTCCGCGATCGACCCAAAGACCTGCGCCGCCAGACCCGGACGGTCAGGGACCTTCAGGACAGTAATTTTGGCCTCATCTTTGTCATAGGTCACGCCGGAAACCATAACCGAATCCATACTTTCGTCCTCCTCAACCAGCCATGTCCCCACGACGTCCGCAAAGGTCGATCGGACATGGACGGGCACGGAAAATTTCTTGGCGAGCTCCACGGAGCGAATCTGCAGCACCTTGGCGCCCGTGCTCGCCAATTCCAGCATTTCCTCGTAAGAAATGCGCGCCAACTTCCGAGCGTTCGGACAGATGCTGGGATCGGTGGTGTAGACCCCTTCTACATCCGTGTAGATCTCGCACGCCCCCGCCCCGAGCGCCGCAGCCATCGCCACCGCGCTGGTATCGGAGCCCCCGCGACCCAGGGTAGTGATGTTGCCCTGTTCGTCGACCCCCTGAAAGCCAGCCACCACTACGATCTCCCCGCTCCGCAGCGCATTGAGAATGCGCGTCGAATCGATGCTCTTGATGCTTGCCCTGCCATAGGCGCTGTCGGTCTCGATCCGCACCTGGTGGCCCAAAAAAGACCGCGCCCGCTGGCCCAGATCCTTGATCGCGAGGCTCACAAGCGACGCCGAGACCTGCTCCCCCGAGGCCAACAGCACGTCGCATTCTCGCTCATCCGGCGACTCGGATACCTGGCGCGCCAACCCCGACAGCCGGTTGGTCTCCCCCGCCATCGCCGAGACCACCACGACGACGTCATTGCCCGCTTGCTTCGTGGCAACGATTTTTCTGGCCACATGCTTGATCCGTTCGATCGTCCCCACGGATGTCCCGCCATATTTCTGCACGATCAACGCCATCTCTCCCCTTCTCTTCTGACCCTTACCCCATTTTGGATTTTAGCTTGCCGATTTTAGACTTAATCCAAAACCCCAAATCCAAAATCTAAAATTCTTTGTCCCTTGAACCCTTTAACCCTGGACCCGCTCTCTTAAGCTCCGCACGATCTCGTCATACCTGTTTCCGTAAGCGGTGAAAGTGAGCCTCCGCCGGTGGGCGTCTGCGTAAGCGAACCGCACGTGCAGGTATTCATCGATCTCCTCCGGGGAAAGATGTTCGAACCACTCGATCACACTCACACCGTCGGAGAAGAGATACTCTCGGAGATTGAGCTCCTCCATCTCTTTCGAACTCCCGATGCGGTAGAGATCGATATGATAGATCGGCACCCGCCCCTCGTACTCGTTGATCAGCGTAAAAGAGGGGCTACGGATCCAAGCTTCTCGGCTCACCTCCAAACCCTCGGCCAACCCTCGCACAAAACAGGTCTTGCCGCTGCCGAGCTCTCCCGTAAGACCAATAACTTCCCCTCCTTTAAGCAATTGCCCTAACTTTGTTCCCCACTTCCGAGTTTCAGCGGCAGAACGAGAGACAACACTAAAAAAGTTTTTAGTTTTGAGTTTTGAGTTTTGAGTTATAGGATTCGTTCTCATACAAAACTAAAAATTCAAAACTTCTGGCTCCTGCCTGTTGCCAACTGCTTAATTCCCAGAGGAAGCCCTTCCAGCACATCCGAAGCGATCATGCCGATCTCTCCCCTGGCCTGCGCGACCCGGTCACCCACAAAACCGTGAAGAAACACGCCCAGCTTCAGCGCGTCCTCAATCTTCAGACCCTGGGCGAGCAGTCCCGCCAGGACACCGGCGAGCACGTCACCCATCCCTCCACTCGCCATTCCCGGATTGCCGGTGGGATTGATAAAAACTTCCCCCATCGGTGTGGCGATCAGGGTTCTCGCCCCCTTGAGCACGAGATAGCAGCGGCATTCCCGCGCAAAGGAGCGCGCCACTCCAACGCGGTCCTGGTGGACTGCCGCGGTACCGGCTCCCAAGAGCCGGGCCATCTCTCCCGGATGGGGAGTAAGCACCGGCGGGGTCCTGGCACCCCGCAGTCGCTCTAGCTCGGCCGCCAGATTGTTAAGCCCGTCCGCATCGATAACCCAGGGGATATCCAGATTTCTCAAAAGCCACCTGAGCGTGCTGCGGGCTGAATCCTTGACCCCTATTCCGGGGCCGAACAGAAAGGCGCTTTTTTTTTCCAATAGAGAACGCCAGTCTTGATCGTCTAGAGGCTCCGGCTCCTCCTGACCGTCGTCTCGCAGAGGCTCGGTCATTACCTCGACCATAGAGCTGGCAAAGATGTTGTTGAGCGAACGCGGCGCCGCCAGCGTCACGAGTCCCGCCCCGACGCGCATCGCCGCCCGGCAGGCCAGGATGGCCGCGCCGGTCTTTCCGCGGGAGCCCGCCATGACCAGGAGGTGGCCGTAGGTCCCCTTATGCGTATCCGGCTCCCTCTCGGGTATTAGGCGGCGGATCTCCGGCTGCTCCAATAGCTCGGTTTGAGGCCGGACCCGCTCGACCGCCTTGGCGTGGATGCCAATGTCGACCGCCTCAAGCCGCCCCACAAAGGGGAGCCCAGGATAGATGACCTCTCCCAGCTTAGGAAAACCCAGGGCAACGGTCAGGCTCGCCTTGATCGTTGCGCCGAGTGATCTGCCCCGGTCAGAATCCAATCCCGACGGGAGGTCAACCGCTACGATGGGGAGGCCCGATCCGTTCATCATCTTGATAGCCTCGGCATAAATCCCGCGCACCTCCTCCTTCAGCCCAGTCCCCAGAATGGCGTCGACCAGGAGCCCTTTACCCTTGAGCCGCTCCTGGACCGGCACAAGCGACCCGTCCGCCTCGAAGACCCTGCCCTTGCGCTTTCGATAGGCGCGCAGATTCTCAGCCGCGTCTCGGGACAGATCTTCGCCTCGTCCCAGCAGAACGACCTCGCACGGTATCTTTTTGGCCTTAAGGTGCCGCGCGACCACCAGCCCGTCGCCGCCATTGTTGCCCTTGCCGGCAACCACCAGGACACCGCGCCGGGCCGCCCTCCCAAATGAGCCCATCAGAGCTTCGGCCACCGCAATTCCCGCGCGTTCCATCAGAATCAGGCTGGGGACACCATACTCTTGGATCGTAAGTCGATCCATTTCGCGCATCTCTTGAGCCGTAACGACGATCATACGTTAAAGCCGCTTAAGACGTTCAAGTCGTTCAACGATTTGAACCATTTGAACGTTTTGAACTTTTGAACCTTCTACTCCCGTGCCGTCCTCAGGATTTGTTTCATTTCGCCGACCGCCCGCTCCATCCCCACCATAACGGCCCGGGCAACGATGCTATGACCGATGTTGAGCTCTACGATCTCGGGAATGCGGGCGATGGGCAGGACATTCTGATAGTTAAGACCATGCCCTCCATGCACTTCAAGTCCCAGACGGTGAGCTAGGGCCGCTGCGGCAGCGACCTGTTCGAGCTCGCGGGTCTTATCGCCGGAGGCGTCGCAGTAGCGGCCCGTATGGATCTCCACCCCATGGGCGCCGGCCTCCCGGCTCGCTTCGATCTGGCTTCTCTCTGGATCGATGAAGAGGCTGACCCGAATCCCGTGCGCTTGAAACCGCTTCACGGCTTCCTTGATCCGGGCCCGATGGGCAACGACATCCAGGCCACCCTCGGTCGTTAGCTCCTCGCGCCGCTCGGGTACGAAACAGGCGTCGTCGGGGCGAAAACGCTCCGCCAGTCGCACCATCTCCTCGGTCACCGCCATCTCCAGGTTGAGCTTGGTTCTAATCCGTTCGCGCAGGAGTTCGACGTCCCGTTCCTGAATATGGCGGCGGTCCTCTCTCAGGTGGACGGTAATCCCATCGGCTCCTCCCCTTTCCGCCAACAAAGCCGCTTGCACCGGATCCGGTGTATCGATCCTGCGTGCCTGGCGCAGGGTCGCCACATGATCTACGTTGACACCTAAGCGAATCACGGTTAAGCCGTTGTCTGTTAAAAGATCTGTTCAAGACGCTTAAAAACGTTCAACACGTTGAACGACTTGAACCTTTTGAACGGTTTGAACGCCTACAACTTACCGCTCGCTACCCAGTCGGAGACGAATTTCCTCCGCGATCTCGTGCGCCATCTGCCGAATTTTCTCCTCATTTTCCCCCTCCAGCATGATCCGGGCCAGAGGCTCGGTTCCGGAGTAACGGACCAGGATCCGTCCCCGCCCCCCAAGCTCTTTCTCTACCCCGGCGATCTTTTGGCGCACGGCGGGCATCCGCCAGAAATCTTTTTTCTCCTTCACCCCAACGTTAAGGAGGACCTGAGGGAGCTTGGTCATCGCCTTTCGCAGCTCCGTAAGCCGCCGCCCTTTCTCCACCATGATCGCGAGGAGCTGCAAGCCCGTGAGGCAGCCATCCCCGGTGGTATTGTGATCGAGAAAGATGACGTGACCGGATTGCTCTCCGCCCAGGTTGAATCCGCCGCGCATCATCTCCTCGACTACATAGCGGTCCCCTACCGCCGTGCGGAGCACCTTGATCTTGTTGCCCTGAAGCGCCAGATCGAGCCCGAGGTTGCTCATGACAGTCGCCACTACGGTATCTCGTTTGAGCAAGCCCTTCTCCTGCATCTCCTTGGCGCAGATGGCCAGGATGTAATCTCCGTCCACCACCTCACCCTGCTCATCGACGAAGAGCGCCCGGTCACCGTCGCCGTCCAGTGCGATGGCGAGGTCCGCATGGTGCTCGAGCAGCGCCTTCCTCGCCGCTTCGGGATGGAGCGAGCCACACTCCCGGTTGATGTTTTCTCCGTCCGGTCGAACTCCGATCGGAATCACCTCGGCCCCCAGCTCCGACAGGACCTCGGGGGCCACCCGGTACGCCGCGCCGTGGGCGCAGTCCACAACGATCCTTAAACCCTCGAGCGATAGGTCGCGAGGAAAGGTGTTCTTGAGGAAAACGACATATCTCCCCACCGCGTCGGAGATCCGAAAGGCCTTGCCGATCTCGGCCGCCGTCGGCCGGTGCAGATCGGATTCCCCGTTAGAGATCATATCCTCCATCCGGGCTTCGACCTCATCCGGAAGCTTGAACCCTTCACCGGAGAAAAATTTTATCCCGTTGTCCTGGAACGGATTATGGGAAGCGGAAATAACCACACCGGCATCGGCCCTCATGCTTCGGGTCAAGTAGGCCACACCCGGAGTCGGAAGCGGTCCGACCAGCAAGACGTCGACCCCCATCGAGCAGATCCCGGAAGCCAGAGCTGTCTCAAGCATGTAACCGGAAAGTCGCGTATCTTTGCCGATGAGAATCTTACGACGGTACCTGGCATGGTTCTGCCGCAACCTCGGAACCAGGGGAGAAAGGCGCTTCCTGCGCGACCCGCTGATTTGCGGGGCCGGCTCGCGCAGCACACAGGCCATGGCCCGTCCCAATTTCAAGGCCATTTCGGAAGTCATGGGCTCCAGATTAGCGACACCCCGGACCCCGTCAGTGCCAAAGAGATTTCGCTTGCGGTTTCTCCTCATTCCCGGCGCTCGAGCCATAACTTCTCCCTCCTCCCTCGTCTTACCCGTGCACGCTTCCGTAACGTAGGGCATCAGCGATGCCGATCGCCCGGCGGGCCTCCCGGACATCGTGGATGCGAATCATGTTCGCCCCGGCCAAAACCGCTGCCACCGCGGCTGCCAGGCTCCCTTCCAATCGTTCCTCCGGCCCCACTCCGAGAATCTTCCCAATGAAGGTCTTGCGCGATGGACCAACCAGAATCGGTCGCCCCAGCGAAGCAAGCGCCGGGAGGCCGCGCAGCAGCGCGAGGTTGTGCTCCAGCTCCTTACCAAAGCCGATCCCGGGGTCGACCAGGATCTGCTCCGGCCCCACTCCTGACTCCAGAGCAAACTCTATGCGCTTTTGGAGAAACCCCTTCACTTCCTCCACGACGTCGCGGTAATACGGTCTCTCCTGCATGGTCCGCGGAGTCCCCTGCATATGCATCAACACCACCGGCACCTTCGCGGCCGCAATCACGCGTACCATCTCGGGATCAAACCTCATGGCGCTGATATCATTGACGACATCCACCCCTTCTTCGAGAGCAACTCGCGCCACGCGAGCCTTATAGGTGTCGATCGAAAGCGGGACAGAAAGAGCCCGCCGCAGACCCCGGATGACTGGCACAACCCGCTCCAGCTCTTCTTCCGCAGAGACCGGCCGGGCCCCTGGCCGGCTCGATTCTCCTCCGATATCGATGAGGTCTGCCCCTTCTTCAGCGAGCTTGACACCGCGGGCGATCGCGTTCTCCGGATCGAGGTATCTGCCCCCGTCAGAGAAGGAATCAGGGGTCACATTCAGAACACCCACAAGGGCGGTTCGCCTCTCGAAGTCGATGTCGCCGTGGCGCGTAATGAGCGCCGAACCTTTAGGGGATAACTTTCCCTGCATGGAATCGAAAAACCTCAACACCAACGTTCTCCGTGAGGACCCTGCCCCCACTTCCTACGAGTGACGCGTGAGTTGAGGGAATGAACTAGGAGGGCTGGCAAATCCTTCGGAGGGTCAGTTCAGACGTGCGCCGTAATTGGCGTAGGGACAAGCGGGTCCCCACCGTTACCGCCGTACTCCCGCACCAAAGCGTCAATCTCCGAGCCGTCCAAGACTTCCTTCTCAAGCAGTTTCTGGGCGATCTTGTGTAATAACTCGAGATTGTCGCTCAAGAGATTCTTGGCCCGCTGATAGCAGTCTACGATGATGCGCCGAACCTCGGCATCGATCTCAACCGCCGTACCCTCGGAGTAATCCTGTTGCTGGGTAAAATCTCGACCCAGAAAAATCTGCTCCTCTTTTTTGCCAAAGGTCATCGGCCCGAGTTTTTCGCTCATCCCCCACTCGCAAACCATCCGGTGGGCGAGCTCGGTGGCTTTCTCAATGTCGTTGCCCGCACCCGTGGTCATGTGATGGAGCACCAACTCCTCCGCCACGCGCCCGCCGAAGAGGATCGTGAGATTGCTCAGCAGGTACTCCCTAGGGTAGGTATGCTTTTCGTCGATCGGAAGCTGTTGGGTTAGGCCGAGCGCCATCCCGCGCGGGATGATCGTGACTTTGTGCACCGGATCCGTGCCCGGGAGGAGCTTCGCGACCAGAGCGTGCCCCGCTTCATGGTACGCGGTGATTCGCTTTTCCTCATCGCTGATAATCATGCTTTTGCGCTCGGAGCCCATCAGCACTTTATCCTTGGCCACCTCGAAGTCGCCCATATCCACTTTGTCTTTGTTGTTCCGGGCCGCGAGAAGCGCCGCCTCGTTGACGAGATTTTCCAGGTCCGCGCCAGTAAAGCCGGGGGTTCCCCTGGCCAAAACGCTGATGTCGACATCCGGGGCCAACGGCACTCTGCGGATATGCACCCTCAGGATCCCCTCTCTCCCCTTGACATCGGGCCGTGGCACGACGACCCTTCGGTCGAACCTTCCTGGACGCAGCAGCGCCGGATCCAAGACATCGGGTCGATTCGTCGCGGCGATCAGGATCACGCCTTCATTGGCCTCAAAGCCGTCCATCTCGACCAGCAGCTGATTGAGGGTCTGTTCGCGCTCATCGTGCCCGCCCCCAAGGCCGGCTCCCCGATGGCGCCCCACCGCGTCGATCTCATCGATAAAGATAATGCAGGGCCCGCTCTTCTTGCCCTGAACAAACAGATCGCGAACTCTCGAAGCGCCCACACCGACAAACATCTCGACAAAATCCGAGCCGCTGATGCTGAAGAACGGCACGCCGGCCTCGCCCGCGATGGCCCGCGCCAACAGCGTCTTCCCCGTTCCGGGAGGACCAACAAGCAGGCAGCCCTTGGGAATCCTGCCGCCGAGCTTGGTAAACTTCTTCGGGTCCTTCAAAAAGGCGATGATCTCTTGCAACTCCTCCTTCGCCTCATCCACGCCGGCCACGTCGCTGAAGGTCACCTTGTGCTGATTCTCGCTCAGGAGTTTGGCTCGGCTCTTGCCAAATGACATCGCCTTACCCCCTCCGACCTGCATCTGGCGCATGAAAAATATCCAGACGCCGATAAGCAGGAGCATAGGAAACCAGTTCACCAGGAGGACCATATACCACGGAGATTCGTCTTCCGGCTTGGCGGCGATCCGGACCTTTTTCTCCCGCAGCATCTTGACGAGCTCGGGATCATTGGGAGCAAAGGTTCGAAAACGTTCCCCGGTCTTGTATTTTCCCTGGATATTGTGTCCCTGGATCGTTACCTCCAGGACATCGCCCTTTTCCACCGCGCTCACGAATTCGCTGAAGACAATTTCCGGTTCTCTCCCGTGCTGCTTGTTAAACACGTTAAAGAGCAGGAGAAAAATAAGCCCCAAAACCAACCACAGGGCTAAATTTTTGGACATCTGATTCAAGCCCGACCTCCGTATGAACCGAAGACACAAAAGATTAACACAGACAAAGAGTTAGTTCAATATACCCGATGCTGTAATATATACGCGATGCTACGGTTAGTCCGCTGGCGACACCAGCTCCACCCGCAACAGCGCGCGCGTGCCAGGGCTCACCGCCGCCACGGCGCTCCTACCATAGCCGGGAATCCAGAGGATTTCCTCTCCCGCCAGAACCAAGGGATAAGCGGAGCGCGCCGACAAAGGGACCCGTTTCTCAATAAACAGCTCTTTCACCTTCTTGCGCCCGCCCATCCCCAGCGGGCGGAAGCGATCCCCGGGGCGGAAGTTACGCACCTCCAGGAACTCCGGGAGGAGGGCCAGATCGAAGACAGCCTCGAGGTTGTTCCTCGGCCGGGCCGGAGGAGTGCAGGGATGGCACGAACTCTTAAGCTTCACGCCGGCCTCGGGGATCACGAGCTCCCCTTGATGCGGCAATGGATAGCTGTAACTGAGCCGCTCCGGCTTGTGCCGTTTTTTTTCCAGGCGAAGCACGGCGTACTCTTTTACGAAATCCCACCCGCCCGGAATGGAAAGGCGGCCCTGCGATGGGCCATCAGCGATGAAGCGGAGGATTTTTTCGACATGGTAAAAGCCGATCCCCTTGAGATTCCCTGCCGTGCGCTCGAGCCAGAGGCGGATGAGTCGGCGCTGCACGGCCTTGCTCTCGCGCAAGACCGCATCGCGCACGAGATTTCCTGCGTGCGCCGCTTGTTCAAGGCGCTCTTCGGTCAGGAGGTTTAAGACCTCTTCTTCTTCGCGCAAGAGGTCGGCCGCCTGGGCCAGACGCGCATCGAGGCGGGGGTCCAACCTGGCTCTGAGCTGGGGCAACAGCTCAAGCCGAATCCAATTGCGCAGGCGCGTGCGATCGAGATTGGTGCGATCGGTGCGATAGGAAAACCCCTGCGCCGTGAGATAACCGATAACCTCCTGCCTGGATGTTTCGATCATCGGCCGGACCAGCCAGAGGCCCTCTCCTTTGGCATCCAATCTCCGGATCGGAGGAATCGCGCCCAATCCCCGCCCTCCGCTTCCCCGCAGCAGCCACATGAGAAGGGTCTCCACCTGATCGTCCCGAGTATGCGCTGTCGCTACTTGCCGAATCCCGCGCTCTCGAGCCAGAGCGCCGAAAAAGTCGTACCGCTCCTTTCTCGCCATGGCCTCGAGATTCCCCCCGCCGCTGGTTTTTCTGATCCGCGGCAGATCCACCTTGCGGAAATGAAACGGAAGCGAAAATTCTTCCGCCAGCCGGGCTACAAAGAGAGCATCCTCGCGGGCCTCGTCGCCGCGGATCCCATGCTCGAGATGGGCAACTTCCAGAGCGAGACCCAACTCTTCCCTCAGGTCAGCCAAGAGACGGAGCAGCGCGACCGAATCCGCCCCCCCGGAGACCGCCACCAAGACCTTGTCTCCGCGCTGAAACATGTCGTACTTTCGAATCGTGTCTTCTACTTTGGCCCTGAGAGTCATGTGGTGTGCGAAAATTCTGCGCGCTTTACCGCGCCAAATCAAGCCGCACCACGACTTTACAGCGAAACCCCATCCTGATATGAGCTAGGCCAAAGTTGGTCATGAGACTTGCCATATTCTGCGACTTTGATGATACTATAACCCGGGTCAACGTTACGGATACCGTGCTGGAGCGGTTTGCTGATTCGCGATGGCTTTCCATTCAGGCAGACTGGTTGGCGGGAAAGCTCAGTGCCAGGGAAGTTCTGGAAAAACAAATGCCTCTGCTTCGCACGAGCCCCCAGGAGCTGGATGCCTTGGTCGACTCTATTGAAGTGGATCCCCACTTTGCCGACTTCGCTTTATATTGCGCCGGGGAGGGGCATGCTCTCTTCATTTTGAGCGACGGGTTTGACTATTGGATCGAGAAGATTCTTCGCCGCGCGCTATCGAAACATTACGACGCGGTGAAAATCCCCGTCTATGCCTGTCGCTTGAGATGGCAGGGAAGCCGGGTAGCCATCTCCTTTCCCTACTTTGCCGAAGGCTGCACCCATGGTTGCGCCACCTGCAAGCCCGTGCTTTTTGACCGGTTAAAAGCAGGGAAGGGAAAAGCCGTAGTCATTGGGGACGGGGTCTCCGATCTGCTGCTCGCCAGAAGAGCGGATGCGGTTCTGGCGAAAAACGGGCTCCGGCAGTTTTGTCAGAGAGAAGGCATCGACTGCTACGCTTTTAACGACTTTCGTGATGTGCTTCGAATCATCAGTGGCCTAAGGAGTTAAACGAATGACCGAAGATCAACTGCGAAAATTGGAGGGCGAGTACTGCTCATGGGGAGATGCGGTTCACTCCGCTGAACCGCCCAAGATATTCGAGCGCTGCGAAGGTTGCTTCCTTTATGACTCCCAGGGAACGCCGTTTCTCGATCTCCAGATGGCCTCGGCGACTGCGGGCTTCGGATACAGGAACAAGCGACTCAACCAAGCCCTTAAGGACCAACTCGAACGTCTTCCCCAGCTCGGCAGTCACTATCTCCACTCTGAGAAGATCGAGGTTTCCGCGCGCATCGCCCAACTGTGCGAAAAAATCTTTCATAGAAAGGGCAGGATCCACTTTAACGTGGGGGGTGCCGTAGCCGTCGAGGACGCCGTCAAGCTGGTGCGCAACTATACCCATAAAAATGCCGGATTCGCCTTCATGGGAGGCTATCACGGGCGGACTCTGGGGACCACGGCGATCACCTCAAGCTACCGCTACCGGCGCCGCTATGGGCATTTCGGTGACCGGGCCCAGTTCGTTCCTTACCCCTACTGCTTCCGCTGTTTCTATGGTCTCAAGCGGGAGGATTGCGGCCTTTATTGCCTGAAGCAATTCGAGCAACTCTTTGACTCCGAATACTACTCGTTTTGGGACTCCCGGGCTGAAGAGTGCGAGTTCGGTGCCTTTTACATTGAGCCGCTCCAGGGAACCGGTGGCTATGTCATCCCGCCGAAGGAATACTTCGTCGGGCTGAAAAAAATCCTCGAACAGCGCAAGATCCTGCTCGTCGATGACGAAGTCCAGATGGGTTTCTTCCGCACGGGAAAGTTCTGGGCCGTTCAGCACCTGGATACCGTCCCGGACATCATTGTTTTCGGCAAGGCATTGACCAACGGCCTCAATCCCCTTTCGGGGGTATGGGCCGCCGAAGAAATCATCAATCCCAAAATTTTTCCACCCGGTTCGACCCACTCCACCTACGCGGCGAATCCGCAGGGAACAGCCCTCGCGCTCGAAGTGCTGAAGCTACTGGAAGAACAGGACTACGAGCGGAAGGTTACGGAAAAGGGACAGTACTTTTTGGCGCAACTGAAAGAGCTGCAAAAAAAATACCCGAAGATCATGGGTGATGTGGACGGGCTGGGGCTCGCCCTACGCATCGAGCTGTGCAAAGAGGACGGCATCACGCCGAATCCGGAACTGACCCAGAGGATTTTCTTGGAGGGGATGAAAGGCGACCTCAAGAAAAACGGTAAGAGCTACGGTCTGGTCCTGAACGTCGGAGGTTACTTTAAGAACGTCTTTAGCCTCTCACCCTCTTTTGAAATAACCAACGAAGAGATCGACACGGCGGTGGAGTTCTTCGATCGCCTCATGCAACGGTGCTTGAAATAGAAACGCATCATATCTTCAGCTTCCCTACGTAGCCGGTCATCTCCACGTACCCCGAGCCTTGCACGGGTTTGTCGTGGAAGATACCCCGCACCTCGATAGCGCCCTCCCAATACGTCACGCGCGTGCTCTTTCGGGTATCCAGCTCCTGATCCGGAAAGAAAGGGGAAATTTCCAGGCTGACCTCTTCCGATGGGATGGTGACCTTCCACCCCATGGGAT
>Ga0209640_10004497_pt1 | contig 12202 bp, 14 predicted proteins | sample RifCSP10_1_FD_184018 | JGI IMG/M metagenome (GOLD analysis project Ga0209640, IMG submission 184018) | Soil microbial communities from Rifle, Colorado - Rifle CSP2_sed 10_1 (SPAdes) (version 2) | ecosystem: Environmental > Terrestrial > Deep subsurface > Rock core/Sediment | place: Rifle... | reverse complement strand
CACCGTGAACGGCCTCGTGTAGGTGCCCGGATCGTCAATCGTGACTGCGCGATCCAGCGTCGTGAAGGTGTTCCGCGTCCACCGCTCGATCATGTGCAGCTGCTCCGTGTGCGGAGCGCCGTCCTCATCCAGCCAGAACTTGTCGTGGAGGCCCACCGTGTCGACCACGAGCGTGTCACCTTCCCACTTCCCGATCGAATGCCCGTACCAGCCCGGCGAGGGGTCCTCAGGGTGCGGACGGCCGTCCATGAATATCTGCCGGTAGGTGTGCGCGTTGCCTTCCTGCAGGACGAAGATGTGCGTGACGTTGGGCATCGGGTACGGCACGAACCGCCACGCAAACCCTCCGCCGATGCGGAGCGGCCCTCCCGGCATGCAGTAGCTGTACGGATCCTGGGAGTTGTCCCGGTGACGTGCGTCGTAGACCTCTTTCGCCCACGGCAGCATGAGGCTCACCAGCTCACCGGGCTTCAGCCCGTCGACCAGGTCGTCACCACCATTTCTCCATACACCACCCAGGTCCACGGCGCCATTCGGCAGCCGTGGCACTGGCCGCCCCGGAGCCGGGTCCGCCAGCCGCGGGCCATTTTCGCCGCCGAGCCGCCGGCCGATGGCCTGCTCCCCTGCGATGAGCGGTGCGCACACCCATACGAGCGCCAACAACACGAGCAGGTCCTTCCTCACGCGCACCTCCCCTGATGTGAATTCGAGCGCGATTATAGGCGCAGTGCGGCATGGCAGGAATTGCCGCGTGCCGCCAAGGCATGCGTTGGCATTTCTGCGTACCTGAAGTCTGCACTGGCGAGTTTCCACAGAATCCGTTCTGGCACGCGTCTGGCTCTGCTGGGCTGCGCGGAGGTGAATCGACGATGGTAGGATTGAGTCGTAGCGGGCCGAGCAAGCTCGGCCCCTACCCCTGTTTCGTCGGGCCCCCGGTTTCGTAGGGGCCGACCTTGGTCGGCCCGTTCCTCACCGAACAGCCGTTCTCCCTGCCTTTGGCCGTAACCGGCATCATCGGCTGGCTCGCGCTCTTTACGTTGGCGTTTCGGCTCGGACGGGAGGGGCCTCGTGACTGATCACATGGCGTGGCTGTTGATTACGTTCGGCGGAATACTTCTCTTCGCGGCCTCAGTGACCGTCTATGACTGGCTCGCGCGCCGGCAGCACCGTCGCCAACGCGAGCAACAGCGCCGCTCGGCGTAACGCGAGCCTGACTACCCGGCCGTCTCAAGAAGCTTTCCGCTGGCGCTGGGCGTCGTGGCGATCCCGTTCGAGACCGTCCCAGAAGACCTTCACACCCTCGAGCATCTTCACGCCCGCGCGAATGAAGGGCTCTTCGCGGAACTTCGGCGAGTCGTAGCATTCCCGCAGCTCGTCCCACACGTGGGCCTTGTGCTGCTCTTCGATCTTGTCGTGCCAGGTGAAGAACGCCAGCGGCAGCGACGGCACCTGTTCCCGCTTGACGCGTTCCAGGCCGGCGATGAGTTCCTTCCAGAAGCCGGCGGCCGCCCAGTTCTCGACGGCGAACGCCGCGCCCATCGCCTCGTTGTAATCGTCGCTGCCGTACAGCCTGAACAGCTCGTCGCAGAAGAACAGCGTGCTGGGTGTTCCCTGCCGGCGCTTGCCCATGTCATTGAACGTCAGCCCCAGCGGCTGGCCAAAGCGAAGCAGCCACTCGAAATGGGCGGCCTGGAAGCGGAAGGTGCCGCCGTCGACTGTGCCCTCGGTTGAGACGAGCGCCGGATCTCCCTCGCGATCGTGGTCGTCCGCGCTCGATGCGGTCGCTCCGCTGGAATCGCCGCCCGCCGCGTGGCGTTTGCTGCCGCGGTCGTTATAGATGACCCCGAGCTCGTTCATGAGAATCTCTTTCGATTCCCGCGTCGCCTGCAGCGTGTCGGCGTTGATCGCGCGGTTGAGCGCTGCGAGCAGGAACTGGTTCGAGAACACCGAGAACTGCACCGTGAAGTGGCGCAGCTCGTCGAGCGACAGGCTGCCGCGCGCGAACCAGGCGGTGTACGCGTTGCCGGTGACCGCCGGATGGCGCATGAAGTACTGCTCGATCGTCTCTTTGAAGGCGTCGACATTCTTTTCTGCCATGGGATCCTCCGGCCGTCTCACGACAGCCAACTGAACGCAGTCTCAGGACAGCCAGCTGAACGCATAGCCCTCGTCTTCCAGTGCGAGCGCCTCCTGCGTCAGCAGGAGCGGCCGGAATGTGTCCACCATCACCGCCAGCTCGCGCGTCTCGGTCTTGCCGATTGACCCTTCGTAGGCGCCGGGAGCAGGCCCGTGCGGAATGCCGTTGGGATGCACCGTGATTGACGCGGACTCGATGCCGCGCCGCGACATGAATTCGCCGTCGACGTAGTAGATGACTTCGTCGGAATCGACGTTCGAATGGTTGTACGGCGCTGGAATCGACTCCGGGTGATAGTCGAAGAGCCGCGGGACGAACGAGCACAGCACGAACCCCGGGCCGTCGAACGTCTGGTGCACCGGCGGCGGCTGATGGACCCGGCCGGTGATCGGCTCGAAGTCGTTGATGTTGAACGCGAACGGCCAGAGATACCCGTCCCAGCCGACGACGTCGAGCGGGTGATGGTTGTAGAAGTACCGCGAGATGAGGCCCCGTGCTTTGACACGCACTTCGAACTCACCCGCCTCGTCGTGAGGGTCGAATGTGTCCGGGGGCCGGATATCGCGCTCCGAGTACGGAGCGCTTTCGAGGAACTGCCCGTGATTGTTGATGTAGCGGCGCGGCGGCTCGATGTGGCCGCCGGCCGTTTCAACGACGAGCATGCGTTGGGGGGATCCGGAATCCGGAAGCACCCGCCAGATGACGCCCGTCGGAATCACGAGATAGTCGCCGGGCCCGTAGCGGAGCGTCCCGAACTGGCTCTCGAGCATGCCGTCGCCCTCGTGAACGAAGATCACCTCGTCGCCGTGCGCGTAGCGGTACCAGTAATTCATCGCCTGCTGCGGGCGAACGAGAGAGATCCGGACGTCGTTGTTGCCCATCAATGGCACGCGCCCCTGAACCGCGTCGCCTCCGGCGGGCACATCGGCGGTCTTGAGCAGGCGGTGCCGGACGGGGCCCTGCGGCGCCTCGTTCGTCTTCACCTCGCAGCCTGGTTCGACGCGCTGCACGGCGGTCGGCGGCCGCAGGTGGTACAGCAGCGACTTGTTGCCCGAGAAGCCATGAATGCCCATCAGCTCCTCGTGATACAGCGAGCCATCCGGCTGCCGGAACTGCGTGTGGCGCTTGTGCGGAATGCGGCCGCGTGTCGCGTAATACATATTCATTCCGCCGGGTCCGCTTCGCGGAACCCGGCCTACGTACTCAAACGAGATTGCCGCGCCGCGCCTGCTCGCGCTCGATCGCCTCGAACAGCGACTTGAAGTTGCCTTCGCCGAACCCCCGGGCGCCGTGCCGTTCGATGATCTCGAAGAACAGCGTCGGCCGGTCCTCCACCGTGTCGGAAAAGATCTGCAGCAGATACCCTTCGTCGTCGCGATCGGCCATGATGCCGAGCTCCGCCAGCCGCTCCACCGGTTCCTGGATACGGCCGACCCGCTGCTCGAGGTCGTCGTAGTACGTCCGCGGCACGCGCAGGAATCCCACCCCGCGCGCGCGCAGTTCGGAGACGGTGGCCACGATGTCGCCGGTGGCCAGCGCGATGTGCTGGACGCCAGGCCCGTGGTAGTAATCGAGGTACTCCTGCACCTGGGACTTCCGCTTTCCGGTGGCCGGCTCGTTGATCGGAAACTTGACGCGCCCCGTCCCGTCCTGCATCACCTTGGACATCAGCGCTGAGTACTCCGTGGAAATCGCCTTGTCGTCGAAGTGGACGAGCTGCGTGAACCCCATGGTGTCGGCAAAGAACTGCACCCACCGGTCCATGCCGCCAAGCTCCACGTTGCCGACGACGTGGTCGATCGCCGTCAGGCCGACCGGGTTGCCGCGCGGCGCACTGCTGGTCCGCGGCTGAAAACCAGGGCCGAAGACGCCCGCGTAGTCGTCGCGGTCGACGAACTTGATCAGCGTGTCCCCGTACGCGTGGATGGCCGAATAGCGGACAACGCCCTGCTCATCGCGTTCCTCGGTCGGCTGAATCGCCGGCGTCGCGCCGCGGCGGGTCGTCTCGTGGAAAGCCGCGGCGGCATCGGGGACTGTCAACGCGATGACGCCGACGCCGTCGCCGTGTTCGCACACGTGCTTCGCAATAGGGTGGGCGGGATCCAGGGCGCTCGTGAGCACCAGGCGGACGTCGCCCTGTTGCACGACGTACGAGGCGGCGTCGCGGCGCTTCGTTTCGAGGCCGCGGTAGGCGGTGGTCGCGAAGCCGAAGGCCGACCCGTAGAACACGGCGGCCTGCTTGGCGTTCCCGACGTACAACTCGAGATGGTCGACGTTCCGGATCGGGCAGAAATCAGCCATTACTTCCCCCCTGCCTGCCGCCTGTCGTCTGCCGCCGATTTCGCACATAACGCAACCACAAAAGCAATATTAGATCCGAAACGACGCTAAATGACAATATCTAGTTTCTAATCGAAATTCCCTGTATCCTCCAGCGATGCGACCGACGGAGCTGGACGACCTTGATTGGCGGCTGCTGGCCCACCTGCAGCACGATGCGCGTGTGTCGACCGCGGAGCTAGCCCGGCAGTTCAAGCTGTCGCCGCCCGGGGTCCAGAAGCGCATGCGGCGGCTGGAAGAAAAGGGCGTGATTCAGCGGTACGTGACGATCGTCAACCGCGAGGCCGTGGGCCTGGATCTGCTGTGCTTCGTCCTGGTGATGCTCGCGCATCATCGTCCCGACTCGGTGAAGCGCTTCCGCGCGGGCGTGACCAGGATGCCCGAAGTCCTGGAATGCCACCACCTCACGGGGGAGTTCGATTGCCTCCTCAAGCTCGTCGTGGCCAACCATGAGGAGCTGCAGCGATTCCTCGAACGGCTCATGAAGGTCGGCGGCGTCGACCGGCTTCGCACCAGCATCGTGTTGAGTGAGATCAAGTCCGGCACGGGCCTGCCGCTGAAGGCACTCACGAAGGACGCGTGATGGCCGCGAGATCCGCCGACGCCCTCTTTCGAGGTGTGCTGGACTATGCGGGCATGTTTCCACCCGCCGGCCTCGCGATTGCCGAGGCGGCAGCCACCTACGCACGGTACCGCGGGGGCGCGGACGCATGGATGGTCGGAGCGTTCGTCATTTCAGCGGATCGTCTCGAGGAACTGGATCCTGCGATCGGACCCATAAGCGTCGTCACGAGCAGCGCAGCGCCAGCGGATGTCGAACGCCTGTTGCGGGCCGGCGGCCGGATGAGGATTGCGGCCATCGAGTTCCGTCCGGTTGCGCCTCACCAGATTACGGCACTCGCCGCAGTGGTCCCGGACGCTGTCGAGGCCTATTTCGAAGTCCCTCCTGACGCTGACCTGGACCGTCGTCTCGATGCCGTCGCGGCGTGCGGCCGATCGGCGAAGATCCGCACCGGCGGCGTGACGCCAGACGCCTTTCCCAGTGCCGCGGGTGTCTATCGCTTCCTGAGGGCCTGCGCGGATCGTCGTGTCGGCGCGAAGGCGACCGCCGGCCTGCATCACGCCCTGACGGGCCGCTACCCGCTGACCTACGACGCGGCTAGCCCGAGCGCGCCCATGTATGGCTTTCTCAACGTCTGCGCAGCCGCCGCGCTGGTGTACTCCGGAATCCCGCAAGAGGATGTGCTGTCCGTCCTGGGCGAGTCGTCACACGCCGTGTTTCGGTTTGACGAGGCGGGAATGGCGTGGCGCGGTCACTGTATTTCGATTCGCGATCTCGCCGAGACGCGCCAGACGCTGTTCCGCTCGTTCGGCACCTGCTCGCTGAACGAGCCGATCGATGACCTGAAACGGATACGGGCGATATGACGCGGCCGATTGACGAGTCCCACGACGTGGCTCTGCGCAGCTGGGTCGAGTCCGCCAATCATCCGGACTCGGACTTCCCCATCCAGAATCTTCCTTTTGGCGTGTTCAGCCGCCGTGGCGCCACCGAGCCGCTTCGAATCGGAGTAGCGATCGGCGACGAGGTGCTGGACCTGTTGCACTGCCGCGAGCTGGGACTGCTGAGGGAGCTGCCGGCCGACGTGCAGGCTGTGCTCGGTGCGCCGGCGATGAACGGACTGATGGCGCTCGGCACCCCGGCAATGCGGTCGCTGCGGCATCACCTGGTCCGGCTGTTGCGCGCCGACAGTTCGAGAGCGGAGCCAGGCGCTCTGGTGTCCATGGCGGATGTCGAGCTGGCCGTCCCCGCGGCCATTGGCGATTACACAGACTTCTACGCCTCCGTCTTTCACGCGACTCGCGTGGGACGCCTGTTCCGCCCCGACAATCCTTTGCTGCCGAACTACAAGTACGTGCCGATCGGGTACCACGGACGAGCCTCGTCCATCGTGGCAAGCGACGTCCCGGTCCGGCGGCCCTGGGGTCAGACCAAAGGGCCGGATCAACCGCAACCCGCTTTTCGTCCGACGGGCATGCTCGATTACGAACTCGAGGTGGGGGTGTTTGTCGGTGCGGGCAACACCCTTGGAACACCGGTGCCGATCGACCGGGCCGAGGATCACATCTTCGGGCTGTGTCTCATGAACGATTGGTCCGCCCGCGACATTCAGGCCTGGGAGTATCAGCCGCTCGGGCCGTTTCTCGCGAAGAGCTTTGCGACCACGGTGTCGCCATGGGTGGTGACGCTCGAAGCCCTGGCCCCTTTCCGGTGCCCCGCCTTTTCGCGAGCGGCCGACGACCCCGCCCCGCTTCCGTATCTCTTATCGGGACCCAATGCTTCAGGTGGCGGGCTCGATGTCCAACTCGAAGTGACTATTCGTTCGGAACGGATGCGGGAGCAGAGCATCGCGCCGGTCCGCATCGGCCGCAGCTCCCTTCGCGATCTGTATTGGACGATCGCGCAGATGCTGACGCATCACACCAGCAACGGCTGCAACCTGCGCCCTGGCGACCTCCTGGGGACCGGCACGGTTTCAGGCGCCGAGGACGGGAATCGCGGATGCCTTCTGGAACTCACCGCAAATGGAAAACAGCCGTTGACGCTGCCAGGGGGCGAACAAAGAAGCTACCTGGCCGATGGCGACGAAGTGACGTTCCGGGGGCACTGTGAGCGTGACGGCTTCAGGCGGGTTGGCTTCGGCGCATGCCGGGGAACGATTGTTCCGGCGGTCGACGCGGCGCGAGCCTGAGTCGCTATAATCCCGGCACGCCTAATCCTTCGCAGCATCGGAGGGCACCATGATGTTCGGAAAATCGTACCGTCCGCTCGTCCTTCGCATCGGCGCATCGCTTGCCCTTGTGTGCCTCGCGGGCGCGGCCTCCGCGCAGGCACAGGGGCAGGAACGAGTGACGCACGAAGCACTCTGGCTCATGCCACGCGTTGGCACGCCGGCGCCGAGTCCGGACGGCACGTGGGTCGTGTTTCCAGTTGTCCAGCCGGCCTACGACGAGCGCGACCAAACCTCCGATCTGTGGATCGTGCCCGCGGACGGCAGTGCGCCAGCGCGCCGGCTCACGTCGACGCGCGCTGCTGAAAGCGGCATGGCATGGAGTCCCGACAGCCGGCGCATTGCATTCGTCACCCGAAGGGAAGGCGACGAGGTCGGACAGATCTACGTCCTCGACGTGACAGGCGGCGAGGCGGTTCGTGTGACGTCGCTTTCAACAGGCGCGGCGTCGCCGAAGTGGCGTCCCGACGGAGGCGCTCTGCTGTTCACGAGCCTCGTCTACCCGGGCGCAGCCGATGACGAGGCGAACAAACGCGCGGCGGCGGCGAGAAGAGATCGCAAGTACAACGTCCGGACATTTGACAGCTTTCCCGTTCGCCGGTGGGACCACTGGCTTGACGACCGGCAGGTGCATCTGTTCGTGCAAAGCCTCGACGCCGGTGCCAGACCGGTCGATCTGCTGGCCGGAACCGTACTCGTGCAACGCGTCGGCTTCGGCGGCCGCCTGACGGACGAAAGCGACGAGCTCGACGCGGTGTGGGCTCCTGACGGCCGTTCAATCGTGTTTGTGGCAACGATCGCGCGCAATACCGCGGCCTACGCCAGCGTCGCCGAACATTTGTACGAAGCGCCGGCTGCAGGCGGCGAACCGCGGCAGCTCACCACCGACGCGCGCTCGTACGCGCGTCCCGTATTCGGCAACGATGGCCGGACGCTCTTCTTCATCGTCGCCGACGACCGCGATCAGATCTATTCGCTGGAGCGGATCGGCACGGTGCCGTGGCCATGGAGGGGCAGCCCCTCGCTGCTTGACCCCGGCTTCGATCGATCGGCCAGCAGCTTCGCGCCGAGCGCCGATGGCCAGATCGTGTACGCGACGGCTGAGGACCTCGGGCAGGAGAAGCTGTACGCACTGCCCGCCCGCGGCGGCCAGGCGCAACTGGCGGTTGCGCCGGCGCGCGGCGTGTACACGAACCTCAGGATTGCCCAGGGCGCCGCGGTGATCGTGGCCAACTGGGGAAGCGCGATCGAGCCGGCGGAAATCGTACGCATCGACCCCGTGACGAAGCAGCATCGCCTGCTGACAACGTTTACCACGGCGCGCGCCGCCCAGCTGTCGTGGCAGCCGCTGCGCCACTTCACGTTTACCAGCTCCCGCGGCAAGACGATCCATAACATGCTCGCCCTGCCGTCCGGCTTCGACGAATCGCGACGGTATCCGTTGCTCGTCCTGATTCACGGCGGTGCGGCCAATATGTGGCGCGACCAGATCACGCTCCGCTGGAATTACCACCTGCTCGGCGAGCCGGGATATGTCGTGCTGATGACCAACTACACGGGATCCAGCGGGTTCGGTGAACAGTTTGCTCGCGATATCCGTTTCGATCCGTTCGCAGGGCCGGCGAGCGAGATCAACGAGGCGGCCGACGAAGCCATCCGGCGTTTCGCGTTCATCGATGGATCGCGGCAGATCGCGGCCGGCGCCAGCTATGGCGGCCACCTGATCAACTGGCTGCAGGCCACCACGACGCGTTATCGCGCCCTCGTCGGCCATGCCGGCCTTGTCAACAGCGAGGCGCAGTGGGGGACGAGCGACACGATATACGGCCGCGAGCTGATGGGCGGGGGCCCGCCATGGGAGCAGACAAAAACCTGGATCGAGCAGAATCCGATCCGGCGGGCGGCCGGCTTCAGGACGCCGATCCTGCTCTCAGTCGGCGAGCGCGACTTCCGCGTGCCGTTGAACAACACGCTCGAGAATTGGAGCGCGCTGCAGCGGATGAAAGTGCCGAGCCGGCTGCTTGTCTGGCCCGACGAGAACCACTGGATTCTGAACGCGGAAAATAGCCGCCACTTCTACGCGGAAGTGCACGCCTGGTTTGCCCGCTGGCTGCCTGCGGCCTCTACCGCCGCGCGCTGATGGCGGCCGTCGCCAGCCCGGCCGCGAGCACGAGGCCACCCCAGAGCAGGCCGACGCGAACCGATCGAGTGACCGCCGGTCGCATGACCTCATCGATCGTGACAGCGGGCGCCTGCCCCACAGCCGACGCACGCTGACGCGCAACATACTCGCGGGCCCCACCCGCGGTCACACGATCCTGGACGACCAGGAACACGACGAGCGCCGCAGCAATCGACGCCAGCACAATCCTCCGGACACAGCGGCTCACGTGCGCCGATTATACGGCTGGCCTCCAGCTCATCGCACGTCGCACCCTCGCACCCTGCACCATCGCACCATCGCACCATCGCACCGTCGCACCGTCGCACCGTCGCACCGTCGCACCGTCGCACCGTCGCACCGTCGCACCGTCGCACCGTAGAGAGGCGTGCCTCTTGCTTCGACTAGCTCCTTGGAGGAGCACACCCCATGAATATTCGCGAAGTGATGACGCCCAACCCTCGATCTGTTTCACCGAATGACAGCATTCAGAACGCCGCGTGCATCATGCGTGACGAGGACGCGGGCGCCGTGCCCGTAGTGGACAACGGCCGCGCCGTCGGCATCGTGACCGATCGCGACATCGTCGTTCGAGTGGTGGCAGAAGGCGGCCAGCTCAACGGTCCGGTACGCGACATCGTCACCGGCAGCCTCGTGTCGGCGACCCCCGACATGTCCACGCGCGAAGCCGCCGAGCTGATGAGCGAGCACCAGATTCGCCGCCTGCCCGTGGTCGAAAACGACCGGCTCGTGGGCATCGTGTCGATCGGCGATCTCGCGGTGAAGGAAGGCAAGGACGGACGAATTGGAGACACGCTGCAGCACATCTCCGAAGGGGTTAAAGAGCGCGAGTAGAGCCGGCTGACCACCTTCGCCAAGGTCGGGTCGCTGTGCGACCCGACCTTGGCAGCGCTGGTTGGTCGGTCCGCATTCGCGGACCGACCCGGTGGTCCGCCATAGCTTTAGCGACGGCGGAAGCCGGCCCCCACGACAGCCAGGAGCGAAAGCGCGAGCTAGGGCGACGCGAACAGGTACAGCAGCGCCAGCAGCACCAGGACGATCACGATCACGAGGGCCGCCATCGGCGGCCGCGCGCGCCGCGGACGGTCGAACAGCGGACCGTCCGCCGGCGGCGTGATCCGCGGCTCGGTCGTCGCGTTCCCGCAGCGATAGCAGATCAGCGCCTTGTCGGCGATTTCAGTCCCACAGTGCTTGCAAATCATTGATTGCCGGGATTATATGCGACCGTCAAATCGATGACGGGAGGCTCTGTTCCATTCGCGCTGCACCGTCGTTGATCTAAGCGCAATGGACATTTCCTTTCGGTCCGCCGGCGCCGTCACGGTGCTCGATCTGACCGGCCGCCTGGTCGTCAGCGCGGATGAGCGCGAGATCGCTCCACTGCGCAACGCGATCCGCGCCCTGATCAAGGCCGGGCGCCTCGATATCGTCGTCAACCTGTCCGGCCTGACGTTCATCGATGCGCGAGGGCTTGGCGAACTCGCCATGGCGATGAAGACGGTGGACCTCGCGGGCGGCCGCTTGACGCTGGCGGCGGCGTCGCCACGGGTCGCACGGATACTTGCGGTCACGAGGCTCGATCGGGCGTTTGAGTGGTGCGATAAGGACGTCGAAACGCTGCCTGGCACTCGGCTCGACCATCGGGAAGCGGCTTTCGACCGCGCCGTCCGCTGAAATCTTTACCCGCGCGCCCCGATCCGGGGATGACTGACGCCAATGTCATACTGCGATTGCATGGAGATTTCTCGCCGTTCCGCGGGTGGAGTGACAGTGCTCGACCTGACCGGCCGTCTGACCGCAGGTGCGGACGGCGTCGGGACCGCGGCCCTGCGCACGGTGATCTGCGACCTGATCAACTCAGGCCGTTTCCACGTGATCATGAACCTGGCCGGGCTCACGCACGTCGACGCGCATGGTCTTGGAGAAATTGCGCTGGCAGCGGAGACGGTGCAGGCCTCGGGTGGACGCCTGCTGCTCATGGCCGCGTCGCCGCGCGTGGCGAGGATGCTGGCGGTCACTCGGCTCGATACGGTGTTCGAGTGGTGCGATACAGAAGCTGAATTCGACGACTAGGACCGCTGGCGGATCTGCTGCGCGACCTTCGCGAGCTCCACGAGAATCTTTTCCAGTTCGGCCTGGATCTAGTCGTCGATCAATGGTGTGCATTCTTGCAGCACACCGCGCGGCGAATGTTGGCGAAATTCACGCCATTCCCCGGCCCAACGCATCGTTAGCGTATTTTTCAAGCAGATGTGGTTGGCACCGTCGCTGCACTGATGGCAGCAGTGCTACGATTGCAGTCGAAACGGCGGGCTGTCGTGTCGCAGGCGCTCCGTGAGCTCGCCGGTCTCACGGTGGGCGCGCTGGTTCTGAACCGGGTTGTCGCCGACGACGCAGGGCCGTTATGGTTGTTCCTGACGGGTGTCGCGGCGTGGGTCGTACTCGTCGGTCTGGCAGTGGCGGTGACAAATGGGAACACCACTCGCTGACATCTTGCTGCTGATCTGGGGCATCATCGCCGTCGCCTCAGTTGTCGTCTTCCTCGATTGGCTCGGGCGCCGACGCGATCGCCCGTCCAGACCTCACCCCGGACCGTAGGACGAAACCGATCGGAAAGAGCTAATTCGCAGCGATTCGTCTCAACTCCTCGAACCAGTTCAAGACCACTTGGATCTGGTTCGTGGGCGGATCGGGATGGAGCGGCTGCACCAGTAGAAAACGGCCATCAGCCGCGACGTCGTAGGCTGCTAC
>Ga0209640_10004496_pt1 | contig 12204 bp, 17 predicted proteins | sample RifCSP10_1_FD_184018 | JGI IMG/M metagenome (GOLD analysis project Ga0209640, IMG submission 184018) | Soil microbial communities from Rifle, Colorado - Rifle CSP2_sed 10_1 (SPAdes) (version 2) | ecosystem: Environmental > Terrestrial > Deep subsurface > Rock core/Sediment | place: Rifle... | reverse complement strand
AAGTAATAAGTGTAATTAAAAAATCAGACGACCGGAATGATTTTAAATTCTGGCAAAGTAAATCTTATCAGGAAAGAATTAATGCAATTGAAACACTTCGTTTACAATATACTCAGATGAAAAAAAATGTTCAGCAAGGACTTCAAAGAGTTTATACAGTTGTTAATCAAAAACCGGGTTGAATACCTTGTTGTTGGCGGGTATGCGGTTGGCTTTCATGGATATCCAAGATACACGGGTGATATTGATATCTGGATCAATCCGGTAAAAGAGAACGTCAATAAAATGGCTTTCGTTCTCAAAGAATTTGGCTTTTTGCCTCAACATTTTAATATAGAAGATTTCCGGAAGCAAGAAAACATTATCAGAATTGGATTACCTCCAAACAGAATAGACCTTGTGGTTTCTATTGATGGGGTAAATTTCGCTGAATGTTATCCCAATCGTGTGGTAGAAGAATTGGGTGAAATGAAAATAAATTTCATAAGCTTTAACGACTTAATAAAAAATAAGAAAGCATGTAACCGAACTAAAGACCAGATTGATTTAGAAAATCTTAATTAAGTCTTAGACAAACTTCACATCAATTATATCTTTTATCAACCCGTGATAATATGGGAGACGAGTAATCTGGTTTATACCTTCAATTTCCAGATCATCAAACCTGAAAAAAACTTTTGAAAAGTTTTCGCTGATAAATTTTTTACTGCCTGGCGGGATTTCTTTTTGCAAATGTCCCTCATCAATATCCGGATTTATTTCAGCCAGTATTTGACTGTAATCTTTAAGCAAAGACTCGTCGCCTGAAGCAAACACATAATTGACAAACGGTGTGGAAATTATCTCCACAACCTGTTCTGCAAAGCTTAATCCATTTTCAAAACTACCGGTAAGAAAATTATCATCACCTGCAATTATGTAATTTGATCCCTGCAGCTTGTCAGAAGTCGTAAGACTGATTTCAATATCCGAATTATAAAGTTCTTTAAATAAAATTTTTGTCAGGATGACTTCTATTGTCGACACGTCTCCTGCTAATTTAATTTCACTAACATCTCTCCCGGATGAACTGAAATAAATATATGAATTGCATAATGATCCTTCGAATGAAATTCCGCATAATTTTGAAATGAAGAATTCTTCATTAGTTATAATGTCAGTTACGGGGATTAAGGCAAGAACAGATTTGTCATTCCTGATTTCCGAAGAAAGTGAAGCTGAAGCTTTGAATTTTGTTATACGTTTTACTTCATCGTTGAAGTTGCTGAACAACATCCTGCTGAATATGTTATCAGGAAGATATATTGACGGCATAGTAAAAATAAAAGCCGCTGTTTAAGCGGCTCGCAAATACTCATTTATTTTTAGATTTAATTTTGGCAGCTTTACCGGCAACATTCCGAAGATAATAAAGCTTTGCTCTTCTCACATCGCCTTGCTTGACAATTTCGATTTTAGCAATCTTGGGAGAGTTAAGAGGGAATATCCTTTCAACACCAACACCGCTGGCGATTTTTCTCACCGTGAAAGTTTTGTTTAAACCGCTTCCGCGAATGCTTATCACGTCACCTTCAAAAGGCTGGATTCTTTCTTTATCACCTTCGATAACTCTGACATGAACTTTTATTTTATCACCCGAATTGAACTTGGGTAAATCAGTTTTAATCTGATCCGAAGTAACTTTTTCAATTGTTTGCATTTTTTTTCTCCGCTATTTATTGTAATCACGCCATTTTTCAGTTAAAATTTTTGACTGTTCCTGTTTCCATTTTTTGATTTCTTTTTCATTTCCCGATAACAAAATTTCAGGAACTTTCATTCCTTCATATTCAGATGGTCTTGTATAGCATGGGGCTTCAACTGTTTCTCCATCCTGGAAAGAATCATCTAGAGCAGCTTCGCTGTCATTCAAAACCCCGGGAATAAGTCTTACTATTGCATCAACTATTATTAATGCCGGAAGCTCTCCGCCTGTCAACACAAAATTTCCGATTGAAATTTCATCAGTAGCAAATTTTTCTCTAACCCTGTCGTCAATTTCTTTATAGTGTCCGGCTATAATCAGAATGTTTTCAGCAAGAGAAAACCTATTTGCCAATGCCTGATCAAAAATTTTTCCTTTTGGAGTAGTAAATATAATATGATTATAGTTACGTTCTGACTGCAGTTTGCCGATACATTCGAAAAATGGTTCGGGTTTAAGGATCATACCCGGACCGCCTCCAAAGGGCTTATCATCAATCTGCTTATGTTTATTGAAAGCAAAATCGCGAAGGTTGTGAACAAGAATCAGGGCTTTCCTCTTATCTTCAGCCCTTTTCAAAATGCTGGTTTTCAGCGGGCTTTCCAACAACTCCGGCACTGCCGATATTATATCAATCCTCATCATCGCTTAAATCTACGTCTTGCTTAAGATGCAATATCTTTCGTTCGGGATCAAATCTTTCAATAAAATCAAGAACAAACGGTAAAAGTATTTCCTTTTCATCATCGCCTCTTATCACAATCACATCGTTTGCAGGAGTCTTCAAAACATCTTTTATTTCACCGATCACTTTATCTTGAATAAGAACTTTACTGCCGATTAAGTCATGAATAAAAAAATTATTCTCAGGTAACTTTACAACATCCTCACTAGTTATAAAAATTTCTCTGTCTTCAAGAAGCTGTGAATCTCTTTTACTGCTGAAATTTTTAAATTTTATAAAAAGTGATTGTTTACGATTACCTGTTTTTTCAATGATGAACTTTTTTTTATCTCCCCAAAAATCCAGATATACTTCAGACAATTCGTAAAATCTTTTTGGGAAATCTGAATAAGCAGTAATCTTAACAAATCCATCATTCCCGGTAACCGAGTCGATCTTTCCAATCAAAAAATATTCAATCACTCAACTAAATTCTAATCCAGGATTTCGAGTATTGCACGCTTTCCATCTTTAGCTGCTATAGCTGTAAGAAGTGTCCGCATTGCCTGTGCTGTCTTTCCCTGTTTTCCAATAACTTTGCCCACATCATCGGATTCTACTTTAAGCGAAAGTATCACTTTATTTTCTTCCGGAGTATTTTCAAGGACTTCAACCTTTTCCGGATGATCCACTAAGTGTTTGGCGATGTATTCAATGAACTCTTTCATCAACATAGCCTCCTATATTAGAGCTGGGAGCAATGACTTTCTTTGTACAGAAAAAATTTCTGTAAACAATGATTATTCTTTACAGTTTCTTTTTCTTCGGAAGCAGCACCCATTACTTCCGGTGTAATTTCCTGTTCGATCGGATTCTTATTCTTGCTTTGATTCTGCTGAAGCTTCTTCAACAGGTGTCGCTTCAGTTTTAACTTCTTCCTCGGACTGCTTAGCTGCAGATTTTTTCTTCGACTTCTTTTTATCTGCTTTTTTAAGTGAGCCGGCTTCCTTCATTTTTTTCCAGCTTTCAAGCTCAGCATTAATTTTATCTTCGCTCAAACCTTTTTTTGTTAATTCTTTTTTTAATATGATTCCTTTCTGCCTGAACAGACTCTTTACAGTATCGGTCGGTTGAGCACCGCTATTCAGCCAGTAATTAACACGGTCTTCTTTGAGTTCAAGAGTATGCGGATTTGTTAAAGGATTATATATTCCAATCGCTTCAAGAAATTTTCCATCACGCGGTGATCTCGAATCGGCAGCAACCACTTTATATATGGGCTGTTTCTTTTTTCCCATTCGTCTTAATCTTAACTTTACAGCCAAATTATTTAAACCTCCAGACTTTATTCGTTAATTCAATTAAATTTAAAATTATTTGTCGAAGAATTGCTAAAACCTTTCTTCGAAAATTTACTCATCATTTTCTGCATTTCGCCAAATTGTTTTAGAAGCCGGTTCACATCCTGAACTGATGTTCCACTTCCACGGGAAATTCTCTTTCTCCTGTTCCCATTCAAAATTTTTGGATTCCTTCTTTCATCCAGCGTCATCGAGTTGATTATTGCTTCCACTTTTACCAAAGCTTTATCGTCAACCGACGCATTCCTCATTTGAGAGCTTAATCCCGGTATCATTCCCAAAAGGGAAGTTAAAGAACCCATTTTCTTAATTACTTTAATTTGCTTAAGAAAATCATCAAAATCAAATTTATTATTTTTGAACTTTTCTTCAAGTTTTTCTGCTTCACTTTCGTCAAATGTTTGCTGGGCTTTCTCAACAAGTGAGATCACATCTCCTTTTCCAAGTATTCGCGAAGCAAGCCGTTCGGGGTAAAATATCTCCAGATCGTCAGGTTTTTCACCATTGCTTATAAATTTAATCGGTTTGCCGACAACTGCCCGTATTGAAAGTGCGGCTCCTCCCCGGGCATCGCCATCAAGTTTTGTAAGAACGATTCCATCAAATTGAACAGACTCATTAAATGCTTTTGCAGAATTTACTGCATCCTGTCCGGTCATAGAATCTACCACAAACAAAGTTTCAGACGGTTTGACCAGGTCTTTTATGTCGGAGATTTCCTTCATCATTTCATCATCAACATGAAGGCGACCTGCAGTATCGATGATTACTGTGTTAAATCCTTTATCCCCGGCATATGAGATTGAATCCTGTGCAACTTTTTTTGCATCTCTTTCCTCTATTGAAAAAACCGGAATATTAATCTGACTGCCAAGAATTTTTAATTGTTCAATGGCAGCAGGTCTGTAAATATCAGCAGCTACTAAAAGAACTTTTCTGCTACTCGTCTGCAGTCTTCTGGCAATCTTAGCACAAAAAGTTGTTTTGCCTGAACCCTGCAATCCGACAACCATAATAGCAGTAATACCGGATGCATTTAATTTAATTTCGGTGTGACTGCCTCCAAGTAAACTTTTTAATTCATCAAAGATGATTTTTGTGATAAGCTGTCCCGGTGTTATCGATGAAATTACTTCACTTCCGAGTGCTTTTGATGTTACATTTTCAATGAACTCTTTAGCAACTTTAAAATTTACATCGGCGTCCAACAAAACTCTGCGTATTTCACGAAGTGAATCTGAAATATTTTTTTCAGTCAATCTTCCCTGCCCGCGAATCTTCTTTAAAGCGGTTTCAAGTTTTAATGATAATTCTTCAAACATTTTTTATGCAGCTTAAAAAGTGAAACTACGAGCTGGCTTTCAGAGCATTTGCGCCAGAAACAATCTCAAGTATTTCCTTTGTTATTGCAGCTTGTCTTTCTTTATTATACGTAATATTAAGGGATCTTATCAGATCACGTGCATTCGTTGTTGCATTGTCCATAGCAGTCATTCTTGCACCTAACTCAGCTGCATTTGATTCGAGGAGAAATCTCCATACCTGGGCCTTAAGGTGTTTTGGAATGAGGTGGTTAAAAATATCACTCCGGGCAGGTTCAAAAATAAAATTTGAATGAGCGGCAGACTTTTCTTCAACCGGTTTTTCCATAGGTATTGGAAGAAATTGTTTATTCACAATTTTTTGTTGAATGATGGAAACAAATTCATTATAAATAAGAACAACCTTGTCTGTTTCTCTATTATTATACTTCTTTAAAATATCATTAAAGATCTGAACGGAAGCAGAGTAGTCGAGAGAAGAAAAAATACCTTTAATACTGCCGGAAATATTGTAGTTGCGTTTTGTAAAAAAATCTGTACTTTTTTTCCCAACTGCGTAAATGCTGACTGAATTATTCTGCGGTTCCAATTCTTCACGGATATAACTTACAGCTTCCTTAATAATATTTGAGTTGAACGCACCGCATAAGCCTCTGTCAGCAGTAACAACAACAAGCGTAACATTTCTAATATCTCTTGGAAGAAACATAGGATTTGTGGTTACATCCGAATCCGCAGCAAGGTCGGATAGCATCTGAGAAATTTTTATTGCATATGGCCTGGCATTGATAATCCGGTTTTGAGCCCGTCTTAACTTTGCTGTTGCAACCATTTTCATGGCTTTGGTGATTTTTTGCGTATTCTTAACGCCAATTATTCTGAGTTTTATATCTCTAAGTGTTGCCATCTATTATCTGTTCAGAAATTAAGTGCTTCTTTTGAATACATTAATAAATTCTTCCGCTGCTTTTTTAATCCTGGCTTCTAATTCATCTGAGATTTGTTTTTCTTTCTTTAGGGATTCGAAAATATTATTGTGCTTGACTTCAAAATACTCTATCGCTTCTTTCTCAAATCTCTTTATATCAATTAAAGGAATGCTTTCCATATAACCTTTTGTTCCAAGATAGATGCTAATGATTTGTCTCTCAATCGGAACCGGATTGTACTGTCCCTGCTTAAGGAGCTCTACTAATCTGGCACCTTTAGCTAAAGTTTTAAGAGTGGACTGATCCAGATCAGAGCCAAATTTGGCAAATGCTTCCAACTCCCTGTACTGTGCAAGATCAAGCTTTAAAGTTCCAGCAACTTTTTTCATCGCTTTAATCTGTGCATTGCCTCCAACACGGGAAACAGAAATACCCACATTAATTGCAGGTCTTACTCCGGCATTAAAGAGATTTGATTCCAGATAAATCTGTCCATCAGTGATCGAGATTACGTTTGTAGGAATATATGCAGAAACGTCTCCCTGCTGAGTTTCAATTATAGGAAGAGCTGTAAGACTTCCTCCACCCATCTTATCACTTAGCTTTGAAGCTCTTTCGAGCAGACGTGAATGGAGATAAAAAACATCACCTGGATATGCTTCTCTGCCAGGAGGCCTTCTCAAAAGCAAAGATAGTTCTCTATAAGCAGCTGCTTGCTTTGAGAGATCATCGTAAATGACAAGTGAATGTTTTCCGTTATCTCTGTAATATTCGCCTAAAGTTGCACCGGAATAAGGTGCAATATATTGAAGTGGGGCAGGTTCCCATGCCGAAGCAGTAACAACAGTAGTATAATCCATCGCACCCTGTTCATTCAGTTTTGCAACAACCTGTGCAACTGTAGAACTTTTCTGACCGATTGCTACGTATACACAGTAAACAGGATTAATTCCTAATTTCTTTGCTTCTTCAGTGTGTGTATATTTTTGATTTATTATTGCATCGATCGCTACAGCAGTTTTACCTGTCTGCCTGTCACCGATGATAAGCTCTCTCTGCCCTCGTCCAATTGGAATCATTGCATCGACTGCTGTGATACCGGTTTGCAACGGTTCTTTTACCGGCTGCCTCTGAATAACACCTAATGCTTTTCTTTCAATAGGAAGAAATTTATTAGTGGTTATTGCACCTTTACCATCTATCGGTATTCCGAGAGGATTAACGACTCTTCCCAATAGTTCTTCACCAACCGGAATGGAAGCTACTCTTTTAGTTCTTTTAACAGAATCGCCTTCTTTAACAAGTGAACTTTCACCGAACAAAACACAACCGACACTATCTTCATCGAGATTAAGCACCATTCCCAGAACATCGTTCGGAAATTCCACAAGCTCGCTTACCATGACTTTACTCAATCCGTAAATACGTGCAATTCCATCACCAACCTGCAGCACTGTACCTACATCATATATATCAACTTCACTTTCAAATCCTGTAAGCTGCTTTCTTAATATCGCAGATATTTCATCCGGTCTTATTTCAGCCATAAATCAAATCCTTTAAATTCTTTCTTAGTTTAATGAAATATTTCCTTTTAGAAATTGTTTTTTTAAAAGTTCAAGCTGGTGACTCAGAGAAGCATCATAACTTGTGTCCCCAACCTGTGCAACGAACCCGCCGATTAGGTCAGTATCAAGCTTATAATTCAATCTTGCTTTCTTCTTTAGTATTTGCTCAATTCTTTTTTGAAGAGATTCCTTTTGATCTTTAGTAAACTCGAATGCGGTTTTAATCTCCACATTAGCAACACCAATATGCTCATCGTACAGTTCAAGAAAACGTAATGCAATTGACAACAGGAAATCTTCTCTTCTCTTTTCAATTACAAATTTTATAAACTCCAATGAATCGTTATCAATTTTACTTTTAAATAATTCAACAATAATTTTTTCCTTAATCTCAGTTTTGATAACCGGACTTTGTAAAGCAACCTGCAGTTCATTGCTACTTTGTAGTGTGTTTACAATAAGCTGAATATCTAAAATAACTTTCTCGGTTTTTTTCTTCTCGATTACAGATTCAAGCAGTGAGACAGCGTATCGGTGTGAAATTTTAAAATTTATTTTCATTAATTTTTAGTTACTTCATCTAGGTATTTGGAAACTATCCTTTTGTTTTTCTCAGCATCCACGTTTTCTTTAATAATTTTTTCTGCTGCACTGATTGCTATCTCTGCAATTTGCTGCTTCAACTCTTCGAATGCCGCATCTTTTTGTCTTTGAATTTCCTGTCCTGAATCTTCAATTATTTTCCGGGCTTGTTCCTTACTTTGTTTCAGCAACTGATCTTTTAAATTTTCAGCATATGCACGGCTTTGCTCGATAATTTTTTTCGATTCTTCCTCAGCTTTAGCAAGAGTTGCTTTATTTTCCTCAAGAATTTTTTGTGCATTTTCGCTGGCTTTTTCAGCTTTTTCAATAGAATTCCGGATATCCTGTTCTCTCCTATCAAGAGCTGTGAGTATAGGTTTCCATGCAAACTTCTTAAGAACTACCAGAAGAATAATAAATGTTATCACAGTCCAAATCATAAGACCCGGATTGACATCGAGTAAACCTCCGCCGCCGGTCCCAGAAGCTAAAACAGCGATTGTGAAGTTTGCAAACATCACTTATCCTATTATTTATTTAACTAAAAAAATTTATAACTATGCTTTTAATGCAAGCAGAATACAAATAACCAGACCAAAGAATGATAATCCCTCAATAAGTGCTGCTGCAATAATCATTGATGTTCTGATAGCTCCAGTTGCTTCCGGCTGTCTTCCGGTTGCGTCCATCGCAGAACTTGCGAGTTTACCGATTCCAAGTCCACCGCCAATTACAACTAAACCGGCACCAAGCCCTGCCGCTAACCATGCTAAATCCATTATTATCTCCTTTTATTTTTTATTTATGAATTAATGTTCCTGATGAACTGCCATTCCTATAAACAAGGCAGTAAGCATTGTAAAAATGTATGCCTGAATTAAAGCAACTAATATTTCAAGCAAATAAATAAAAACTGCAAATGAAACTGACACAGGGGCAACGAATATCGTTCCCATAAAAAATATCAACCCAATAAGAGCAAGAATAACTGTATGTCCTGCAACCATATTTGCAAAAAGTCGTATCGCCAATGCAAATGGTTTCGTGAATAATCCCAATAATTCAACGGGAATCATTATGACCAACATCCAGCCCGGAACACCGTGAGGTACCAATCCTTTTAAATAACCAATCACTCCGTTTTTTCTCATTCCACCAAATTGAATCATTATGAAAGACATTATTGCGAGTGCAGCGGTTACACCGATATTGCTAGTGAATGTTGCAGAGTAAGGTATTAAGCCGAGAAGATTTCCGAACAGAACAAAAAAGAATAAAGACAACAGATAGGGTAAAAACTTTTGGTAACCTTCTCCGATGGTTGGTTTAACAATTTCATCCCGGACAAATATTATGAGTACTTCAAAAAAGTTTGGAATTCCTTTTGGCACCAAAGATTTTTTATAGGATTTTGCGACACTCATAAAAATCAGAACAACAATAAGTGCTGCAATCCACATAAATAGAATATGCTTAGTAGGTGTAAAATCGATTCCATAAATGAGTGGAAATTGAGGAATGGGTACAATGCCTAAAAAAGGAAGCTCTAATTCATTAGCATCCACGATGTGATGCAGAATCCAACTGCTTTCGCTTCCATCGGAATGCGCAAGCGTATCACTTAAAGTATTTAGAGTATTGACTGAATCAGAATTAAAGGGCATAGACTAAGTACGTCTTTTCAGGTGTATGTAAATTATCTCAATTATTAAGTAAAAAAAGTAAAAAAATAAGAGAGAAAATATAAAGTTTCTGGTATTGAGTTCCAAGAATTTCAGGCTAATTAGAACTGAAACAAGCATTATTATCAGCCTGATGATACTCCCGCCAAACAGAGAGAAAAGAAAAAATTGATGTGATTTATTCTGTCCCCAGAATACAAAAGCCAATCCCAAAAGAAGGTTCAAAAATGCGAATAAATTTCCCCAAAATACTGAAATAAAGAGCAGCGATTCGGAATAGATTTCGTCAGCGAGAAACCTAAAAATAATATTGCTTATGAATCCAAAAATGAGTACGCTAAACAGAATTTTTTTACTTATTGTCACTTGCCGGATTTTATTACTTGTTTGATGAAAGTATAAAGTCCGGCAAAGATACCCAAAAATGAAAATACAATTGTCAAAACAGGTTTGGTATTAAAAATTCCATCGATCCAAACACCAAGAAATACCATTAAAGTTACTGTAACAGCCAACTGCATTCCCAATCCAATATAAGGACCTATATCCTTATAAATTTTACTGGTACCTTTTAAGTTATCAGGATCCAGTTTCATTTTAGATCAGGACAAGGAAGATTGGGGCTTTGGAGTTTCCCTCACAAAACTATGACTTTCTTTAGATTCACCCATATTGCTCTTACCATCGAATCTTGCACCTGCTTCCACCACAAGAATTTTGGTAATAATATCACCCTTTAAAAGTCCTTTAGATTCAAGGACTAATTTTTCTTTAGCGTTTACAGATCCTATAACTTTACCACCAATAGTAATAACACCTGCGTTAACCTGTCCGTTGACTTCCCCATGCTCGCCTACCGTAACATTGCTCTGTGAATTAATATCTCCCTGAATTACACCATCAACTCGTATGCTTCCACTGGTGGTAATTTTACCTTCCAGCTTAACTCCGCTGCTGATAATAGTAATCTCCTCCGAGTTACTTCCTTCGAATCCTCTGTTCTTCATCAATGTATGTTTCTCCTTTAATTAATAATTAATTAAGATTGATTCCGGGTTAATTGCAACACCATCTTTCCAGATTTCAAAATGAAGATGGGGACCGGTACTTTGATACCCGCTATTTCCACTAAGTGCAATCAGTTCGCCCTGTAAAACAAGTTCACGCTGGTTTTTAAGCAGTGAGGAACAGTGTTTATATATAGTAATATATCCTTCTGAATGTCCTAGTATAATAGTGTAACCAAAATCTATTGTATAATCAGCAAAAATAACAAATCCGCCAGCAGAGGCAAATACAGAAGTTCCTTCCTTTACAACAATATCAATCCCCTGATGCCCTTTTTCCGGTGCAAATTTTCTGCTTATAAATCCATCGATAGGCTTAATGAAAATTATATCATCAGGTTTAAATATATCCAAACTTTCAAACAAATTTAAAAATACAGCTACAATATTTCCATCAATAGAAGGTATTTTACTTTTTTTTGTAGTATCAAACATAAAAATAGAATCTGTAATAGAAGAGTCTCCAAGAATTAAAGCATACTTCAATCTTTCATTTGTTGATTTCAGACTTTGCAATTCTTTAGCCAGGAAGATAATTTTTTCATTGAGCGTTTCTATTTTTTCCGTATCCTCTTTACTCATTTTGGTTTGGCCTGGTAAAATAATGTGGCCAATTCCTGTCAACTGTAAAATATAGTAACCTATAATTGAACATACAATTGAATAAAGTACAAGTATAATTATTGTGTTTACTAATTTTAGCTTTCTGGACTTAGCAGCATACGAGGTATCATCAGGAAGCACTATAACAGAAAAGCTTTTAATATTTTTTAAATATTTGAATATTTGCATAAATATAATTTTTACTTATTCTTTAAGTTAATTGAACTTTCGTAACAATTCCACAACCTTAATCTTCCCTTCACGAATAATTTTTGGTTCTTTTTCAGTCAGATCAACAATTGTTGAGGGAATGTTATCTCGCTTTTGCTTAGTATAAAATATTGCATCAACTTTTGATTTAAACTTCTCATTGATTTCAACATAATCAAGTATGGGAGTTTCTTCTGATTTATTCACGCTGGTTGATATTAATGGCATTTTAATTTGGCTGAGGAGATTTAAACAAAATTTGTTGTTTGGAACTCTGAAAGCAATAGTTTTGCTATCGAGCTGTTCAGCAGCATTACTGTTGGTTCTGAATATTGCTGTAACCGGCCCCGGCCAGAGTTTTTGCAAAATTTTTACATGTTTATCGGAAATAAACTCTACATAAGCACTTAAATTCTTAATATTATTTATCAGAAGGATAAAGTGTTTGAGTTCATTACGCTGCTTCAATTCA
>Ga0209640_10004495_pt1 | contig 12205 bp, 10 predicted proteins | sample RifCSP10_1_FD_184018 | JGI IMG/M metagenome (GOLD analysis project Ga0209640, IMG submission 184018) | Soil microbial communities from Rifle, Colorado - Rifle CSP2_sed 10_1 (SPAdes) (version 2) | ecosystem: Environmental > Terrestrial > Deep subsurface > Rock core/Sediment | place: Rifle... | reverse complement strand
TGCTTTGAGCATGGTCCTGTGGCTGCAGTCTCCTCCCTCGTTAGGTCAAGCCGCCGAGGCGACGGCTCCGAGAGAAGAGGGAGAGATCAACATTACGGCGGAGTCTCTCTCGGTTGGGGATGGCGGGACGCAGGTCGAGGCCAAGGGAAACGTAGAGATCCGCAGGGGAGAGACGACCTTGAAGGCCGATGAGGTCCGGGTGAATCGGACAACTCAGGATGTGGAGGCCAAGGGGAAGGTTTCGGTCGATGATCCTTACGGCACCCTCAAGGCGGAGGCGGCGCGTTTTAATCTGCAGCAGGAGACCGGCGAGATCGAAAACGGAGATCTGTTCTTCGGCCAGAGCCATCTCAGCCTGAGCGGGAAACGTATACAGAAATTCGCCGGGCAAACCTATCATATCAGCGAGGGGCTCTTTACCACCTGTCTCTGCGAGTCCGGTCCTCCCACCTGGAGAATAGGGGCCGAGCAGATCGATCTCACCAGCGAGGGGACGGGGATCGTCAGGGGAGGGACATTTTACCTCTTGGATGTCCCCATCTTTTATTTGCCCTATGGCTTTTTTCCGGTCAGGACCGAGAGGCAAAGCGGTTTTCTTTTTCCGCGCATCGGCTCTTCGAGCAAGGAAGGCTTCACCTTCGAACAGCCGTTTTTCTGGGCTATCTCCAAGAGCAGCGACGCCACCTTCGGGATCGATGTGGAAACCCGCGCGCGCGTAGGGCTGTTGGGAGAGCTGAGGACGATCGTGAGCCGGGACGCGCAGGCGCAAATCGACCTGTCCTATCTCAATGAAGGGCTCAGGAAGAACGAGGAGCAATCGATCGGGGACCGCACCATTGCCGATCCGAAGATCGCCCAGGATCGGTGGAGCGTGTTGGCGACCCATCGCCATACGAGCCCTCTGGGCTGGAAGACCTATAGCGATATCTCCGCCTACAGCGATGACCTGTTCCTCAGAGAGATCGACCTGAAAGATTTTCACAGCTTCAATCTGGATGCCTATGGCCGGGAAAGGGACCACAGGAGCAGCCGCTATGCACGTTCGCGCTTCGGCTTTCTCAGGGACTGGGGCGATGTCAGGCTTCAGGGCCAGTGGGGCTTTTACCAGGACTTTATTCAGGACGATGATGGCACGCTGCACAAAACTCCTCAGCTCCTCGCCAGGGGAAGGCACATTTTGGGAGATTCCCCTCTGGAGCTTCGCTGGCGCGCGGAAGGGGTGAATTATCTGCGCCGGGAGGGCGCCGACGGGCTCCGTTTGGACCTCCGACCCGAGCTTTTTCTGCCCGTTCGTGTCACCCCATATCTCGCCGGCGGTTTCGGCATCGGCTTGCGTGAGACCGCGTATCATCTTTACCAAAGGGAAGGGTCCTTCGACCGGAATAATTCGCGTGAATTAATCGAGGTCAGGGGAAACGTTGGCACTTCACTGGCGCGCGTTTTTGATCCGGATGGGTCTTATCTTAAGAAGGTGAAGCACGTCATCGAGCCGGAGGTGAGCTATCTTTTTATCCCGAGCGCCAACCATCGCGATATCCCCATTTTTGACGGCACGGACCGAATCAATCGGAGAAATCTCTTGACCTTTTCTCTCACGAACCGCCTTTGGGGAAAGTTCGGGCAGCAACCGGTAGAGCTTCCCGAGGACAGGGACGTGGAACTTGTCACCGTTTCAACCGCGGGTGATACCAGGGAGATGGGTCAGTTAAGGCTCGCGCTCGGCTACGATATCGACAAGGAGAGGAAAGGCGGGGATAGCCTGTCCGATCTGGATATGAACCTCAGGCTCACTCCTCTCGACTATTTGACTCTCGGCTTCGATACCGGGCTCAACCCCGGTCCCTGGCAGATGACGCAGGCAGCCGCTCTGCTTTCGTTGCGGGATCCGCGCCCCATAACTCACCGTGTTCTCGACCGGGATTTTATGAAGGCGAACCAGTTAGCTCTCAGCTACCGCTTCATCCGCCGGAACTCTCTGGCCGAATTGGCGGAGAACGCGAACCTCACGACCCTCAAGGATGAAAGGCTCATTACCCGTAACGTCTTGGGGGAATTGGGGGTTCGTATCCTGCTTCACCTGACCGAGCATCTGCTCCTTACCAACGACACCAACTACAACGTACGGGACGGGCGCTTCGCCGGCAACCGGGGCGGGCTTAAAATCCTCTCTCAGTGTGAATGCTGGACGCTCAGTCTTACCGTCAACCGCAGGACAAATCCCGGCAAAACCAGCTTTAAGTTCGATTTCAACCTTCTGGGCTTGGGATCTCAGACGAAGGAGATGTTTCAATAACTTCGCTTTTTGCCTGACCTCAATCGGAGGTTTTTGGTCATGGAGAGCTATCAACCCAGAAGAGTCGACAAACCTTGGGGTTACGAACTGATCTGGGCCCACACAGACCGCTATGTGGGGAAGATTCTCCACATCAACAAGGGTGAATCCCTGAGCTACCAGTACCACCGCATCAAGGATGAATCGATCCAGCTCCTGCGTGGCGCGATGGAATTGGAAATCGAGGCGCGCGGGGAGAGAAAGAAGATCGGCTTTCTGCCCGGGGATTGCTTTCACATTACTCCTGGGATGAGGCACCGCATGACCGCGCTCGAAGACTGCGACGTCCTGGAGGCCTCTACACCAGAACTCGACGACGTCGTCCGAGTGGAAGACCGCTACGGCCGGACAGGGAAACAACCCTAGGATTTCGCGGATCTATTTTTCGCGATAAAGCCATATCCCGAACCGGATAGCGGATCCTTACCCCTCTCTGTCAACCTCCGTGGTATGCCCGCCTTCGACCTGATCGGAGTCTTTTTGCTAGGGCGCTCGGTCCACCTTTCCGGTATTTCGGCTTGGTTTTCCCCGCTTCATGGAATCTGGTATGATTCGGTGCAGGAGATCGAGCTGTAAGAATGGTAGGAACGGATGGAAAACTATCTCACTTTGCCTGAGCGGCTTATTGAGCGCGGTCTGATCTCAGCCGAAGAGTTAGAGCGGATCGCTCGTCTACAGCAGGAGCAGCACGCTCCGCTCACGCGGCTTATCGTCGAGCTTGGCTTCGTCTCTGAGGACGACCTTCTGCCCATTCTCAGCGAGCACTTAGGCATCCCTCTGGTATCTTTAAAAGACGCCCCCTCGACACCTTTTGCGCTGGAGCCTTTTTTTGACGCTGTCGATTTTCTCAAATTGAGCCGGATGGTCCCGATCAGAGTGGAAGGCCAAGAACTCTCCGTGGCCACCACCGACCCTACGGATCTTTCCCGCCTTCACGCGTTGGAGGTGGCGACGGGTCTCAGGGTCAAGCCTTTCCTGGCAAAGGAGAGGGAGATCACAGCCCGGATCGAGGCCCTCTTTGGCAACGGGGACTCAACCTCGTCTCTTTCCGCGCAAGCTAGTGTTCGCGAGGTGGAAGGGTCTGGGGATGAGGAGGAGGTTGAGCATTTGCGTGATTTGGCCTCGGAGGCGCCTGTCATCCGTCTGGTCAACCAGATGCTCGGTCGGGCGCTCGAGAGCCGGGCTTCAGATATCCACATTGAGCCTTTCGAGAACCAGCTCAAGGTGCGCTATCGCATAGACGGGATCCTACATGAGGTCGATCCGCCGTCGCGCCAGCTCAAAGCCGCGATTATTTCCCGCATAAAGATCCTCGCTCAGCTCAACATCGCCGAGAGGCGGTTGCCGCAAGACGGTAGGATCAAGACCCGGATCGCAGGTAAGGATGTCGATCTCCGCATCGCGACGATCCCCACGCTTTACGGAGAAAGCGTGGTCATTCGCTTGCTCGAACGCTCGCAGATTTTTAGCGACCTTGACTCGCTCGGTTTTTCTCCCGACGTGCTGCGGAGCTTCAACGAAATGATCACCAAGCCTCACGGGATGGTCCTGGTAACCGGGCCGACTGGCAGCGGCAAAACGACCACGCTCTACGGCGCTCTTCAGAAAATCAACGATCCGGGTAAAAAAATCATCACCATCGAGGATCCGGTGGAGTATCAGCTAAACGGCGTCAACCAGATTCAGGTGAAGCCGCAGATCGGTCTCACCTTTGCCAACGGACTGCGCTCGATCGTGCGGCAGGACCCCGACATCATCATGGTGGGAGAAATCCGCGACTTCGAGACGGCGGAGATCGCGGTGCAGGCCGCGCTCACCGGGCATCTGGTCTTTTCCACGCTGCACACCAATGATGCTGCCGGAGCCGTCTCCCGCCTCCTGGAAATGGGGGTACAGGATTATCTTCTCAACTCCTCGCTCCTGGGTGTTCTAGCCCAGAGGTTGGTGCGGCGGCTGTGCTTGAGCTGTCGGAAGGAGGTAGGGTTTCAGGGTTCAAGGGTTGAAGGGTTCGAAAGTGATGCTCTGAAATTCGTGTGGGAACCTCAGGGGTGTGAGTCCTGCGGTGGTACGGGTTACCTGGGTCGCATCGGTATCTTTGAGCTGCTTCCGGCAACGCCGGAGATCTGCAAACTTATTGTTCAGAGGGCGGACGCTAACTCTATTCGAAGCTTCGCTGTAGCCCGAGGCATGCACCTTTTAAGAGAGGATGGTTGGCAGAAAGCCCGCGGCGGAATCACTACGCTGGCCGAGGTGCTGAGAGTTACGAGAGAGGAAGGATAAAGGAAACAAGGCAAAAGTAAAAAGGCAAAATTTTTACTTTTAACTTTTTTTTTACTTGAAAAACAATGGCCTTTTTTCAATACCGCGCTACCGATCCGTCGGGTAAATTGGTCGAAGGGATCATGGAGGCTCAAGGCGAACACGGGGTCGTGGCGCGGCTCCATGAAATGGGGTTGATCCCTTTGAGGATCACCGCACCGGGTGAGGTATCCGGCAAGTCACTCTCCTTTTCCCTTTTTTTCCGCGGAAGGATAACGGAGCAAGAGCTCCTCCATTTTACTCAGGAGTTGAGCACCTTGCTGGGCGCGGGGCTGCCGCTTGACCGAAGCCTCTCGGTCATGTCCAACCTTGTTCAAAGCGAAGAGTTCAGGAAAACCATACGCCTTGTTTTGGAAGGCGTTCGCGCGGGCAAGTCTCTGGCTGCCTCTATGGCTGAGCATCCCGATATATTTCCTAAGCTTTACGTGAACATGATCCGAGCGGGGGAAACCGGGGGCATCCTCGATGCGGTCCTCCGCCACCTTGTGGAATACCTTGAGCGCTCGATAAATCTCCGGGAAGATCTTAAATCCGCGTTGACCTATCCGGTGCTTCTGGCCATGGTAGCGGGCCTTTCCCTCACTGTCCTTTTCGTTTATGTAATCCCCAAATTCTCTCTCATCTTTAAGGATATCAACCAGGCCCTTCCCTGGATGACCCTGCTTCTGATCAACTTCAGCTACGCACTGTCCCGTTATGGCTGGCTGGCGCTCTTACTAATCGTCATTGGCGCTGTGGCCGGCGCCTTTTATATCCGCAGTCCGGAGGGGAGGCTGCGGTGGGATCGCGGGCGGCTTCGGCTGTGGGTGCTGGGTGATCTTCTGTGCAAACTTGAGGTGGCGCGCTTCACCACGACTTTGGCCGCGCTGCTAAAAGGGGGTGTGCCTCTCTTAGAAGCCCTGGGCACGGTGCAGGGAGTGGTCGCCAACCGGGTACTGGCCCAAGCTATCGCTCAGGTTCAAAAAAGGGTGAGAGAGGGCAAAGGAATGGTGGGACCCCTAACTGAGAGCGGGGTTTTCCCCGATCTCGCTCTTCACATGATCGCTGTGGGGGAAGAGACTGGCAGGCTTGAAACGATGCTGGTCACCGTGGCAGAGCATTATGACCAGGAGGTCAAGCGCGCCACCAAGCGGCTCATGTCACTTTTGGAGCCGGCTTTGATATTGGGAATGGGCTTGGTGGTTGGGGTGGTTGTCATTTCAATGTTAATGGCGATTTTCAGCATCAATGATTTACCGTTCTAAGTTACCGTGCTCGTGGCTCGGTGCTCGTGCTCGTGACGAACACGAATCACGATCACGAACACGAAAGAATCGGGGTTTTACCCTCGTCGAGCTTCTCGTTGTCATGGTGATCATTGGTTTGCTTGCGGCGCTGGTAGCGCCGCGTTTTATCCGGCAGGAGGAGAAAGCCAAGTTGAAGGCAACCAAGGCCCAGATCGAGTTGTTGGGCACGGCTTTGGATACCCTCCGTCTGGATGCGGGACGCTATCCCACGACCCAGGAAGGGCTGGAAGCGCTCAGAACACGGCCTAGTGGATTGGACAAGTGGGATGGCCCTTACCTCAAGAAGGAGGTCCCTCTGGATCCCTGGGGTAAGCCCTATATCTATCGAAGTCCCAGTGAGCATGGGCCCTACGATCTGGTCTCCTATGGCGCTGATGGCGCGCCCGGAGGGGAAGCCGATAATGCTGACATCACGAGCTGGGAGAGATAGGCGGGGGTTTTCTCTGCTAGAGCTTCTGGTCGTCCTTTTGCTCCTGGCGTTGAGTAGCGCTCTTGTCCTTCCGGCGATTGATCGAGGGCTCAAAGAGAGAGAACTGAAACAGTCTGCCCTGGAGCTGGCTGCTGTTGCTCGGGACCTCCGTCGCAGGGCAGTCTATGAAAACGCCCTCCAGTACCTCGTTCTCAATCCGTCTGAGAACAGTTATCAGACCCTGCCGGGCGACAAAGTCCTTTTACCTCCGGACGTTATGATGACCGGGATCGAGGGAGGGGAACCGGCCGAGGAAGGGTTAAGGCGCTTCCTCTTTTTTCCCAACGGGAGCGCTCTCGGGGGGGAGATTGGGATTTCATCCCGCCAGGGGTCCGGCTATATTATCCAGTTGGAGCCGCTGTCGGGTAGAGTGGTCGTGGTGCAGAGGAAGACTCGATGAAACTGCAAATCTTCGATGGCGAGTGTCGCGAGGCATTTACGCTTCTCGAGGTTGTGGTGGCCATGGCCATTGTCGGCTTGGGGGTTGTGACCCTCCTGGAGATTTTCTCCCTGGGCCTTCGGCTAGGGTCCAGGAGCTACGCTAGAACCGCGGCGGTAACCTACGGGCGGCAGGTGATGGACGAATTTCTGGTTCATCGCGAAGTCCCGGAGGGTCAAACAGAGGGGGCTTTTGGAGAGGAACATCGCTGGACGCTAAACGTTGCGCCTGTCCGCGAGGAATTTAAGCGGCTTTCCCCGGGCGCTTGGGAGTTGAAGGAGATTACGCTTGAAATGAGGTACCGGGACGGAGAGCGGGAGAAACAAATTGAGATGAAGACTTTGCGCTTGGTGAAGAAGAGATCATGACATTTCGAATTTCGAATTTCGAATTTCGAATTTCGAATTGCAGATCTCAGGCTGGATTCACTCTGATCGAATTAAGCATTGCCATGACCCTTTTAACCCTGTTGCTGCTAATCGTTTACGGGGCCTTTTATGTGGGCCATAGGGCAGTGGAAAAAGCCCAAGCTCGCTCTGAGGTAAGTCAGAAGCTGCGCTCTACGGAGGATCTTTTGGCAGGTTATATTCGATCGGGTTACCCTTACCGCCCCTCATCCCAGCAGCCGGCGATTTTTTTTTCGGGCGCGGCAGATCATCTTACTTTTGTTTCCGCGGTCTCCCGGGGGATGGGGGGCAGAGGCATGTCCAAGGTCAGCATTTCTTTGGAAGGCGAGGAGGACGGGAATTTGATTCTCGCAGAGGAGATCCCTGTGCGCATTCAAGACCAGGAGGCTGGAGCGGGCTATATGAACAGGGTCGTGCTTGCCCGAGGGATCAGGGATTTTCACATGGATTATCTGTATCAGGATCCTAAGAGCGGAGAGGAAAGCTGGTTTGAGGAATGGGACGGAAAGGAACGGAATGGCCTTCCCCGGGCGGTTCGGCTGAATTATCGCAACGAAGGCGGGCAAGAGATCCGGCGGGTTTTTCCGATCATGATAACAGTTTTAGCGCCATGAAAACCATTGCGAATTGCGAAATGCGAAATGTGGATCGCAAATCTTGCAATTCGAAATCCGCGATCCGAAATTCGCAATCTCTTAATGAGCGCGGTGTTGCTCTGGTGGTCGTGCTGTGGATTTTTATCTTTCTGTTTGTCGTGGCCTTTGATTTTTCCTCCTCCGTGCGAGAGGAAGGGATGGCGGCGCACCATTATGCAGAGGAGTCCGAAAGCTATTATCTTGCGCTTGCGGGATTTCAGGAAGGGCTCTTTCGCCTGCTGGAAAGACGAGCATTGGAAAACCCAGCCGCTAGTCCAGGGTTTCCTCTGACACAAGTCTGGCAGGTTGCGGACGGGAGCTGGAGCGAGGGAAATTTGGGAGAGGGTGTTTATCGTGTACGTTTGGTGGATGAGGGGGGGAAGGTCAGCCTCAATCGCGTCGATGACGTCACCCTGAGACGCATTTTCACCAACCTGGGAGTTGAAGAGTCCCGCAAATCCATTCTCGTCGATTCTATTCTAGACTGGCGGGATGAGGATGATCTTCACCGGACGAATGGGGCGGAAAGTGACTATTACCTTTCTCTATCGCCCTCGTATACAGCCAAAAATGGGCCATTCGATACGGTGGAAGAGCTTCTTTGGGTGAGGGGGATGACCCCGGGGCTTTTCTACGGGACCGAGTCTGAAATCGGCTTTAAGGACATTTTCAGTGTCGACAGCCCTATTGACCGAATCAACCTGCGCACTGCCTCGGCCGAGGTCATCCGCGCGCTAGTCGGGTTGCCGTTGGACAAGAGCCGAGCCTTCGCGGAAGAGAGGAAAAAACTGTCCGAGAAAACCGTCGCAGATTTGCTGAAAATTTTGGGGATCGCTGCCGGAGATGCGATCCTGCGTCAGTTTGTTTTTACGAACCCTTCCGTTCTTACAATTGAGGCGGTAGGGCGCCACAGGGATACGGTGGCGTCGCGCCGGGTCAAGGCGGTGATCCGGTTGGTCGGAGAGCAGGCCGGTTATCAACTGATTCGCTGGGTGGATCGGGACATACCAGGGATCGAGTCGTGAGGACCCGAGAAGGGCTGGGCAATGAGGACTGCGTGACTCATCCCCTAGCAGTCAATCCCCGTTATTCTATATAATAGTGGTTATTTTATGACTTACGCTCGGTGGGTTAAAGATCTCTCTCGCGCCGACTTTCTTAAAAGCGCGGGCCTTTTTGTGTTGCCCGATCGACTTTGTCTGGTGCGGATGCGGAAGAGCTTATTTCCCATCTCCGTGGTCTCCCAGGAGCTGACGGAGGTCGCTCCCGGTGAAAATCCCTCCCAGAGGCGGCAGGCGCTTAGCGAGGCGATCCGCACCCTTCTACCGCACTTCGATCCTGTCAGAGATCCGTTTTATATTTGCCTTTCGCCACATCTGGTCATGTCCCTTGAGCTCTCTTTCCCTCAGGTCGCCAAGGAAAACCTTACTCAGGCGGTAGAATATGAACTCGAAAGGCAGATCCCCTTGCGCCGGGAAGACGTCTATTACGATTTTCTGCCCGGGGGTCAAAAAGGGGACAAGATCCCCGTCTTTCTCTTTGCCGTACCCAAGAGAATCCTGGACGAGATTCTCGACGTTCTTGATGCCTTTGGCATAAGGCCGAAAGGGGTAGAGACCACGGCTACGGCGATTGCGAATTACCTTCTCTTTTCCACGGGCGACATCAAAGGTCCGGCTGTCGTCTTAGGGGAACAAAAAGGCGCCTGGGACTTGATCGGGCTAAATGTCGGAGCCAACGGATGGATCGAGGAGCCCGAGATTCTTTTTAACCATTGGCTGCCTCACGCCGAATGGATTAGCGGCACAGGCAAGGAGATTTTTCACCGCTGTATGGCTGACTCTCCTCGTTTGTTCGGGTGGGGCGGCTACGTAGCGGATTTCCTTCTCTCGGGGGAAAAGGAATCGCTTCAGGTCGAGAACTTGCTAACCGCGGGCACCGCGAGGTTGGGCGCCAATAACGAGCTGGGCCATCCTTTCTTCATTCCTGCGGTGGGCGCAGCTTTACGAGGGCTACGAGAAGCCACCTTTTCAGTAAATCTGCTTCCTGGATCGGAAAAGAGAGAAGCGGGCAAAGCGCTCTCCAGATTAAATGCCGCTATTACCGCTCTCCTCATCCTTGGATTATGTGCCTGGGGAGGAAGTTACCCCTTAAAAGGCGAAATCCGGTTACGCCAACTGCAAAAGGAAAATGAGAAAATCGCTCCCGCTGTGGCGGCCCTGCGCCGCGAAGAGGAACAGCTCAACAGGCTGCGCAAAGAGAGGCTGTCGCTCTCCGAGCTGAGCGGGAGCAAAGGGGAGATTTTGAAAATTCTCGAGGAGCTAGCGCGCATCGTGCCTACGACCGCATATCTTTCGAGCCTGCGCTACCGAACCGATAGCGTGGAGTTGCAGGGAAGCGCCGAGAACGCCTCTAACTTGATTCCTCTCCTGGAGCGATCCCCGCTATTTGAAAACGTGAAGTTTACCGCCCCCTCCAATCGGGGGCGCGATAACCGCGACACCTTTTCGGTTAGGGCCGATATCGAACGGCCGAAAACGAAGACAGCAAATCCATGAAGCGCCTGTTGTCCAGATTATCCAAAAGAGAGAAGGCACTTGCTGCCACGGCCTTTTTCATTCTGCTTTTGGTTTTGGCTCGTTATCTTTTGCTCTGGCCTTTTTTGGAGTGGAGGGAGTGGGTCAGCACCGAGCTCGAGATGCAGCCCCAGCTTTTGGAGAAAAACCTCCGCTACTTGAACCAAAAAGCGGCAGTTGGCGCGGGGCTGGAGGCGGCTCGAGCCGAGCTTGCGGCGGTCGAGCCGTCCCTCCTCACGGGAGACACGCCCTCGGTCAGCGCTTCGGACCTTCAGCAAGCCGTGCAGGCGCTCGCAGGAAAAGAGGGCGTCCAGCTCATTACCACGAGGGTCATAAACCCGGATGTCAAGGGTCCTTTTACGAAGATCCCGATTCAGGTGGAGGTCAGCGGTCGGATCGACCAGTTGGTGAACCTGGTCAAAGGCATCGAGGCTTCAGAAAAGCTTTTGGTTGTGGACGAGCTGAATATTCGCTCTCTGTTCCGACCGGTCGTTGCCGCCCCCCAGCAGCAGCCGGCACAAGCCCTGGAGCAAAACTTACGCGTGAGCCTGATCATCTCCGGGTTTGTCCGAAGCCAGCCACCTCCCGCAAAGCCTGAAGCGGGGCAAGCCAAGACTAAAGCCGACGAGAGGAAAGCTCCAAGCAAGAGCGGGACCAAGCCATCGGCCTGAAGCCCTGCTGGCGTCTGTTTCAGTCCAATTTGACCAGAAACCCCATAGGGATTAAAATCCACTCTGTCGCAAGTTTGGGCCTGGAGGGTAAGGGATTTTTAGGCGCGCGTCCATACTGAGCGTTTTGCTCCTGACGGCTACGGTCCTGGTGTTTTTTTGGACCTATCGGGTCTGGGAAAAAGGGCCTTGGGATCTTCCTAAGCCAGCAAAAAGCAAGGAGTTGCCTGTCGCCGAGCAAGCGGTGAAAGAGTCTTCGGACCCCCAGTCTGTAAGCACGAAGGTCATCGTAGATAAGAACCTTTTCGACCCGGAGAGGGGAGCGGGTCAAACGCAGGAAGGGGCAGCGTCGTCGGTTGCTTTGCAACGAATCCGAAGTATGGTTCTTGTGGGAACGGCGATACTCGGGAACACACGTTATGCGATATTCCAAGAGCCATCCACGGTGCGTACCCCAGCTCCGAGGGTGCAGGCAAGTTCGCCCTCCATGCTGCGACTTAAACTGGGTGATACGATAGAAGGATTTGCGTTGGCCGAAATTAACGAGAATAGAGTCGTTTTCAGCAAGGGGGCCTCAAAAGTGGAACTCACGATCGATTTTTCCCGAAAAGTAGAGGAGCCGAGACAAAAAGCGTCGGCTCCGCCCCCGCTCAGCCCGCCACCCCAGTCCAGAATCCCACGCGCCAGACCAGGAGAGGTCCCCGCTACGCGGTCTAGCCCCTAGTTGAAGGAACTCTCAGCGCCTGTGCCGGAACTATTGCTTACTTCGTAAACGTATAAACCTTGCCAAGCTCCGGATTCAAGAACGTAACTGGAAGTCCGAGCTTCTTGATCTCGGCTTCCATCCGCTCCGGGCCTGCCCTCCGGTGGTCAACGGTGAGGCCATTCTCAATGGAAAAAAGATGGCGTGGAAAAAAGGGAGGATCGGTGATAGTAGCTTTTACCTATAGTGAAGGAAAAAAGAAAATTACCATGATCACCCTATCCTCCCTCAAATCCCCCTTTCTCCCCCTTTGGTAAAGGGGGATAGAGGGGGATTTAGGAGAGCGAGAGGGGATTTGATGTCAACTTATT
>Ga0209640_10004494_pt1 | contig 12206 bp, 7 predicted proteins | sample RifCSP10_1_FD_184018 | JGI IMG/M metagenome (GOLD analysis project Ga0209640, IMG submission 184018) | Soil microbial communities from Rifle, Colorado - Rifle CSP2_sed 10_1 (SPAdes) (version 2) | ecosystem: Environmental > Terrestrial > Deep subsurface > Rock core/Sediment | place: Rifle... | reverse complement strand
CGTCCCATTCACCGACATAGTACTGATTGTCGCTGGAACTCCAGAGACCCTTGAGGTTTGTCTGCTCATCAAGCCGGGCAAAGCTGAAGAGATTTCCAAGGCTCGACCCTGTGAAAAGATCCTTCACCGCATATGTATAAGAAGGGTAACGCATGGGCTCTTGCTTAAGGTAATCGTTGCCAGCTCTCGTCGATCGTAGGAAAGGCTACCCGCGGGAACGTACCCCCCGGCTTGTAGAAGACCACATCCACCGGATTACTCTCGGACTTGGTCCCGACGGCAAGGCGACTTACCGCCTCCTCATCAACATTGACAGGGTATTTATCCTTCAGGCGTCGAAGAGTTTGCGACAGAACTCGCTCTTCCTCCTGGTAGTACTTGGTTGACCATACTTGGTCACGCGCCTCGGCAAACGTCATTTGCCTGCCAGAAGCATCTTTGTACCGCCCCTTCATCCGCTCGTATTCCTTTTTCAGATCCTGATCGTCTATGGTGATGCCCCTCAGAACGGAGGACCGGCCTGCCAGGTAGAGGAGTTTTGCATTCCACTTTCCGGTCTCCCGCTTCACCTTATCCCTGCGGTTGAGTCGCCGGCCATATGCTTCACTGCTGAGGAGTTTGTCTTGCACCAACTTCCAGATCGTCCTTTTGATACTTGAATTGAACGCTGCGAGAGATCTGGTTTTTAGCTGAAATTGGCGGACATCAAACCACGTCACGTAGTCCCGGACCGTGAGAGTTCCGTCGGCAAACGTGACCAGTGGACGGCTGAGAAACTCCCCTGATGAGTTGATATGCTGCGGTCCAGCCTCCGTCATAAAAGTTGAGGGTATATCCCATTGCACACGCGTGTCGCGTGCGAGCCCCTTCTCTGCGATGTAGGCCCGTACAATGTTGAAGCCTTCAGCTTTGATCACGGGGTTAGCCGTCACCATTTTCGTCTTCACATATTCCCCTGCAAATTCATCCGCACGCGAGGAAGTCAGGATCTTGACCACGCCGTCCTTCAGTGATGCGTACTCCGTTTCGCTCACAATGGGGTTCTGCCACACCCGGTCGAGCCTCACAAGGTAGTAGCCATCCGGCCCTTCGATTGGTGAGGAGACTTGGCCAGTCTTCAGGTCAGCCACGCCCCTCGCAAGCCCTGGCGTATTGCACTCAAGAGAGAGCAGTGATAGTTCAAGCAGATGTTCAGAAAGAGAATCCCTTCTTTCCCTGGTTCGGGCATACAACGAGTCAAAAGGAACCCCTCTCTTCAACTCCCTCTCAACATTTTGAGTTTGTCCCAGGGTGGGCGCATACAGCCATCGGATGCGAAGGTTCATCCTCTCTTTCTTGATTCCCTCTTCAATCTCCCGATCAGTGAGCTTGATTCTTGAAAGAACATCATCCTTGTAAAGTTCATCCACGGTCAGGTCTTCTTCCAACGCTGTGACGCGCTCGCGCACAAAAGCTGTGGTGTCATAACCTAGTTGCTCCGCCTCAAGCGCAAGGAGTCGTTCATAGATCATATATTCCAGATGCTTGCGGAGGGGGTTCGGATATCGTCGCACGAATGCCGGACCGAACTCGTAGCTATCAATAAGATCCTGTCCGGTAATGGCAAATCGCCCGACCGTCGCGACAACTGCATGGTCCTGCGCTTGCGGTGTGGGGAGGAGAAAACACCAGATAGCGAGAGAGCATAATCTCATGGTCACCCCTTCAAACCTGTCGAGGCCATGCTCTCAATGAAGTATCGTTGAAAGAATGCATACGCGATGATCACCGGAAGCGAAAGAAGCGTTGCCGCCGCGAGAAGTGAACCCAGCTGTGTTTCTGCTTCGCCTCCGATGGTGAAGATCGTGACGATCTGCGGCATGGTCATCAGGGTCCGCTCTCTCACCACCATGAGTGGCCAGAGAACCTCGTTCCAGCTGGACATAAACGTCAGCAACCCGACAGTGATTACCACCGGTCGCGAAAGCGGCCAGATCAGTTTGAACAGAATCCCCCATTCGGAGCACCCGTCAATGCGCGCAGCGTCGATCAACGCATTTGGTACGCTGACAAAGAACTGGCGGAATAACACAATGCCAAACGCGCTCATCATGGTCGGCGCAATCAGCGCAGGATAGGTGTCCGTCCAGCCGAGCTTCACGATGAGGATGTATTGCGGAATTAGCGTAATCTGAAACGGAATCATCATCGTGAAGAGGATCAGCAGATACAGGGCCTTGCTTCCGAGGAACCTGAGCTTCGCGAGTGCGTAACCCACCATCGACCCGAAGAAAACGACGGAAGCGGTCGTCGCAAGTGAGACTATGATGCTGTTGAGAAATGCACGACCGATGGGGACTTTGGTCACCACCTGCTCGTAACTGTGCAGTGTATAGTTCTCCGACAACAGCCCGAGATTGCTGATCTCAAGTTCGGGTTTCAGAGAGCCCGCGATCATCCACAAAAAAGGATATGCAAACACGGCTGCACCAAGAACGAGAACGAGGTATTTCAGGGTAATTTTCACGTCGGCTCCGTTTCGATGACACGCCGCTGGATCAAGACAACCGCCAGAATTATCAGCGCAAAAACAAAGCCCAGGGTAGCAGCATACCCCATGTGACCAAAATAGAACGCCTGGTTGTAGATATAGAGCATGCCGGACAGCGTACTCTGCATCGGCCCACCTCCCGTCAGGACATACGGCTCAATGAAGAGAGAGAACCCGCCGATGGTCGAGAGCACTACAACAACAATGACCGTCGGGTTGAGCATCGGGATGGTGATGTGCCTGAATTGCCGGAACCTGCTTGCGCCATCCAGACTGGCGGCCTCATACAGTTCGGCCGGGATATTCTGAAGACCAACCAGGAAAAGGACGATGTAAATCCCGACGTTCTTCCACGTCGCCATGATGGCAACCGATGGCATCGCCCAGGAGGCATCCACGAGCCAGGGAACGGACGGAAGTCCGATTGCTTTCAGCAGTGCGTTCAGCACGCCATAGTCATATGAATACAACTGTTGCCACAGAATTGTCACCGCAACGCCTGAAACCACCACCGGAAGGAAGTAGATTGCGCGGAACAACCCACGCATTTTCACTTTCGAGTTCAGCAGCAGGGCAAGCAGCAATGCAATGATGATTTGTAGCGGGATATGTATGAGAAGGAACGTCAGCGTGTTGGTGATGGCTTTCCCGAACAAGGGGTCATGGAACAGGCGCTCGAAGTTCTTCAGCCCGATCCACTCCATCGGCGTGACGATATTCCAACGATGAAAGATCAGCACAAACGAGAAGATCAGCGGGTAAGCAACAAACGCAAGGAAGAAGATGACATACGGAAGCGAAAACAAAAATCCGAACCTGTCACTCTTTCTTACTGCTTCGATAACGCGCCAGCGACCCCTCATTTGTTCCACTCGACAATGAATTGTGCCCGGTCTGTGGCATCGCGAACGGCTTGCTCGGGCGATTTCCGACCATAGATCGCACACATCTCGTACTCCTGTGCAATGGCGTCGAATATTTCCTTCAAGTCAGGAGCAGAATCGACAGCACGACTATAGACAGCCTGTTCGGCGAACTTCACCATAACGGGTTTGCGCCGGAAGTAGTCAGCAAAGAGAGGGTTGTTCAACAGGTCGCTCCGCACAGGGACCTGGTCGCAGATTTCCATCAAAAGGAGATCATGCTGCGCGGTGACGAGAAACTTGACGAACTCCCATGCCTCACGCGGGTGCTTGGTATTTGCAAAGATCGAAATGTTCTTGAAGTCACCGGACGTATACACCTGCCCGGTATGTCCATCGGGGACCGGGAGCGGAGCAATGCCGTACTTAATATGAGGAGCAAACTTCTGGATGTGAGCTACCTCCCAGGGACCGCTAAAATTCGTTGCCTTCTTTTCCAGAAGGAACGGATCACCTCCCTGAAAGAATGTCCGGGGAAACAATCCGCGGCCGTAACATTCGCGGAAGAAGCCAAGGACATCCACGGCATCTGCGTCATTGAACGATGGTTCACCGTTCTTGAAGAGTGTTTTTCCGCCCGACGCTGCAATGTAGAACGGGAAGAAATCGAACAACCGTTGCCACCAGATCGGCCGGATGTCCCGCTCCCCCATCCAGACATCGATGCGTCCATCGCCGTCGATATCCCTCGTAACCTTTCCTCCTGCCTCGTAGTATTCCGAATACGTCCGGGGTGGAGTAGCCACGCCGACTTCCCGGAATAACCGCTCATTGTAGAACATCATCACCGGATTGGTTTTCCATGGAAGCTGGTAGTAGTGTCCGTCAGTGCTACGGAATGTCTCCAGAAGATCGCGCGGGACCCGCGAGGTGATGATGGAGTCGAAATCAGCAAGGCGGTCAAATGGAATCAGCCCTCCTGCGCGTGTGTAATCGTGGAGCGCGCCGGGCCAGATGTTGGAGCAAACATCAGGAGTAGTGTTGCCTGCGATGGCAGCGAGGAGGACTTCCTCGGTGGATTGGCTGACAGGAATCGGCTGCATACGAACCCGTACTTCGGGATGCAGTCTGTTCCAGACCCGCACAAGGCTGTCAGCGAGTTGCACTTCCTGAGCGTTGGGGGCAGGCCAGTAGGTGAGTTCAACAGCGTCCGAGGCCTGACCGATGGAAGGTCTCTCCTGTGAACAACCACTGATCGAAAACAGGATAATGCCACATGTTGCAACAAAAAGTCTCAACAGTCACTCCCGGTCAGAACAAGACGGAGACCGCAAGAACATGGACAGCTTGCAGTCGTCCGAAATCGGAGTACGCATAATCAACACGTGCCTTCGTTGATCCCCCAAATAGTGGGGCAAGTATGCCTGCTCCAAGGGAGAGACCGCCTTCTGAATCGGTCAGAAAGAGGGATTGGTACCCTCCACGGATGAAGAACATCCGCTGGAAGCTGTACTCGCCGCCGACGTTCATACTCTCGTAGTTGTCCGTTGGGTGAAGCGCATCGACAGCAATTGTCAACAGATGGTCGTCGCTCTTGACCGCGTCGACGGCAACACCAAACTGGAAATTCAACGGAAGGTGCCAGCTATCCATCTCGATGTTCTGCGGTATCCTGTCATTCCCTCCGGTATTGTTGGGATCAACCGGGTGGAAGGTGCGCGCGTCCCTTCCCTCGAGCTTCATGTCTGTACCAAAGTTGGAGATCGTCGCACCAATCCGCATGCCGTTGAGGAAGTTGGTTGTAAACAGCGTGCCGACGTCAACCGCGAACGCACCAGCCTGCATGTTCCAAATTCGTTCAGAGATGTATTTGGCAGTGAAGCCGATGGAGAATTTGTCGGTGAGGTTACGCGCGTAGTGAACCCCCACTGCGAAACTCCCTGCGTTGAAGCGCTCACCCGTTCCTTCGGGCCGATCGACCGTTCGAACAAGCATATCGGCCATGGTGAGAGAGGTGAAGCTCAAGCCAAGCGCGCCGACCCCTTCGAGCTGCAAGGCCAGCGCCGCATAGTCGAACTTCATGTCTGCGATCCATTCGGTGTGCGTAAACATTGCTTCACTATGATCAAGGCGCGCGATGCCGGAAGGATTCCAGTAGAGGCTGGTCACATCATTGGACGTCCCCACGAATGCCCCGCCCATACCTACCGCGCGCGCTCCGACCGGTATTTCCAGAAACGGCGCAGCACTGGTTCCGACCTTCGATACATTCCGCCCCAGGGATTGTCCGAAGGCGGGGATCGCGGCAAGCGACAAACCTAACATCACGACAAAGGTCTTCACGGCGATTCTCCTGAATAGGCTCATTTGATGACCGCAAATCGGTCGATCTTCTCACCAATACCCGGCGCATCAACATGATAGATGTACACTCCGTACGAGATGTCCATGCCATCCTTGGAAACCAGGTTCCACGGTTCCTGACCGTTGTCGACCGTTGCATCGTGAAGGAGTGTCTGCACCAGATAGCCGCGCACGGTGAAGATTCTAATCGTACACTTCGCGGGAAGGTTGACGAAGTATATCCGCCGTTCTCCTCGTCCGGAGCGGAAGAGATTTGGTGGCTCCCACGACGCTGCACCAACGTAAGGATTGGGCACGACCGCGACCTTATCAAGTTCCGACTTTGCACGTTCAGCATCAACACCCGGAGCCTGCATCTTGAACTGGAATGCTTCGCCTGTACGGAATGGCTTTGTTGTCACAATGCTCAAAACATCCCCCGGAGCGGGCAACCGCACCGTCCCTGCCAACGTATCACGGAACATCTGCACTGCCCACGTAGTCCTGTAGCTTCCCGGTTGCGCCCGTTTTCCAAGGCTGTCACCATATACCACGATGATCCTGTCTCCAATGGAGAATGAACTATCGTTGTCTGGATCATAGAACATGAACTGTGCTTTGGCATTCTCCGTCAGGTTCCAAATGGTGAACATAGTCGGTTTTGCAGTCGGGGCACCGAAGAACAACCCTCCGGTCGACGTATCGACAACCTGACTTGAAAACCTGACTTCAAAGCTGGCAGGATATTTCACATTCACAAGCGCAAACCCGGGGCTGGGATCAAGATCGACTCTGGTGAGTGTGTTGGGTCCGCCAGTTGTCCACTCTGTTGAATCTTCCACCACAACAACCGAAGCGTCGTTGTAGACGTACCCGATCATTCCATCCACAATTGGGGTCTCCTCTCCAATAGCTACGACAGGACGCCCATCGATGAGAATCCGACCGTTTGTCTCATCTGTGAACCGGAACGTCGGAATTGGATTGTCCTGGAAGGCGGACGCGTTGGTAAATGTGACTCTATAGATGTGGCCGTTCAGAATTGAATCGGGGTTAAGAACGGCGACATCAAGTCGTCCCGAGCCTGGACCGTCATGGAGAATGCTCCCGTCAACTCCGGGCCTCACGTAGCCGGCAGCAGGAGCGCGGGGAACGACAACTGCGGTGTTGACGTCCGTCTTTATGTTATTGTTGACGTCCGCGTTAATGATGCTTGAGCATTCCGAAGGCGGAATGCCGTCAAGCTGTCCGGTCGTGGAGACTGTAACAAGTCCGTAGTCATACGAAACTACGGCATAGTAATACGTCTGGCCATTCTGCACTTCATTGTCGACGTACGTGTGGCGAAGTCCGGTGTCGTTTCCAAGATCAAACTTGACACCGTTGACATCGATGGGCTGGAGACCGCGTCGACCATCCTTCAGATCGAACTGAGCAATTGGTCTGCGATAGGTGAGGTGGCCATACGCATCTGTGATCACGAGACTCCCCAGAAAGCTTGGGTCTGTACTCCGGTAGATGCGGTATCCTTCGAAATCATTTTCCCTCAAGAATGGGTCATACGATCGTTCCGCCTTGTCATCCCAGTATAAAGTCACTTTGTGATCACCCGGTACTGCGGTAACGCGCGGCCTATCCGGCGGTTTTGCAAACCGATAATTTGCGTTATAGATCTGCTGGACGGTCTTCTTTCTTCGCACCAGATCGTCTCGATCGTTGCCAAACAGGAGAGCCATGGAGAAGCGTTCCGTTTCCTGCCGCCGAAGCGGGAATAGATTCCCCGGGAATGTCCCCTGGGGACGGGCACCGGCAGAGAAGTACATCCCGAGATTCACATCGTTGAGCTGTTGAAATCCTGTGGTATCAATCGGTGTGGTCAATACCTGCCAATTCTGCTCGTCATTGGTAAGCTCATAGAAATGGACAGGGAAGATGCTGAATCCCGTCAGACCGATCTGGTCCGACTCGTCTTTGTCGAGGATGCCGAAGTTTGGCTCGCCCTGGTCGGGCCTGCCGTTCCCCTGTGTTCCGTCGGGATCAGGACCGGGGTATGCTGCGTCGAATGGTCCAAGTCCGTCACTTCCAACATCGTCATTGAGCGGCTCTCCATTGTCCCATATGCCGTTTTCATTCACATCGTTGAATCCCCGAGAGTTCATATTTTCATCGCCTGTCCACCAGTAATCCTGTTGAACGCCGGGGATGTCGTTGACGGTCGCGTAATTGTAGAAGCCGAGGAATTTTTGAACGTTGTAGTTGCTTTGAATGTAGGTGATAATGTTCGCCGCTCCGTCGATGCGCACGCCGGGTCCGTTATCGCGGCGCTCATCGGTGGTGCCGTCATCGTCATCGTCAAGCAAATTCACGGCGATACCCGGACTTTCAAGGAATGCATATCCGGCAACTCCCACCGGTCCCCAGTTGCCTGGCTGGCCGATACCATCACCGTCGAAGGCCCAGGCAATGTCGAGGAGTTTATCGAACAACCCCCGATCATCGCTCGAGTCCTCTGTCCCGCCTATGCCCCAATCAACATACTCAGCAAAAACCGTCTTCGTGTAGTCTTGTTGTGAAATGTTAGTGATCTCGTAGTACCAGAAGATCACGTCGGCTGCCAGAACCTGTGACCATTGGAATCCACGCACTGCAACTTGTAGGCCCAGTCCACCGCGGGAACTGTCTGCCGGGTCGGGCCAATATCGATATTGTTTGTCCGGCGCATCGTCCATCCTGAAATACGTTTCGAGGTCTGCGTTCTGGATCCCACGGCCGAAAAATCCGTTCCAGAGTCCGTTCCAGTCGGACGACCGATCGGGCCAGGTGCTTGGCCACGTGGAGGGTTTGTTGCTCATCGCCGGCTCCGTTCCAGCCGGGTTCGAATATCCAGGAAGGGGCGCCCATCCCCACGGAATCCCGCTGACCGGGTCTTTCCGGATGAACTCGCGGTAGTTTGTCTCAAGAGGATGGATCAGTCCGCCAGACGAATCGCGAATCTCTGTTTGAACGATTACAGCAATCCCATCAAGGTATTGGTGACCTGTCCCCTTCGGCCATTCCCCGGAGGGCTTGTCCGGCCAGTGTGAGACCTCACCATGATTGAGATAGATCGTGCGGACGAAGTTGCCGTTCATGATCCCCTTCTTGGTGTAGATAATGTTTCCCTTGTTGGGATCTATGAATCGTTGCGCCATTGCTTCTCCGGCAACGAGTGTCATAATCACGAGAAGGAGGAGAACTGCCGCAAAGCGTGCTTGATCGAGAGACATGGGGGTTTTCATACGTTCATCACATCAGATTGAGACACCGATTCCCAGAACAACCTGCCGCGGGGCCGAATAGAACTCGGGCCGCGTATAGAATTCCTGAATCGAGTTGATGCCGCGTGGCGCCCCTGAGAAGTTCGCCTCGATGCTATACCCCGCACGTCCGGTATCGGTGAACACATCAAGCTCGTTGCGCGCATCAAACAGGTTGTATACTTTCAGAAAGACGTTGAAAGGATGATCAAAGATGTCGAAGTACTTTGTGGCGTACATATCGACGGTCACGATGGTCGGCCTGGTTTCGCTATTCAGCAAGCCGGTCCGCTGATTCTGGAACGCAGGCGTATATGGAAGCCCGGAGCCAAGCTTGCCGATGAATGTAACCGTGTAGTCTGTCAACTCACCAATAGTAGCGGTAACATTCAAGGAATGTCTTCTGTCCCAGTCGAGAGGTGCAAGTTGGCTTTGCGGCTGCCGGGGTGGATCCGTTTGGTAGTCAAGAAACACCGAGTTTGGATCCGAGGCATTTCCCTGCGCAATCTGGAAGGTGTAATCAAGCGTCGCCGAAAACATGTGGCTGTGTCGCTTCTCAAGCGAGATGATAATGCCTCGCGCGTTGCCATAGTCGCGATTGACATACTGCGCGTATTTGTTCCCGTTGCCGATATCGAAAATCTGCGTACCGATAAGGTTGCGGAAATCTTTGTAGTAACCCGTCACCTCGATCTTGATTTCCTCACTCAACTGCTGCTGCAGTCCCAACTCATAGGCAACGGTCCGCTGCGATTTCAGCCCCGGATTGCCAACTTGAAAGGCGTCCGTTGCACGGATGTTGTACGCGGGGTTCAAATACAACAGGTCAAATTGAGGAACCTGGAAGAAGTGCCCGTAGGAAACGTGCAGAACGCCTCTATCGGTTATCGGATAAGAGATGCCGAATCGCGGACTGATCTGGTTTTCTTTTGCAGCTTTCTTGAATTGAGGCTCCTCCCCAAGACGGAGCTGGTCCACAAGAACGTTTGCCTTTTGGTTGAAGAAGTCCCATCGGACTCCTACATTCACGATCATGTCCTCAAATTCCATCTTATCCTGAACATATGCTGCATACTGTTCCGGCTTGATGGTCGTGTGGGCGAACTCCGAACTGCCGAACTCCACAGGCCGGGGCTGAAACCCGGTGCTCTGGTCGTTCTGGATGCCGAAGTTGTGGATCCAGATCCTGTGGAGCTTTGCCTCCACTCCTCCTTTGATCTGATGCTCGTGCGTCACCTGGCTCAGGAGATCCCCTTTGAGCGTGATGAACCTTGACTCTCGATGGCGATGAATATTTTCTGCACCACCTGTGTAGAAGGAGGGTCCACTCGTGGCTAGTCGACGCTGGTAATTGGGAAAACGGATATCATATGGATCCTCGTAGACGTACGAATCTTCCCTGTTGGAAAACCAGGCCGCATTGACATCTAGAATAGTGGATGAACTGAAGACGCTGGTGTAGTTCAACCCTGCGAGATTGGCATTGCCAAAGTGATAGTAGGTTCCGTCAGGATTGTACTTGTACCGATGATCGTATGCCCTCGAATTACTCTCCTGGTGAAGCCATTGCACCCGAAGCTTGTCCGAACCAAAGAGGTCGAACGTCATTTTCCCTTGGAGCGTCCAGCGGTCGTCCGGATTAAGAGGAATATATTTGTTGTCGCCCGAGCGTTGAATGTACCATTGCGAGGAGTCGTCTGCAGTGAAGTTAGAAGAGTCGGTGGGGAGAAACGTTCGCTTGCCGTACAGGTACCCATCGTTATAGTACAACCTTCCGGAAACGAAAAAGGTGACACCTGGAAGTCCGATGACCGGGCCGCTGATGTTGCCTTCGAGATTGTAGATATCCTGCGGCCGAAACTTGTTGATGTTCTGGTACAAATCCGTATGGGAGCTGAGATAATCACCGGTGTAGAATGAAAAGTCAGTGGAGAATCTCTCGCCACCATCCTTTGTCACCTGGTTTACCACCCCGGACATCGCCTGGCCATATTCGGCGTTGAACGTCCCGCTGATAATCTCCAGTTCCTGAATGGAATTTGTTTCCGCACTCAGACCAGCACCACCAGAGTACGCGTCAGTAACCGGGAGCCCATCGATCATGTAGAGCACCTCTCCTGACCTACCACCGCGAAAATGACCTTCCACCACTCCTGCCTGGAGATTGACCAACGTGGCAACGTCCTCCACCGGAAATGCCTTGATTTGTTCTGCCGTAATTTTGGACGACGACGACGTCAGGTCTTTTTGCACAAACGGGCGTTCGGCAACAATCACCACCTCTTCCTTCACGAGAGAGGCCTCCGACAGCTCGAAGCCGATCTGGGTGGTTTGATCGATCGATACCTGCACACCGTTGACGCGTGAGGAACCGTATCCGAGGGAGGAAGCAGTGAGGGTGTACTTGCCGGGTGGGATATTGATGATCGCATACAGGCCTTCGATATCTGTTGCTGCGCCCAGCCTGGTCCCCTCAACAAGCACATTGACCCCGACAAGCGGTTCCTTGCTGTTGGCATCAAGAACCCTTCCTGCAATTTTTCCGGTTGTTCCCGCTGGAGATGATGCCCACCATCCGACAAGAAGGGCAAGGACGAGGAGAGCCTTGTGCATCGAGCCGTGTGTCATAGGAAGCCCTTTGCAAAGCAAATTGTGTGAGTAAGGTAATGAAGGGAACCACGATAAAGCAAGGCGCGGCGTGCAATCACGCCGCGCCCTGTTAGTTACTTCATGAGAAGCATCTTGCGTGTCAGAACAACACCCGGAGTCTCAAGCCGGTAGAAATACACACCGCTTGCAACTCCCGCCCCGGCATCATCGGTACCGTTCCATTCGACATTCCATGTGCCTGCCGTCTGGATGGTATGCACCAGTGATTTTACCTTCTGACCGATGATGTTGTACACGTCCAGCATCACGGATCCTGCCTTTGGCAGTGCATACGTGATGTGGGTGGTCGGATTGAAGGGGTTCGGGTAATTCTGGTTCAGCTTGTAGTCTGCCGGCACGGTGGTCCCCGTCTGTGTCGGGCCGGGATCATAGACCGAGGTAACGAAGTCGACTCCGTTCACGGCAAAGTCATCATAGTACGCAATACCGGTCCAGAGGGGGTATGCCCGGGGTCGCACCGAGACTGCCCGGACGTTGTGGTCCGGCACCTCGATGATCACCTGG
>Ga0209640_10004493_pt1 | contig 12206 bp, 8 predicted proteins | sample RifCSP10_1_FD_184018 | JGI IMG/M metagenome (GOLD analysis project Ga0209640, IMG submission 184018) | Soil microbial communities from Rifle, Colorado - Rifle CSP2_sed 10_1 (SPAdes) (version 2) | ecosystem: Environmental > Terrestrial > Deep subsurface > Rock core/Sediment | place: Rifle... | reverse complement strand
ATCAGGTAAAGGCTCGCAACGTGATTCGTGTACTTTTTGTCGTCATAGCCCGTGTAAGCGATCCAGCGGCCATCGGGCGAGACCTGTGGACCCGAGTCCGGTCCCCTTCGATCGGTGAGCGCCTTGACTTCAAGAGTCTTCAATTCGACCGAATAGATTTCACTGTCCCCGCGAAGGTATTCGGCTTCGGGCTTTCGAATCGCCGAGAAGTAAATCGAGCCTCCATCCGATGACCAGTCGGGTGCGTTGTGACTGTATTTGCCCGAAGTAATCTGGCGGGGAGTACCGCCCAGCACCGAGTCGATCGTGTATATCTGGGTAAAGCCCATCGGCAACGGGCCTCTGCCGTCGGCGGCCCAGGACAGGCGGTTGACTATCACCGCAGGCCTGGCCCATTGCGCGTTTCGCGGGCGCTCGGGCAGCTTCACGGCGAGGATCGGGTCGTTGTCGGGCTCAAACGCGGTGAAGGCGATCAACTTGCCGTCCGGCGACCAGTTGATTCCCGAAGGCGCCTGCTCGAGGTGGGTGAGTTGAGCAACCTCGCGGGTGTCGACCCACAGCACGTGAAGTTGGTTAGTGCTATCGCGGTCCGAGAGAAACGCGATGCGCTTGCCGTCGGGCGACCAGACCGGAGAGCTGTCGCGCCAGTTACCGCTGGTCAGCTCGCGAACCCGCGTGCCATCGACATCGACGATCCAAAGGTTGCTCTGATACTCGTCTTTGACTTTATCGACCCATGTGCGAGTGAAGACGATTTGCCTGCCGTCAGGAGAGATCGCCGGATTGCTGACGCTCTCCATATTCATGAAAGTTTCTTTATCGAGCGTGCCTTTCTTCGACTGGGCGAAGGCGCCGAGGCACAGCGAAACCAGAAAGAGCCCCAGCAACGTGGGGCGAAGAAGCTTGTTGATCATGATCGTACCTCCAACGAGACCCTCGAAATCCAAGACGGGTCCGAGTGATAGCGGTGAGCGACTGCCGGCGTTTCCACTGCGGCGACGCCCACAATATTGCGAGGCGCGGTGGGAGTCAAGGCGTCCGGGATGATAGCAAACAAGAACGTGGGACAACGGGCAAGCTGTGTGCCGACGCTATGGGTGTGCTTCAGATTCTCGCGCTCGACTACTCCACGCGGCGCCGGCAATCGGCGGGCTAAATCCCAACGGGCAACGCTTCCGGTCGTCCCTGGGATCAGCGCGCCGCACCTCCAAGAACCCGCGCTGTGTCAGACGGCGGAAGCTGTCAGCAACACAAGCGCCGCCGCTGACAGGCGACCGATTGTCGGGGCCTAACCATCGCGACACGAAAGCCCATTGAATGAGAAGCCTGCCTCTCAGACTCTCTCAGTGTGATATGTCCCTTCGCGAGAAGAAAGCGTAAGCCAGCATGAACCCGGCGACCGCGATGGCAGCGAGCACGACGAGATTCCTGGCCGGCAGCGCTTTGCCCATCAGTAAGTCGAACGGACTGTAGTAACGAAACGGCGACAACCACGCCACGCGCTCGGCCGGTTCCCACGCGCGAGCTACATAATCCAAAAGAAACATCGCCAGCGCCAGCAGTCCCGCAATTCCGCCCGCCACGCTGCGACGTCGAGACGCGGACCCGATAGCCATCGCTACTCCATTCCAGCACAGCATCAACACCGCCAGGTTGATCGCGAGCGACCCTATCAACTCGCTTTTGGGCCACGCCGCGTCCTCCGGCGCAAGCCCTTCGAGGCCCAGCCACGTTCCCATCATCATCGCCACAAGCACCGCCGCCGCAGAACACGCCATCACGATGATCGAGCGCGTGATTATCCAATGACGCGCGAGCGGACGCGACAGAATCAAATCCATAAAGCCGGTCTCGATCTCGGATGTCGGCATCGTCCCGAGAGCTATCGATAACCCAACCAGCGAACCCATCACCGCCAGATGGAAGTATCCGAGGGAGACGATTCCACCAAATGACATCAGGCTTGTGAACGACGGCCCTACCAACTCGCGAACGAATGCCGGCATGAGCTCGCCCATCTGCTCGAACGACCCGGACCGATGAATCGATCGCGCTACGACGATCAGAAACACCTGAAACACCGCGAGCACGACTCCCATCGCGATGACGAGAGTTCGAACCCGTTTCAGCGAATGGGCCAGCAGGATCAAAGGGCCTTTCACAGCGCGCCTCCCCGATAGTACTTGATCAGCACGTCTTCGAGCCGCGCTTCCTCAACCTCTATGTCCTCGACCGGAAGCGGCGCGAGCGAACTCAGGAGCGGCCCAAGCACGCCTTCAACCCGCAGGGTCCAGACGCGCGGCTTGATCTCGACGACCTCGTGACCGACCGGGAATGACAGGGTGACCTTCACGTCTTGGGTGAAGGAAACCCTCACGCGGCGAGCAGCCAGCCTGCGGATCTCCTCGACCGACGAAAGCAGCGCAAGCTCACCCTTACGCAGCAACGCAACTCGATCGCAGACTCGCGCTACTTCCGAGAGCACGTGCGACGACATGAAAATCGTTCGCCCTCGGAGCTTGAGCTCGACCAACAATTCATAAAACGACTCCTGCATCAGCGGGTCGAGACCCTCGGTTGGCTCGTCGAGAATCAGCAGCGGGGAGTCTGCTTGCAACGCTTGAAGGAGTCCGAGCTTGCGTTTCATCCCAGAGCTGTACTCGCGCAGTTTTCGGCGCAGGTCGCTGTCGGGAAGCTCGAGGCGATCCTGGAGCTTGCGACGGTAGTTTCGGTCAACCGTCTGCCGGCTGAGTCCGGCTAAGAAATCCAACACGTCGCGGCCGGTCAGATCGGAATACAGGCCCAGCTCGCCGGGGAGATAGCCGGTGAGCGACCGCGCTAGGAGACCCTTCGTCTGGCAATCGTGACCTAAGATCGCGGCCCTGCCGCTGGTCGGCCGAAGCAAGTCGAGCAGGATGCGGATGGTTGTAGTCTTGCCCGCGCCGTTCAATCCGAGGAATCCGAGTATCTCGCCTTGATTGACTTCGAGGTCGAGACTGCTGACGGCGGTGAGTCTCCCATAGCGTTTAGTGATACCGCGGATTGAGATGGCTGATTGGGTCGTACTGTCTTGCATCACGCGTTGCATTGTAAATAGAAGCGGGCACGCGCCGCCAGAAGATCGAGTTGACGGTGACGCGCTGGCTTGGCTGAATCTCGAACTCCTGATAGAGTCGCACGGCATCACCGCGAAAGTTCAGCAGGAGACGTGCCTTGAAGATCACCGGTCTGATTTGGCTGGAAGACCTCATCGATAAGATTGCTCGAAAGCACGCGGTGAAGCCGAACGAGGTCAGGGAGGTGTTCGAGAATCGTCCTCGCTTTCATTTTGTTGAAAAGGGACACCGCCGGGGAGTGAATGCATACTCAGATCTGGGGACAACAGACGCGAGCCGACATTTGATTGTCTCTTCATCACAAGAAAGAAGCACAGGCACTGATACTGTCCGCGCGGAATATGACAGAGTCGGAACGGAGACGATATGGCAAGAAGTAAAAGCTCTCTTTCGAAGGCAGGCTCGTACAAAGAGATTGCCGAGTTCTGGGACACGCACGATCTCGCCGAGTATTGGGATCAAACCAAGCCGGTTGAGTTTGAGGTCGATATTCAATCCGAGGCGACCTACTATCCTGTCGAGAGCGCGTTGTCAAAGAAGATTCGCACTGTGGCCAAGAAGCGAGGAGTGTCTCCCGAGGCGCTGTTGAACGTGTGGGTAAAGGAGAAGCTCGAGGAGAAGCGATCGTGATCGACGTGCGACACGACCTCTGACTTTCGACTTCTGACTTCATGTCCTCCACAATCGCGGGGAGGTAGGCCAGTATCTTGAACGTCGCCGAGAAGAGGCCCGTCGCGTCCGCACGGAGAATGAGGCCCGCTTTGATCCCGAGGGCATTCGCGACAGGCTGCTCGCCCGCCGCAACCAGAGCACGTGCTGATGCTACGCTTCGCTGCAGACGAAAACCTCAAAAGCGACATTGTGTGCGATCTCAGGCGTTGGACTTATGACTAACCCTCCACTGAAATCACTTCATCCTGATAGCTCTTTGAGCCAGCCAAAGCTCACTCAGTTCAGCAAGCTGTCTACGGATGAACTCCTGGATTCGCTGCGACCTGGCAGTCCGGGCGCGCTCAAGACCAGGCCAGACGGGACTGTAATTGAAGGGCATCACCGCCTCGCAGTACTTCGCGACCGCGGCGTTGATATTGAAGCCCTGCCCCGAGAAATCATTCCCAAAGACGCGCCGAACCCATAGAATGGTCCTTATGAATACGGAGTACTACTGGATAGAGGGACCGTGGAAAGGCAGGTTGGCCATTGTGCCTCGCCCGAGAGGCGGCGACTGGTTAGAGGATGAAATTCATTCGTGGCGCGAGGCGGTTTTCGACACGATAGTCTCGCTGCTGACGGCCGATGAAATTGAAGAGTTCGATCTGGGCAGTGAAGAAAGATTGTCTAAGGCTCAGGGCATCGAGTTCATATCCTTTCCCATCCTCGACCGAGAAGTGCCCGCGTCGCGCGAATCGACTATCGCCTTGGCGCATAAACTTGAGGCTGCTCTTACGTCAGGCAAGGGTGTTGGCTTGCATTGCAGACAAGGCATCGGCAGGTCATCTCTCATAGCGGCGTCTGTGCTCATCGCGTTAGGTGAGGATTCGGCGGAGGCATTTGAGCGCATCACCACAGCTCGCGGCCGCCCAGTGCCCGATACGGTTGAACAGAAGGAGTGGGTGTACACACTAGCACCGGAGCTGTCCGGTGTCCTGCCGGCGTCCAGATAGTCTTAGATGAGTTTGCCTGTGCTCTCTGCTCTGACGAACGATGTCTGATCTCTGACTCCTGATCTCTGACCTCTGACTCACTTGGCGTTGGGTTGATGTTTCGCGATCATCTCGCGAATAGCTGGGAGTAATTCTCTGGGAACTTCAATAACGGTCTTCGTGGGATCACTGAATATGGCCTCGTCTTCGGCAAGCGCTTCTTCTTCAGTCTGGCACTCGTAATGTGAGACCACGCTACGGATCTTCTCGTCGCTCCAGTCCTTGGGAAATCAATTCTTCTTCATGGTCGCTTCCTCTTCCAGCGTCTTTTATTCGCCTGCAATGCGCTGACTAGCTTATCCCTTAGCCTATCCCTTTAAGCCTGAGATAAGTTCAAAACAACTCACTGCTACCCAGAGTTTCTTAAAGGGTGACAGATCCCCGTAGCTTAGGATTCGAAGCATATCAAATAGTGCTGCTAGCCGTGCGCCTATCAAGAGACTCTCGTGCTCGGCGCTGTCTTGCGCATCGATGAATTCTCTTAACGCCTTCTCACAGAACGCTGCCGGAGGACAAATCGAACTCACTGGATCGATTCGCTCCCTAAGCGCAAAAACCGGCTCAGCAAACCATTGCGTTAATCGATTCTCAATCCACTCGACGCCGCTCGCCCGGTCAACAAGCCGAATTCGTAGCTGGATGGCAAGTCTTGCCAAGTCATATCCGACTGGCCAATGGTCGAGCCGTTGAAGATCGATAAATGTCACTTGTCCCGCCTCTCCAATTATTACGTTCCGCGTGTTGAGGTCACCATGCTGAAGAACCCACCACAATGGTGGTGTACGGCGGATGAGATCTGGCCAGGACTCAAGGCATCGACCTATCTCTTTGAAGAGTTTCTTAGGCGTTACAAAGCTGGGTGGCCAAGTCCCGCGCTTCTTTAAGTGGACGGAGATTTCTTCGAGAAAACCCCGCGACTGTCGAGCTCGATGTAAATCAATCTGATTGAGATGGAAGCGTCTTAGCTTCTTTTCTATCTCATCATCCGCTTGCCATTTGTGTCCATATTGACTGACTTCCAATCGAGTCACAGTCGTAAGGGCGGAGTCGTAGGAACGCTTTTTGTCAGTCAAAAGCGACAGTAATGTCTCCCCTGAAGCCGCTTCTTGAATCGAGTAGAAACCAGAATGTTCTGAAAGCTCAATAGGAGGACTCGGCCGTGCAAATCTGCCGACCAAAGCTCCTAATTCAGCTTTGAAGTTGTCCAATGCCTGACACTCCTTCTGGATCGTGCTTTTACGCATTGCGAGTTTCGCGACGAGCTGCCGGGGAGCTGAGTCTTTCGTGCCGGTGATCAATAGGAGACTCGACCCAGAATAGCCAGAGGAAAGAGCACTCATGTTTACTTCCTTCCAGCCCTGGCACTCAGTAGCGGTTAGCTGTTCAAGGGCTTCCTTCGAATAGTTCGCGAACACGCTCCGCATTCCCGCTGAGTCTTCATGGTTGAAGGTCGTATGATCGCCGATGCCGCGACTCTTTCGGAGTGACGACTCGACTACCCTGCGAACGTAATCCTCGTCCTGCTCTCGCTTGCTCCATTCTTGCTTATTTAAAACACCTTGAAAGAGGTTTTTCCAATCGTTTGACTCGACCAATTCGTTATAGCTGGTATATGCGATCCAAGTGGCAGTGGGACACTGCGCAATCAATTGTCTGACTTGCTGCAGTCCGGCTCTGGCGTCAGCAGTTTCATTACTCTCAAGTGCTAAGTCTAAGAATACAACTTGTTCCGGTTTATCCTGACCCTCGCTGCCCACCAGCGCTTTCGCTTGCTTCCACGTCGAAGTTATCTTTCCGGGTAGAGGAACTACCACGCTGTCGGTAAAGCACTGTCCAAGCCTGAGGCGCAACAAATCCAGGTCACCACGAGTATTCTCAATAATTAGGAATCTCATTTCAGCCCTTCACGCGAGTCGTGTCCTCAATAAAAAAATCGCTCAGCCCGATTTCTGAGAACCAACTATCTCCACGTTCCTCCGATATAACCCTGATTTGGTGCTTCCTTGCTAGGTCTCGCAGGATTCTGAGTCCAACTCCGCTCGTTTCGCGTTGCTCTGGATGGCGCGTGCGATTGTTCAGCCGCACTATGAACTCAGTTGGCTCGGCCGAGTCGCTCGCCGCTATTTGAAGTTCAAGGCTCGCAATCTCGCCGTGCTTCGAAACGTTGTCGATCAACTGGAACATTATCCTTCGCAGCGGATCCACAGGTACATTGCAAACAACTACTTTGGGTCCGAGATCAACATCATTGGGCGGTAACCCCGCTTCTCTTCGCGCTTGGTTAATAAGCCTATAAAGAACGACTCCTGGCGCTGAGTAGAAGTGAGGGAGGAACTTGCATATTGCCGCTGGTTGTAACCCGAGGTCGGCGTAACTTAAGACGTCGCTGGATGACCACTTTCCTGCCCAAGTGACTTTGCGTAGCTCATCAAAAACAGAAAGAAGTTGAGAGACTCTCTCATGGGTAACGTCTTCTTCGCTTACGGGAATCAGAGGCCTTAGACGACTTAGTAAGACAGTCGCTTCCTCATGCGCCTCTCTCAATTCAATCGCAGCATCCTCGTCACCTACATCGCGAGCACGAAAGATCAGCGCCGCAAGCGCCGGAATGAATACTTGGTCTACCAGGTCAAATGCGGGCCGCATGTTCTGAAAGACGTTGCTTCTTGCTTCTTGCAATCCATAGTTGTTCCAGTCCTCTAGCATCGGTCGAAGTTGGTTGATCAAGCCCTCCCAGTGCACGTCTAAGTCTGGCGAATGACGGGCCATACGAGCAACCAGTTCTCGAAGACACGATTCCGCATCTGCAAAGGACTTTATTGCGTGAAGCCTCTTGTTGGAAGAAACTGAACCAGCCACAGCGTCGCGTGCCCACAATGCCTGTTCTTTCACGCCTGAGTCCGCTGAATCTGAACACCGATCCATAGCGTCGAGGAACTGGTTGCGATACCTATCCGAAGGCGAAAACACTGTCAGCATGAACAAAACCAATTGCTTGCAGAGGCTTTCGTCGCGCAACAGATGGGGAGCTATTCGAGTAAGGTTAGCGAACAGCTGCGTCTCATACCAACTCAGCACTGCCAGCGAGTCGCTTTTATCGGAGATACTGCCAGACGAGATCAGCGTATCGACACACAGATCGACTATGTCGCTACGACAACTACCGCTGAGCGGCGGTTCGTCCAACAACTCGGGCTCGAGCGCGAGCACGTTCAGAAGAGTCCTGTCTCCTGATGATTTAAGATCTGCAAACGTGCCTAGAATCTCAGCGACGACTCCTTCGTTCTGCTGATGTAGCGCGAGCAAATGTCTAAGCTGTGCGCTTCCAGTTGATAGAGGAGCCGAATCACTGCTCATTTTCGGCGAGAAGATATGCCTGACGGGCTCTTTCGACGTGCTGCCGAGCTTATCGACTAATGTTTGGAGGTAACCCCGAACTTCTCGGTTGGGAATCGCTTCGTGTTCTCTCACTCGCCGCAATAATGCGTGGCTTCGAATTGCTTCCTCACGCGAATAGACTTGAAGCCTAAAAAGAGAGTCAAGTGTAAACGGTACGCGGCGGCTCGCCGGCTTTTTCATCTCTAAGTCGTTTGGGCCAAGCTCGACGGCGGGCGCGCCGGCGGCGCCCTGCGGTGGGGTGTCGAGGACTGGTTCAAGCGTGTGACACAGCGAGAAGAGACGTAATTCGCCCGGACTCAATCTGTTCACTACAATCAACGCCATGATCGCCTTAGGTAATCTCTTGGCGTTACGCATCGCGCGAAACACAAAGCTGCGCACTGCACGGCCCGTCACTGCAGCATCGTCTAAATAGAGGGCGACGAATTCGTCGCCAGGCACTCGTGTTGTGAACATTGAAAGCTGCGAATCTAGCGGTTGACACTGGGCAAGCAGTTCAACCGCGATATGAGAGAATATGGTTCTCGCTCCGCGTTGGGCTGTCGGAATGGGCCGATGGTACGCCTGTCCAGGTCTAATAAGACCTTCAGCTACGAGACCTTTACAAATCGCAGAAACCTCTCGTCCAATCTCACTCTCAGAACGATAGAAGAACACGACATCTGTCGTCTTGCCTGCATGCTCTGTCAAGAAATCTCGGAGTTTCCTAATCAAGCACCTGTTCAATTCCGCTCTCTTTGACGCTAACAACCTTGAGACCGGAAGCGAGATCGTGTGCAACCGACCGCCTCGTTGGTGAAGGCCATGGTCGAAAGCTCCCGGGCTCAACAAGTTCGTGGCTTCTTGCGTAGGAGCGATCTTCAGGAAATCCGAAGCGTCGGCGATTACTGGGACATGCGTGACTCGGTCAACCTGAATCTCCACACCAGGCAACGCCCCTGGCATGCATTCGTCGGGCTGAAATCTCTCAATCTTCATCAAGGTCCTCACGGGAATGCCTTCACTAATGGTCTCGGCCGGAACTCTCCTAAGGTCGACACAAGTAATGACTCCTCGAACTCGAAGGCTTCTCGCCGCCAAGGTTTGCGCAAGCTCGGTCACCGTTCTGCCTCTGAAGATTGCATCGACAAATAATACCACCTCGCTCCCGGCAGGCAGTCGGAGCGCTTCGTGTCGAGTTATCGCGCGAGGAGGCTTCTCCTGATCGCAAAGCAACCGTTTAGCAACGAAGGAACTGCCGTCATCATCGGTTACTAGACTGCACGACTTCCCATGCGACCGGGCCTCCGCGAGTATGTCAATCATTTTGCGTCCAATGATGGAAGCAAGCATTGTGGAACTCTCGACCAAATAGAGAACGCATAAGTAGCGGCGCACGAGAGTTCCAGTGTGCAAACGTACCGGTCGGTCCAACTCGTCGGTGACCACACTCTGCTTGACTTCATACCGACTCCAATGATCAGCGAAAGCAATCTCGAAGGCCTGCTGCTCACAGTCGGGGTCGATCCTAGCTGCGAACACCTTGAGTGTTACGACATCATTAGGGTCTAAGTCGACGAAGGCAGGGTAGTTCACAGACAATTCGCGCGCAAGCACTGCGCATGCTTCTGGCGTATCGTCGACTATCTTAAATCTTCCTTCGTCTTCTAGTTCACGTATCATACCGACCGCTTCTGCGGGAACGACGCCTGCAACTCGCCAGGATAGTCGTCGCATATTCGATTGCCAGATTGCGACGAGCCGCGGGTGACCCATCGCGAGACTCCAGTCGGCAGCAGCTCGACCTAGGATAAACAGAGGCTCGTCCATCGGGTCGACACAGAAGAGGATTGGTATGAGCTCCGGTTCCAGAGTTCGCAACTCGCGCAGAAGTTGAGATACTGGGATCACGCTGCGCGGACCCGCCGGTCCTAAATGCTCGGAGCTAAGTGGGCAAAATGGAAAGACCAACCCCACGAGAGCCGCGTCTAATTGACTCTTCTTATCGCGGCGGCCCTCCTTTCGAAGCTTGCGCGCACTCCCACTAGCAGCGTGCTGCCACCTACTCAGCGAAGGGGTTAAAACTGGTCTGGCTTCCCGTGGTATTAACGGCCTCGGTGTGCGCGGTGAATCTAAGCGTTCGACGGGTAATGGAAATCTAACAACCAGGGTTGTTCCCGGTAGATCACTGCCGCCGACGAATGAATGTAGAAACTCTTGTGCTTCACGGCCAATCGCTGCGAAACCCGCGCGCCCCTTTCCCGAAGACAACGCGACGAACCCTCCGAGTGCGATGACCCGCTGCCGCCCTCGATAGAGACCTCTCCAGTTGAGCGCATGATAATCATTATGAAACTCGCGTACCTGCTTGCAGGTTGACTCATGATGGAATGCATCAATGCAGAGCACTCGGTGCACCTCAGCACGAAGCAGTTTGAACTTGTCACTTCCAGAACCGACCCGGCTTAGCCGATCAAAGAGCTCTGGATAGCGCTCCTTTGAATTGAGCCACAGGGTTCTTGGAATCCCAACCCCTGCATCACTGATAGCAAGGTCGAAGATGTAGCGATCCGCGAATTGTTCAACCCAGGTTCTTTCTACTTCATGCTCAGCGCCTTGCGTGGGGCTTATGAAGTCTCGAGCCCGGGTCATCGAGGCACAGACCATAACACTAGGAGAGACCTGACGCTCCCTGAATGCATGCTCATACACGTTGAGAAGTGCCTCAGTGGCTATGCGGTGTACGCTATCCGCAAGCTCTGACAGGCCCTCCGGAAACAAGTCCGCAACAGCCCGAACGCTGCATTCAACGATCTGTTGCGCTAGCGCCGCAACGGCTGTTTCGTCTCTCAATTCGAACGTATTTGGTCCTGTTGTATACGAATCCTTCAGACGATGCCAAGTCAGTTCAACGTCGGAACGCGGACGTATCTTGCTAAGGTTGCCGAAGCCCATGGCCTCAGCCAACGCCAGAGATGTTTTGTCAAATACTAGCTCAATCACTCCCTGTGTTCTGCTGAAATCGAGGGAGTCACACAGCACGGCGAGCGCATTGACTCCCTCAGAAGTGGCCGATCTCAGTTCTTGGAATGAGATCTCCATCGGATGCGATGCACGCACCACACGCCAGCCCAATTGGTGCTTGTCTCGATCATCGACTCTGGACGGGCGAAACACTTCCTCGCGCAAGCTACCTAGAAGCCTCGTCGCGGTAAGCGAGTCCCTGATGGGGATTACAATGCGTGAATCCATAATGAATAAACAACCATTAGAGTTTGGCGGCCGCTATGCGCGATCACCGCTGAAGGTGTAATCTTATCAGAACTATGTTCGTGTCAAAAGACGCAATCAATAACACACAAGCATCTACGGATCTTCAACGTGCAAGCAGTTGCCGTAAGGTTCATCAAGCAAAGGTGTCGTTAGTTCAATGAAACCGCGATTGGGGATCATCACAGCAGCGCTCGATCAAACAATTGTGGACCCTTCGAATCGAAGAAAACGATCAGGGAGAAAGAACAGACCAATCTGCCTTGACTCGACTCGGCACAGGGAAGAAACCATCGACCACCTCCGTCTAAGGGTCGGACGCGAAGATAAGCTTCGAGTTGCCGGCTCTGAAATTCAATCCAACTGGAGGTTCAAGATGCGCCAAAAGATGCTTCGTTCGATCTCGCTAACTCTAACTTCGATTCTGTGTCTGATGCTTTTCCAGCAAGCCGCGCTTGCCGGGCCGCCTCTGATTTGTCACCCGTTCGACATCGGCAATGCTCGGTCGCTGCCCTGGAGCGGCTCCGAGTGGCGGGCAGTCGACAAAAACTACAACATCAACCGGCTGGTCGAAGATACGCTGGGCTTGCTCACACCGGAAACGCCGGTGCTGGTCAGGATGGAAACGCTTCGCAGGGCGACCGTGTACGGCGTGTGGTCTCTGGTTGACTCAAAGGTTGGCTACTCGGCGAAGGACGCTGCTGTCGCTAGTGAATTGCTGTCTCGTTTGAAGGCGCGT
>Ga0209640_10004491_pt1 | contig 12207 bp, 11 predicted proteins | sample RifCSP10_1_FD_184018 | JGI IMG/M metagenome (GOLD analysis project Ga0209640, IMG submission 184018) | Soil microbial communities from Rifle, Colorado - Rifle CSP2_sed 10_1 (SPAdes) (version 2) | ecosystem: Environmental > Terrestrial > Deep subsurface > Rock core/Sediment | place: Rifle... | reverse complement strand
ATACCGAGCCGATGCGCGTCGTGCCGGCGCGGCTGCGAGCCGGCGCGCGCGCACGCACGCTCGCGATCACCGGGCTGCCGGAAGCGCCCCACTTGAATCGGGTCGTGGGCAGGGACGGGCGAACCCTTACGGTGCCGCCCGGGGGCCTGGTGCTGTCGCGGATGCTCGGCGAGCTGCTCGCGGTCGAACCCGGCGACGAGCTGCAGGTCGAGGTGCTGGAGGGACGACGACCCGTGCGACTCCTTCCCGTGGCCGGCCTGGTCGACGACACCCTCGGACTCAACGCCTACATGCGCCTCGACGAGGTCGCGCGCCTGATGCATGAGGACCAGACAGTGTCGGCCGTGGCGGTGACCCTCGACCCCCTGATGCAGGATCGCTTCTACGCGGCGGTCAAAGTGATCCCGGCGGTCGCCGGCGTCAGCCTGCGCGAGGCGACGGTCGAGAACTTCCGCGACACGATGGCCGAGAACATGAACCTGCAGATCTTCATCAACGTGATGTTCGCGGCGGTCATTGCCTTCGGCGTGGTCTACAACTCGGCCCGGGTGTCGCTGTCGGAGCGGAGCCGGGAGCTGGCCAGCCTGCGTGTGCTCGGCTTCACGCGCGCGGAAATCTCGCTCATCCTGCTCGGCGAGCTGGCCGTGCTCACGCTGGCGGCGCTGCCCCTCGGGGCGGCGATCGGATACCTGCTGGGCGAAGTGATCATTGCCGCGCTCAACAACGAGATCTATCGAATGGCATTCGTCGTGTCGCGCAGCACGATCGCGTGGGCGTGGCTCATCGTGGTGGCGGCGGCCGCCGTGTCGGGCCTCGCCGTCCGCCGGCGGCTCGATCGTCTCGACTTGGTGGCGGTACTGAAAATTCAGGAGTAGGCGGATGGTTCGCGGATTGGCACACTGGCGACTGGGACTCGGGGTTGCGGCGGTAGGCGGGCTCCTGGCGATGGCGCTGTGGCCGGAGACGCTCGAGGTCGACGTCGCGACCGTCTCGCGCGGCCCGCTCGTCGTCACCGTGGACGAGGAGGGGCGGACGCGCGTGCGCGACCGGTTTGTCGTGTCGGCGCCGGTCGCCGGGCGTGTCCTGCGGATCGAGCTCGAGCCCGGCGATCGGGTGAAACGAGGCGACGTGGTGGCTCGCGTCCGGGCGGAAGCGCCGCCGCTGCTGGACGCGCGCACCCGCGCCGAGGCGCAGGCGGCCGCCGACAGCGCGCGCGCGATGATCGGCCAGGCCCAGGCCGAGGCACAGCGGGCCGAGGCCGCGCGAGAGCAGGCCGAGCGCGAGCTGGCACGCAGCCGGCGGCTCGGGGCGGCCGGCGTGCTGCCGACCCAGGAGGTCGATGCAAGGGAGGCCGACGCCCGCCTCGCCGAGGAGGCCGCCCGCGCGGCGGCGTATGCCGTGCGTGCCGCGTCGGCCGAGCTTGAGCGTGCGGAGGCACGGCTGGCGCCGGCTCGCCCGCGGGCCGCGGGCGGCGTCGCGGCCGTGGCCGCGCCGGCGGATGGCGTGGTGCTGCGACGCCTGCGCGAAAGCGAGAGCGTCGTCCCGGCGGGGGAGCCGCTCGTGGAGATCGGGGATCCCAGCCGCCTGGAGATCGTCGCCGATCTGCTGTCGACTGACGCCGTGCGGATCAGGGAAGGGGCGCGCGCGATCGTCGAGCAGGGGGGTGCGGAGGTGGCGCTCGATGCCACGGTACGCCGGATCGAGCCGTCCGGGTTCACGAAGGTCTCCGCGCTCGGCGTCGAGGAGCAGCGCGTCAACGTGATCCTCGGTCTTGCCGACCAGGCCGGCGAGGACGCGGTGCTCGGCGACGCTTATCGCGTCGACGTGCGCATCGTCATCTGGGAGGCGCCGGACGTGCTGAAAGTGCCGACCGGCGCGCTCGTGCGCGACGGTGAGCGGTGGGCGGTGTACCTCCTGAGCGAGGGGCGGGCCAGGCGCACGTTCGTCGAGCTCGGCGGCCGGACGGCCAGGGACGCCGAAGTCCTCTCCGGGCTGACCGACGGCGCGCGCGTCATCGTGCACCCGGGCGATGCGATTGAGGACGGCACACGCGTCAGGGCGTCCGGCGATTCGTAGGCGCCGCCGCCTCAGCGGCCGTGCGCGACACGCCAGCCGCATGCGTCAGCGAATATTCGGCTCGGTCGGGAATTGTCCGCCCATGACGTTGGCGCTGTGCGTCGTGCGCATGCGATCGGCGGTTGGTACGACAGATATCGGTTCTAAACCCGGTCCGCCTGAAGGCGGACACTACGTACGCGCCGGTGTCCTCGTACGCGCCAGTGTCCTCGTACGTAGTGTCCGGCTTTAGCCGGACCGAACGCGCGGCTTACTTGAGAATCGCGTTGAGCACGGCCGCGAGCCGCAACCCGGCCAGGGCCAGCTGCTCGTCGACGATTGCGATGTGCTTCTCGTAGTACGCCTGGTCCGCGTGTCCGTTCTGGGGCAGCAGCGCCGCCTTCGAGAGCTGGAACGACTGTGTAGCCCATGCGGCGGGCGTGCCCGCCGGCTGCACCTGCCATCCCTTCTGCGTGATGAGCGCCTCGAGCGCCCCTGCATACCCGCCGTCGTCCAGTCTGCGCTGCCCGATGAGCCGGCCGTCCCACACCGCGTGAAGATTGCAGCGAATGGGTCTGGCGGGATCGGCACTGCAGTTGGGACTGCCCATCCAGGACACGAGCACGCCGTTCGCCCCGTCCTCGAAGCCGAGCGCATGGAAGGGCTGATGGAGGTCGCCGACGAAGTGGACGAGGAACTTGAGGGCCACGGCCCGGTCGGCCCGATCCAGCTTTGGATTCCCGAGCCGCTCCTGGTTGTACGCGATGCGGTCGACGATGCAGTCGCGCCAGACGTCGGCGCGGGCGCCCGGCGTCACGCGGGGCTGACGCGGGCAATCGCGGTCACGGTCGTAGCGTGTGGCCTCCAGCGGGATATCGACGAAGTGCCAGGAGAACGTCTGATACACGCTGTCGCGGTAGTCGTCGGCCCAGGTGGAGACGCCGGCGAGCGTCTGGTTGTCGAGGAGCCACGCTACCTGCGCCCGCGCCGCCGGCGTGAGGTGGTGTGCGGCAATCAGTCCGATGACGCGGTGGCCTTGTCCGCCCCAGGCACGGAGATCGCTCGAACCGAGGCTTGCGACTGCAATCGTGACGGGAACGAGCCGCCACATCAGGAAACGCATCAGCCTTGATTCTACAGGTGGTAGAGCGGTCTCCACGAAAGGACCTCAGCGGAGCGGAATTTGCTTCTTTTGTCTCGAGCAGGTGGCAGGTCGTGCCGACCATCAACCAGCACGTCGCCGCGCGACTGGAGGAGTGCGCCAGGCTCCTGCGCGACCAGGGCGCCGACCGCTATCGGGTCAGTGCGTATCGCCGCGCCGCGATGATCGTGCGCGGCACGACGCAGCCGGTGGACGAGCTGTTCCGGCAGCGGGGCCTCGACGGGTTGAAGGAGCTCAGGGGCGTCGGCAACTCAATCGCCCGCGCCATTCGCGAGCTGCTCGTGCACGGCCGGCTGCCGATGCTGGAACGCTTGCGGGGCGAGTCCGATCCGGTGGCGTTGCTGGCGTCGGTGCCCGGCATTGGCTATCGCCTGGCGGACCGCCTCCATGAGGAACTCGGGCTGGAGACGCTCGCCGACCTCGAGGCGGCCGCCCAAGACGGACGGCTGGACACCATCGCCGGCTTCGGGGAGAAGCGGCTGGCGGGCATTCGCGACTCGCTGGCCTATCGGCTCGGCCGAGTACGCATGCCGCCCGAGGTGTCCCCTCAAGTGCCGGTCTCGGAGCTGTTGGACGTGGATCGGGAATATCGGGACAAGGCGGCGGCAGGCCAGCTGCAGGTGATCGCTCCGCGTCGCTTCAACCCGGCGCGCAAGGCGTGGCTCCCGATTCTGCACACCCGGCGCGGCGACCGCCACTACACCGCACTGTATTCGAACACCGCCCGCGCGCATCGCGCCGGCACGGTTGGCGACTGGGTCGTGCTCTATGAGGACCACGCGATGTCCGAGCGCCTGCACACCGTGATCACGGCGGCGCATGGACCGCTGCGCGGCCGGCGGGTGGTGGCGGGGCGCGAGTCCGAGTGTGCGGCCTTCTATACCCGCCCCGCAGCCTGAGCAGGCCGGTCTGGGGTCCGACTGGGAACTCCTCCCGGGAGGATGGGGGAAAGTTCCCTATCGCCACTTCCGGCTGAAGCCGGAAGCCGCATGGCCCTGTGATCGCCAGGCGATTCGAGTGGCACGGCCATTGCTCAGGTGGCACCAAACATCCAGACCGTCTGAGGAGAGCCGATGACCACCGCGACTTACGAGACCCCCCTTGTCCCCGCAAGACGCGAGACCCAGGCTGATGTCACTCTGCACGCGCGGATTCGTGCGGAGTACCTGGAAATGCCGGGGATGCGTCTGACCCTTGCACAGGCCGCGCGGCTGTTCAATCTGGAGCGGGCACACTGTGCTCGGGTGCTGGACGCGCTCGTAACGGACGGGTCGCTTCGGACCAACGGCCGTGAATTCCTGGGCTCCAACGTCGGACGGCATTGCGCCTGATGCGCGGAACGTGTCGTTCTCGATTCTTGCTTCTCGCTTCTCGGTTCGTGTTCAGGTTCAGAGGTCCGGCTGAAGCCAGACACGACGCACGTGAGAAGACGATGGACGGCGTCCGCAAGCGGCGTACGTAGTGTCCGCCTTCAGGCGGACCGAATTCTGAACTCGCGACCCACGAACTCCGCTTTCCTTCAAAGCTGCGGTCGCCACAGCTTCAGTCCCTGGCCGACCAGCACCGGCACGACGGCGCACGCGCCCACGATCAGCCATTCGCCCGGTTCGAGCGGCGTGACGCGCAGCAGACGCGGAAGCGGGTCGACGTAGAGTGTTGCGACCTGGAGCCCGATCGACAGCGCGACGGCGCCGATGGCGTACGGGTTGGCCGCCGCGCCGCCCGGATCGAGCACCGGCCCGACCCTCCGCGCATTGCCAAGATGCGCGATCTGTGCCAACGCCAGCGTCATGAACGCCATCGTCGTCGCGCGGCCCGGCGGGCCCGCCAGGCCCCAGAGGAAGGCGGCCAGGGTCGCCCCCGTGATGAGCGCCCCGTACAGCAGGATGCGCAGCAGAAACGGCCGGGAGAGGATGGCCTCTTCCGGCCTGCGGGGAGGCCGGTGCATCACATCGGCCTCGGCGGGCTCCATCGCCAGCGCCAATGCCGGAAACGTGTCGGTGATCATGTTCAGCCAGAGGAGCTGCAGCGGCAGCAGCGGGAGCGGCAGGCCGCTGATGCCCGCCGCGAGCAGGACGAGCACTTCCGCTACGTTGCAGCTGAAAAGATAGAGCACGAACTTCCGGATGTTGTCGAAGACGACGCGGCCCTCTTCGACTGCGGCGGCGATGGTCTCGAACCGGTCGTCGCGCAACACGATGGCGGCCGCCTCTTTCGCGACGTCGGTGCCTCTGGTCCCCATGGCGACGCCGACGTCGGCCTTCTTCAGCGCGGGAGCGTCGTTGACCCCGTCGCCAAGCATGGCCACGATCTCGCCGCGCGCCTGCAGCGCTTGGACGATGCGCAGCTTGTGCTCGGGGGTGATGCGGCTGAACACGCCGGCGTGCGCAGCGGCCGCCTGCAGCTCGTCGCCCGACAGGTGCTCGAGCTCCTGGCCTCCCACCACGCGCTCGTCGCCCTGCAGCAGGCCAAGCTCCCGCCCGACGGCTTCCGCCGTGAGACGCTGATCGCCGGTCAGCATCACAGTCCGAAGGCCCGCCCGTTTCAGCCGCGCGATCGTCTCTTTCACGCCGGCGGCGGGCGGGTCGGCCAGGCCGATGAAGCCCAGGAACGTCAGCCCGCCAAGTGCGTGCTCGCCGGCGTCGCGAACCTGTCCGGACGCGACGCCAAGCACGCGGAGTCCCTCGCGTGCGAGGTTGTCGTTGACCTCGACCAGCGCGGTGCGCGTGGGCTCGCCGCGCCCGGGTTTGCCACAGAAGTCGAGCACGCGCGCGGGCGCACCCTTGACGCAGGCGGCAAGGCCGCTGCCGCTGCGCAGAAACACGGCCATGAACTTCCGGTCGCTCGAAAACGGCACGGATCCCGCCTCGGCGCTCCCCTCCAGCAGCCGGGCGCGGTCGATCCCGAGCCGCGCCGCGGCGTCGGCGATCGCACGGTCGACCGGATCGATGCCTGACGCTTGTGTCTCGGGATGAGGAACGGCCGGCGCGGCGCTCGCCAGGAGCGCCACTTCGATCACCTGCGTGGCGCGTGCGTCGAGATGCGCCTCGGCGCCGGGTGCGAGTCCGATTTCCCGTCCCGCGCTCCACACGCGAACAACCTCCATGTTCCCGGAGGTCAGCGTGCGTGTCTTGTCCGTGCAGACGACCGTCGTCGATCCCAGCGCCTCGACGGCAGGCAGGCGACGCACCAGGGCGTTGCGGGCGGCCATCCGGTGCATCCCCACCGCCAGGGCAATCGTGGCGACCGCGGGCAGCGCTTCGGGCACCGCCGCCACCGCGAGCGCGATGCCCATCTGCACAATCAGGTCGAGTGGCGCACCCTGGAGGGCGCCGAGGCTCGCGACGAGCGCGGCAACGCCGAGCGTCACCCACACGAGCACGCGGCCGAGCGCATCGAGGCGGCGCTCCAGAGGCGTCGGCTCGAGCGTGACGCCCCCCGTCAGCTCGCCGATGCGGCCGACCTCTGTGGCGCGCCCCGTGGCGACAATCGCCGCCCGGCCGACGCCGGCCACCACCGTCGTGCCGCTGTAGGCCATGTTGCTCCGGTCGGCCAGCGGCGTGTCGTCCTCGAGCGTCTGGCGCGCGTGTTTGGAGGAGGGAAGCGACTCGCCGGTGAGGGCTGCTTCATTCGTGCGCAGGTCGGTCGACTCGATGACGCGCGCATCGGCAGGCACCTGCTGGCCCGCGTTGAGCTCGACGATGTCGCCGGGCGCGAGGTCGTGCGCGTCGATGACCCGCAGGGCACCGTCCCGCAGGACCGTTGCGCGCGGCACGTCGAGCAGGAGGATCGCCTCCATGGCGCGGCGCGCGCGGAACTCGGTCGTAAAGCCAAGCGCGGCGTTGATGGCCAGGACGGCGGCGATGGCTGCCGCCTCCAGGGAATCGCCGAGCAGCAGCGAGACTGCCGTGGCCGCGACCAGAAGAATGACGACAACGCTGCGGAACTGGCTGAGAAGAATGCGGAACGCCGGCACGCGCGGCGGCCCCGGCAGCCGATTCGGGCCGAATCGCTCGAGCCGCCGGGCGGCGTCTTTCTGTGAAAGGCCCTGCGCTGTTGTCTCGAGACCCCGGAGGACGGTCTCGATCGGCTGAGCGTGCCAGCGCGGCGAGTCCACGGCAGGATGATGCTAGCTCTTCACCGCCGCCACCAGACATGGGCCAGTTTGTTCTCGTGCGAGAACCCGTACTGGACCTCGCCGTCGTAGGCCTTTTCGAGCGCGTGTCCGAGCCGCTGCGCCAGGTGCTCGGTCGACGTGGTGATCAACAGGCCGTCGCCCCCGAGGTCTTTCCACTCGAGGATCTGTTGGAGCGGATTGTCCTGGCGCGCACGCTCCGCTTCGTTGCGCAGCAGCCGCTCGATCTCGTCTCGGTGGAGCGCGGGAAATTCCCCGGCGATATGGACATATCCGTGTGGCACGCCGCTTTGCCGCCGGCGGCACGCGGTGCACGTCCGCACGGCGATAGGGGCTCCCGCCCGGTCGGCCTGCAGGCGCGCCCCCGGCGCCTGGCTCCAGCGACGCTTGACGTAGATGGCCCCGCAGCCCGGACAAAGGGCCGGTTCCGAGGGCGCCCGTGGCGTCTTGTGGCGGCCGCCGTCATGGTCGACCCGCTTGGTGAAGGTCGCATTCGTGTAGGGCTTCGCGCTGCGCATGACGTACCCCCTGCCGGATCGAGCAAGGGGGGTACCAAGGCATCGGGCATCAACCTTGTAGGGTAGAGGTCAACGGCAACACGGCCGAAGTACATGCCACGTACGTCTGTGCACATCGAGCCTCAAGGGGCGCTCGCCGTCGCCCGCCATTACCTCCGCGACCTGGTGTACGGGGCCAACGACGGCATCATCACCACGTTTGCGGTCGTGGCCGGGGTGGCGGGCGGGTCGCTGTCCGATGTGGCTGTGCTTATCGTCGGAGCGGCCAACCTGGCGGCCGACGGGGTCGCGATGGGCGTGGGCAACCTGCTGGCGATTCGGGCCCATGAAAGCGCGCTCGAGGCGGACGGACGGCCGGAAGAGGAAACCTATCCGTGGAAGCACGGGTTCGCCACGCTCGTGGCGTTCGTCATGTCGGGCGCGGTGCCGCTCCTGCCATACCTCCTGCCGGGCACCGGCGCCGCGCGGCTGCGCTGGTCGGCCCTGCTGACGATGGCGTCGCTCTTCGGCGTGGGCGTGGCGCGCGCGGTGGTGACGCGCGACCGGTGGTGGCGGACCGGGTTCGAGATGCTGCTGCTCGGCGGCCTCGTGGCGGCCGCCGCCTACGGCGCGGGGGCGCTCGTGGCGGCGCTGGCTGCGCCGTAGACTCAACGTGTCGTTCTCGATTCTTGCTTCTCGCTTCTCGGTTCGTGTTCAGGTTCGGAGGTCCGGCTGAAGCCGGACCGAACCCTGAACCCGCGAACCAACGAACCCCGAACCGAACGTGAACACGAACCGAGAAGTGCGAACCGAGAAGGGTGAACGACGATCAGAGACGAGAGACGAAAGCCTACCCCCCCACGTGCATCCACACCGGCACCTTCGCCAGCGCCAGCACGCGAAACGCAATGGAGCCCGGCGCCGCGCCGGTTTCCCCTGAGGATCGTCCGAGGACGAGGAGGGGCCGTCGATCGGCCGTGGGCGCGGCGGCCTCCGCCAGCCGGTGTGGGATCGAACCGCTCTCGACGCGTGCCTGTGTCAGCACGCTGCACCCGACATCGCGCACGACGGCGTCGAGCGCTGTGCGCGCGGCTGCCACACGGTCGCGTACGACGGCGTCGGCATGCGGGCGCCAGCGGGTGAGCACCGGGAGTTCAGCGACCACGTGGACCATCTCGACCGTCGTCCCGATGGCCGCCGCCAGCCGGCAGGCGGCCGTGGCCGCGCCCACCGACGGCGGAGAGAGCGCGACGCCGGCGATGATGGGACCTGCGCCGGACAGATCGAGCGCGATCGAGCCCGTGCTCCATTCCCGCGGCGTCACGAGCACCGACACCGGGGCTCGGCGCAACACGCCTTCGGTGACCGATCCGAACACGAGCCGCTCGGCGCCGGACATCCCGTGGCTGCCGACGACCACGAGATCGGCGCCCTCCCGCGTCGCCACCGCCAGGATGCTGTCGACCGCAGGGCCCGTCACGACGTGGCGCCGCGGCGACGCACTGGCAGCGGGACTGACTGCCGCGAGAAAACGTCCGAGCTCCTCCGACGTGTCCTCCGCCAGGTTGAATCCCGACTGGCGCGCCGCCTCGGCCAGCAGCGGGTCCTGCGCGTGCAGCACGTGCAGCGCGGCGCCGGTCTGCCGTGCCAGGCGGGCCGCGAAATCAAGGGCCGTGCGGGACGGGCCGGAGAAATCGACGGCCGCCAGGATGACGCGGGGGGGAATCATGTGGTCCTCATCCTACCTTGATGGCGGCGCGGAAGTTGCTCCACCACGGGAAAACCGCGTGATTTGACCGCTTCCATGGGAGATGTTCCGCAGTGCCGCGGAATATTTCCCGTAGCGAGACGAACATCATGAGTACCGCAAACGTCCTGATCGTCGATGACGAAGACCTGGTCCGGTGGTCGCTGCGCGAACGGCTCACACGCGACGGCTACGCCGTGACGGAGGCGGCGACGGCCGCCGCCGCGCTCGAGCACATGGCGGGAGACGTCGATCTGGTGCTGCTCGATCTCAAGCTCCCCGACGCCGATGGTTTGACGGTGTTGCGCCGGATCAAGGAGCAGTCGCCCGACACGCTCGTCATCCTCATGACGGCCTATTCGACGGTGCAGAACGCCGTCGAAGCGATGCGGCTCGGCGCCTATCACTACGTCAACAAGCCGTTCAATCTCGACGAGGTGGCGCTCACCGTCGAGAAGGCGCTCGAGACGAGCCGGCTGCGGCGCGAGGTGCGCAGCCTGAGGAACAGCCAGGGGCGCGAGTACAGCTTCGACGCGATCATTGGCGGCTCGCCGGCGATGATTCAGGCGAAGCGGCTGATGGCGCGCGTCGCCTCCAGCCCCGCGTCGACGGTACTGCTCACCGGCGAGACGGGGACGGGCAAGGACCTGGCCGCCAAAGTGATTCACTACAACAGCGAGCGCGCGGCCCGGCCGTTTGTGAACATCACCGCATCGGCCCTGCCCGAGCAGCTGCTCGAGAGCGAGCTGTTCGGCCACGAGCGCGGCGCGTTCACCGACGCGCGCCAGCAGAAGCGCGGCCTCGTCGAGATGGGCGACGGCGGCACGGTCTTCCTCGACGAGATTGGGGAGATGACGCCGGGACTGCAGGCCAAGCTGCTGCGCTTCCTCGAGGAGAAGACGTTCAAGCGCGTCGGCGGCCTGGCCGACATCCGCGTCGACGTCCGGGTGATCGCGGCCACGAACCGGAACCTCGAGACGGAGGTGCGGGCCGGCAAGTTCCGCGAGGACCTGTTCTATCGCCTGCAGGTGATGCCGATTGCCCTGCCGCCGCTGCGCGACCGCGGCGGCGACATCCCGCTGCTGGTCAATTACTACGTCGACCGCTACAACCGCGAGTTCCGGAAGCGGGTGCGCGGCGCCACGCCCGAGGCCATGGCGCTGCTCGAGCGGTACGGCTGGCCGGGCAACGTCCGCGAGCTGCGCAACGCGATCGAGCGCGCCATGCTGCTGATGGATCGCGAGTGGATCGACGTGCACGATCTCACCACCCTGAGCCGTACCGCGGCGGACCCGCAACTGTTCCAGCTCCCGCCCAACGGCGTCGTGCTCGAAGACGTGGAGCGGCAGCTGCTCGTCCAGGCGCTGGACCGGGCGCGGGGGAACCAGACGCACGCCGGGCAGCTCCTCGGGATCAACCGGGATCAGGTGCGCTATCGCATCGAGAAGTTCGGGCTTGCCAGACCGCACCCGGTGCGGCATCACGAGCCCTCCACCGACGTGCCGGTCGCCGCCTCGCCGGCGTGAGGGAGTCCATGGAGCTGCTCGCAGCGCTCGAAGGGAGCGCGTTTTCGACGTTTCTGCGTGAATCGATCAGCATCTGGGCGTATCCCACGGTGTTGATGCTGCACACGGTCGGCCTGGCGATGCTCGTGGGCCTGAATACCACGCTGGACCTCCGGCTCCTCGGGTTTGGACCCGGTATTCCGCTGGCGACACTCGAGAAGTTGTTCCCGGCCATGTGGATCGGCTTCTGGCTGAACACGATTACCGGCGCGATGCTGTTTGCGATGGACCCGATCAACAAGGGCATGACGCTGATCTTCATGAGCAAGCTCGCGCTCGTCGCCACCGGCGTCCTGCTGATTGTGCTGCTCCGGCGTTCGGTGTACGGGCGGGGCGCCGACACGGCGATGGTGACCGCTGGCGCGCGAACGTGTGCCGTGCTGTCGCTCGTCGTGTGGGCGGCCGCGATCGCCACCGGCCGTTTCATGGCGTACGTGTAGGGGGCACGATGACGCAGTTCAAAGCCTGGCTGGATGCACTGCTGGCGACCACCACGTTTGACGAATGGCTGGTCGTGTACCTCAAGTCCACCGCGCTGTCGCACTGGGTGGTGAACAGTCAGTGGGTGTGGCCAATCGCCGAGACGCTGCACTTCATGGGTCTGGCGCTGCTCATCGGCATCATCGCGCCGCTCGACGTGCGGCTGATGGGCTTCATGCCTCGCGTGCCGATTGCCGCGCTCAAGCGTCTCGTGCCGTGGGCAGTCGCCGGGTTCCTCACCTGCCTGGTGACAGGCGCCCTCTTCTTCGCCGCCACACCCGATCAGTACATTCGCAACGAATCGTTTTGGCTCAAGCTGTTGTTCCTGGCCATCGCAGGCGCGAACATGCTGCTCTTTGAGACGACCCAGCGCGCGCGCGCGGTGGCGCTGAAGCCGGGCGCGGACACGCCGGCCGCGTTCAAGGCGATTGGCGGTGTCTCGCTGGTGTCCTGGCTGATGGTCCTGTACTGGGGCCGCATGCTGCCGTTTATCGGCGGCGCCTTCTGAACAAGGCACAAGGCACAAGGCACAAGGCCCAAGTCACAAGTCAGAACGTTGTGCCTTG
>Ga0209640_10004490_pt1 | contig 12208 bp, 9 predicted proteins | sample RifCSP10_1_FD_184018 | JGI IMG/M metagenome (GOLD analysis project Ga0209640, IMG submission 184018) | Soil microbial communities from Rifle, Colorado - Rifle CSP2_sed 10_1 (SPAdes) (version 2) | ecosystem: Environmental > Terrestrial > Deep subsurface > Rock core/Sediment | place: Rifle... | reverse complement strand
GTATTTCCTGCCCGCAGCCCGCGGCCGCGGGCTCGGCGCGCAGATGCTGTGCCGCTGCCTCGATGCCGCGCGGCAGCGTGGCTACCGCCGCTGTTACCTCGAGACGCTGACCGGCATGGACGCGGCGATGAAGCTCTACACGAAAACGGGCTTCAGGCCTCTATGCGGGCCGCTCGGCAATAGCGGCCACTTCGGCTGCGACCGGCATTACCTGCTGGAGCTATGAATGGCCGGCGCGCGCCGGGATATGCGATCGTAACGCCAGGTCAGCAGCAGCGCGCAGGCGACGAGCCCCGCGATCAGGCCGGACCAGATCCCCGCCGGGCCGATGCCGAGCTGGATGCCGAACCACAAGGCCGCCGGGAAGCCGATCAGCCAGTAGGATGCGAAATTGAGCGCCATCGGCACCTTCGCGTCCTTGAAACCGCGCAAGGCACCGGCCGCGCCGACCTGCAGGCCGTCTGGAATCTGGAAGATAGCGACGAACAGCAGCAGTCCCGCCGCGAGTGCGCGAACCGCGGAATCCGTGGTGTAGGCGGCGGCGATCCCGTGCCGGGCCGCCAGGATCGCGATCGACGAAATGGCCATGATCGCGCCGCACATCGCGATGCCGGCCCAGCCAGCGAGGCGCGCGGCAGCGAGATCGCCGCGACCCGCCTGGTGGCCGACGTGGATCGTCGTCGCCGAATGCAGCGACAGCGGGATCATGAACATCAGCGCACCATAGCTGATCGCGATCTGGTGCGCCGCGACGATTTCCGTACCGAGCGTGCTCATCAGGAGCGCCGCAACCGCGAATAATCCGCCCTCAGACACCACTGAGCCGGCGATCGGCAGGCCGAGCGCGAGGATCTCGCGAAGCGCCGCCGGGGCCGGGCGCTCGAAGCGCGCAAACAGCGCGAAGCGGGCGTAAATGGCGTGCCGGCGCTGGTAGTAGTGCATGGCCGCGAGCATCGTCCAGTACGCCATCGCGGTCGCTATGCCACAGCCGGTGGCGCCGAGCGACGGAATGCCGAGGCTGCCGCGAGTGAACAGCCAGTTCCCGCTGAAGTTCACGATGAGGCCGACGAGCGCCGTGTACATCACCGGTCGCGTCCAGCCGATACCCTCGCTCGTGTAGCGGTGCGCGAGAAACGCGAGCATCGCCGGCATTCCGAAACACATCGCGTAGACATAGCCGGCCGCGTGCGGGATCGCGCGCGGGTCGGTGCCGAACCAGCCGAGCACCGGCACGACGCACAGCAGCCCGCCGACCAGCGGCACCGCCAGCATCTGGGACAGCCACAGGCCCTGGCGGAAGCGCCGGCCGACCTCGTGATCGCGGCCTGCACCATAGGCATGCGCCACGATCGGCGAGATCGACATCAGCGTGCCGAGCCCGAACAGCCAGAACATCTGGTAGTAGCTGCCGCCGACGGCAACCCCGGCCAGCGGCTCCGGACCGAGCCGCCCCGCCACGACGGTATTGGTCAGCATCATGCCGGCCAGGACCAGGTTGTTGACGGCAAGCGGCCCTGCGAAGCGGAGGATCGCGCGCGAGTCGTGCCGAAACGTGTTGCGGAATCTGCCGGGTTCGGACATGGCGGGTTGATGGTTACGCCGTGGCGGGCCCGGGTGGATGCTGGCATTCTACTGGATCAGACTGCGGCCACGCGCCCACTGGAGAGCCAATATGCTGGTCGGATCGCAATTGAGGCGGGTCGCCGTCATTGGCGGCGTTCGCATTCCCTTCGCCAGGGCGCACGGCGCCTACGCCGCGGCCGGCAACCAGGAACTCATGACGGCGGCGCTCGCGGCCGTCGTCGACCGCTTTGCGCTCCGCGGTGAGCGGCTCGGCGACGTCATTGCCGGCGCGGTGACCAAGCATTCGAGCCAGTGGAATCTCGCGCGCGAATCGGTGCTCGGCTCAGGACTTGCGCCGGAGACTCCGGGCCTCGACCTGCAGCGTGCCTGTGGCACAAGTCTCGAGGCTGCGATCCTGATCGGCAACAAGATCGCGCTCGGACAGATCGATGCCGGCATCGCGGGTGGCGTGGACACCGTCAGCGACCCGCCGGTCGTATTTTCGCGCGACTACCAGCAGCTGATGCTCCGGAGTTTCCGCGCTCGCAGCTTCGGTGAACGCATCAAGCCCTGGTTTGGCCTCCGACCGCGACACTTCAAGCCGGTGCTGCCCGGCGTCAGCGAACCGCGCACCGGCATGTCCATGGGCCAGCACTGCGAACAGATGGCGCGTAGCTGGCAGATCGCGCGCCAGGAGCAGGATGAGCTCGCCTTCGAGAGCCATCGCCGCGCCAGCAAGGCCTGGGCTGATGGTTTCATGTCGGACCTCGTCGTCCCCCACCTCGGCCTCAAGGCTGACAACAATGTCCGCGCCGACACGAGCCTCGAGAAGCTCGCGAAGCTGAAGCCCTCGTTCGCCGCCGACGGCACGCTGACCGCCGGCAACAGCACGCCGATGACCGATGGCGCAGCATGCGTCTTGCTGGGCAGCGAGGAATGGGCCCGCGCGCGCAACCTGCCGGTGCTCGCGTACCTGACTTACGGCAAGGTCGCGGCGGTCGATTTCGTGGGCGGCGAAGGCCTGTTGATGGCGCCCGCCTATGCAGTGCCGCGCATGCTCGCCGACGCGGGACTCGGCCTGCAGGACTTCGATTTCTACGAGATTCACGAAGCATTCGCGGCACAGGTGCTGTGCACGCTGAAAGCCTGGACCTCGCCGCAGTTCTGCCGTGACCGGCTGGGGCTCCCGGCGCCGCTCGGCGCCATCGATCGAACCAAGCTTAATGTCAATGGCGGCTCGGTCGCGGTCGGACATCCGTTCGCGGCAACCGGTGCGCGCGTCGTCGCCACGCTCGCCAAGCTCCTCGCCGAGCGCGGCTCCGGCCGCGGGCTGATCTCGGTCTGCACCGCGGGCGGCATGGGGGTCACCGCGATCATGGAGCGCTGAAGGCGTCTCCTTGCGAATAGTTGCAATTGAAACTAAATTGACGCGATGAAGCGCTACATCGGTTACCCGCGTGTCGAAGGCAAGGCCTCGCGCCAGGCGCATTGCGACCTGCCGCCCGGAACCTTCGAGCGCGAAATGAGCAAGGAAGGATTCTTCGGCCCGGCGGCCTTCTTCCACCATCGCCACCCGCCGACCGGCTGGTCGTCATTCGAGGGCGCGCTCGCGCCGCACGCCTTCGACCTCGGCCAGCTCGAAGCGGTTGCCGCAAGTCCCTGGGCCGCCGGCGACGTGTTGCACAACGCGCACTGCCAGATCAGATTCTGGCGCGTCACCGGGCGCATGAATCACCTGGTGCGCAATGCCGACGGTGATGAACTCGTGTTCGTGCACCAGGGCCGCGGCGCGCTCTACTGCGATTTCGGCCACCTCGACTTCGAGGCCGGCGATTACATCGTGCTGCCGCGCGGCACGATGTGGCGGCTCGACTGCGCGGAGCCGGTCGCGGCGCTCCTGATCGAGGCGACCAACGCCACGTACATGTTGCCGGACAAGGGCCTGGTCGGGCCGCATGCGATCTTCGACCCGGCGATGCTGGACACGCCCGCCATCGACGCGGCTTTTCTCGAACAACAGGACGAGCGCCCCTGGCGCGTCGCCGTCAGGCGCTACGGCGCGGTTTCGACGGTGACCTATCCCTACAACCCGCTGGACGCCGTCGGCTGGCACGGTGACCTGTCGGTCTGCCGCCTCAACGTGCGCGACATCCGCCCGCTGATGAGCCATCGCTATCACCTGCCGCCGTCGGCACACACGACATTCCTGGCCGGCCGCTTCGTCGTCTGCACCTTCGCGCCGCGGCCATTCGAATCCGACCCGGGTGCGCTGAAAGTCCCTTTCTTCCACAACAACGACGATTACGACGAGGTCATCTTCTATCACGCTGGCGACTTCTTCAGCCGCGACAACATCCGCCCTGGCATGGTGACCTTCCACCCGAGTGGCTTCACCCACGGCCCGCACCCGAAGGCGCTCGAGCGCATGCTGGTGCAAACCAAGCCCGCGACCGACGAGTACGCCGTGATGGTGGACACGCGCGACGCGCTCGCGATCGGCTCCGCCGCGGCGGCCGTCGAATGGCCGGGTTACGTTGACAGCTGGAAAGGCTCCGCGCGGTGAAGCTCGCGACGCTCGCCGATGGCAGCCGCGACGGACGGCTCGCGGTCGTCAGCGGCGACTTGTCGCGGGCGGCATTCGCCACCGGCATCGTGCCCACGCTGCAGGCGGCGCTCGACGACTGGGACGCCGCCGCACCGGAGCTCGAAAAGCTCGCACGTGCGCTTGAGGCCGGCCACGCCGGGGCCTTCGAATTCGACGCTGCGCGCGCGCTCGCCCCGCTGCCGCGGAGTTACCACTGGGTCGACGGCAGCGCGTACGTCAATCACGTGGAGCTGGTGCGCAAGGCGCGCGGGGTGACGATGCCGGACTCATTCTGGACCGATCCGCTCATTTACCAGGGCGGATCCGACGACCTGCTTCCGCCGGTCGGCGACGTGCCATTCGCGAGCGAGGAATGGGGCATCGATATGGAGGCGGAAGTCGCGGTGATCACCGACGACGTGCCGATGGGCACCGACGCGATATCGGCACGGTCGCACATCAAGCTGCTGGTCCTTGTCAACGACTGGTCGCTGCGGAACCTGATTCCCGCTGAACTCGCCAAGGGCTTCGGGTTCTACCAGTCGAAGCCGGCCACAGCATTCTCACCGGTCGCGGTCACGCCGGACCAATTGGGCGAAGCCTGGGACGGTGCGAAGCTGCACCTGCCGCTCGTCGTGCGGATCAACGATCGCCCTTTCGGGCGCGCGAACGCCGGCGTGGACATGACGTTCGACTTCGGCCAGCTGATCGAGCACCTGACGAAGACGCGGCGCCTGGGCGCCGGGACCATCATCGGTTCCGGTACGGTGTCGAATTACGACCGCTCGCTGGGCTCGTCCTGCATCGCAGAAGTGCGCATGCTCGAGACGCTTGTGAAAGGCCAGCCGTCGACTCCCTTCCTGGGCTTCGGCGATCGGGTGTGCATCGAGATGTTCGATGCCGCCGGGCGGACCATTTTCGGCGCCATCGACCAGCGCGTCGCAAAGGCTGCATCATGAAACTGAAGGATTCCTCCCTGTTCCGCCAGCGGTGCTACGTCAACGGCGCCTGGGTCGACGCCGGCAGCGGCGCGAAGATCCCGGTCACGAATCCCGCGACCGGTGAACAGCTCGGCAGCGTGCCGTCGATCGATGCCAAGGGCACTGAGGCGGCCGTCGCCGCAGCGCACGCGGCGTTTCCGGCCTGGGCCGCGAAGACCGCCAAGGAACGTGCGACGGTGCTGCGCCGCTGGTACGAACTGATTATGGCGAATGCCGAGGACCTCGCGGTGCTGATGACCGCGGAGCAGGGCAAGCCGCTCGCCGAGTCGCGCGGCGAGATCACTTATGCCGCATCCTTCGTCGAGTGGTTCGGCGAGGAGGCGAAGCGGCTTTACGGCGACGTGATTCCCGGCCACCAGGCGGACAAGCGCATCCTCGTGCTGCGCCAGCCGGTCGGCGTGGTCGCCGCCATTACGCCCTGGAACTTCCCTGCTGCGATGATCACGCGCAAGGTTGCCCCGGCGCTCGCTGCGGGTTGCACGGCAGTTTGCAAGCCGGCGACGCAGACGCCCTACTCCGCGCTTGCGCTCGCCGAGCTCGGTCATCGCGCCGGATTGCCGGCTGGCGTCTTCAATGTCATCACCGGCACCGCGCGCGAAATCGGCGGCGTGCTGACGGGTGATGCGCGCGTGCGCAAGCTCTCGTTCACCGGCTCCACGGAGATCGGCAAGCTGCTGATGGCGCAGTGCTCGCGCACCATGAAGAAAGTGTCGCTGGAACTCGGCGGCAACGCGCCTTTCATCGTATTCGACGACGCGGACCTCGATGCCGCAGTCGCGGGAGCGATCGCCAGCAAATACCGCAATACCGGCCAGACCTGTGTCTGCGCGAACCGGCTGCTCGTGCAATCGGGTGTCTACGATGCGTTCACCGCGAAACTCGTCGCGACCGTCAAGCAGTTGCGTGTCGGTGACGGGCTTGTCGGCGAAACCGACCAGGGCCCGTTGATCGACGCGGCGGCACTGCAGAAGGTCGAGGAGCACGTCGCCGATGCGCTCGCGAAGGGTGCGAAAGTCGCAGCCGGCGGATATCGCCATGCATTGGGCGGGACTTTCTACGAACCCACCGTGCTAACCGGCGTGACGCCCGCGATGATGCTCGCGAAGGAAGAAACCTTCGGGCCGGTCGCGCCGCTGTTCCGCTTCGAGACCGAGGCGCAGGCCATCGCGATGGCGAACGACACCGTGTTCGGCCTCGCTGCCTACCTGTATACACGCGACCTCGCGCGCTCCTGGCGGGTAGCGGAAGCGCTCGAGTACGGGATCGTCGGCCTGAACACCGGGATCATCTCGACCGAGGTCGCGCCATTCGGTGGTGTGAAGGAATCGGGCACTGGCCGCGAAGGCTCGAAGTACGGCATCCTCGAGTACACCGAGCTCAAGTACATCTGCGTCGGCGGGGTGCAGTAGCCGCCCACTTGGGGCCCCACGCCGGTGGGCAGTGAGCGTTGCCCGCCCACTGATGCCGGTTGGCGGCCGGGGAACCCGGACCCGCCTGCGGGGTCTCAATGCCTGCGCGCCGGGCCCGACGATCCCCCTCTCTGAAGGTGCGTAACCGCCACTCCCCATTGGCCGGTCGTGCGTGTCAGTAACCCCTTCATTTATATAGGAAATCAGATCATGAAGATCCTGAAAGCCGTGACTGCCGGCCTGATGCTTGCGGCCACGCCGCTCCTGGCGCAAGCGGAAGGCATGAGCTATTCGTATCTCGATCTCGGCTACGTGGAGACCGATATCGACGGCGTCGGCCCGACAGCGGATGGCTTTGGCCTGCGCGGTTCGGTCGGCGTCGCCAAGAACTTCTTCGTATTTGCGGATTACTCCGACCAAGAAGTCGCGAACATCGATGTCGAACAGATCGCTGCCGGACTCGGCGGCCATTACGGACTGTCGGACAACCTCGACCTCGTTGGCCGCGTCGGCTGGGCCAAGGCCAAAGTTTCCGGCTTCGGTGGTGCAGTCGACGATGACGGTTACCTGGTTGCCGCGGGCCTGCGCAGCCGGCTCGGCGAAAACGTCGAACTCGAAGGCAGCGTGATTCACACCGACTTCGGTGGTGGCAGCGACGACACCGCCCTTGCAGTGGGCGGCCGCTATTACTTCAGCAAGACCTTCGCGGTGGGCGCCGAGTACCAGACCAGCGATGATGTGTCGAGCATCATGGCTGGCGTACGCGTCAGCTTCTAAGGCGTCAGGCCTTCATGCAGCGGCCGGGAACACGATTCCCGGCCGCTTTTTTTGCGGTTTGGGCCGCGCTTCGCGCGCGACTGGTCATGCGGTATCGTGGCGGCGATACCGCCAGGACGCAGGAAATGCCGGGCACTATCGACCAGCGCGACTACCGGCATGGCACGCCCGGCCGACTCGGCGTGCTCGTGGCCAACCTCGGCACGCCGGATGCGCCGACGCCGGCGGCTGTGCGGCGCTTTCTGGCGGAATTCCTCTGGGATCCGCGCGTCATCGAATTGCCGCGACCGCTCTGGTGGCTCGCACTGCATGGCGTGATCCTGCGCCTCAGGCCGCGCAAGAGCGCGGAAGCCTACCGCGCGATCTGGACCGAGGCCGGTTCACCGCTCCTGACCGGAACTCTCTCGCTTGCGCGCGCTTTGCAGGACCGGCTCGAGGCACTGATGCCCGCTGCACCGGCCATCGCCACCGGGATGACCTATGGCAATCCCTCGATCTCGTCGGCACTCGCGGAACTCCGCGCGGTCAACGTCCGGCGCCTCCTGGTGCTGCCGCTCTATCCGCAATATTCGGCCACGACGACTGCGGCGATCTTCGACCGCGTCGCCGCAGAGCTGCGTCGGTGGCGCTGGCTACCGGAGTTGCGCTTCATCAACGAGTATCACGCGGAGAAAGATTACATCGCCGCGGTTGCCGACAGCATCGCGGCGCGACGTGCCCCCGGTGCGCCGTCACAGTTGCTGTTTTCCTTCCACGGCCTGCCGCGCCGCTACCTGGATGCGGGCGATCCCTATTTCTGCCAGTGCCAGGCGACTGCACGGCTGGTTGCCGAACGGCTCGAGCTGCCGGCGGGTAGTTGGTCGGTTGCGTTCCAGTCGCGGGTCGGCCGCGAGCGCTGGTTCGAGCCCTACACCGAAGACTCGCTACGTGCGCTCGCGGCGGCGGGAAGACGCCGAGTCACGGTCGTCTGCCCCGGATTTTCCGTCGATTGCCTCGAGACGCTCGAGGAGATCGCGATCCGCGGCCGCGAGGTTTTCCTGCATGCGGGCGGCGAGGCCTTCGACTACATCCCCGCCCTGAACGACGACGCGGCGCAGGTGGACTGCCTCGCGCGACTGATTGTACGGCATTGCGGCGGCTGGCCTGAGGCCGATCCCGATCGCGACGCGGCGGCCGGGGCGACGGAGCGCGCCGCGGCCGCCCTGCGTGCGCTTACGCAAGGCGCACAAAGGTAAGCACGGTGATCGGGCGTTTCCTCGAGATCAGCATCCACGCGCGCGACGTGCTGGCGTCGCTCGGATTCTATGAACGCCTCGGGTTCACGCAAGTCACGACTGGCGAGGTATGGTCTTATCCCTATGCGGTCGTCACCGACGGCCGTCTCGCCATCGGCCTGCACCAGCGCGAACTGCCTCAATCGCTGCTGCTGTCATTCGTGCTGCCGGAACTGTTCGAACATGTCGATGCACTCGAGCGCCTCGGCATCGAGTTGTTGAGCCGCAGGCTCGGCAGCGATGTATTCAATGAAGTGAGCTTCGAGACTCCCGGCGGCCATTTGTTGCGCTTGCTGGAGGCGCGGACCTTTTCGCCGTCTGGCCGCGCTCCCGGGGCGACTTCGCGGCTCGGTTGGTTCGAGGAAGTGGCATTGCCGGTGGACGACGTGCAAGCCGCCGGGAGTTTCTGGGAGAGGCTCGGTTTCGCGCCGGTCGAGGAAGGCGAGGACCCGTATCCGCACATCGGCCTGACCAGCGATTCGCTGAATGTCGTGCTGGTGCGTACCGGGACGCTCAGCCGGCCCGCACTCGTATTCACCGATGCCGCCATGGCCGGTCGTGTCCGTTCGCTCGAGGACATGGGCATTGAATTCGCGCGCGGGTTGCCGACCGGTTTCGATTCCGCGCGTCACGCGCTTCTGGTCGCACCGGAAGGCACGCAGCTCTTGCTCGTCACGGCGGAATGAGGCGTCAGGCCAGCCAGGCGAGCGCGTGGCGGTGGCGCGCGACGCCGATGATGTAGGCGATCGTCAGGAGCGCGCCCACGAAGGCCGTGATTCGCATGCGGCGCGTGCGCCCACGCCGCAGGGCGATGCTGCCGAGCACAATGTAAACGACAACCCCCAGGACCTTGGCCGTAATCCAGCCGTGGACGAATGGATACTGGCGCAACAGCAGGACGAGCCAGACCGCGCTTACGAGCAGGAACACGTCGATGACATGCGGCAGTATCCGCAGCACCCGTGACGCCAGCAGCGCCGAGTCCACGATCATCAGCGCGCCGCGAAACACAAAGAGACCGACGGACAACAGGACCAGGAGCAGGTGCAGGTCGCGGGCGACCGGGTACATGGCGGCGGACTGGCCTGCTAGATTCCCATTCATGAAGGCATTGTTGCACGCGATTCTGGCGCTCGCCGCCCCCGCGGCGCTCGCCTGGCCGGCGTGCGATCAGGCGGACATCACGCCGCCGGTCGCGATCGTCCGTGAGGCGCCGGCCTACCCGCCAGCAGTTCGCGAGATCGGAATCGAGGGCTCGGTCGAGGTGGCGTTGACGGTCCTGAGGGACGGGCAGGTCGGCTGGGTCCGCGTGCTCCGTGCCGATCCGCCGGGATATTTCGAGCAGGCCGCACTCGCCGGCGTGCGCGCCTGGAGCTTCCAACCCGCGCGCCGCGACGGCCAGCCCGTCGAATGCCGCCTGCTGACTCGCGTGCGATTCACGCTGGCCGACACCGTCGATGCGTCGGCCCCGGCCGCCAGCAACAGCGAACGCCCGGACCCGATCTATCCGGCGTCGTTGCTCGTCGAGCGTATCGAAGGCTACGCCGAGGTGAAGTTCGACGTATTGCCCGACGGCAGCGTTGCCAATGCGAAGCTCACGATGGTGATGCCGCGCGGCGAGTTCGAGGCGGCGGTGCTTGCGGCCATCCGCGGCTGGCATTTTTCGCCGGAACCCGGTGACCCGCGGCCGATGACGCGTCGCTTCGAGTTCCGGCTGCCGGATTCCACGCTGGACGAGCTGCCAACGACGGCGTTCGCCAGCGCCCCGTTTCCCGTCGAGGCCTGCAAGCGGCGGGTCAGGGGCAGCGTCGGCCTCGAGGTCGAGACCGACGCCACGGGCGCAATACAGGACGCCCGGATCCTTGCATCGGAGCCGAAGGGGCTTTTCGACCACACGGCGCTCGCGATTGCACGCGCGTCGCGCCTGACGCCCGCCTACCGGGACGGCCGGCCCATTGCGGCGACGGCGCTCCTCACGCTCGTCTTCGACCCGGACAAGGCGAGTTGCCCCGGTTCGCTGAATCAGGACCCCCAGCGGCCCCAGGCTCGCCCACCCGCCACTGTGTCGCGGCACGACGAACAACGGGCCTGCCCGGCGCGCCGACCCGTTGGCCGCCCTGTCCGGGTCCATTGGCCAGCAGGTAACATGGGCGCATCGCCGCCGGCCGGCGGCAGTCTCGTTGCACGGGAGCTCCTGATGAAGCGCATTTCGATTGCGGCAATGGCCGCGATGGCATCCCTTGGCGCCGCGGCTGACGAAGGCATGTGGACATTCGACAACCCGCCGCACGCCGCAATCGAATCCAAATTCGGGGTGACGCTGGACGACGCCTGGCTCGACCGCGTGCGCGGCGCCACGGTCCGGCTCGAAACCGGCTGCACCGGTTCCTTCATTTCCGCCGAAGGCCTGATCCTGACGAATCACCATTGCGCCGAGGATTGTGTCGCGCAGAACTCTACCGCCGAGCGCGACCTCGTTGCCTCCGGGTTCCTGGCGACGGACCGCAAGCAGGAGCTGCGCTGCCAGGAAGACGCCGTGTCGGTGCTGGTCGGTACCGAGGAGGTGACCGCCAAGGTCACACTCGCTACTGCCGGCCTCGGCGCTGATGCAGTCGTCGCCGCGCGACGCAAGGTCCTGACCGAACTCGAGCAAGCTTGCGAGGAGAACTCGGCAAAGTCGAAGGGCGGGCCGCTCAAGTGCGAGCGTGTGACGCTCTACCAGGGCGGCCAGTACTGGATCTACAAGTACAAGCGCTATGAAGACGTGCGCCTGGTGTTCGTGCCGGATCGCGACATCGCGGCTTTCGGCGGCGACCCGGACAACTTCCAGTTCCCGCGCTGGTGCCTCGACATGTCGATCCTGCGCGCCTATGAAGACGGCAAGCCGGCGCAGACTCCGAATCGCCTGCGATTCGACTGGGACGGCGCCGATCCCGGTGATCCGGTCTTCGTCTCCGGCCACCCTGGCAACACTGACCGCCTGCTGACCGTTGCGCAGCTCGAAACGCAGCGCACCACGTTCATGCCATTCTGGCTGATGCGATTCTCGGAACTGCGCGGCCGCATGCTGCAATACGCGAAGACCGGTCCCGAGGCCCTGCGGACCTCCGAGGCCTACCTGAACCAGGTCGAGAACTCGATCAAGGTGCGCCGCAAGCAATTCGATGCGTTGCTGGATCCGGCGCTGCTCGAGGCGGCCGGCCGGAACGAGCAGGCGCTCCATGATGCAGTCGCCGCCAGTCCGGAGCTCACCTCCTCGGCCGATGCCTGGCAGGACATCGAAGCCGCCCAGCGCGTGTGGCGCGACATGCTGGTGCCCTACACCTTCATCGAGGGCGGCGCCGCCTTCAACAGCACGCTCTACGGCTACGCCCGCGATCTCGTGCGCGCGGCGGCCGAGCGCTCCAAGGCCAACGAATCACGGCTCGCCGAGTACACCGAGGCGCGCTTGCCGGCGCTGCTACAGAACCTGCAGGCCGCGGCGCCGATCTATCCGGACTTCGAGGTCGTGCGGCTGTCGTTCGCACTCGAGCGCATGCGCGAGTGGCTGGGCCCGGACGATCCGCTCGTACGCAAGGTCTTCGGCAATGACTCGCCGGA
>Ga0209640_10004489_pt1 | contig 12210 bp, 13 predicted proteins | sample RifCSP10_1_FD_184018 | JGI IMG/M metagenome (GOLD analysis project Ga0209640, IMG submission 184018) | Soil microbial communities from Rifle, Colorado - Rifle CSP2_sed 10_1 (SPAdes) (version 2) | ecosystem: Environmental > Terrestrial > Deep subsurface > Rock core/Sediment | place: Rifle... | reverse complement strand
CCCCGGCGGCGGGTGACGGCGCCGGCGAGCCGACGCCGGCGCCGAGCTGATGGCCCGCGCGCTCACCACCCCTCGCCGTCCCTAGGCCTGCGGCTCCTCCATGTCGGCCGGCGCGATGCGCCGATAACGCGACCCGAACCAGAGGAGCGGTTCGCCGCCATCCTCGTACCCGGCCGACACGATCTCCCCGACGAAGAGGGTGTGCGTGCCGGCCGGATGCGAATCGATGATGCGGCAGTCGAAGTAGGCGATCGCGCCGTCGAGGATCGGCGACCCGGTCTCGGCCTCGTGCCACGGCGCGTCACAGAAGCGCTGCAGCTTGGCGGCGGTCGTCGGCAGTGCGAAGCACTCGGCGATCGGCTGTTGGTCCGCGCCGAGCACGCTCACCGCGAACGAGTGGCTGCCGACCACCGCCACGTGGGTCTCGCTCCGACGGTTGATGCTCGCCATCAGCAGCGGGGGATCGACGCTGATCGAGGCGATCGCGTTGGCCGTCATGCCGGCCAGCAGCGGACCGTGCCGCGCCGCCACGACGGTGACCCCGGTGGTGAAGCGGCCCATCATCGAGCGCACCGCGCGCTGCTGCTCATCGGTCATGGGCGTGGAGGCCATCGGTCAGCGATAGCGCTCCAGGCGTTCGACGATGGCGTTGGCGAGCGCCCAGTCCTCGGCGCTCGGCTGCCGGCCGCGGTGCACGTGCACCAGCGGCACGGTGTTCCACGACGGCCCGTCGACGTGCGGGATGTGCGTCGCCAGGTCCCCGCGATCGAGCACCGCCACCAGCGTCGCGCCGCGGTCCGCGCCGCGCGCCAGCGCGCGGGCGAACGAGTGGGCGAACTCCTCCGGCGGCCCGAACTCCTGCCCGATGCGCATGGCGATGAGACCGGCGTTCGGAGGCAGAATCGGCGTCTCGTCGGTCACAGCCATCCGACCGCGCGGAAGAGCCAGCCGAAGAAGGTGACGCTGCCGAGCACGGCGAAGCCGACCACCGCGATGACGAGCGCGATGCCGATGGCGTTGGCCCAGGCCGGGACGCTCGAGCGCGGAGCCTGGGCCGATCCCTGCGCCAGCCAGACGGCCAGCGCGTCGCCGTCGACGCGCAGCTGCACATCGTCGTCGAGCGGCACGATGACCAGGCGTTCCCGCTCCGCGTCGCCCGGCTCCGCGGTGAGCAGGGCGCGGGGCTGGTCGCCCTCCCGCACCAGCATGGCGTGGTTGCCGAGCGCATTGGTCAGTGGCTGCGCCGCGAGGCGGCCGGCGATGCCAAGCGGAACCGGGTCGGGGGAACCCTCCATCGAGTGCGAGGATAGCAGCCGTCAGGCGTCGAGCAGGGCGAGGGCCGGGGCCAGGGCAGCGATCGTGTCGGCGCTGATCGGGTCGAGCACGAGCTGGACGTGGGCGACCCCCTCGGCCCGGAAGGCGCGCAGGGCGGCCGCGAGCGTGGCGGGATCGCTGGGGATCGGCGTCACCTCCGGATCGGTCAGGTCGCCGAGGCTTCGCCCCTGTGCCCCCGGGAAGGCGACGAACAGGGCGAGGGTGCGCTCCACCTCGCCCGGATCGCGCCCGGCCGCCCGGCAGGCGGCGTCGATCGTATCGCGCAGCGGGCGGTAGCCCTCGACGCTGTTGGCGAACCAGGTGAACCAGGCGTTCCAGGCCTGGACGTGGGGAAGGGTGATCGACAGCATCCGCTCCCCCATCGAGCCGACCATCAGGGGCGGCCCCTCGCCATGCGCGTGACGGGGTCCGCGCGGCAGGAGCTCGCAGTCGCGGAGCTGGTAGTAGGTGCCGTCGAAGTCGCAGCGGCCGTCACGCAGCAGCGTGCGGATGATGGAGAACGCCTCCTCGAAGCGGCTGACCCGATGGTCGAACGGGAAGCCGTAGGCGCGGTACTCGGCCTCGTTCCAGCCGGCCCCGAGGCCGAGCATCAGCCGCCCGCCGCTGATCTCGTCGAGCGTCGCCGCCTTCTTGGCCAGCAGAGCAGGGTTGCTGAAGCTGGTGGCGGCCACCAGCGGCCCGATCTGGACCCGCTCGGTCACCGCCGCGATGGCGGCCAGGGTCGTCCACGCCTCCCACGGGCCACGTGGCGGCAGACCGTCGTCGCGGTACAGGAGGTGGTCGCCGACCCAGATCGAGTCGAGCCCGATCGCCTCGGCGACGCGGACCATGCCGCGCAGCTCCGGCCACCGCGCGACGTATTCGACTTCCGGCAGCTGCACGCCAACTTTCATCGGCCTTTCCATTCCGTGATTCTGCGCGACGGGACGATCGCCCGCCCGTCACCGCGGACGCGGGCAGCGCTCCCTTCACGCCATCATCAGCAGTAAGGCTCCAGTAAGCGGCCCGGCGTACTGTTCAGGTGATCTGATCAGTCCGCGGTGGCTGCTGCGCCGCGACGGCGATCCAAGGTGGTCGTCGTGAGCACTCGGGACCCCGGTCTGTGTTGGACAGGGCGCTTGAGCGGGCGCAAACGGCCGCCGAATCCCGGGCCGTGCGCTGCCCATGGGACGGCGCCGTCAGGCGACCCGCTTGCGCTTCTTGCTGACGTAGTCGACCAGCACGTACTCGCCCAGCCTCTCCGGCTCGACGTAGAAGGCCCGACCACGGTTGATGCGGCTCATCAGGTCGACGAACTCGGAGAGGTAGCGCGACCGCTCGAGCATGAAGGTGTTGATCACGATCCCGTCGCGCGTGGCGCGACCCACCTCGCGCAGGGTCGACTGCATGGTGCGCATGGTGGGCGGGTAGGCGAACTCGACCTGGCCGTTGGCGATGTGCGCTGTCGGCTCGCCATCGGTGATGACGACGATCTCCTTGTTGCCGCCGCTGCGCCGGCCGAGCAGCTGGCGGGCGATGATCAGCGCGTGCTGCAGGTTGGTGCCGTACTCGAACTCGTACGGCGACAGGGTGGCGATCGCCTCCGGCTTGATCTGGCGGGCGTAGTAGGCGAACCCGACGACGTACAGCCGATCGCGCGGGTACTTGGTGTGGATCAGCGTGTGCAGCGCCATCGCCACCCGCTTGGCCGCCGTCGAGCAGCCGCGCAGCAGCATCGATCGGCTCATGTCGAGCAGCAGCACCGTCGAGCTGACGGTCGTCTCCTCGGAGCGATGCACCTCGAAGTCGTCGGCCACGATCTGGACCGGCGTGCCAGGGCCGTTGCGGGCCATGGCGTTGAAGAGGGTGCGGTTGAGGTCGACGGCGAACGGGTCGCCGTGCTCGAACGCCTTCGTCTCGTCGGTCTGCTCGCCACCGGTCCCCGGCGAGGGCAGGGCGTGACCGCCCAGCGACTCGCGGCGCAGCCGGCTGAAGATATCGGTCAGCGCCCGCATCCCCAGCTTGCGCGCCGCCCGCGGGGTGAGCGCCAGCCCGCCCTCGTCGCGCTCCAGGTAGCCGGCCTCCTCCAGGGCGCGCGTCAGCTCGCGCAGCTGCTCGAGGTCGCCGGTCGCCTCGTCGCCGCCCAGGTCGGCCAGCGCATCCGTGTCGACCTGCTCCAGCGCGTCGGGGTCGCGGGCCGCCAGCAGCTCCCCCTCCATGGCGTCGAAGCGCTGCTGCCGCTCGATGGCCGCCATCGCCTCCGGCAGGCCGAGCGGCTCGTCCCCGCCGAACGGGTACGGCTCGCCGAAGGGCCGATCCGGGCGCAGCGACTGGAGCGTGCCGGCCAGGCGCGCCATGTCCCAGCGCAGCCGGTCGTCGCGCAGCAGCTCGTCCATCATCTCCTGGAGCTCGGCACGCATCTCCGGACCGAGGCTGGCGAGCAGCGACGCCATCGCCGATGCCTGGCGATGGAGGTGGTCGATCAGCTCGTCGATGGTCGCGATCCCCGGCGGGAAGAGGTGGCCGTGACGCGCCATGAAGCTCGCGAAGTCGGCCTGCGTGTCGTTCCCCTGGGCGTGCTTCTCGAGGAGGCGGTTGAGGTCGCGCACCATGGCCCGCACCCCGTCGAGGTCCTCGGCCGAGACACCCGCGACGCGCTCCTTGAGCCCCTGGAAGTAGGTCTGCAGCAGACGCTGGCGCAGCTCGTCGGTGAGCGCGTTGAACGCGTCGCGCGCACCGGGATCCATGAACTCGTAGTCGCGCAGCGCCGCCAGCCGGCCGGCGACGTCCGGCGGCAGCGCGTTGAGCCGCTGGCGCCGCTGCTCGGCCGTGCGCCGCAGCACCTGCTCGGCGAGGCGGGCCTGGTCCTGCGCCGGTCCCGGCGGCGCGTCGAGGGCGCGCTGCTCGGCCCCGGCCACGCGGCGCTCGATGCCGGCCCGCTCCTGCTCGACGATCGCGTCGAGGCGTCCGGCGACACCGTCCAGCATCCCGTCCAGGTTGGACCGCGCCAGCTCCTCGGCGCGGCGTGCCCGCAGCTGCTCCACGATCCGGCGCAGCCCGGGCACGTCGCCGCCGCGCGTCCCGCGCATGCCGCGCTGCATGAGCCGCTGCAGGGCGCGCCGGATGTCGCCCTCGGCCAGGATGTCGTCGGACAGGGCTTCGAGCACGTCGTCCGCGTCGAACGGCGGCAGACTCTGGCTGCCGTCCCAGCGGGCGTAGCGGAAGCGGCTCATCGCAGGCGCTCGACCGCCGCGCGGGCCCCGTTGGCGGCGGCACGGACCAGGCGCTGTCCAGCCCACAGGCCGATGCGGCCGCCACGACGCAGCATCCAGGCCGCGCCGCTGCGCACCGTGCGGAGGTCGCGATCCAGGTCCGCGGCAACCAGCCCGGCCGCCTCCAGGTGTGCCTGCCGCTCGGCAGGCGGGAGCCCGCGCAGCGCGAAGCGCAGTCCCAGCAGGGCGACCGCCGCGTCGTCCAGCTGGCCGGCGACCGGGATGATCCCCGGCACCAGGTCGATCGGCGAGACCAGGTAGGCCGCGGCGCCGGCGACGGCGGTGCGTCGCCCACGGCTCAGCCGCGGATCGCGGGCGAGGCGCCAGGCCAGGCGGCCGTAGGCCGGCAGACGGCGCACGAGCTCCAGGAAGCGTTCCTTCGGGAACGGGTCAGCGGCGCGCTCCGGGGACGTGCCGCGGAGCGGGGTCATCGGCCTAGCGCGCGTAGCGGACGCCGCCGCCGCGTCGCTCCTTGTTCAGGCGACGGTTGAGGTGCAGCCCCTCCAGCACGAACTCGACGCCGCTCGCCACCCCCGCCGGCGACTCGCCGAGGTCCAGTCGCGCGACGGCACGGCTCAACTCGGGCAGCTCGCCGACCAGCTGCTTGAGCGACTCGGAGGCGACCAGTTCCCCCACCTCGGCCTCGGCGCCAGCCTCGAAGCGCTCGACCAGCGGCACCAGCTCGGAGAGGGAGAAGTGGCGGTTGAAGACGTTCACCACCGCGCGCTGCACGAGCTTCTCGATCACCTTGTCCTCGCGCGTCTCGTCGCCGAGCGTCTCCAGCTCGATCTTGCCGGCCGTCGACGCCACGACCGCTCCGAGGTCGCTAACCCGGGGCGCGGCGACCGGCTCGCCGAGCCGCACCGCGCGCTTCAGGGCGGCCGCGACCAGCGTCTCGTGGTTGGCGATGGTGACGCGCACGCTCACCCCGGAGCGTTGGCTCACCTCCGACGAGCGTCGCGCCAGCTGCGACAGCTCGGCCACGATCTCCTTCATGAAGGACGGCACCTGGACGGGGACCGATGCCGCCGTCTCGTCGTCGAAGGCCAGCCACTCGGCTTCCATGATGGCGATCTCGGTTTCGGGATCCTCGGGGTAGTGGGTCCGGATCTGGGCTCCGAATCGGTCCTTGAGCGGCGTGATGATCCGGCCGCGGCTGGTGTAGTCTTCCGGGTTGGCGCTGGCGATGACGAACAGGTCGAGGCTGAGGCGCACCTTGTAGCCGCGGATCTGGACGTCGCGCTCCTCCATCAGGTTGAGGAGCCCGACCTGGATCCGCTCGGCCAGGTCCGGCAGCTCATTGAGGGCGAAGATCCCGCGGTTGGTGCGCGGCAGCAGGCCGTAGTGGATCGTCAGCTCGTCCGACAGGTAGCGGCCCTCGGCGACCTTGACCGGGTCCACCTCGCCGACCAGATCGGCGATGGTGATGTCGGGGGTCGCCAGCTTCTCGCCGTAGCGATCGGCGCGGGCGAGCCAGGCGATCGGCGTGCCCTCCCCGCGCTCGGCGAGCAGCGAGCGGGCGAAGGGGCTCACCGGCCGCAGCGGGTCGTCGTGCAGCTCGGCGCCGGCGACCACCGGCACCCATTCATCGAGCAGCCCGACCAGGGAGCGTGCGATCCGGCTCTTGGCCTGGCCGCGCTCCCCGAGCAGAATGATGTCCTGTCCCGCAAGGATGGCGTTCTCGATCTGCGGCAGGACGCTCTCGTCATAGCCGATGATCCCCGGCAGCAGCGACTCGCCACTGCGCAGCCGATCGACAAGGTTGGCGCGCATCTCCTCCTTGACGCTGCGCGGCCGGTAGCCGGCGGCTCGCAGCTCGCCGAGGGTGCTGGCAGTCGGTCGGTCGGTCACGCGATGGCTCCTTCGGGGAGGGCAGGGTAGCCGATGACGGCCGCCGCCACCGCGGCCGGTTCGCCGATCCCACGCTGCGCCAGTGCGGCCAGGTAGGCGGTGCGCTCCGCAAGCTCCGACTCCAGCCCGTCCGGGGTCGACGCGAGCGACGCGGCCAGCACGGCGTAGGCCTCCGGATCGTGGATCAGCCGGCGGCGAGCGCGGCCCCCGTCGCCGGCCAGCAGCGGCGGCTCCGGGTCGCGCTGGGCGCCGGTCAGGCTGGGCGAGCGGCCTCCCTCCATCGCCGCCAGGCGCACCGGCGCGAGCGTCCCCCCACCGTCCAGGCGCAGGTGCCAGGCCTCCTCGACGCGCCGGTACATCCCCGCGGGCGTCCGATAGGCGGAGTACTGGAGGTAGACCGTCAGCCCCCCGAGGTCGGCGTCGGTTGCGCCGAGCTGGTCGCGGAGCAGGGCGATCGCCTCGTCCAGCGAGTCGGCGTGCATCGTCGCGCCCATCCCGTAGCCACGCCCCGCCAGCTGCAGGGCGCCGCGCGCGTTGCGGCCCCAGACGTAGATGGGCAGGTGGTCGCTCATCTCGTTGACCAGCAGGTAGCCGCGCTCCGGACCGATCTCGTCGGTCCAGTCGAAGTCACCCCGCCAGCCGCGCGGGAAGACCGCCAGCGTGCCGCGCGGCAGGAAGTCGACCAGCGCGGAGAGGGTCGTGGTCTTGCCCGCCATCGGCGCCTCGGAGGCCAGCATCACGCTCCGCCGCCGGCTGACGACCGCCCACAGGGTCGCCATCAGGCGCGCGTCCAGGCTGCCGCTCGCGACGATCTCGACCGCGCTCATCGGTCGCGGGAGGCTCCAGTGGTACCCCCACCAGCCCTCCGGAAAGCGGCTGTACCAGGCTTCGAGCTCGGGGTCCATCGTGGCGGCCACGGTACGCGGGCGAGGCCGGGGGCGCAACCACGCGGAGGGCCGGACGCCGCCTCCGCCGGTACCGATCCGGACGGTGCGTTGGTACCCCCCCCGGATAGGCCCCTCACCGTTGACCGGGCGCACCGCGAGGGGCCATCGGGTAGGTGTTGTGGGGTTCTGGGGAGTTGCAAAGTACCGGCCGGTATAGGTCCATGGATGCATGACCCGAACCGCGCCCGACGCGCACCCCGCCGAGCGGAACGGCGAGGAGTACCGCGCCTTCTCGATCGCCGTCGACCAGATGCGGCACGGGGAGCAGGTCGTGGCGCTCATCAACCCCGAGGCACGCCGCCCGGAGGCGGCCGCGTCGAGCGTGTGGCTGAGCGCCCGGCTCTCGATCTCCGAGCTGCCGCGCGTGCTGCTGCCGCACTGCGACAAGCGCTGCCTGGATGCCGTGCATGACGCCCACGCCTTCGTGGTGCTCGCCAACCTGGCGCTCGACGTCGCGGAGCCGCGCCGCGCCTCGTGGTGGGAGGCCTGGAACGACACCCTCCAGCGCGACCTGCGGGCGGTGCGGGTCTGGTACGCCGGCTCGCCGATGCTGCCCGACACCCCCGCTGCGCACCAGCTGCGCGCCGGCACGCGTCTGATGCGGGTCACCTCGACCGACCCGTACTGGGTTCACTACGACACGATGGACCAGGAGGCTCTCTACCGCGTCGAGTCGGGACCGTTCGAGGGCGACGCGCTGATCGCCGCCTCGTTCGGTCTGTCGCCGCTGCTGCCGGGCCTGGCCGGCGCGCTCATTGCGCCGGACCACCCGCCGGTGCGGGATCCCGAGGTCGCTAACCGGCTGCTCACCGCCGGCTGGGCCACCGTTGAACGCGGCCTCCCCTTCGAGGGCTAGCCCCGCCGGTATCATGCGGCCGATGGCCGACCCGGAGATCCCCGCCCCGCGCCCCATGATCCGCGGCGAGCGGGTCTGGCTGCGACCCGTCGAGCCGGCAGACGTCGTCAGCGACACGGGCAGGGCCGGCGACGCGGAGGTCGGGCACTTCCTGGGCGCCAAGGTACCGATGAGCCGGGCCGCCGCCGAGCAGTTCGCTACCGAGATCCTCGCCCAGGTCGGGAAGACCAGCTATCCGTTCGTGATCTGCCTGCTCGACGACGAGCGGAGCATCGGCACCGTCTTCCTGCGCGGCGTCGACAAGATCAACGGCAGCGGCATCGTCGGCATCTTCATCGGCGATCGGCGCTACCTCGGCAAGGGGTACGGCACCGATGCGCTGAACGCCCTGGTCGATTTCGGCTTCGGCGAGCTGCGGCTCGAGCGGATCGAGCTGGAGGTCTTCGACTACAACCTGCGCGCCATCCGCTCGTACGAGAAATCCGGCTTCCAGGTCGACGCCACCCTGCGCCGCGCCCGCTTCCACCGCGGCGCGCATCACGACGTGCACCTCATGTCGATCCTGCGCGACGACTGGCTGGCGCTGACCCGCCCGCGCAGCTGGGAGCTGACCGGGCCCTAGGCCGACACGGGGGCGGCTGCCGCCAGCGCCTGGCGATGCTCGCGCAGGTGGAAGGATAGAGGCGCAGCAGCCGATCCATGCACGGCAAACTCTACCCGCCCGGATCAGCCCCCCGGCAGGCGCGCCCGCGGCAGGCTGATGCGGAACGTCGAGCCGCCTGGCCCGCTGGCCTCCAGGTCGATCGAACCGCCATTGGCGGTCAGCAGCTCTCGGGCGATGGTGAGCCCGATGCCTGCTCCCGCCCGCGACTCGCCTCCGCCTCTCGCGCGATCGGCCCGGTAGAAGCGCTCGAAGACGTGCGGCTGGTCCGCCGGCGAGATGCCAGGCCCGGCATCGGTGATGCGCAGGATCGCCTCCCCGGGCTGCGCCTCGACATCGACCCGCACCGTAGCGCCCGCCGGCGAGTGCTGCGCGGCGTTGACGAGGACGTTGCGGATGGCGCGCCCGACCTGCGTCGAGTCGACCTGGACGGCCGTGCCCGCCTCGGCCGCGCCGACGGCCAGGGCCACGTCGCGCTCCCGGAAGAGCGGCTCCATGGCGCGCTCGATGTCTGCCAGCAGGGCGCCCAGCTCCTGGCTCTTCGGACGGCGCTGGAGCGCAGCCGACTCGGCGTCCACCAGGTCGCCGAGCTGAGCGACCACGCCCGACAGGGCGCCCGCGGCGGAACGAGCGCGCTCCAGCTGCTCGCGGTCAGCGGGCACGACGCCGTCGAGCATCGCCTGCAGCTGCGACTCGAGCACGGTAGCCGGCGTGGCCAGGTCGTGGGCCATGTCGCTGGCTGCGCGGCGGCGCAGCATCTCGGAGCGCTGCACGCGCTCGGCCATGGCGTTGAAGGCGCCGGCCAGCTCTGCCGACTCGCGGTCCGGGCCGCCGCTGGCCCGGGCCGACAGATCGCCGCGTCCCAGCTGCCGGGCCGCGGCCGCGACGCCGCGCAGCGGCCGCGTCACGCGCGCCGAGAGGAAGAGCGCCACGCCGATCAGCGCCGCGATGGCCAGCACCCCGGCCACGATCAGGGTCAGGTTGAAGACGCGCAGGAAGGCGCGGTCCGGTCGGGGCACCTCGATCACCAGCGTCGCGTCGCTATCCGGGATCGGCTCCTCGATGCGCTCGGTCGTCACGCCGGCAGGCAGCCGACCCACGGCGATCCGCGTGCTGCCGTCGCCCATGATCAACTCGGCGCGCCCGTGCATCGTGTTGGCGACCCGGCGCAGGACGGCCTCGGTGGCCAGCCGCGCTCGCGGCGCGTCGAGGTCGACTGCCGCGATGGTGTCCGCCAGCAGGGTGATGCGGTCCCGCTCGCCGGCTGACAGCTCCTGCTCGAGCGACCCACTGACGAGGCGGTTGACGGCCACGCCGGTCAGCAGCAGGACGGCCAGCATGGCGGCCGACAGGGCCAGCGCCAGCCGCAGGCTGAGCGGCTGACCGCGGGGCTCGGCGTCGACCGTCATGGTCGGTCGCGCTCGGCGACGAGACGGTAGCCAGCACTCGGGATCGTCTCGATCAGCCACGGGTCGCCGGCGTCGTCGCCCAGCTTCTTGCGCAGGTTCGCGACGTGGACGTCGACCACGCGCTCGTAGACCTCGTCCGGCCGCCGCGCCACCACCTCGAGCAGCTGCTCACGGGCGACCACCGCCCCCGGGCGCCGCGCCAGCAGCGTGAGCAGCGCCGCCTCGCCGGGCGTCAGCCGGCCGCCTGCACCGCCGGCAAGCGTGTAGCGGCGCGAGGCGGGGTCGACCACCAGCCGGCCCCCGGCCAGCGACAGGATCGGCTCGGCCTCAGCGCCGGGTTCCGGGCGCGTGCGACGCAGGATCGCCGCCACGCGGGCGGTGAGCTCGTGGGGGTTGAACGGTTTGGCCAGGTAGTCATCGGCGCCGAGTCGCAGCCCGGCGATGCGCTCGACGTCCGAGCGCTTGGCGCTGGTGATCAGGATCGGCACCTCGGAGTCCTCGCGCAGCGCCTCGAGCAGCGTCTCGCCCTGCATCCCCGGCAGCATCAGGTCCAGGATCACGAGGTCCGCGACCCGCGCGCGAAATGCGGACAGCGCCGCCTCGCCGTCCCCCGCGTCGTCGACGGCGTAGCCGGCCCGCTCAAGATAGAGGCGCAGCAGCCCGCGCAGCTGCGGCTCGTCCTCCACGATCAGGATCCGCGCGCGTGTCATGGGCAGCATCGTAGTCGGCGCCCGATTCAGACGATGTCAAGACCTCGGCCGGCCATCTTGACCCGATCTTGACCGCCGCTCTCCATGCTGCGCCGTGACCTCGGTCGCACGAAGCGACCCAAGCTGAGCAAGGAAGACAGACCGATGAAGAACCTCAAGACCCTGGGCATCGCGGGAGGCATGGTTGCCGCCGCGCTGGTGGGCGGGACGCTGATCAGCGTCGTGACCGCCTCCCCATCCGGCTCCTCGACCACCACGTCGACGGCCAATCTGGCCGACAACGCGCGCTACTGCGCGCTCTGGCAGGAGACCTTCGCCGATGAGCTGGGCGTCTCGGTCGACGATCTCGTTCCAGCGGCCAAGGCCGCGACGATCGCCACCATCGACGCCGCGGTCGAGGCGGGCGACCTGGCCGAGGACGTCGCCGAGCGCATGAAGACCGCCATCACCAATGCCGATGGCGACGGCTGCCGCCTGCTCGGTGCCGCCTTCCACGGCTGGGGCCGCCATGCGGCCAGGGTCGAGCTCGGCGCCGACCTTCTGGGCGCCGCCGCCGAGGCGCTGAGCATGGAGAAGGCGGATCTGGTCAGCGCCCTGCGCAGCGGCGACTCGCTGGAGCAGATCGCCGAAGACCAGGGCGCGTCCTACGACGACGTCAGCCAGGCGGTGCTCGAGGCGGCCGAGGCCAACCTCGACGAGCTGGTGGCCGCGGGCAACCTGGAGCAGGCCCGAGCCGACGAGATGCTCGCCAACCTGGAGGAGGCGCTCCAGTCGGGCGAGTGGCCCCGCCACGGGCCTGGGCACCGCGGGATCCGCTTCGGCCTCGGCGGCGACGGCCTTCAGGACATCACCGAGAGCTGATCCGAGCTCTCTCGCAGGGGCCGCCCCGCCGAGCGCGGGGCGGCTCCGTTTCCTCTGCGCCACGATGGACTCGGGTAGGCTGTGCGGGTGACGAAGATCGGCTACGCGGCCATGCTCGAGCAGTTCCATCCCACCGACCTGCTCACGTGGTGCGAGCAGGCCGAGGCGGCCGGCTTCAGCGCCGGCTTCATGGTCAGCGAGCACTTCCACCCCTGGACCCCGGAGCAGGGCAACGCCGCCTTCGCCTGGGCCTTCATGGGCGCGCTCGGCCAGCGCACCCGCCTGCCGATCGGCTGCGCCGTCACCTGCCCCGGCTTCCGCTACCACCC
>Ga0209640_10004488_pt1 | contig 12211 bp, 8 predicted proteins | sample RifCSP10_1_FD_184018 | JGI IMG/M metagenome (GOLD analysis project Ga0209640, IMG submission 184018) | Soil microbial communities from Rifle, Colorado - Rifle CSP2_sed 10_1 (SPAdes) (version 2) | ecosystem: Environmental > Terrestrial > Deep subsurface > Rock core/Sediment | place: Rifle... | reverse complement strand
GGGAACTTCGCTGTCGCATTGAACTCGCTTCCGTCAACGGCGCGCCGCCTGCTTTTTTCAGATGCCGGCGCCACCCGTGAAATACCCTTCGCGCCATCGGCCCACTCGAGAGCTTCGCGGGCTGTAGGTGTTGAGCACCGACAATGGCGGCGCGTAACAATGCAGCGTGACCATGTCGCGCCCGTCGGTTTGAAGATTCAAGAGCTGATGAATGTCGGGAACGTCAGCGCCTGTTATTCCCTCCGGACTCCAGCGATACGTGTTAACCGGCTGGACGCGGCCCTCGGCGTCGCGCTCGAACATCGTCTCGGTCAAGAGTCCCTCGCAGACCATCACCACGCCGACCGATCCGCCGTGATCGTGAATCGGAGTGCGTTGCCCGGCGCGCCAGCAGAGCAGCAGCAACTCGGCATGCTGTCCACGCGCGATCAGGTTGCGCGCGTACTTGGGCTCATCGAACAGGCGGTAACGTTCGTAGTCACGTCGTCTCAGCGCGACGGCCGAGAACCATTCTTTGATCCGGGCGAGTGACGGCAATGAATCAGTCGAATTGATGGCGTCGGCGAGTTCACGCAACGTTCCATCAGCGGGTGCCGCGTCAAGCTCGGCCTCGATGATGACGTTGGTGTCGGTGACTCGCATTGCGCCTCTGAAGACGAACTAAAGTCTACGCCCACGACTCGCCTTGTCAAGGAAGGGACTCACCTCGTCTCACCTCGTAGTGACGAATTCAGTCGTTCCACCTTGGCGAGAGTCGCGGTTTCTCAACAAACAGAACGAATGAATTCGTTACTACGTAGAGGCCCCTGATTATTCCGACAGGCTCCTGGCCCCGTGGCGTTCATGGACGGGCTCCATCGAGGCTCCGCCCGAGCGCTACTCCCGAGCAACGCTCTTCCAACATTCGCCTCACGCATCGAGCGATCTCTTGAGCCGCGGCTTCCGGTCGCTTGCCTTTCGGATGTATTCCACAGACCGCCGTTGTGTTCGAATGATCGAGGTCGGAACTCCATCGCGAGTTTCCCTCCCGGTCGCGCCCATAGGTCAAATAAGCCGAGAGCATATCTAGCCCCGTCCCGGGCCGCTCGCCGATCAGATGGACCACTGCCTCTGCGTCGAGCAGCGCGCCGACGTGATAACCGGCCCTCACTCGCGCATTGTCGATGATGATCTCCGTCTCACCCAGATGGCAGCCGATACCCGCGAGCTCGCGCCGCAGCGCAGGCAGCAACGTGCGCAGGTTCTCGTTCGCCGCATCGGCATTCAGTCCGTCTGATATCACGATCTGGACTTGAGGCCGGCGTACCGGGTAAAGCGCAGCCACTCGCGCGGCGTCTTCGTCACGAATGTGTTCACCGGACGGCGGGTGCATCAGGTAGTCCTCCCGGTCGACGGCGCGTGTCCTAACGCGAAGCCGGTGAGGCGCCATTGCGTGCATGACGCCTTCGTTGAGCGTAGCGTAGAGCGCCCGACGAGCATTCGCGTATATGGCGTCAAGCCGCGCCGTCACCTCCGGAGCATCAGCAGATTGTCCGTAACCAAGATCGAAGCCGCGTTCCTGCAGAACCGCAAGCCGCCGCGTTCCTTCATCGCGAAGGGCCTCAAGCGTGCGCGTGTCCCCGCCGTCCTTCAAGTAAGCCGAGTAAAGCTCTGCGGTATCGGTCCCGCCGGACCCGAGTTCACCCGCGTCGTTCATCACCCCCAGCGCCGTAAGCCGGTTTTGCATCGCCGTTGTGATCTGCCGCCCAACCCGGCGGCGCAACCCTGGATGCTCGCGAAACGAGGTCGTGAGATAACCGAGCATCGGGTCGGCGTTTCCGGCAACGGCCATAAGATAGGCTGGAGCAGCCTGTTCCACGACTTCAGCCGTCAGCCGGCGCAGCCGCGCGGGCTCGATGCCCATATGAAACGTCGCGCAGACGTCGAGCCCCATCGTGATCCCGTGCAGCTTTGCCATCACGGTGTCCTCGAGGCACGCGCGCAACAACTGATCGCCTGTTCGGAAAACCTCGGGACCGATGAAGCCGGCAACGTCGTTGACGATCATCCACTTCTCGTCGCGGTCCGAGGGCGACGTCGCATGGCGGCGAATGTAGCGCGCGACGCCGTAGCTGCGAGACTCGAGCGTCACCATATCAACGCCCGCGGCCGCCTGGTTCGTAACCTCCGAGCCCTGTCCCGTTTCGAAGTAGAGCCCCGAGAATCCGCGCGCGAGGTCCGCCACTTCGTCAATGTCGAGCCCCACCATCCCGCGAAGCGCCGCCGAGGTCCCGGCCAGGCTCTGAAATCCAACATCGACCTGGGTGCGAGCGCGCGCCGCCGTCTGCTTGACGATGTCCGAAAGCACACAGTAGCGCGTCGGCAGTTCGAGCCGCTCGACAACCCGGCGCAATAAGTCCTCGAGGCGGACGATCGTATCGAGGTCGTCGCTTGCGGGATTGAGTCCGATGATCACGTCGCCGCAGCCGCAGGCGAGGCCTTCGAGGATCGAGAACAGAATTTCTTCCTCATCGTCGCCGGGGCTGTTGGGTTGAATGCGCGAGCCGAAATGGCGCGGAGAGCCAATCGTGACCCCGGCTCCAGGCAGGGGATTGAAGATGGCGCGGGCTACGGTCGACAGATCATCGTTGGTCATCAGCTTCACCACGGCGGCGATGGCTTCGCTCGATAGCCCGTCGCGATACTGACGCAACCACACCGCGCCGTCAGCGGTCAAAAGGATACTCTTCAATTCGGCGGCGGTGAGTCGCGCGAGTTCGCCGGCGAGGTTGCCGTCAACGGCGCGTGCGAGCGTCTCGGTGGCCTCATCCTCCACAAGCTCGGTTCCGGTGATCTCTCCCAACCGAAGCGACCCAAGCACCCGGCGCGCCTCGGCTCGCTCGCGGTCATCGCGCGTGCCGCCAACCGCAAGGTCGCCTTCTTTGAACTCGTTGGCGAGCAAGAGAATGCGCTTAAGCTCTTCGTTATTCATTCGAGGTTCGTCGCGGACTTGGTCGCCCCCTCGGGCGGCATCCGCCTTGTGGGACTACCAAAGCGGTGACAGGTCACCGAACTCCAGAACCGCCCACCGCCCATACCGGACCCATGAACCGCCGCCGCTCCCATACCGCGTACCACAGCGCGAGGGCGATCGTGAACGCGATGATGGTCTTGCCCGCACGCATGCCTTCGGGCAGCGAGAGGATCACGCTGATGAAGACTACCCATGCGATCGCGACGACGTTGATCGCAGAACTGTATCGCCCCAAATGCCACGGGCCGCGTTCGATGGGGACGCCTTTCAGCTTCGCGCGCCACGCCAGGTATACGGGAATCACATACGAGAAGTAGAGACCGATGACGCTGATCGAAGTCACAACCGAATACGCGCGGCTGTAGATCAGAGCCACAAACGCGACGGCTGCGCAGAGCCAAACGGCGGCGGTGGGCGTCTGGTGTTTCTCGCTCACGCGCCGCCACACGTTTGAAAGCGGGAGGCCGTTGTCGCGAGCGAACGCGAATATGATTCGCGAGCTCCACGTCACTGCCGACAGACCGCAGAACCACATCGCCATTGCCGCGAGACCCGAAAACACGGCTCCTGCCTTTGCGCCGAGTGCCGTCACGAGGATCGTGATGACCGCGGGAACTTCCTTGCCGCCCGCGTCTTTGGCATCGAGCACCGAGGGGATGTCCTTGATCGCGAGCGTCAAACCGATCAGAAGCAGATACCCGACCGCGGCCGAGACCACTACGGCCATTACCATTCCCCACGGCGCGCGCATTCGCGGATCGACCGTCTCTTCTGAGACGCTCGCCGACGCATCGTACCCGGTGAAGGTCCACTGCGCCTGCAGAAGCCCGATCACGAACGCCCACCAGTAAGGCCATCCCTCTCCGTTATGGGTGACTCGCGCCAAGAAGTACCCGGCAGGTTGTTTTGGCGCGAAGAGCAACAACGCTCCGACAATCAAGATGACGCCGATGATGTGAACGGTGACGCTGAAGTCGTTGAGCCACGCGACTAGCCTGATGCCGTAATGGTTGATCAGCGCATGCGACAACAAGATCGCCGCATAAACGATGAGCAGGTTTCGCGTCGTGGCGGCCAGGCCGAGCAGCGGGGTGACGAACATCGCGCAGCCGTAGTCGATCCCCGCGAGGACGGTGATGTTCCCGGCGATGTTGAACCAGACGGTGAACCAGCCCCAGCCCTTGCCGCCAAGCTTCGTCGACCAGTGATACATCGCGCCTGAGGTCGGAAGCGACGACGCAAGCTCCGCCATGCTCAAGACGACCGTTAGCGTGAACAGCGTGACCAGCGGCCAGCCGACGGCCATCTCGAACGGCCCGCCCATCTTCAAGCCGTGGCCGTAGAGGGTGACGGCTCCGGTGAGGATCGAGATGATGGAGAACGAGATTGCGAAGTTCGAGAAGCCGCCCATGGTACGGAACAGCTCCTGGGCGTAGCCTAGCCTTCCAAGCTCCTGCTCGTCCTCGCGTGCGGTGTGTCGATGTCCATTCATAGACTGGCAGCCTATCCGCGCTCATCGTTTATGCGTCCGAGCGTCTCCCGGCCTGCGTCTCCCCGTCCCCACTCCCCTGGTTCCGCGTGCGCCGGGAGCCTCGCGCGTTGAGCCCACGTAGTAACGAATTCATTCGTTTCCACACGGGCGAGAAGCGCACCCCGAAGCAAGAAGAACGAATGAATTCGTTACTACGAAGACGCGCATTCCGAAAAAAGAAGAACGAATGAATTCGTTACTACGGGAAGCGCCTCGCTAGCCGTAACTCCTCCTGGCGCGGCACCCATTGTAGCCGTTCGCTCGCGCCGGTGATATTGTATTGCGGCTTTGGGGCAACCACCTTGGAGGAAACCATGCACCGCGTCAAACGCTCCTGCGTTTATCTACTCGCTCTGCTTTTGTCATCTCCTGACTTTTTTACGACGGTGTCGGCGGCAGCTCAACGTACGAAACCGACAACTCCGGAGTCGCTGGCGTCGTTTGCGGAACCCTCAATCGCGCCCGATCGCTCCGAGGTCGCTTTCGTATCGGGCGGAGACATCTGGACGGTTCCGGCTGCGGGAGGCGAAGCGCGGCTCCTCGTGTCTCATCCCGCAAACGAATCGCGGCCCCTCTATTCACCCGATGGCCGTAAGCTCGCGTTCATCTCTACTCGGACCGGCAACGGTGACATCTACGTGCTCACCTTCGAGACCGGCGAGCTGAAGCGTCTCACGTTCGACGACGCCAACGATCAGTTGGACGCGTGGTCGCGGGATGGCCGCTGGATTTACTTCTCCTCGACCAGCCGCGACATCTCGAGCATGAACGACGTCTTTCGCGTCGCCGTTGAAGGCGGCACTCCGATGCCGATGAGCGCCGACCGATACGCGAGCGAGTATTTCTCCGCGCCCTCGCCCGACGGCAGCGCGATAGCCTTTACCGCCCGCGGCATCGCGGCTTCGCAATGGTGGCGAAAGGGGCATAGCCATCTCGATGAATGCGAAATCTGGACAAGGCGCCAGGGCTCGCCGCCCGTTTACGAACGTGTCACCGAGGGAGGCGCTAAGCACATGTGGCCGATGTGGAGCGCCGACGGCAAGAGCATTTATTACATGTCCGACGAGAGCGGCGCGCAGAATATCCACGTAGCCGGCCTGCGTGGTTCTTCCAGCGGACAATCCAAGCAGATCACTCACTTCAAGGACGGCCGCGTGCTCTGGCCCTCGATCTCTTACGATGGCCGGACGATAGTCTTCGAGCGCAACTTCGCAATTTGGAAGCTGGACCTGCCGGGCGGTCAAGCGAATGAAGTCGCGATCACGCGGCGCGGTCTTCCCGCCGGACCCGCGGTCGAGCACCTGCGACTCACGGATCAGATTCAGGAGCTTGCCCTCTCGCCCGACGGCAAGAAGATCGCATTCGCCGTTCGCGGAGAAATCTTCGCCGCTTCCGCGAAAGACGGAGGCGAAGCAGCGCGCGTAACAACCAGTCCGGCCGCTGAGTCCCAGATCGCGTGGTCGCCCGACAGCCGACAGGTTGCTTACGTGTCCGACCGCGAAGGCACACCGCACATATTCCTCTTCGACTTCGCGACGAACTCCGAGACTCAACTCACGCGGGAAGCGTTGGAGGATGCGATGCCGCGCTTTTCGCCCGACGGCAAGATGCTCGCGTTCGAGAGGGACGCGCGCGAGCTTCGGGTGATGGACCTCGACTCGAAGCAGGAGCGCCTGGCCGCCACGGGATACTTTGACCGGCCGCCGCTCAATCCCGACCGGCCTTTCGTGTGGTCGCCCGACAGCAAGTGGCTCGCGTTCGTCGCTACGTCGGGCAAGTCGTTCAAGAACGCGCACGTCGTTCCTGCTGCGGGCGGAGCGAGCCAACCGGTCAGCTTTCTGTCGAACGTCTTCAACAACTCGGTGTCGTGGGGACCCGATGGGACATACATTCTCTTCGACACATCGCAGCGAACCGAAAGCGGCCAGATCGCGCGAGTCGACTTGATCCCGCGCACACCGAAGTTCCGCGAAGACCAGTTCCGCGACCTGTTCAAAGAAGAAACGCCTCGCACGATGGCGCCGCGAACTCAACCGCCTCAAGAGACTCGGCCGGCGCAACCCGGAACTCAAACCGACGCGCCGCCCGCCACTGCCGATCAACAGAAGAAACCATCGCAAAAGCCCGTCGAGATATTCTTCGACGGCATCCGCCAGCGAGTCAGCCTGTTGCCTGTCGGCGTCGATGTCAACAACCACGTGATCAGCCCCGACGGAAAATCGCTGCTGATGATCGCGGGCGCGGCCGGCCAACAGAACCTCTACATCTACTCGCTCGACGAGCTTGCAAGGGAGCCCGCCGTCGCGCGGCAGCTCACCTCGACGCTAGGCTTCAAATCCGACGCGCAGTTTTCGCCCGACGGCAAAGAAGTCTTCTACCTCGAACAGGGCCGCATCAACGTCGTCGCGCTCGACACCCGCCAGCCGCGGCCGCTGGCGGTGACGGCGGAGATGGACGTGGACTTCGCGCGAGAGAAGCTCGAGGTGTTTCATCAAGCGTGGTCCTATCTTCGCGATTACTTCTACGACGCGAACTACCACGGCGTGGACTGGCAGGCAGTGCGAGCAACATACGCCCCGCGCATCAGCGGCGCGCGGACGGCGGACGAGATGCGAAGGCTGTTGTCGTTGATGGTCGGCGAGTTGAACGCCTCGCACTCGGGCGCGTCGGCGCCGTTCGGGTCTACGCAACCTTCAACCGGGCGGCTCGGCTTGCGGTTCGATCGCGGCGAGTATGAAGGCTCCGGCCGGTTGCGCATCACGGAAGTGATTCCGCTCGGACCGGCGGCGGTGACCCGCGAGATCAAGCCCGGCGACTACGTGCTGGCGACCGACGGGAATCAGATCACCGGCCGCACCAACCTCGACGAGTTACTCAGTTTCAAGATCGGCCGCCGCGTCGCGCTGACGGTCGCGGGCGCCGCAGACGGTTCGAACAAGCGCGAGGTTGCGGTTCGGCCGGTGAATCAGCAAACCGAGAAGGGGCTCTTGTATCGCAAGTGGGTCGAGGAGAAGCGCGACTACGTCGCCAGAGTGAGCGGCGGCCGGCTTGGATATGCGCACATGTTCGATATGTCGATGGGTTCGCTGACTCAACTTTTTGTGGACCTCGACGTCGAGAACCACTCGCGTGAAGGAGTGGTGATCGACGTGCGCAACAACAACGGCGGCTTTGTGAACGTGTACGCGATAGACGTGCTGGGAAGGCGGCCTTATTTGACGATGACGCGGCGCGGCTTCCCGGCGGCGCCGGCCCGAACGGTCCTGGGACAACGCGCGCTGGAAACGCCGACGATATTGGTGACGAATCAACATTCGCTGTCGGATGCCGAGGACTTCACCGAGGGATACCGCACGCTGAAACTCGGAAAGGTCGTAGGCGAGCCGACCGCAGGGTGGATCATCTACACGACCAACGTGACGCTTATAGACGGCACGAGCTTGCGATTGCCGTTCATCAGGATTCAGGGAAGCGACGGCAAGGTGATGGAGATGAGCCCGAGGCCGGTTGACGTGCCGGTGGAGCGACCGATAGGCGAGAGCTACACGGGCCGCGACAACCAGCTTGATGCGGCGGTCCGGGAGTTGTTGAAGCAGGTAGGCGGAAAGTAGTTGTCGGCGATCCTGGTGCTTATTGGTAGCGGTTGCAACCCGCCGCGTTTCGGTTCTACCGCGCGACTACATTCTGAACTGGTTCCAGGAATTCGCCGACGCATTGGATAGACCCGCCATAATTTTAGCGTTACCGCGACCTCCGCACTCGGGCCATTCGGTCGTGATTCGCAGTCCCCCCATCGCCGCGTTCTGTCGCGATCGGACTCCGTCAATCAAACTAATCACATCTTGAGGCGCGCACCAGCCGCCTGTAGAATGCTGCCTCCCAACATGAACCAAGCATCCCAGGCCGCCGGTCAGCATCCAAGCATCCGCGTGTGCAACCGGACCATCGCAACTCTCGTCGCGAGATGACACGCTATGCAGAAAAAGTCCGGTTCGCTGCCATCAACAATCTCCCTTTGTTTATCCCTGTTGCTCATCGCCTGTTCGTTTGGCGCGTGCCGGAGAAGCGCTGCCCCTGACGGCAAATCGCTCACCCTCGCCGTCAACTCCGGAGTCGAGGGCGACGCGCTCAAACAAGCCGCCCGCGATTACGAAACTCAAACCGGCGTGCGGGTCAACATAGCCGAGTTCCCTTACGCGAATCTCTTCGAGAAGGAATTGATCGACCTCGGCGCGGGCAGCGGCGCATACGATCTCATAATGCTCGACGACCCGTGGTTCCCTCGCTTCGCCGAAAGGGAACTGCTCGCGGACTTGACTCCGATGTTCAACCGGCGGAACCTTGCGGGACCGGACGACGACTTCCTGCGATCGTCGCTCGCGTTGTGCCGTCAGCCGTACGAAACCGGCGCTCTCTATGCGCTGCCCTACGTCGGCAACTCGCAGTTGTTTTTCTATCGCAAGGACCTGCTCGAAAACCATGGTTTGAAGGAACCCGTTACGTGGGACGATGCGCTGGCGGCGGCGCGGACGATCAGCGAGCGCGAGAGCGCGGGCGCGCCCGGCGGCAGACAAGTGTACGGCTACGTCATGCGCGCGGCTCAGGGCAATGCGGTCGTCGCAGATTTCATGCCGATCTTCTGGGCGTTCGGCGCGGAGATGTTCGACGCCGAAGGCCGGCCAACCGTGAACAGCGCCGAAGCAGTCGCCGCGCTGCGATTCATGCTCGATCTTGGCAAGTACGCGCCGCCGGGATACGTCAGTTTCAACGCGGACGAGGTCTCGGCTCACCTGCTGCAAGGCACGGCGGCGATGTCGATCAACTGGCCGGCGTGGATCAGCGCGTTCGACGACCCGGAGAGGTCCCGCGTGATCGGCAAGATGGCTTTCACCACGATGCCGGCAGCTAAGAATCCGGGCCGCGCCGAGATCGGCAACTGGCTGATCGCGATTCCGCGAGGCTCGAAGAACGCGGACGCGGCGTTTGATTTTCTCGTGTGGGCGACGAGCCGCGAGCAGATGAAGCAATCGGCGCTGCGAGTGAACCCGCCGACGCGACGATCGCTCTTCGAGGACCCCGAGCTGCTCGCGCGATTTCCCGCCTATCCGGCGCAGCTTCGCTCGCTCGAGACTTCAAAACCCCGACCGCGCACGCCGCTCTGGAACGAAATCGAAAACACGTTTGGAATCTTCTTGTCGAAGGCCAACAGCGGCGAGTTGTCCCCGGAAGTTGCCATGAATCAAGCCAACGTTGAGATTGAGAAGATCATCGCGCGCAACCGAAGATGAGAGATGCAGCCACGGATGAACGCCGATGAACGCGGATAGCGACAAGCCGGGAAGCGAAATGCGCCTCGCTCAACCGTCGCGTGCGAGGGCGGCAATCCGTCGCGAGCGCGGGCTGCCCTACTTGCTGGTCGCGCCAGCCGTAGCGGTGCTGCTTGCGTTGTCGATCTACCCTCTCGTCTACCTGGTCAAAGTAGCTTTTCAAACCGGCTCTGGTGACGCGGTGCGGTGGACGTTTGCGAACTTTGAGCGTCTCGCGTCGGACGGCTTCTTCCTCACGGCGCTGTGGCACACGCTAGTCTACGCGGCGACCGCACTGACATTCGAGTTTCTGTTAGGGCTCGGACTTGCGTTGTTGTTGGACCGGTCGATCCGCGGCCGCGCGGTCTTTCGCGCGATTCTGTTGATCCCGATGATGCTGCCGTCCGTGGTCGTCGGCGTGGTGTGGCGATTGATGCTCAATCCGACTTCGGGTGCTATCAACGGCACGCTTCAAGGCGCTGGGATGAACACGGACCGGCTGACGTGGACCGCTTCGACTGCGTTGGCGCTTCCCTCGGTGATCGCGGTCGACGTGTGGCAATGGACGCCGTTCATGTTTCTCGTGCTGCTCGCGGGCCTTCAAGCCATTCCCCAGGAGCCTTACGAAGCAGCGCTCATCGACGGTTCAAGCGCGTGGCAGACGTTTCGTCACGTCACGTTGCCGCTGCTGAGGCCGGCGATCCTGATCGCGCTGCTCTTGAGAACGATGGACCTGTTTCGCGTCTTTGATCAGATATTCATTCTGACCCAGGGCGGGCCGGGCAATGCGACCGAGACAGTCAGCTTGTACGTCTATCGCACGGCGTTCCGGTTCTCGGATTTCGGCTATGCGGCGGCAATGTCGTTCGTGTTGTTGGCGATGACCAACGTCGTCAGTCTGATTTACATTCGATTGCTTCAACGTCAGGAGCCAGCGTGATGAAGCGAGATGTGGGGGAGACACGGCGACGCCGGCACACGGGGACGCCGCGACACCCCATCAAAGTCGGCCGAGCTGGTTACGCGGTACGTTACGCGGGGCGATACGGGGTGCTCGGTTTGGCGGTGGTGGTGACGCTTGCGCCGGTTTACTGGATGATCACGATGTCGCTCAAGAGCGAGGTCGATCAGTTCGCCGTACCGCCGCGGTGGTTCGGGTTCAGCCCCACTCTTGCGCACTACTACGACGCGTTCTTCGCGCGGTCATTCGGCGGCTATCTGCTTACCAGTGTCATCGCTGCCGGTTTGTCGACCGGATGCGCGATTGTGGTTGGGACTCTGGCCGCCTATGGTCTGACGCGGTTGACGATGCCGGCGAAGCTAGGGCGACGCCTGTCGGTGTGGATACTCTCGACGCGAATGTTTCCGCCCATCGTCACGGCGGTCCCGTTGTTCCTGATGGTGCAAGGCATCGGTTTGCTCGACTCGGTCGCGTCGCTTGTGATCGTCTACACGGCGTTCAACCTGCCCTTCGTAGTGTGGATGATGCGGGGGTTCTTCCAGGAGGTGCCGCGCGAGATGGAAGAGGCGGCGATGGTGGACGGCGATTCGCGGCTTGGGGCGCTGTGGCGGGTCGTGCTTCCGCTGGTCACCCCAGGATTGGCTGCCACAGCCGTTTTCTGCCTGATCATCTCGTGGAACGAATTCCTGATGGCGCTGGTGCTGACCCAGACCGACGCGGCGATGACGCTGCCGGTCGGGATAGCGGGCCGGGTGACGCAGTATGAGATCAAGTGGGGAGTGATGAGCGCGGCGGGTGTCGTTGCGATGGTTCCGATACTCGCGTTCGCGATGTCGGTGCAGCGGTATCTGGTAAGGGGCTTGTCGATGGGCGCCGTGAAAGGGTGAGGAGTCACGCGTGACGCGCGTATCCGTGATTGAGGCACAGGCTGTGATCGATGGCTGGATTGTTTGGGAAAGTCCCTGCCGGCGCCGAAGCATAAATGGCACGGTCAACATTGCAAGTTTCAGTTGGGAAGAGGGACTTGTCCCCGCCGCTTTTTTCGAGCTCCAGGCCAAGGGAATCAGCGGGGACAAGTCCCTCTTCCCAACTGAAACTTCTCCCGTTTTGAAGGTGAACTTCGGGTGGCGTGGTTTCGTGGGGCTTCGTTGAGATGAGCGTCAGGTTCGACAATGTAACGAAGTTGTTCGGCTCAGCGGCGGCGGTCGATGAGCTGACGCTCGCAATAGGCGATGGCGAGTTCGTCGTGCTCCTGGGTCCATCGGGTTGCGGTAAGACGACGACGCTCAGGATGTTGGCCGGCCTGGAGGAAGTAACGTCGGGCGACATCTTCATCGGTTCGACGCGCGTCAATGACATTCCGACTCAGCATCGAGACCTCGCGATGGTGTTCCAGAACT